>Ga0136846_1207527_pt1 | contig 37871 bp, 29 predicted proteins | sample HopSoiMetagenom2_FD_96841 | JGI IMG/M metagenome (GOLD analysis project Ga0136846, IMG submission 96841) | Grasslands soil microbial communities from Hopland, California, USA - 2 Assembly 2016 (version 4) | ecosystem: Environmental > Terrestrial > Soil > Grasslands | place: USA: Hopland...
TCGTCTCGAGATATTCTTCGAGCCCGTATACCCCATACTCGCGGCCGTTACCTGATCGCTTGTAGCCACCGAAGGCTGCCGCTCCGTCCCAAGCGGGATAGTTGATATGAACCTGGCCGGCACGGATGCGCAGTGCGACCCGCCGTGCCCGCTCCGGATCTGAAGACTGGACATGGGCGCCCAATCCATAGACGGTGTCATTAGCAATGGCGATTGCCTCTTCCTCGTCCTTGTAGTGCATAATTGAAAGTACGGGACCGAAGATCTCCTCACGAGCAATACGCATGTCGGACTTCACCTCGGAAAAGATCGTTGGCTGCGTGAAAAAGCCCCGCTCGATGCCGGCCGGCCGGCCCAGACCGCCACACAGCAGCTTGGCGCCATCGTCGATACCGGCTCGGATCATGGTTTGTATCCGCTCGAACTGGGGAAGATTGGCGATGGGACCCATATCCGTCGCAGGATCAAGCGGAGCGCCGATTCGGATCGCACGCGCAGTGGCGCTTGCCAATTCCTCCACTTCGCTGAGGCGGTGTGCGGGTACCAGCATACGCGTCGGGGCGCTGCACGACTGGCCGACATTGCGCATTCCGGCGAGTACCCCCTTGGATACCGCCTGGCTGAAGTCGGCATCATCGAGCAAAATGTTCGGCGACTTGCCGCCGAGTTCCTGAACCACTCGCTTCACCGTCGGTGCGGCCGCCTGCGCGACGAGTACTCCCGCGCGGGTAGAACCTGTGATCGAGATCATGTCGACCTCGGGATGGCTGGCGAGCGCTGCGCCAACGCTCTCGCCAGTTCCGTTGACCAGATTGAATACACCGGCCGGAACCCCGGCATCGTGCATCAACTGGGCGAAGAGCAAAGCGCTGTAAGGTGACAGTTCACTGGGCTTAAGGACGACGGTACAGCCTGCCGCGATCGCGGGAGCGACTTTGGCGGTGATCTGGTAAAGTGGCCAGTTCCAGGGGGTAATCAGAGCACAAACCCCGATCGCCTCCTTGGCGGTCGCGGTACGCCCATCAATCGTTACGAAGCGGTACTTCTCAAGAGTTTCCATCTGGACACGGATGTGCTCGGAAGCAAAGGGAACCTGGGAAGCCCGCGCGAAGCTGATCGCCGCTCCCATTTCGATTGCGAGCGCCTCCGCGAACGTCTCCGCTCTTTCTTTCAGGAGAGAATGCATCCTGCCGAGCAGACCGAGCCGTTCAGCCACAGTTGTTTGAGAGAAGGCTGGGAACGCGTTGCGCGCAGCGGCGACCGCGAGAGCGACGTGATGAGCACCGCCCGCAGCAATATGCCCGACAACACGTTCCGACGCGGGATTCACAACAAGTAGACGGTTTACGGCCCCGGATTCCTGCCATTGCCCACCAATGTAAAACTGGTCCTCGCGTTCGGTCAGCATAATTTCACCTCGCGTCACAAAATTTGCGGCCATTCCGACCTGCCTGAGAAGATGCCCGGAAAGACTAGAAGATGACAATTCATGTCGTGTGAATGGTTACTTAAGAAGCGTGTTAACAAGGAACACGCATTGTCGGATCTGACATTGGTGGCATCGGCCTTACCACCCGTATGTCTCTTCAAAAGCTCGTAATGCTGGGTGGCATGGCGGCACACTCGGCGTCGACGTTAGCCGACCGATTATTGATAGTCCTGTCAACAGGAAAGCAACGCCCCTGGCTTGCCGCACAAATCGACCGCAAATTCTTTGCACCCCGGCGGGGCTTTTCAATTTGATTGCATTCGCTTCATATAGGTTCGCCGGTTCGTGTGCTTTTGGGAATGGGGAAGACAGACATGATTTCAAAGGGCGCAGAAGGAGCATTCTTTCCAATGGTGTCTGCTTCCGCACCACAGGTCTCTAGTCCAGCTGCCTCTGAACAGAAGGCCGCAGACTTCAACTCGGAGCTTCACGCTCGACCGTCGATTTATTTTACCGGTCCGGCGATCGTCGAGCATGTTGCTTTCATGCCATTGGATGGCGCGATCAAGGAGTTCCACGATAGTCTCAAAGCCGACGGTAGAATTTCCGTCAGAGTTGAACGGCACACTGAGTTCGTGACTGTCACGCGGGTCCGAAAATTGGCCAGCGAGCCTGAGGGTTGGCCGGAAACTGACCTTTGTGAAGATGACTTTGCGCGGCTAGCAGGATTGAGCTCTCCTCTGCTGGTTTGCCACGTGAGTATCCTTGTCCTCGGGAACCCTCCTGACCAGCTGGGAACGGTTCTGAAAACCCTCGACTTCGGCGATACCGCCACGTCATCGATTGGCGGCGGGGCGGCGCAGGTTTGCTCCGATTTTCGCGTTCGAGAGGACAATTCAAGCAGAATCGTCCTGTTTAACAAGGACCTGAATGCACATCGCCTGGGGCGCATGGTCCGTCGCATATTTGAGATCGAAACCTATAGGTCAATGGCGCTCCTCGGATTGCCGGAGGCGCGTCGTCTTGCCCCGCTTCTGGGCGGATATGACGCGGAACTTGTTCGGCTCACCAACCGCAACTTGAGTACGCCGGCACATCAGCACAAACAATTGCTTGAAGAGATTACTGTTCTTTCGTCGCATATCATTTCAGCCACCGCGGAGACCAGAAACAGATTTGGCGCAACCGCCGCCTACGCCAAAATTGTTGAAGAGAGGATTGCTCTTTTACGGGAGACCCATGTCCCAGGCTTTCAAAGGTTCGGTACCTTCGTGGAGCGACGGTTCAAGCCTGCGGTGCGTACCTGCGAAGCAACCGCGTTGAGGCTTGAGCACCTATCAAGGGCCGCGATGCACTTGCTCGACCTGCTCCAAACGCGAATCCAGGTCGAGATTGAGTTCCAAAACGCTGCGCAGATCCAGGCGATGGCTGATCGCGCCGCGACGCAGGTTAAGATCCAGCGCGCGGTCGAAGGCTTTTCGATGATCGCAATTAGCTATTACTTGCTGAGCTTGCTGAAATTTATATATGAGACAGCAGACCACGCAGGCTTCCATTTCGATCCGATGATCATGCTTGTCGCTGTTCCGGTGGTTGTGGGATCTGTTGTGATCACCATACTCCGCGTCAAGCATGCCCTAAAAACAGAGAGCTAGAGGTAGCGCAGCCCGAGCCGGGAATGCTCGATCGATCAACGCGGGTCTTCTGTATCTCCAGCCAGCGCTTCTGCGGAGGCGGTAGTTTTCCTACCGCCATTGCGGCATGGTGTTGCGTTTCTGCATCACTCGGCAGACCCCCGGGTGTCTCTTGGTGCAGGCTTTATTTGATGCAGCTTGCTTTTTGAAGGGACGTGAACCGGCGACGCCCTACTCAGAATAAGCCGCTGTTGTGTAACGCTAATTTATGGAACTATCGTTCGCCTCGATAATTGAAGCTTTCCAGGAAGGACTGAATGACAGATCGGCCGTTGTGTCCGGCGATCTCAAGATCAACGTAGTACAACAACATGCGCCCGTGATCGCGCAGTAAACGCAATTGCGCTAAATCTGATGACGGGCCGTGAATGTACAGGTCGTCAAATTCCTGCACAAACGGTTTTAGAACTTCGCGAAACTGATGTAGCCAGCCGTTCCAATCGTCCGGCTGTATGTCTGCGAGAAGGTGCCTTGTAAGTTCAATGACACGAGCATTCTCCACTGGTCGCACTTGGTATCGCTCTAGGAGTTGACCAAGGGCATTTCCGACGAGTTGCTCTACTATTGAGAGCGTCTGAAAATCTTGTGCCTTGTCGGGGAAGAGAATTGCCATCTCTCTAAACAATATCTCACCGACGAGTTCCCCAAACTGAGCATCTCGCAGCTTCTCGGCATATTCTTCAATTTACATCGTCTCTACATCTCCGGGTAAACCGGCCCTTCGCCACCCTGCGGCGGAACCCAGTTGATGTTCTGGTTGGGGTCCTTGATGTCGCAGGTCTTGCAGTGGACGCAGTTCTGGGCGTTGATGACGAAGACGTCTTCTCCGTCCTTCTCCACCCATTCATAGACACCGGCCGGACAGTAGCGGGTCGATGGGCCGGCATAGACATCATGCTCGGAGCGCTTCTGCAGCTCCATGTCCTTGACCTTGAGATGGACCGTCTGGTCTTCCTCGTGGTTGGTGTTGGACAAAAACACGGAGGAGAGCCGATCGAAGGTCAGGACGCCATCGGGGCGCGGATAGTCTATCTTTTTATGCTTTGCGGCCGGCTCCATCGACTGGGCGTCGCTCTTGCCGTGCTTGAGCGTCCCGAAGAACGAGAAGCCGAACAGCGTGTTGGTCCACATGTCGAGACCGCCGAGACCGACGCCGATCGCCGTGCCGAACTTCGACCAGAGCGGCTTGACGTTGCGCACCCGCCTGAGGTCCGCACCGATATCGGTCGCGCGCCATTCGTTCTCGATTTCTACCGGCTCGTCATTGGCGCGGCCAGCGGCAATCGCCTCGGCGATCTTGTCGGCGGCCAGCATGCCGGACAGGACGGCATTGTGGCTGCCCTTGATGCGCGGCACGTTGACCAGACCGGCGGAACAGCCGATCAGCGCGCCGCCGGGGAACGAGAGCTTCGGCACCGACTGGTATCCGCCTTCGGAGATGGCGCGGGCGCCATAGGAGAGCCGCTTGCCACCCTCGAACGTGCCGCGGATCGCCGGATGCGTCTTGAAGCGCTGGAATTCCTCGAAGGGATAGAGATAGGGGTTCTTGTAATTGAGGTGCACGACGAAGCCGACGGCGATCATATTGTCTTCGAGATGATAGAGGAACGAGCCGCCGCCCGTCTTCATGCCGAGCGGCCAGCCGAACGAGTGCTGGACGAGACCGAGCTTGTGGTTCTCGGGCCTGACCTGCCAGAGTTCCTTGATGCCGATGCCGAACTTTTGGGGTTCGCGATCCTTGGAGAGGTCGTATTTGGCGATCAGCTGCTTGGCGATCGAGCCGCGCACGCCCTCGCCGATCAACGTGTATTTGCCGAGAAGCTCCATGCCGCGGGCAAAGCTCGGGCCGGGCTCGCCATTCTTCGCGATGCCCATATCGCCGGTGGCAACGCCGATCACCGCGCCCTCATCATTGTAAAGCACCTCGACGGCGGCAAAGCCCGGATAGATTTCGACGCCGAGGGCTTCGGCCTTTTCGGCCAGCCACCGACAGACATTGCCGAGAGCTACGATGTAATTGCCGTGATTGTTCATGAGCGGCGGCATGGCGAAGTTCGGGAGGCGGATCGAGCCGGCAGGACCGAGCAGCATGAACTGGTCGTCCGTCACCTCAGTCTTGAAGGGATGCCCCTCCTCCTCGCGCCAGCCGGGCAGAAGCCGGTCGATACCGGTGGGATCAACGACCGCGCCCGAGAGGATGTGCGCGCCCACTTCGGCGCCCTTTTCCAGAACGACGACCGAAAGCTCCGGATTGACCTGCTTCAGCCGGATCGCAGCGGCCAGACCAGCCGGCCCGGCGCCGACGATCACCACCTCGAATTCCATGCTTTCGCGTTCAGGCATCTCTCTCATTTGGCACGGGCCTCATTATCTACGAGAATTTTGGTGGCGTCTTGCCGGCCTTACGGTGGGCCGCTATAACGGTGTTTGCCATCAACATGGCGATTGTCATCGGACCGACGCCACCGGGAACAGGGGTGATGGCACTGGCGACCTTGGCGCATTCCTCGAATGCGACGTCACCGACGAGGCGGGACTTACCCTCACCCTTTTCCGGAGCATCAACGCGGTTGATGCCAACATCGATGACTGTCGCGCCGGGTTTTACCCAATCGGCCTTTACCATCTCCGCACGGCCGACTGCGGCAACGAGGATATCCGCGTTGCCGCATACACTGGCGAGGTCTTTCGTGCGTGAATGCGCTGTAGTGACCGTGGCATTGGCGGCGAGCAGCAGGGCCGACATTGGTTTGCCAAAAAGGTTGGACCGGCCAATAACGACCGCGTTGAGGCCTGAGAGGTCTTGACCGTGGACACGGCGAACGAACACCATCGCGCCAGCGGGCGTGCAGGAGAGGAGCCCGTCGTTCAGATCGCCAGTCGCTACCTTGCCCGCGTTGACAACATGCAAGCCATCGACATCCTTCTCTGGGCTGATCGACTGAATAACCGGCTCGGAGCTGAGATGCTCTGGTAGCGGCAGTTGCACGAGGATGCCGTGGATGGCTTCATCGCCATTCAGCGTCTCGATCAGGCGCGCAAGCTCTTCTTGCGTCGTCTCTTCCGGTAGCGTGTGCTGAACGGAAAGGAAGCCGCACTCCTTCGCCATCTTGCTTTTGGACGCTACATACGCGCGGCTCGCTGGATCGTTGCCGACAATCACAACGGCAAGACCAGGTGTGACGCCCGCCTCCTTCTCCAGGACCTCAGTGGAGGTCTTCACCGAGTCAATCACAGACGCAGCAATCTGCTTGCCGTCGATAATATTGCCCATCGGTCAGCCCATCCGTTCCGAAACGTAGGAGCCTGGGCTCGCCGGGAAAACGACAGTGCGGTTCCCGTTGATGAAGGTGCGGTGATGGATGTGCGCGTGAATGGCGCGGGCCAGCACCTGGCTTTCGACATCGCGACCAAGCGAGATATAATCCTCGGCCGATTGCGCGTGGGTGATGCGGGCGACGTCCTGTTCAATAATCGGACCTTCGTCAAGATCAGCGGTGACATAGTGCGCCGTCGCTCCAATCAGCTTCACGCCGCGTTCGAAGGCCTGCTTGTAGGGGTTAGCGCCCTTGAAGCTCGGCAGGAACGAGTGATGGATGTTGATGATCTTGCCTGACATCTTCTGGCACATCTGATCGGACAGGATCTGCATGTAGCGAGCGAGCACAATGAGTTCGGTGCCAGTCTGCTCAACCACGTCCATAATTCGGGCTTCCGCCTGCGGCTTGTTGGCCTTTGTCACCGGGATATGGTGAAACGGGATGTCATGATTAACGACGACCTTCTGGTAGTCGAAGTGATTGGAGACGACGCCGACGATTTCGATCGGCAGCGCGCCGATTTTCCAGCGATAGAGCAGATCGTTGAGGCAATGGCCGAAACGCGACACCATCAGCAACACCTTCATTTTTGTATCGCCGCTATGGAAGTCGCTAATCATGCCAAACTTCTTTTGGACGGGCTCGAAAGCCTCTGTGATCTCCTGGATGTTTACACCTTGTTCACTAGTGAAGGTAAGTCTCATAAAGAACATACCAGTATTGAGATCGTCGAACTGCGAGGAGTCGACAATGTTGCAGCCTTTATCCGCCAGCAACCCGGTGATAGCGGCCACAATTCCGCGGGTCGATACGCATGATACGTTGAGGATGTACGTGTTCATTTTCAGGTCCATTTTATGTTATGTTGATTAGATGGCCCGCTCAAGTTCAGGTAGTGCCTCGAAGAGATCAGCCACGAGACCGTAGTCTGCCACCTGAAAGATCGGGGCTTCCTCGTCCTTGTTGATGGCGACGATGACCTTGGAATCCTTCATGCCGGCGAGATGCTGGATGGCACCGGAAATGCCGACCGCGATGTAGAGCTGTGGCGCGACGACCTTGCCGGTCTGGCCGACCTGCCAGTCGTTGGGGGCGTATCCTGCATCGACCGCGGCGCGCGATGCACCAACGGCGGCACCAAGCTTATCGGCAACAGGAAGGATGACTTCCTGGAACTTTTCCGAAGAACCAAGTGCACGACCACCGGAAATGATGATCTTGGCAGAGGTCAGTTCCGGACGATCCGACGAGGACAGCGCATCCTTGACGAAGGTGGACACGCCGGGATTGGCGGCGGCCGAAATGTTCTCGACAGAAGCCGAGCCGCCTTCAGCGGCGGAGGCAAAGGAAGCAGTGCGAACGGTGATGACCTTCTTGGCCTCCGACGACTGCACCGTCTGGATGGCGTTGCCGGCATAGATCGGGCGCTTGAAGGTGTCGGCGGAGACGACCTCGGTGATTTCCGAGATCTGGGCGATGTCCAGCAAGGCGGCAACGCGCGGCAGCACGTTCTTGCCAGCCGAGGTAGCCGCCGAGAGGATCGTATCGTAGGAGCCGGCGAGCGAGACGATCAGCGCGGCCAGCGGTTCAGCCAGGTTATTGGCAAGGTCGTCGCTTTCGGCGAGCAGAACCTTGGAAACGCCGGACAGTTTTGCAGCGGCGTCGGCCGCAGCCTTTGCACCCTTGCCTGCCACCAGCACATGAACGTCGCCGCCGATCTTTGAGGCAGCCGTCAGCGCCTTGGCAGTCTGGTCGGAAAGCGTTGCGTTGTCGTGGTCAGCCAGAAGAAGAATGGCCATGATGTTAGTCTCCTTACTCTGGATTTCTTAGAGGACGCCGGCTTCGTTTTTCAGCTTGTCGACCAGCTCGGCAACCGACTTGACCTTGATGCCGGCCTTGCGGTCCGAGGGCTCCTCGGTCTTCAGAACTTTCAGGCGCGGGCTCATATCGACGCCGAAATCGGCCGGGATCTTCTTGTCGAGCGGCTTCTTCTTGGCCTTCATGATGTTGGGCAGCGAGGCGTAACGCGGCTCGTTCAAACGCAGGTCGGTGGTGACGACCGCCGGCAGCTTGATCTCGATGGTCTGCAGGCCGCCATCGACTTCGCGTGTCACTGCTGCCTTGCCGTCGCCGATCTCGATCTTCGAGGCAAATGTGCCCTGCGCCCAGCCGAGAAGGGCGGACAGCATCTGGCCGGTCTGGTTCGAATCGTCGTCGATTGCCTGCTTGCCGACGATGATCAGGCCGGGCTGTTCGGCCTCGGCCACACCCTTGATGATCTTGGCGACGGCGAGCGGCTCGACCGCATCGTCGGTCTCGACCAGGATCGCACGGTCGGCGCCCATGGCCAGCGCCGTACGCAAGGTCTCTTCGGCCTTGGCGGGGCCGACCGAAACGACGACCACTTCCTCTACCTTGCCAGCTTCCTTCAGCCGCAAGGCCTCCTCGACCGAAATCTCGTCGAACGGGTTCATCGACATCTTCACATTGGAGAGTTCGACCCCGGAACCATCCGGCTTGACGCGGATCTTCACGTTGTAATCGACGACCCGCTTTACGGTGACTAGAACTTTCATGAACGATCCTCCTATTTAGGCACGCGAACGGACGGACTTTGGGTCGTAGACGGCGGTCCTGCGAACCGTGACGCCTGTCCCATCTTCCAGTGTGAGAACTTGTCCGTCGCCTGCGCAGGCGATCTGGACGTAAGCCAAGGCAAGTCCGTGCCCGACAGTGTGTCCATGCGCAGCCGAGGTCACTTTTCCGATGGCGTCACCGCCAAGCTTCACCACCGTTCCAATGGCGGGAAGAACAGAACCGACAGGAAGTTCGAGAAGAACTAGCATGCGCTCCACTCCGTCCTGCTTCTGTCGTTCGACAATCGCTTTGCCAGGATAGGACGCGTCCTTCGGTTTCACGGTCCAACCCAATCCCGCTTCAACGGGTGTCGTGTCCTCACCGATATCCCGGCCCCAGATCGGATAACGCTTTTCGATACGAAGCGAGCCCATCGACCCGGCCCCGCACGGCACGAGCCCGAGCGGCTTGCCAGCTTCCAGGACGGTGTCATAGAAACTCTCGATGTGCTCGGTAGGCACCCAAAGTTCGTAGCCAAGTTCGCCGGTGAAACCCGTTCGCGTGACTATGACGTCGTCCACGCCGGCTACCGTTGTCCTGACCATCGCGAAACCAGGAAGCGCTTGGCCGGAAACATCCTCACTTGTAACGCGCTCCAGGCAGGCACGTGACTGCGGCCCCTGAAGCGAAAGCGACACGTATCGATATCCGAGCGAAACGACGTGCACGCCGTAAGGCTTTCCGCACTCCTTGAGATAGGCTTCGACCTTCTCGACACGATGGGGAGCAGGAACGACCCAGAACATGTCCGGCGCCGGACGATAGGTGATAACATCGTCGATGAAGCCGCCGTTCTCGTTCAGGATGCCGCCATAGATGCCCCTTCCCGGAGCGACCTTTGACATATCCGCCACGAACGTCTCGTTCAGAAATGTCTCGGCGTTTGCGCCTGCAATTTCGACAAGAAACTGTCCGAAAATCTCGAACAGGCCTGCCGCGTTTCGCACGGCCTCATGTTCTGATTTCGCATCCGTAAAGACGTTGGCGGTGAGAAAATGGGCCTTCTCGGCCATCTCTGCATTGCGCGCCTTGAAGGCGTGATAAAGCGGTGTCCGTTTCGCGGTCATGATTGTCGATCCGTTCGATCTCAGAGAAAAAGTGTTGGGCGCTCGCGCTTGAAAACGCGGTCGTCGGGCTCCGTGCCGAGCAGTTCGCGCGCATGACGATGGCCGGAATAGACTGCGCCCTGGATGATGCCCGGGCACTCTGCATCGCCGATTGTGCGGTAAGGCAAGCCTCGCGCGATGAGCGCTTCCCCAAGACGCGTGTCGGGCAGACGTGTGCCCACGGCGATCAACGTTGCTGCCGCAATTGCCTGCAGCGCCTCCCCCGTGTCACCTCGGCTGACAGCAAGCCCCTCCCCGTTCCAGCCGGTTGCGACGCTGTTCGGATACATACGCACACCGGCGGCTTTCATCTCGGCCAGCATGCGGGGTTGCTCGAGCGTATGGCCCATCCAGGCCGAAAGCGATGGCATGGGAGTTACCAGATGCACGGCGTGTCCCCTCGCAACCAGATCAGCCGCCAGCGCATTGGCCATGTAATAGTGATCATCGTCGTAGATGACGACTGAATGGCCTACGGCAGCCCCGTCCATGACATCGTCGGGTGTCAGAGCTGCACCCGCGAAACCAGGTATTGGAGTAAGGCGCGTTCGCCCAGCCCCATCGCCGCGCCACGGAGCACCGGTTGCGAGGAGGACATGGTCAGCCCCGAACTCAGCAATGCCATCGGCATCCAGCTCGCTACCGGGATAGAGGTTGACGTTTGGCATCTGCTGAAGCTGGTAGAGTCGATAGTCCTTGACCCGCCCCCAGGATGCGAGCCCTTTAATCCGAGCCTCGCGCGCTGAGCGACCACCCATTTCCTCGGCGCGTTCAGCCACCGTCACCTCGTGGCCCGCCTTGGCAAGCACGAGCGCCGCCTCAAGGCCCGCGGGTCCGGAGCCCACGATCAGTACGGTCTTTGCATGGCCGGCCGCGGGGATTTTCTCAGGGTGCCAACCGCGACGCCATTCCTCGGAAATCGTCGGATTTTGCGTGCATCGCAGTTCCACCCCGATGGTCTCGACTGCAACACAAATGTTGCAGCCAATGCACTCTCGGATGTCTTCGATCCGGCCCTCACGGACTTTTGCAGGCAGGAATGGATCCGCAATAGACGGACGGGCTGCACCGATGAGATCGAGGACACCACGCCTGATCTGGCTGACCATCGCATCCGGAGAGGTGAAGCGCCCGACGCCCAGAACCGGTTTGCCGGTTACCTGCTTCACAAAGCTGGTAAATTCCTCCTGGAAACCTTCGGCATCATAGCGAGCCGTGCCGCTGTCTCGGCTCCAGGACGAGACATTCACATCCCAAAGGTCAGGTAGGTCGGCGAGCGCCTCAATGACATCCCTGCCCTCGCCGCTATTCAGGATACGCTTCGGGCCGGAAAGCTCATGCACGGCAAAACGCACAGCAACCGCCATGTCGTCACCCGTTTCCTCCTTGGTTTCCTCCAGCACTTCGCGGAAAAGCCGCAACCGGTTTTCAAAGCTGCCGCCATACTCATCTGTCCGGAAGTTGTAAGCGGGAGACAGGAAGTGCCACAAAATCGAGGCTTCGTGCGAGGCATAGACATAGACGATATCATAACCTGCGGCCTTTGCCCGTCGCGTTGCCGCGCGGAACATCTGTCGCAGATTACGGATATCGTCTTTGTCCATAGCCTTCGCCATGAAGGGCATATCCGGCTTCAGGATAGGCACGACGGATGGCCCCATCGCCGGATATCCTGTCGATATCCCCCGCGAACGAATACCCGTATGCGCAAGCTCAATCGAGGCGAGCGCTCCATGAGAATGAATACGCTCGACAGATCGCGCATGCGCGGCGACATCGCCCTCGTCCCAAAGCCGCTCATATGGCAAACCAGCGAGATCAGAGGTGGGATCGATTTCGCTCAGTTGCATTGCCACAATGCCCCAACCGCCTTCCGCGCGGGTTTCGCGGATGCCAATGGCTCCGTTCGGCATAAGATAGCTGTGGCCGATTGCATGCGGCATCGATACGAAGCGGTTTGGCGCGGTGACCGGCCCGATCTTCAGCGGCTCGAAAAGTATTGAATAGCGCGGATCCATCACATCTTTACCGCGTCATCTTGATGGTGCCGTCAGCAATCCACCGATCGATGACCTCGAGTACCTTTTCTGAGAAGGCCAAATCGTTGATGTGGCAATCGAGCACCGAAAGCTCGATCGGATCGACCATCACCTTCCGATACTCGTCTACCATTTCGGCAAGCGCTTCCGGATCATGCGCGGGCATGCCCTCAACGTCCCAGGCATGAATGCCCTGCGTCGGAAGCACGAAATGGACCGGCCCCGAGGACTGCTGCAGCCGGTGAGCCACTTCACGAGCAAGTTCGCGGCGTTCATCCGCAGTCAGCGAGGCAGAGGCGAGCAGGCGGTTGTGAGCATGATAGGGCCGATCTCGGAACCGTTCGGGCACGGGCTGCCATGTCGCGAAGTCGATCATGTCGCCAAAGGCGGGTGCGGCAATGATCGGCGTGCCCAAGCGGCCGGCAGCCGTCATGCGGTTGGCGCCGGCGTTCACGACAGAACCGACCATAAGATTGCCGATCTCGGCCACCGCGAGCTCCAGCACTGCCGCGAAGTAACCTTGCTCCGCGAGGCTTTCCAAAGCCATGCCCCCCATGCCAGTTCCATGAAAGACTGCGACCGAAAAGCCGCGGTCGATCAACGGCTGTCGCAAGTGAATCATATAGTGAAGCGCGGAAGAGCCGAAGCTCACCATACCGATGACTGGCCGGTCCGGGTCAGGCGGCTCCACTGCGAGCGCCGCGCCATAGATGGCGCCGGCCGCCTGGCTGAGCGTCGCCTTGCAGATGTCGTTGAGGCCGTAGAGACCGCCAGCCCACAGGATCATCTGGATATCCGCGGAAAGCCTATCCGGCGCAATCAGCGGCGAAAACGCGATCGTCGAGACAACATATTTCGGAACGCCGATCGGCAGCGCACGGGCGCAATCCAATGCTAGGTCGGTACCCATGGTGCCCCCAAGCGCAATCATGCCGTCTATGCGACCTTCGGCATAGAGTCTGGCGCAGAGCGTGGACGCACCAGAAGCCATGATCTGCATGGCCAGATTCTCGTCACCGGCGTTCACCGCCTCATCGATAGTCTTTCCAATTGCGGCAGTGACCTCGTGCTTGGAAATATCCGTTGGTTGCGACGGATCCCCAAGCACGCTGACGTCCATCGAGATCACGTTCCCACCCAGCTTCTTGATGCAATCAGCGACGTAGTTGAGCTCCTGATCCTTCGTGTCGTAAGTGCCGATCACGAGGATTGTTTTTATTGCGCTCATCTTCAGTTCCCCTTTTTTTGTGTGAATCAGCCCCGCATGATCGTCCCGGCTGGATCATAAAAAGCGCCGAGTTGGACCCGGAGCGGATAAAGCTTGCCTGCCACCTGCACCTCGAAACGACCTTCATCGATCCAATCCTTGGTGACGCCGTTCTCGCGGTTAAGAGAAGCAAGTCCAATCATCGCGTTCAGTCTCCAGCCCCAGCCCCCGGAGGTAATATGACCAACGAGTGCGCCATCCTTGAAGACCGGCTCGCTGTGAATGAGATATGGACCTGTTTCAGCGGACGCACCCTCTACCAACACGGAAACGCTGCGATGCGGCGTGGCGGCACCATACGACTGCTTCTGGCGCATCAGCGCCTCGCGACCGACAAAGCCTTCCTTAGCGAGCTTCACAGCAAAGCCGAGGCCGGTTTCGATTGGCGTGTCTTCCTCACCGATATCGTGGCCGAAGTGCCGGAAGCCCTTTTCGAGGCGGCAAGCACCGAGTGCAAACATGCCGGCGTGGCGCAGACTTAGTGGAGCGCCGGCACGCATGATTTCGTCGTATACGTGCGCCGTGAACTCGCTCGAAATCATCAACTCATAACCGAGCTCGCCCAGGAACGAGCGGCGGATGGCCCAGACGCGCGCGAAGCCAAGGTCAATCTCGCGCGCCGCGCCGAACGGGAATGCCTCATTGGACAGGTCGTCCGCCGAAAGCTGCTGGAGGATCGCACGGGACTGCGGGCCATGTATGGTCAAAAGACCATAGGCCGAGGTCGCGTCGAAAATCTCGAAGCGCCAGGCGTGTTCTGCATGGGCGCGAATGTGGGTTTGGTCGCGGATCTGGCTTGGATGACCGGTCACGACCATGAACTGTTCCGCGGCGATGCGGGTCACGGTGACATCCGCCTCGATCCCACCCTTCTCGTTGAGAAACTGCGTATAGACCGAGGTGCCGACCGCAACATCGATTTCGGCGCCGGAGACACGGTTCAGAGCCTTGACGGCATCCGGTCCCTGCACGAGAATCTTACCGTACATCGATTGGTCGATGAGGACCGCATGATCGCGCGCTGCAAAACACTCTTCCTTGACCCGTTCCGACCAGTCCTGCCAACCGAGACTTGCACGCTCAGTCCATCTCGGGTTCGCAGCATCGAAATACATCGGCACTTCCCAGCCGATACGCTCGGCCATAACGGCCCCGGCCGCAAGTAGACGGTCATGCAGCGGTACCCGGCGAACGCCGCGCGCTGTCTCGATCTGCCGGCCCGGCCAATGCAAGCCCCAATGAAGACCGACGCCTTCGGTCACACGCTCGGCATTGTAGGCCATGTTCTTCTGGAAAGGATGCGCTCGCGCGGCCAGCATCGAGGCAACAGCGCGCGGCGGTTGGCCGTCGGTCATCCAGGCTGCCATGGTGAGCCCGACCCCCCCCGAATTGAGGATGCCGTTCGAGTTCATGCCGGCGGCGATGAAGAGACCGGGCATCTCCGGAGCGGGACCGATGTATGGCCGTCCGTCCGGTGTAAAGCTCTCCGGTCCATTAAAAAAGGTCTGGATACCCATCGTTTCAAGAGCCGGGAAACGCGTAAAGAATTTCTCCAGTACCGGCTCCACATGATCCATGTCGAAGGGTAGCTCGTCGAATTCGAAACTCTCTGGGATGCCCTCGCGACCCCAGGCCTTGCCCCGTGCTTCGAAGCCACCGATCAGAAGTTTGCCGGCATCCTCCTTGGTGTAGAGCCGTTCCTCAAGAACGACGAGACCGGGCAATGTGCGCGGCAGGTCAGGGATGGCTTCGGTGAGGATGTAGAAATGTTCGGCCGCGTGGAGCGGAACGGTCACGCCATGCTCGGCGGCAAAACGCAGCGACCACATGCCCGCCGCCAGAAGAACCTTCTCCGTTGCAATAACGCCCTGATCTGTCTCGACGCCGACCACCTTGCCGTTCCGTGTCAGGATACGAATGGCCTTAGTGTTCTCGAAGATTTGTGCGCCTCGCGCCTTGGCGCCTTTTGCCAGCGCCTGGGTCACGTCAAGTGGATTAACCTGCCCGTTCGAGGGAACAAGAAAGCCGCAATGCACATCGGACGTGTCGACGAGTGGCCAAAGCTCGTTTATGTCCTCGACCGAGAGAATGCGACTTTCGATCTTCATGCGGGCCGCATGATCCTGATTCCGGAGCAGTTGCTCGGCTCGGATAACCGACAAGGCCAGATGCAGGGTTCCGTTCTGCTTGTAACCGGTTGCCTGCCCTGTTTCGATTTCCAGTTCTGTAAAGAGGCGCGCAGTATATTTCGAAAGCTCGGTCTGCGCTGAGCTTTCACGCAACTGGCCCACAATGCCCGCCGCATGCCACGTAGTGCCGGACGCAAGCTGCTTGCGTTCCAAAAGGACGGCTCCTTCCATCCCCTTCTTCGCAAGGTGATAAAGTGTCGAGACACCGATGATGCCGCCGCCAATAATAACGGCCGGTGCGGATGGCGGAAGAGCTTTGGTCACGGTCACAGCTGTATCCATGCAGTCTTGAGGTCGAGATATTTATCGAGTGCGTGCGGAGACTTGTCATGGCCATTGCCAGACTGCTTGACACCACCAAGCGGCACGGTGAGGTCCGAGCCGCCATAGGTGTTGACGTGTACCAAGCCAGCACGAAGGCTCTCCACCATTCGATGTGCCCGCGAAAGATTGGAGGTCCAAACCCCAGACGCGAGGCCGAAATCAGTGCCATTTGCCACGCGGATAGCATCCGCTTCGTCGGCAAAGGGCGTGATGGCGAGGACAGGGCCAAAGACCTCGTTCCGCGAAACTTCCATTTCCGGACGAACCTTTGACAGGACGGTAGGCGCCATGAACCACCCGCCCGTCTCCTGCAGGACGCGGCCGCCGCCGGTTAAGAGCTCAGCACCTTCCATTTGAGCCCGCGCGGCAAAGCCGAGACTACGGTCCAGATGTGTCTCAGAGTTGAGGGCGCCGGCTTCGGTCGTGAGATCAAGCGGATCTCCAACCTTCATGGACGCAGCGATCTTTGCCACCTTGTCTGCGAACTGGTCGGCAATTGACGCCTCGACCAGGAGACGCGACCCTGCAATGCAGACCTGACCGGAATTACGGAAGATTCCGTAAGCAGCAACTTTCGCTGCCTTGTCCAGGTCGGGCGCGTCGGCAAAGACAATGTTCGGGCTCTTGCCACCAAGTTCGAGATAGACCCGCTTTAGGTTGGAACGGGCAGAATATTCGAGAAGTTTTCGCCCGATGCCACCGGAGCCGGTGAAGGCCATCACATCGACGTCCATCGACAACCCAAGTGCTTCGCCGGCAACAGCGCCCTGTCCCGTTACCACATTGAAGACGCCAGGCGGAACGCCGGCTTCAAGCGCCAACTCGGCAATCCGCAGCAAGGTGAGCGAAGCGGTCTCCGCAGGCTTCAGCACGACACTGTTGCCGGCTGCGAGTGCGGGCGCAATTTTCCAGGCGCCGATCATCAGCGGGAAGTTCCAAGGCACAATGACAGCCACCACGCCAATCGGCTGCCTGTGCACCAGCGCGAGCACATCGCTCTGGGTCGGCGCAATCTCGCCGTATGTCTTATCGATCAGCTCCGCATAGTACCGGAAGGTCGAAGCCGCACTCATGGGTTCGGCCTTCAACGCCATCGCGATTTCGGTGCCGTTGTCGCGCACGCCAAGGACCGCGATCTTCAAGGCTTCTTTCTCGATGAGGTCGGCCAGCTTCAGCAGCACCTTCTTCCGGTGGGCTGGCGCAGTCCGCGACCAGACACCCGCCTCAAAGGCAGCCCGGGCCGACTGACAGGCGAGATTGACATCTTCCCGGCCCGCATCCGCAAGGGATGTCAGACGCATTCCGTTGACTGGCGAGAGAACCTCGATCTCTTGACCGGACATGGAAGAGCGGAACTTGCCATCAATAAGTAAGCCTTGCGGCGCGATGTACGCTCCCCGCATCGCATTGATCTCGTCCTGCATCAGCTTGCCTCCACAGTCTTGTTCCTGAAGTGGTTCCAGCTAAAAGTCGCGACTGCGACAACGGCGAGCGTCAGAAACGCCGCAGCGAGAGGACGCGTGAGGAAAATAGTCGGATCTCCGTCGGAGATACTGAAGGTCTGTTTGATCCGGCCTTCCATCATTGGTCCAAGCACGAGACCCACCACCATCGGAAAAGCCGGCACGCCGTTCTTCAGCATAAAGCGGCCAACAATGGCGAATGCCAGTGTAATCAGACCGTCAGTGATGCGGAAGTTCTGCGTATATGTGCCGATAAAGCCGAGGATCATGATGGCAGCGCCGATGACCCGTGGCGAGATTGATGACAGGCGCACAACATACTTGGTGAAGATCAGCAGGAAAACCATCACGAAGACGTTGAGCAGGAATAGCGAGATATAAAGGCCAGAAATGAAGTCCGCATGTTCGACGAAAAGCTGCGGCCCGGGAACGATGTTATGGACCATGAACACTGCGAGCAGCATGGCCATCAAGGGATCGGCGGGAATGCCGAGAGACAGCAGCGGAACGAGCACCGTCGATGTGCACGCATTGATCGAAACCTCTGAGGCAACGAGGCCTTCCGGCGAGCCCTTGCCGAATTCCTCCGGCTTCTTCGAAAAACGGCGAGCAAGCGAGTAGGATAGAAATTGCGCCCCGAATTCACCGACGCCCGGAAGCAGCCCCATGGTCAGCCCGATGAGCGAGGACCGGATGACGGTTGCACGGTACTTGAATACCTCGAACAGACCGACGAACCGTCCGGTCGATGCGAGGTTCTCCGGCACTTTCGGCGGAGACTTCGTTTCGAGCAGGATGAAGGCCTGGCTGAGAGCGAACAGTCCGATCACCATCGGCACCATGGGGATCCCGCCCAGCAGCCAGGTCTGGTAGAAGGTGTAACGCAGCGTGTGGTGTGGGCTCTCGAAACCGATCGTGCCAAGAAACATGCCAATGCCGAAGGTCAGAATGGCTCCGCGAATGTTCTGATGATGGGCGAGAACCACCGAGACCGACGCCAGGATCATGACGGCTGCGAATTCGGGAGGGCCGAATTTAGCGGCAATCTTGGCCATGAAGGGCGCCAGAAAGATTAGAGCGAGGATCGAAACCACGCCGCCGACGAAGGACGACGAATAGGCCAGCGACAGAGCCCGCATCGGTTGGCCCTTCTGGGCCAGCGGATAACCGTCGTAGGTCGTGAGCACATTCACCGGCGTTCCCGGTACCCGGATCAGAATTGCCGGAATGGCGCCACCATACCATGCGCCGCCATAGCATCCGAGCAGAAGGATGATGCCCGGCAGAGGCTCCATGGTCAGCGTGAACGGAAGGGCGATCGCCATCGCGCCGGCAGGCTCCATGCCTGGTATGGCGCCAACCAGAATGCCTGCGATGGCACCGATCAGCAGCGCGGCGATCACCTGCCAGTGTGCGACTTCCTGAAAGCCGAGGATGATCGAATCCATCATAGATATTCTCCAAGCGCGTTGCCGACCCAGCCAGGGAAGAGAAGCATGAGAGGGGGGAGCGGAAACCAGATGCCGAGACCGACGCGGAATGCCAAAACGATCGCTAGGGTTACAGCGAACCCAACAAGGCACCATTTCGCACCGCGCAGGCCGGACATAAAATAGAGACACTGCATCAACAGGATCGATGCCAGCGTGAAACCGATAAGCCAGACACCGCCAATGAAGGTCAGGAAGGCAGCGGCATATGTCAGCGAGCGACCCATGCCGTCAAAGGCTTCCCGTGCCTTCGCAGGAAACCCCGGATCGCGGCGAAGCCGCAGGTAGTCGAGTACCAGTCCGCCGCCACCCACAAGGGCTAGGGCCAGCACAATGAAAGGCCAGGACCAGGGTTCCTGGATCCAGCCGAGCGGCCGCCTTCCAGAGACCGTCGCAAAGGGAAGAAGGATGAGCGCTAGTCCTGCAAAGAGCCATAAGAGGGTTCCTGCTACGGATGCGGCTTCAGGTGTAACGTCTTCCTCGAACTGCGGTGCTTCCGCATCCGCAACTGTCGGAGTGTGATCGATATTGGCAGTCATGGCGCGATCCTGACACGTTCTAGACTGGGGAACGGTCGGGCTTTTGAAATTGGCCCGACCTACATGAAGACTTATTTCTTCATCTTCGAGAAGAGGTCCTTGACCGCTTCAAAGTCCTTGTCGATGCGTGCCTGAGCGTCGGCAGAGCCCTGCCAGTAGACTTCGGCGCCGCTTGTTGCTGCGATTTGCTTTACCTGCTCGGACATCATGGCCTTTTCCGCGATTGCGGCGAGCTTGTCCTTTACTTCTTGGGGGGTACCCTTCGGGACAAAGATCCCCGACCAGAGCGCGAACGTTGGACCTGTGATCTGGTCCCGGAGCAGCGGCGCTTCAGGAAAGACCGAAATGGGCTTTTCAGTGTAGGCCGCGATAACCTTGATATCGTCCTTACAGGCCAGCACCAGCCCGACGGTGGAGTTCATGACGTCCGCGTCGCCATTGGCAAGCGTCGTGCAGTCCGTCACGTCATAACCGGTTTCGGTTGAGAACTTGAAGCCGAGCTGGCGCGCAGCCTCAAACGTCTGCTGTGCAGGGATCGTCTCGAAGCCGAAATGGGCCAGCTTGACGGGGTTCTTCTTCGCGTACTCGGCCAGTTCGGCAAGATTATTGTAGGGCGCATCCTTCTTGGCGGCGAGGATAAAGGGGAAGTTCATATTGAGACCGACGACTTCCATGTCTCCGCGTCCGAAGGGCGTGATGCCCTGCACGATGTAACTCGTCGGAATGTCGATCAGAAAGTTGCCGATCGTATAGCCGTCGGCGGCGGAGGTCAGGACAGACTGCGCGCCCTCCACACCGTATCCGCCGGGCCGGTTTACTACCTTTGCGGGGACGCCTGTCTGCTTCGTGAATTCTTCGGCTATCACGCGAACAAGCTGATCATCCACATCCCCCGGCGGCCAGGGCTCGATGATCGTAATAGGCCGCTCCGGGTATTCGGCGAGAACGTTTCCGACCATTCCGGTTGTCGCCATGAGCGCAACAAGAGCGCCGTTCAGGAAATTTTTCATTCGATTCCTCCAGTTGGGTTGCGCGCCGTTCCATTATTATCTACGCTGTTTCAAACATGTTGCATCCGCGACTAGTTTCTGTCAAGTATTTAAAAATGACGAGGATTGGAAAATGAACGAGAGCAAAGAAAAGCGTCCTGGCTCAACCATGAAAACGATTGACAAGGCCATGTTTTTGCTTGGCTTTTTCTCGCCAGAAACACCGGAGTATCGACTGAGCGATCTCGCGCGCGCAGCTGACATGGACAAGGTCACGACGATGCGGATCCTCGCCTCGCTTGTTGCCAGTGGTTTTGTCGAACAGCACCCGGAGACCCGGCGCTATCGTCTGGGCACCGCAGTCCTGCGCCTCGCCCGCATCCGTGAGGCAAGTTTTCCGGTGATTGCAGTATTACAGCCGATACTTGAGACTCTAACGGGAGAGGTCGGGGAATCGACGCATGCATGCTTATTCTCCGGCAAGGGCATGACGACAATCGCTATTGCAGAGCCGCACCGATCTACGAGAGTATTTATTGATCCGGCACAGCCTCTTCCCATCCACGCCACAGCTTCCGGCCTGGTGTTTCTGGCCTACGCAGACGATGCGATCGTCAATGAAGCGCTGCGGCGCCTCAATGTCCCGACAACCTATACCGATAGCACCGTCAAGTCGGAGATTGAGCTTCGACAGCGGCTTGAGGAGATACGGAAGAACGGCTGCGCCATCTCCAGCAGGAGTTTTGAAAATGACGTCACTGGTATCGCCGCTCCAATTTTTAATTGGCACGGACAAATCCAGGCGACGATCTCAGCGGCCTGCATTTCCACGCGCATGACACCAGAGCTGGAACGCGAAGTCGAGGGCGCCGTGCTGCGGGCATCGGTCACGGCAACTCGGGCGATGGGTGGGGAGCCGCCGAAAACCTTTCTCATGAAGATCAGGGAGAATGCATAAATGACGCGAAGAGCACTGGTGCTGGATTTTGGAGGGGTGATATCGAAAACTCTCTTTGAGACGCATGACCTGAGCGAGAGGGCTCTTAACCTTGCCGCTGGTACTTTGACTTGGCGCGGCCCTTTTGACGTCGAGACGGACCCGCTCTGGCGCGACATGCAGGCTGGCACCATCACCGAGCGTGACTACTGGACGAGGCGGGCGCGCGAGACCGGTAGGCTTGTGGGCAGGGATTGGGACACACTGCCGCCGTTCCTGACCGCCGTTCGCGGCAACGATCCATCGGAGGTCATCCGTCCCGAAGCGCTCGAAGCGATCGGCGCAGCAAAGCGTGCGGGCCATCGATTGGCCATTCTGTCCAACGAACTTGATCTCTTCTATGGCAAGGAATTCCGCGCCAAGCTGCCGTTCCTCGCCGGTTTCGACCTGATCGTCGACGCCACCTATACCGAGATCCTGAAGCCCGATCCACGCGCCTTCGCCTTCATTACCGACGGACTTTCAATAGACGCCGGCGACTGCGTTTTCGTCGACGATCAGCTGAAGAACATCCGTGGCGGTGAGGCCATTGGGATGTCCTGCGTGCATTTCGATGTAACCCGCCCAAGCGCTAGCTACGAGCGCGCCCTTTCGCTTCTTTCCGCATGAACGAAACCGCTTCCAAGGAGTACGATACGATGGCCGATAGCAACTTCCTGACCGAGCACAACGCACGCCATGTCTGGCATCCAATGGCACATCCAGCAGAAATGCGGGCCAATCCTCCGACGATCATAACTGGTGGGGAAGGGGCGGAAATCATTGATATAGACGGCAAACGGTTGCTCGATGGCGTGGGAGGCCTTTGGAATGTCAACCTCGGCTATTCCTGCGATGCGGTCAAACATGCGATCACGACGCAACTGAACGAGTTGCCGTATTACTCAGCTTTCCGCGGCACCACCAACGGGCCTTTAATAGAACTATCCGTAGCTCTTGCCGAATTTTTCGGCCCCGATGGCATGGTACGCAGCTTCTTTACATCGGGTGGATCCGACAGCGTTGAAACTGCGCTTCGCCTTGCCCGGCAGTTCCACAAAATCAATGGCCAACCGGAGCGGACGAAATTTGTATCGTTAAAGAAAGGCTATCACGGCACACATTTTGGCGGGGCGAGTGTCAATGGAAATCAAAATTTCCGTCGCGCCTATGAGCCGCTCCTACCGGGCACTATCCATCTGGCAGCACCGTATGCCTATCGCAACCCATTCAATACCGATGACCCGAAGCTGATCGCAGACGCCATCATCCGGCAGTTCGCCGACGAGATCGTCTTCAATGGCGCGGACACAATTGCCGCCCTCATCATGGAGCCCGTACTTGGCGCTGGGGGCGTCATCGTTCCACATGAGAGTCTGATGCCTGGGTTGCGCACGCTCTGTGACAAAAACGGGATCCTGCTGATCGCCGATGAGGTCATCACCGCCTTCGGCCGCACCGGTGCGTGGTCGGGAAGCCGGCTCTGGGGAGTTCAACCGGACATGATGTGCACGGCAAAGGCCATCACCAATGGCTACTTCCCTTTCGGCGCTGTGATGATCGGCAGTCGCATCGCGGAGGCTTTCGAAGCTGACCGTACTGCAATGGGGAGCATCGGTCATGGCTATACCTACTCCGGTCACCCTGTTGGAGCGGCAGCTGCCCTCGCCTGCCTTGCTGAAACGATCAAGCAGGATCTGCCCACGAATGCCGCAGCGCGCGGCGTGGAATTGCTCGCTGGCCTGAATGATCTGCAGGCTCGCCACCCGATCATCGGCGATGTGCGCGGCAAGGGTCTGATGTGCGCACTCGAACTGGTCGCCAACAGAGATGACAAGACACCGGCTGGGAAAGATGTCGTGGGGAAGGTGTACAAGGGGGCCTATGACGCCGGCGTGATGATCCGCACGTCGGGCAACAACATCATCTTGTCGCCGACGCTGATCATTTCGAAGGCCGATGTCGCGCGCATTCTTGACGCTCTCGATGCAGGGCTGAAGTCCGCGCAGAACTGATCATTCCCAGTGACCGGGAGGCTGGACCTCCCGGTCACTGGGTGATCAAAGAAATTCTAAGGCATGCGCCACGGAAAGCAGGGCTTCGAAATCAAGCCTTAGGAACACGAGCCTGGTCTAAGAGACAAAGGCAACGCAAGCCGTAGCAGGCGATCACCTTTGGGCTCAGCCTGCCAGCTCCGCTAGGCCGGCGAACAGGAGAAGGGCCTGCGGATTAGCCAGCGCTTCCTGATTTTTGACTGGCCGCCCATGCACAACCTCACGCACCGCAAGCTCGACCACCTTGCCGGTCTTGGTCATCGGAATATCGGCAACGGCGATAATCTTCGCTGGCACGTGCCGCGGTGAGGCCCCGGTTCGTATCTTCTGCCTGATTTTTTGCGTCAGGGCCGCGTCGAGCGTCACACCAGTGCGGAGCTTGACGAAGAGGACGACGCGAACGTCGTTGTCCCAATCCTGGCCGATGCAGACAGCGGTTTCGATCTCGGTGATCCGCTCAACCTGGTTATAAATCTCGGCCGTGCCAATCCGAACACCCCCGGGGTTCAACGTGGCATCCGAGCGGCCATGGATCACGATGCCGCCATGGCCGGTCCATTCCGCAAAATCCCCATGGCACCAGTTATCTTCGAAGCGCTCGAAATAAGCAGAGCGGAAGCGCGAGCGGTCCGGGTCGTTCCAGAAGCCGATTGGCATCGCAGGGAATGCACAGGTGCAAACCAGTTCGCCCTTGCCGCTCGCCAGCGGCTCTCCGAGGTCGTCGAAAACCTCGACTGCCATGCCCAATCCCGGCCCCTGAATTTCGCCGGACCAAACTGGCTTCACCGGATTGCCAAGCACGAAGCAGGATACGATATCGGTGCCGCCCGACATCGAGGCGAGGCTCACGTCGGGCTTTATGTCCCGGTATACATAGTCGAAACTGGCGGGCGACAAGGGCGAGCCGGTTGACAGTACAGCTGTCAGGTGGTCCAGCCGATGACTTTCGCGAGGTTTTAGTTCTGCCTTGGCGAGAGCATCGAGATACTTGGCCGAGGTGCCGAAGATGGAAAACCGCTCCTCTTCGGCATAATCCCACAAGACCTTTGCATCGGGCGAAAAGGGAGAGCCATCGTAGAGGCAAAGCGTGGCCCCGCTGGCTAGGCCGGAAACCAGCCAGTTCCACATCATCCAGCCACAGGTCGTATAGTAGAAGAGTCGGTCCCCGACCCCGAGATTGCAATGGAACCGGTGTTCCTTCAGATGCTGGAGCAGCGTTCCCCCGGCTGAGTGGACGATGCATTTCGGCACGCCCGTCGTCCCCGATGAAAACAGGATGATCAGGGGATGGGAGAATGGCAACTGCTCGAACACCGGTTCGCGTGCGTCATGGGCGGACATAAAAGCCTCAAGTGTACGCCCATTCGACAGCATCGCGGCAAGGCATTCCGCTCCGCCACAATACTCCACGATAACGACCGGAACGCCGAGCCGTGGCTCCAGCGCCGTCACCTTCTCGCCCACATCGATGCGTTTGCCGTTATACCAGTACGCGTCGCAGGCTAGGAATAGTTTTGGCTCGATCTGGCCGAAACGGTCCATCACACCCCGTTCGCCAAAATCAGGAGAACAGGACGACCAGATGGCCCCGATCGACGCTGCCGCGAGCATGCAGGCTACCGTTTCGGGCACGTTTGGTAACATGGCGGCGATGCGGTCGCCCGGTCCAATGCCGAGTGCACGGTAGGCCTGCTGCAAACGCGAGACGGTCTCAGCGAGCCTGTCCCAGCTCCAACGGCTTGCCGCCTTATCTTCACCGCGAAAGATCAACGCATCGTTGACCCCGCGTTTTGCGAGGAGGTTTTCCGTGAAGTTCAGTCTGGCCTCTGGGAAAAACCTGTCCTCCAGGATTTTACCTGTCTCAAGTAACGCCGTCCCGCCCTTATGGCCCTGCACGCCGCAATAGTCCCAGAGCCCCGACCAGAACGAGCCGCGCTGGCGGACGGACCATTGGTGAAAAGCGTCATGGGATGGCAGGGAAACGCCGAACCTTTCCGCGCACCAAAGCCGAAAGCGGGTGATCTCCGCCTCTTCAATGCGCGTTTCACTCGGCGTAAAATGCAGCGACATGCTTCCCTCCATCAGACGATCCCCTTCTAACACGGTCGCGGCCTTGGGGCCGCCGGCCCGTCATTTCTGTTCTACTCGCCAGCATAACGCCGCCATGTCGGGGCGGCAGTGCCAAACGACAGTGCGAATGACGGGCCGGATAGTTGCCACTCATTTCGACCGGCCGCACCCTGTTGGTAGGATCGCTTCCTCGCAGAGCCATCACGCCTGCCACACGAGCCAATGCGACAGATAAGGACGTTAACGCCGTCAGGTCGCGGCATGCAGGTCTCGTGCAAGGGCGAGTGCGTCGGCGATCACGGCATGATCACCGATCTGGTTCATCAGGATGAGGATCAGACGGGCGTTCATGGCGTGGCTTTCGGCTTCCGAAAGGCCCTCATGCGTCTTGATCAAAAGCGCATAGGATTCGTCGGGCCGGTTGAAATTGAGGTTGGTCTCAAGCATCGACGAGCTCCTTTGCAAGGGCGCGGCCAAGGGCGGCTGCGACGGCCTTGGCATTGAAATGCTCAAAGCGCGCAGCCACATGCTGATCGGGGCGTATAAGGTATACTGCCCTTGTGGCATGTCCGAGATAGCGTTCGACGAGCGCCTTGTTGTCACGGCCTGAGACCGAGAGCACGCTCAACGGGATGCCATAGGCGGAAAATGTCGTCGGAACATCGGCATTGATAGCGAGAAGGGTGAAATTGCCGCCAAGCAGGTGAAGCAACCAGTCAGCGCCGATAAGCGCGTCCGGGCATGGGCTCCCCGGTCTCGTTCGCGCAGGAAAGCTCGCCACGTCAGGACCATTGAGTGGGGAACCATCGTAGGTACAAGGCATGGACAGACGACCGGAGTTAACGACCGTTCGCGCGAAGGGAACGGTCTCGGCGAGTTGGAGCACAGCATCGCGGAAAAGCTTTGAAATGGCTGATTTCGGAGTAATGAAATCCGTTGCTCGCGTCGAGTTCGCGATGTTCTCGTCCGCCCCGTAGACCCGCTCACTATCGTAGGTATCGAGCAGAGCATCAGGCGCAAGTCCATGTACCACAAGGGCCAGCTTCCAGCCGAGATTGTCGGCGTCCTGCACCCCAGAATTGGCACCGCGCGCGCCAAAGGGCGACACCTGATGGGCCGAGTCCCCTGCAAAGAGAACCGGCCCGTGGCGGAACTTGTCCATGCGGCGACACTGGAATTTATAGATCGAGCACCAGTCTAGCTCGTAGTCCACATTCGGCCCGAGCATTGCGCTCACGCGGGCTCTGATATTCTCCGGCTGGAGTTCCTTCTGCCGATCGATATTCCAGCCGAGCTGAAAATCGATGCGCCAGATGTCATCGGGTTGCTTGTGAAGAAGAGCGCTGTCGCCCGACTTGAAATGCGGCTCGAACCAGAACCAGCGCTCGGTCGGAAAATCCGCCTTCATCTTGACGTCGGCAATCAGGAAATTGTCCTCGAACACGCGTCCGTCAAAGCCAAGACCCAGCATGGAACGTATGGGAGAGCGAGCGCCATCACAGGCGACCAGCCAATCCGTCTCCAACACATAAGGACCGTCCGGTGTCATAACATCGATCGTGACGTGATCCTCATGCCGCACCACGACGTCGATGCGGTTGCCGCCGCGGATCTCGATCGGCGCGCCCTGGCTCTGCGCCTTTACGATGGCCTCATGGAGGAACTTCTCAAACAGCGGCTGCTGGAGATTGATGAAGGCCGGAAAGGCATGATCGTTTTCCGGTAACAAATTGAACTCATAGAGCAGCCTGTTGTCGTGAAAGACCTTTCCAACGTTCCATTGTACGCCTTTGGCCAGCATTGCCGCGCCTGCCCCAAGCCGATCGCAGATTTCCAGCGTTCGCTTGGCAAAGCAGATGGCCCGGCTGCCAAGTCCCGCTCCCTCCTGGTCGTCACAAACGAGAACCGGAACGCCGCGCAGGCCAAGATCGAGTGCGGTTACAAGCCCTACTGGCCCGCCGCCAGCGACAACCACCTTGTGCCTGATCGGCGTTACGGCGGTCTGGTCCGGTGACTTGACGTAAGGGTACAGGCGGAACGCTAGCGGATAGCGCTCCGTGACGGGAGTTCTCATGATCCCTCCTCCGGGAAACGGTTAGCCTTGAAGGTCTGCCCACATTTGCATGTCGCGCTCGGCTGTCCAGATACGTGGATGGTCGATACCGCGCGCCTCGTCATAAGCCCGCGCCACATTGAACGGCAGGCAATGTTCGTAGATGGCATAATCCTTGAACTTCGGATCGCACTCGGAACGAACGGCATCCCAAGCCTCGCGGAGCGAGCCCCCACGTGCCGCAATGCGCACCACCGGCTTGTAGGTTGAGTCCACGAAATCCCTGGTTCGGTCGAGTGCGCCATTCACCGCATCACGGCCGATCACTGCATCGCCACGGCCCGGTGCGATGGCCGCGAGGTCATAGGCGCGGATTGCCTCCAGGGTCGCACCCCAGTCGGCAAAATGCCCGTCGCCGCAATAGCAGGCCGAGTGCGCCTCGACGATATCACCGGTGAACATGACATTCTGGTCCGGCACGTGAATGACGGCGTCGCCGGCAGTGTGAGCGCGGCCGACTTGAATGATATCGACGCGGCGCTTGCCGAGGAAAACAGACATCTTGGCGTTGAAGGTCGTTGTAGGCCAAGTCAGGCCCGGAATGGACTCATGTCCCTGGAACAGGCGCGGGAAGCGCTGAAATTCACTTTCCCAGTCCTCCTGCCCGCGCTCGACCACCATCTTGCGGGCGGCGTCCGACATGATCACCTGGCCGGCGTTGAAGGCACTGGCCCCGAGCACCCGCACCGCATGATAGTGCGTCAGTACGACATGGCTGATCGGTTTGTCGGTGACGGTGCGGACGCAGTCGATCACCTTTTGCGCCAGACGCGGAGTGGCCTGAGCTTCCACGATCATCACGCTATCATCACCGATGATGACGCCCGAATTGGGATCGCCTTCGGCGGTAAAGGCATAGAGCCCCTCCCCGACTTCTGTGAAGCTGATCGTCTTGTCGGCGAGGTCGCCTTGCGAAGCAAATGCTTTGGCCATGGAACTATCCTTGTCGTGAGTAAGGGTTGGCGAGTGCCGGAAGAATGCGTCCCGTACAATCGCCAAAACCGATGATGTAGCCGTCACCCTTCGCTACTCCGCGCAGGGTGACGATGTCGTTGTCGTGAAGGAAGCTGCGCGTCTCTCCGTTCTCAAGCGTGAGCGGCTCCTTACCACCCCAACTCAGCTCAAGCAGGGAACCGCGATTTTCCTTCAGCGGTCCGGAAATCGTACCGGAGCCGAGAAGATCGCCCGTGTTCATCGGGCACCCGGCGGTTGTATGATGGGCGAGCTGCTGGGCTGCCGAGTAATACATTTCCCGGTAGTTGGTGCGGCTGAGGATCGTTTCGGCGGCGTCTTCAGGCGTAAGGCCGACTTCGAGGGCGATATCGTAAAGCAGCGGCCCCGGTTCCGCCAAATGTGGCAAAAGGGGTACGTCACGTACCGGTGTCGACACCCGGAATGTCTCAAGCGCCGCCTTCATCACGATCCAGGGCGAGATTGTCGTGGCGGTCGCCTTCGATTGGAATGGTCCGAGCGGCTGATATTCCCATGCCTGGATGTCACGCGCCGACCAATCGTTCAGCAGCACGTATCCAAAAATCATCGCATCCGCTTCGGCCACGGTGACGGGTTGCCCACTTTTAGAGGGCAGGCCAACCACCGCGCCCATTTCCAGTTCGATATCGAAGCGCTGCGACGGAGCAAAGCGCGGCACCACATCATCGGGGCCTTTGAATTGTCCCCAAGGACGACGCACGTCAGCGCCAGAGACCACCACCGACGAGGCGCGGCCATTATAGCCGATCGGAATATGTAGCCAGTTGGGCGGCAGCGCGTTTTCCGCCCCCCGAAACATGGTGCCCACGTTGAAGGCATGATGCCGGCCCGCATAGAAATCGGTGTACTCGACGACCTGGAATGGCAGATGCAACCGGGCCCCTGCAAGCGGCGCCAAATGGGCCTCGACCGCGCCCTGACGCGCGGCGCCCTCTTGAAGACGTTCCGTCAGTTGCAACCGCAGTGCGTTCCAGACTGCGGGACCGGCCGCCATCACGTTATTCCACCGGGGCTGATCGAGAAGCGGCCCCCCGTCCAGGCTGATCAAGCCCGTCTTCTCCAGTGCCGTCACATCAAGAATACGATTGCCTATGGCTACGCCGCAATGTCTTGCACCGTCCGCGGTGGAAAAGACGCCGCACGGCAGATTGTTGAGCGGAAAAGGACATCCGGCATCGTTGGCGCCTTCGACCCAGCTGCGTTTCAGCGGCATTTTAAAATCCATTTCTAAGGAGGTGTACGTCAACCTGTGGGCTGCTTACGGCTTTACGCCCGGAGTGCCGTCGAACTTCTTCTCCAGACTGTCCCAGCAGTCGATATAATCGTCCTGCATCGGCGCGTCCTTGGCCGCCCATTCCGTAAGGTGCTGAGGGAAGCGCGTCTCAAACATGAAGCTCATGGTCTCTGACTGGAACTGCGGAACCATCAGCTCGTTCGAACCATGCTCGAATGCGTTGCGGTCGGGTCCGTGCGGGAGCATACAATTGTGGAGGCTCATGCCACCAGGCGCAAAGCCCTGTGGCTTGGCATCGTACACCCCGTAGATGTTGCCCATCAGCTCGGACATGATGTTCTTATGGTACCACGGCGGGCGGAAGGAATGCTCGGCCACCATCCAGCGTTCGCGAAACAGTACAAAATCGATGTTGGCGGTTCCCTCCTGCCCGGATGGCGCCGTCAGCACCGTGAAAATGGATGGGTCGGGATGGTCAAACAGGATCGCGCCGACGGGCGAATAGGTGCGCAGATCGTACTTGTAGGCGCAATAATTGCCGTGCCATGCGACGATATCGAGCGGGGAGTGACCGATGCTGGTCTCATGAAACTGACCGCACCATTTCAGGATAACGCGTGAAGCCACCTCGCGATCCTCGAATGCGGCGACCGGGCACTTGAAATCACGTGGATTGGCCAGGCAGTTGGCTCCGATCGGTCCACGATTGGGCAGGTCGAACTTCTGGCCATAGTTCTCGCAGACGAACCCGCGGCAAGGTCCTTCCAGAACTTCGACTCGATAGACCAGACCGCGTGGCAGGATCGCGATTTCCTTCGGCTCAAGATCGATCACCCCCAGCTCCGTGTAAAAGCGAAGCCTGCCTTCCTGCGGTACGACGAGGAGCTCGCCATCGGCGGAGTAGAAATACTCGTCGATCATCGAGTCTGTCACGAGATAGACATGGCTCGCCATACCGGTCTGCGTGTTCACATCGCCGGCGGTCGTCACCGTTCTCATGCCAGTCACCCAAGTCAGCCTTTCAGCGGCATGCGGGATTGGATCCCAACGATACTGGCCTAATGAGACCACGTGAGGCAGAACATGTGGAGCAGACTTCCAATGCGGGATGTCGATCTTCGCAAAGCGCCCGGTGTGCTTGACCGAGGGGCGGATGCGATAGCACCAGGTGCGCTCGTTCTGCCCTCGCGGAGCGGTGAAGGCGGTCCCAGACAGCTGCTCTGCATAGAGGCCGTAACTGCATTTTTGCGGCGAATTCTGCCCCTGAGGGAGCGCGCCGGGCAACGCTTCGGTCTCAAAATCATTTCCGAACCCGGGCATGTACCCACCATGCGGGCCCGTGTTTGTGAGTGCTCGGGTCATGGCCGGGGCAATCGGATGGTGGTGCATCGTTTCCTCCTGAAGGAGCATGTCTTCTGATCGACTGAATAACTAGTTGCATTCGCAACTTTGTCAAGATAAAGTTTGATGGATGGTAAGGCAGGAACGGCGATGCAGACGATTCTTCATGACTATTGGCGGTCTTCAGCGTCCTACAGGGTGCGGATAGGCTTGAATTTGCTTGGATTGCCCTATCGAAGCGTATCCATTGATTTGCTCGGGGGCGATCAGCGTGGCGCCGACTACCTCGCTCGCAACCCTCAGGGGCTTGTGCCCGCCCTCGAAATTGACGGCGTTATCCTGACGCAATCACTTGCCATTCTTGAGTATCTCAACGAGACACATGCGGCCGGTTGGCTTGGCTCTGCCTCACTGGAGAAGGCCCGTATCCGGGCGCTCGCATATGCGATTGCAATGGAAGTTCACCCGGTCTGCAATCTTCGCGTCGCGCGCTATGCAGTTTCGCTTGGCGGAACGACGCTTGAAGACTGGATGAAGCATTTTATCCGTGATGGTCTCGCCGATTTCGAAGCCATGCTCGCCCAGAACAGACGCTCAAGGCAATACTGCCACGGCAGCGTGGTTAGCCTTGCCGATATCTGCCTTGTTCCGCAGGTCTACAACGCGACGCGCTGGAATGTGGATCTGGCAGAGTTTCCAAAAACTGCGGCTATCGCCGCTCAGCTAGAACAGCTAGAGGCATTTGTTGCCGCCCACCCCGACAGAGCACGTCCCTAATCGTGACTTATCCCGAATCCTGTGGCACGTTCGGGCGGCATGATAATGGAAGTCGGAATGGCAGAGCACGATACGGACCCAGAATTCGACCTAGAGCAGTTTCTCCCCTATCTGCTCAATCAGGCGGCGGAAGCAACCTCGCGCTCATTTCAGGCGGTCTATGTTGATCTTTACGGTATGACACGCACGCAGTGGCGCGTGATGGCCAACCTTGGCAAGTTTGGCGCGATGACGGCAAAGGACATCTGCGACATCTCTCATATCGAAAAGAGTAAAGTTAGCCGCGCCGTTTCCACGCTTGAGTCAGCAGGTCTTCTCCTGCGAACGCCAAGCGAGGATGACCGACGGGCCGAGTTTCTCAGTCTTACTGAGCAGGGAATGACTGTGTTCCGCGATCTTGGACATCGCGCAAACGAATATGATAGAAAATTGCGGGCAGATCTTGGGGAGCAGATCTCTGACGAACTTATCCATTTGCTGGGGATGTTGATGAAGCGTTGACGGCTACTCAATGCCCCTCCCCAAGGCCAAACGTTATCACGCGACTTCAGCTAGCTTCTCCATTATCGGATGCCGCGATAGCTTTCAAACGAGAGAAAAAGGCGGCCCACGGGACCCAACGACCTGGTGAACCGATCCATGAAAAGGCCATGCCGGTCCTGTTGCTGACGAAGGAAGAGACTGACACCTGGACGCGTGCGCCCTGGGATGAAGCAAAGGAGCTGGCTCAGCCGTTACCCTATGACGCACTTATCATCTCGTCTCGTGAACCATACGGATCCACGATCGTGTCGAAATCCGAAGAGCCGGTGGAACAAGGCGGTCTGCTTTGACGCCTGGGCTCAGAGCTTGAATGTATCGGAAACGAAAAAGCCTGCCGCGGGAGGAGGTGCGGCAGGCTTCTCGAAAGAATTGAACAACGGTTGGGAGGAGGAGTGCCGCTGTTCTGCCAGGCGCCCCTTTGGGAGGAGGAATGGGTCGCCTGAAACACGAAGCTCTGCGGGAGGAGGTGCATTGCTTCGATGATTTGAAGATACCAGAGGCTACCCGATCGCCAGCGCTTAGATGGCCGTGCAGCCATGCGCTTGCTGCAATGCAATATAGTCCCTGTGCTCATTTTTCGGCCACTATGGTGGAGACGGAGGCTTCTTTATGATTGTCTCGAAACCGAGGACGAATTCGATCACCTTGGTGGAAGACATTTCGCACGGCTTCAGTATCGACCCAGGTCCAGCCAATCGATAGAGGTTGAAGCTGACGATATCGGTTCCGCCAAGCTCCTCGCCATAGAGCCATGTCCGTTTGCCATCCTCCGACCGTTTGACGGTCACGCCCCATGGTCGCTTACCAAAATGTCCATCGACATAGCCGTTCGGCAATTTCGCGAGCGCGTCTTCGAATGTCGCCTGGACCGATGGAGGGTTCTTGCCGTCGGCGGTCATGGTGCCAGGCATTCGTCGCAGATCCCGCAGCCATCGTCATCCATGCTCGAGGCCCGACGTAACCTTCGACAGCAAGGACATGCCGTTGCATCCGACGCACACTTCACTGGAGCATGGCCATGGATCGAAGCGGCCGATATGCCGAAAGTATGCATCGAAATTCTTCCGCCGGACCGTGATGAGAAGTTCGGTACACTAGAGATAGTGAACCTCGAAGGCTGCACAAGCCGGCAGACATTGCTGTCGGAGATTGGCCAGTGCGGGACCTGGGCGGCCTGTCTCAAATTAATTGCCAAGAGCTGCTCTAACGGGCGCATTCCCACGATTGGCTGCCGACACGGCCACCGTGCTCGACGTTCGTAAACATCATGGCCAATCGGCGCCAAAACACAGGCGATCAGCTTGACAGAAGATTACCGGTTCGAAGATATCTGCAGGGCCCTATCTAATAGTGAAAATGACGTTGCTGCAGGTTCGGAGGACATCGTGGGCGCAGGGAGCAAGTGCCGAACACATGTCGTTCTCAAGGGACATAAGGAAGCAAGACTTTGATCTACGAGCCAGAATTTACGAGTGCCTGCCCGGCCGATTGCCCGCACTGCTCAACCGCTTTGCCGAACATACGCTGGCAATATGGGACAAGCACGGCATCAAGCAGGCTGGTTTCTTCACCACAATGGTGGGCGAAAGCAGCCAGCGTCTCACCTATCTCACGCCTGGGAATCGCTAGCCGACCGCGAGGTGAAATGGAAAGCTTTCACCACTGATCCTGCATGGCTTAAAGTCCGCGACGAGTCAGAGCGCGACGGCCAAATCCTCTCCAATATCTCTAGCTAGTTGTTGTCACCGACTGCCTTTTCGGCAGTAGAATGAGACGCTACCGATCCCCGCTTGCCGCCAGTCGGAATTCCATCCGATCTGGTCATCCGCGGAAGTGACGAAGAACCGCAACACGTAGGATATCGCCAGCCGCCATTGCGAAAACCAGCGATGCACGCCTTGAAAGGATCAGAACCACCGACCCTGTCGTTACAAATGCTTTCCGCTTAATTGGCCATACCGGAATAAGCGGTTCATTGGACTAGCGCTCCTGCATCGCCTCAGACCCAATCTCGGCCAGCGGCGAATACAGATATTCAAGGATGCGCCGGCTGCCGGTCTTGACCTCGACGGTGACGGACATGCCGGGTGAAAGCGCAACGCGCGTTCCATCGATATCGATGCTTGCGACATCCGGCTTGATGGTGACCGGGAAGACCAGGTTCTGGACACGCTGCGCATTGCCGATCGGGATCATGCTCTGCAGCTCCTTTGCCGGCTGGCCTTCGAGCTGCTGTGCATCCGGTTCCGGAATGGCGTCGGTCGCGACGCGAGTGACGGTGCCGTTGAGAATGCCATAGCGGGTGAAGGGAAAGGCTTCGATCTTGATGACGGCAGGCTGTCCGGGTGAGACGAAGCCGATATCCCGGTTCGGCAGATAGGCCTCGATCTCAAGAGAAGCATCATCCGGGACGATCCGCATCAGTTCGGCGCCTGCGGTCACCACCTGGCCGACGGTGGTGATGGCGGATGTCTGAACGGTGCCGTTGATCGGGCTTTTGATCGTCATCGACTCGAGCCGTTTGGCCGCCTTGACCAGCTGCTGTTCCTTCTCGTCGATCTCGCGCGATGCTGCCGCCTGCTTCTGAGCATTGTCGGCGACGAAGGTCTTAATGGCTTTCAGGCCTTCGCTCGCTGCCGTAACGATCGCGGTTTCCGCCTCCGCCCGCTGACCGATCTGCTCGGCAAGGGTTGCCTCTTCCTTCTGCCTGATCTCGACGGCGTCGATGACACCGGACCTCGATCCGGCGCTGAGATCGACGAGGTTGGAGCGCATGGTGACACGATCTGCAAGCGTGGCCACCAGCGCCTGCTGGGCGGCGACCATCTCGGTATATCTCGTCAGCGCCGCGAACTGCTGATTGCGCTGGGCAGCGAGGCTGTCGAGCGTCGATGCGAGCTGCTCAAGATCGGACGTGTAGAGCAGCGCCTCGCGCGTACGGATCTCCGCTGGTATGGATTCAGCGAATTCCGGGACCATCTCAATCCTTCGCGTTCCGCTCCAAAGATCGCCACGCTGCCAAGCGTTAACCTCAGCTAATGCCGCACCGCGCCTGGTGACCTCTGCCCGCAGTGCTGCGAGGCTGGTGGACAGCGTGTTGACTTCGGCCCTGGCTTCGGTGGGGTCAAGCTCGACGAGAATATCTCCGGCTTCCACTTTGGCGCCGTTCGAGACCGGAACCGCGATCGTCTTGCCGACCTCGATCGACTGGATCACCTTGACGCGCCCGGTCGGCTGGATCTTGCCCTGGGCTGTCGCCACGATGTCGAATGTGCCGACGTAGCTCCAGATCAGTGCGCCGGCGGTGAGCAGGCAGATGAACCAGATGAGCGCCGTGCGGATTGGCGAAGCCGGAGTTTCGAGAATCTCGAGTGCGGCTGGCAGGAACTCGTTATCCACCTGCAATCGTTTCGGAGGCTTCGGCGGAATCCGAGGAGGCTGGACGGTCTGGTTCATGATTGAATCGGCCCCGTCTGCAATTGCCACAGATGGGCATAGAGCCCGTTCGGACGGGCAAGCAGCGTCTCGTGTGTTCCCTCTTCGACGATGCGCCCGTCCTTCATGCCAATGATGCGGTTGCACGCCCGCACGGTCGCCAGGCGATGGGCTATGATGATGACGGTGCGGCCGCGGACGATCTCGCGCATATTGCCGAGGATGATGCGCTCACTCTCATAGTCGAGCGCGCTCGTCGCTTCGTCGAGGATGAGGATCGGCGGATTGGTCGCAAGGGCGCGGGCGATGGCCAGACGCTGCCTCTGGCCGCCGGAGAGATTGGCGCCGCGCTCCTCGATCAGCGTGTCGTAGCCGCGCGGCAGCTTGGCGATGAATTCGTCGGCGCCTGACAGTCGCGCCATCTGGATGGCGGCGGCCCGCGACATGGCCGGATTGACCATGCAGATATTGTCGTGGATCGTCCGGTTGAACAGCATGTTTTCCTGAAGCACCACGCCGATATTCGACCGCAGCCAGGCCGGGTCGACCTGGGCGATATCCTGGCCGTCGACGAAGACCTGACCGTTGTTCGGGATATAGAAGCGCTGCACCAGCTTGGTCAGCGTCGATTTGCCGGAACAGGAGGGGCCGACGATGCCAATGACTTCGCCGGGCCTGATCGAAAAATTGATGTCCTTGAGCACGTCCTGGCCATCGGGCGAATAGCGGAAGTTCACCGACTTGAAGGCGATCGCACCCTTCGGCGGCGGCAGGCTGACGGCAACGCTCGGACGCGGCTCCTGCGGGGCATTCAGAATATCCGAGAGCCTGGCGATGGAGACCTGCACTTGCTGAAAATCCTGCCAGAGCTGCGACAGACGCAGGATCGGCTGTGAGACCTGTCCGGCAATCATGTTGAAGGCGACCAGAGCCCCGACGCTCAATTCGCCGTCGATGACCGCCTGCGCGCCGAAGAGCAGCAGGGCGGCCGAAGTGATCTTGTTGACATACTGGATGGCGTTTTGTCCCTTCGCCGCCAGCATGGTCGCGAGGAATGACGAGCGCACGTAGGCGGCCAGCCGTTCTTCCCATTGCGAGGAGACCACCGGCTCGACCGCCGATGCCTTAAGCGTCTGTATGCCGACGACGGTCTCGACGAGCAACTGCTGGCTGAAGGCGCCGCGCTCGAACTTCTCGTCGATGCGTTCCTTGAGGAAGGGGCGGATCAGAAATCCGATCGCCATGTAAAAGGGAATGGAGGCGACAACGATCCAGGCGAGCTTCGAGGAGTAGGAAAACAGCACGAAGATGAAGATGATGGTGAAGATCAGGTCGAGGCCTGAGAACAGGCCCTGACCCGTCAGGAAATTACGGATGGTTTCGAGCTCGCGAATTCTTGCGACGGTCTGGCCAGTGGCGCGGGTTTCGAAATAGCTGAGCGGCAGGTTGAGGAGATGCCGGAACAGGCGGCGGCCGAGCTCGACATCGATGCGGTTGGTCGTGTGCGACAGCGCATAGGTTCTGAGATACTGCAGCACGACATCGAAGAGGCCGACGGCGGCGAGGCCGACGACGAGCACGATCAGTGTCGAATAGCTGCGATGCGCCAGCACTTTGTCGACGACGACCTGAAAGAACAGCGGTGTCACCAGCGCGAAGATCTGGATGACGAGTGAGGCAATCAGCACATGGCCGAACGCCCGGCGATAGCGCCAGATTGCCGGCACAAACCAGCGGAAGCCGAAATTCTGCTGCGAGGCGCCGGGGCCGGCGAAACGGCGCTGGACGAGGATGAACTCTCCAGAGGTCAGCGCGAGAAGCTCCTCTGCCTCAACGTTGCGGGCGGAGA
>Ga0136846_1231873_pt1 | contig 37856 bp, 38 predicted proteins | sample HopSoiMetagenom2_FD_96841 | JGI IMG/M metagenome (GOLD analysis project Ga0136846, IMG submission 96841) | Grasslands soil microbial communities from Hopland, California, USA - 2 Assembly 2016 (version 4) | ecosystem: Environmental > Terrestrial > Soil > Grasslands | place: USA: Hopland...
GGCGGTTCACGGTCGTCTCTCGCCACGGGCTGCTCCCCCGATCGCACGGTCCGGCCGCCGTGGCGCCGCTCCCGGACGGACCGCTGACGACGCCGCGCGAGACGCTGAGGAGCCTGCGGGCGCATGCCGCCGTGGTCGGCTGGCGTTCAGCCGTCGACAGCCTGCGGCCGCTGACCCCGGCGATCTGGCGCGGATGGTCCCTCGCCGAGCGGCGGCGCTTCCTGCGCCATGGTCGGGCCTGGTGGGACGTCCACCGCCACCGGATGGCGCCGCGCATCGCCGAGCGGATGCAGCGCCTGGCGGACGAAGGCCGCCTGAGTGTCCTCGCGGCGCGCCTGGAGAGCCTCGAACCCGCGGCGGAGGGCCTCGTCGCCCGGCTGCGACGGCGGGGCCTGCGTTCCGCCGAGACGCGGACCTTCGCGGCCGCGGTCAACTGCACGGGCCTCTCGGCGGACATCCTCGGCGCGCCGCTGCTGCGAGACCTGGCCGGGCAGGGACGTCTGCGCCCGGATCCCCTGAAGCTCGGCATCGACGTCGACGACGCATTCCGGGTTCGGGACACCGATGGCGCGCCTGTCGCCGGTCTCTACGCGGTGGGCCCGCTCGTCCGCGGCGCGCGCTGGGAGAGCGTCGCCGTCCCCGACCTGCGCAAGCAGACGGCCGAGATCGCCGCCACCCTTCTCGCGGACCTGCGGGCGGAACGCCAGGCCCGCCGGCCCGTCACGCCATGCTGAAGCTCAATCGCAGGGCGCTGTGGGAGCTGGCGGAACTGACCGATCGCGAGGTGGGCGCCACCCTGATGGGCCAGCGCGACGCGCCGCCGGCCCAGAACCGGTTGGAGGCCGTCGGCATGACCGTGTCCTCGGCGCTCCCCACCGCAGTCGAGGCGTGGCGCCCCCTGATGTCCAGGCTTGGGGTGCGCGCGCGTCTCGTCGGCGCCTTCTCCTTCGGCGCGCCGCAGATCGAGGTGTCGGACCCCGCGGGTAAGCCACGCCGGGGTCCGCTCGCCGACCTGATGATGATCGTCGACGATCTCCGCCCGACCTTCGCCGGCCGGACGGCCCTCCTGATCCGCGCCGGGCTGCAGGCCGAGGCGGTCGGTGGTCCTCCCGAGGCCGGGGCGTGCGCGTTGCGCGACCTGTACGACACCTGGCCGGCGTTCCGGTTTCGCAGGCGAGGCTACGCCGAATCGCCGCGGGACCTGCGCGGCGAAATGGCGGCCGACAATCCGGGCCGCCGCGCCACGATCAGCTTGCGCCCGGGCGGCTGGTCCCTGGACGCCGCCAACGGCGACGTCGGGCTAACCCTGGGTCGGCTGCTCGCGTTGATGGCGACCGGCGCCGAGGGTCGCCCAGCCACCCGAGGCGGCGAGGACGACTGGTCGGTCACGGTCGACGAACTCCTCAAGGAGACGGTCCAGGCGACCCTTCGCGGGCTGGCGTCGCCGACGCCGGCGTTGCGCAGCGCGACGACCTTCGTCGGGGAGGCGGGGACCGGGCATGTGCTGTTCGAGAATCCCACTGACCGGAACTACGAGCAGGCGGTGGGGGTGGCCGGTCTCGAGGGCCCGATCAGCGTGGTCCACCTCTGCCTCGATGCGGCGCCCCGGCCGGCCGGCAGGGCGGGTCGGACCTCCACCTCCTGACGTCGGATCCGGGTTGCTCCCGTCGCGAGTCGCGGAGACATGGCTGAGACTCAATTCAGTCCCGCATCACAGGCCGCAGGTCGCGCACCTGGACGTACGGTTGAGACCCCGCGGCTGAACGAGCAGCTGCGGCGCGATCTGTCCCGGTTCGACGGGTACGCATTTCAGCTGACGGAGTGGAACTGGCGGATTTGATGTCGCAAATTGCGATATCAAACGCCGGGCGCGGTGGGACCCCGAAGCGTCCGTGGGCCTTCACCGAGCATGGTGTGGTGATGGCGGCGACGATCCTCAATTCCGTGGCGGCGATCACGGCCATGCGGCTGGTGGTGGAGGTGTTCGTCGCCGCGCGACGCGCCGGGGAGCTTCCGGCGGCAGCCACCGGGCTCGGGCCACGCCTGCCGCGGACGCTGTCCGAGTGGTTCGTGACGGTTTGCGCGGTTGGCTAGCAACGCCAAAGGCGCTAGTTGAAACGTGGCTCAACGCCTCTGCCAGCCGTACTGAATTGAGCGATTGACGCCGATAGATAGCGATAAGGCGAAACAAATTTCGCGGCTAATTCTTCAATAAAAACAAAAGGGTTCGGAATAGTCGGTGGGCCGTTCGGGAAAAGCGCGGTCGGAACGCCAATTCCGGAGAAAAATCAATGGTGTACGCTCCTAGAGCACCATAGAGTGGGAGTAGCGGGGTAGCAGAGGGCAGGGCGCTTTGGACGGGGTCAGCGGGACCGAGTTCATAGCGCCGTGAGGCTGGTCGCTGCGACGACGGCGTCGGTGATTTCGGCGCGGGTGGGGTTGCGGCGCAGGGTCAGGCCGCCGTTCACCTGCAGGTTCTGGCCGGTCATGAAGCACGCGTCGGAGGCCAGCCATGTGGCGGCGTCGGCGATGTCCTCCTGCGTCCCGATCCGGCCAAGCGGGTAGCAGGGCGTGAACGCCTCCATGAGGCCAGGGGTGCCTGTCGCCCCCGCCGTCATGGGCGTCTCGGTCAGGCCCGGCGAGATGGAGTTGGCGCGGATTCCGCGTGCCCCGAACTCGTTGGCGACGCAGCGGACCACGTGATCGGTCCCGGCCTTGGTTCCCATGTAGGCGGCATGGTCGTTGAGCATGATGGTCGCGGTGGCCGAGCTGATCTGGATGATCGAGCCGCCGTGGCCCGCCTCGATCATGGCCGCCGCGGTGCTCTGCATCCACAGGAACGGCCCGATGAACTGCAGGGCGGCCATCTGTTCGAGCTCTTGGCGGGTGGTCTCCAGGAACGGTTTCAACAGGCCCCAGCCGGTGGCGTTGACCGCCACGTCCAGCCGTCCGGTCCAGTCCAGCGCGGCGCGCCCAAGCGACCGCATGTCGGCTTCGGAGGTGATGTCGCATACCGCGTGGGCGCCGCCGATCTCCTGGGCGAGGCTTGAAAGCTCGGCCTCATGGCGGCCTGCCACCAGCACCTTCGCGCCCTCGGCCGCGAAGCGGCGGGCGAGCGTCTGGCCCATATTGCCCAGGCCTGCCGCCCCAAGGACCACCGCAGTCTTGCCCCGCAGCTTCGTCATCATTTCCTCGTCTATAAAAAGCAGGATTGCTGGTTTTTTATTTGACCCTAAAGTGTTTCGCGTGACGGAGGCGCGCAAGCCCCCGCGTGGAGGAAAAACGCCATGGCGATGACGGCGAGACCCGGACCGGAGGGCGCCGGATGAGCATCCATATGCAAGCCACGATCGAGCCGAACCCGGAGGGGCTGCCCCAACTGCTCGCGGTGCTGGCGGAGATGGTCGGCATCCTGGAAGCGGAAGGCTGGCGCCTCGCCGGCGCCTTCCAGCAGCGGTCCGGTCGGCTGCAGACCATCATCGATCTGTGGGAGCTGGACGACTACAACCACTATGCGCGCGGCCTGCAGGCCCTGAGCCGGCATGCGAGGTTTCCGGCGATCGCCCAGGTGCTGGCCGCGAACATCAGGAGCGAGACGCTCGTCTTCCTGGATAAGGCCCCGTACATGCGCCAAGCGGCGGGTAGCGCCCCCGAGGGGCGGAAGCCCGAGGAGCTGAACCCGTGAACCCCATCGCCGGGCTGGGCGAAATCATGCAGCTGGCCTATGTGCCGGCCGATTTCGACGGCGCCCTGGCCCATTGGCTGAAGATGGGCGCCGGTCCGTTCTTCGCGATCGACCACGTGGTCCTGGAGGACCTCCGCTACCGTGGCCAGCCGGCGCAGATCGATTTCTCCATGGTGCTCGGCTACTGGGGCGACCTGCAGATCGAGCTGATCCGCCAGCACAATGAGGCGCCCTCGATCTACAGGGCCTGGCGCGACGCCGGCCATGAGGGCCTTCACCACGTCTGCCTGCTCACGGAGGACATGGACATCGCCCGGGCGACCTGCGCGGCGGCGGGCGCGAGCGTCGAGCAGGAAGGCAAGCTCCCAGGCGGCGGGGAGGTGATCTTCGTGGACGTCGGCGGCGGGCCTGGGACCATGGTCGAGATCCTCAAGCCGGGGCCGGGTTCGCACGCCTTCTTCGCCATGATGCGCGAGGCGCACCGCGGCTGGGACGGCTCGGATCCGCTCCGGAAATTGGGATGAGGACTCGGCGTTGCGGTCCGCCAGTCACGCCCCGAGGCGGCTGCCGATCTCGCTGTAGGCGTCCCGTTCGAGGCTGAGGAAGAATGCCTGCGCCTGTCCGGTCGTCAGCGTCTTCAGCACGTGGCCGGCGCACAGCTTCAGGACATGGCTCAGGTTGGCGTCCGAGATCGTCCCGAGGTGCCACTGCCAGATGACCAGGGTGATCTGCAGCTGGATCATCTGGCAGACGAGATCGACGTCGATGGGGCCCACGAGCTCGCCGGCAGACCTGATGTCTTCCACGCACCGTCGCACGATGGCGACGGAGCCGGCGTCGCGCACCACGAGGGTCTTCTCGGAGAGAACCGTCGAGGCGAAGGCGTGGGCAAAGCTGGGGAACTCCAGCATCGCCTCGGCGATGCCCTCGCAAAGGTTGGCCAGGTGCGCCGCGCCGGCGTCGCGGTTCCGGGTCTCGATGCGCTCGTAGACGAGCTCCAGCCGCTCCCCGATGGCCTTGGCCAGCAGGTCATCCTTGTTTTGATAGGTGTCGTAGAGGAACTTGGTGGAGACCCCACATTGGCTCGCCAGGCGGCGCATGGTGACGCCTTCGTAACCGTGTTCCGAGAGCAGTTCCCGCGCGGCGGCCAGGACCGCCTGGCGCCGACGCAGCTGCTTTTCCGCAAGGGTCGCCAATCGCCTGAGCTCCGCGGTGCACGGGTTTTCTTAGGATAGGGCCCGGCCCGGTTCAACACCTCGCCCTCAGACATGCGCATTCTCCCCGAAAGGAAAACGCGTTGTTTTTTCTTGTGGTCAGAGGGAGGTCGTGAAAGGCTGCCCCCACGCTGGGGACACAGCAGATCCGGGAGGGCCTCATGGGCGTCGAGCAGGAGTTCAGCCGGGCGGCCGCGCGCATGCTGGCTCACGTCGAGAACGGCACCACGGACTGGGCGCCCGAGGTTCGCCGTGTGGCGGTGGACGACTACATCAACGCCGATCGCTGGCAGCGGGAGATGGAGGAGATCTTCCGGCGACAGCCGCTGATGCTGGCCCTGAGCATCGAGTTGCCCGGGCCCGGCGCGTTCAAGACCCTGGAGGTCGCCGGAAAACCCGTTCTCCTGACACGCGCCAAGGATGGGGTGGTCCGGGCGTTCCTGAACGTCTGCTCCCACCGCCAGGCCGTCCTGGCGCCCGCAGGCTGCGGCCATGCCAGCCGGTTCACCTGCCCCTATCACGGCTGGACCTACAGCGCGGACGGCAAGCTGATGGGCGTGGCCGATCGGCAGAAGTTCGGCGAGGTCGACACCTCCGAGCTCGGCCTGGTGCAGCTTCCCTGCGCCGAGCAGGCGGGGATGATCTTCGCGAGCCTGACGCCCGACGCCGCCTTCGATCTCGAGGCGTTCCTGGCCGGGTTTCTGCCGGATCTGGCCTGGCTGGGGCTCGAGGGCTGGTATCACCACTGCGTCCACGAGATCGAGGGCGCCTGCTGGAAGGTCGTCACGGACGGCTTCGTCGAAGGCTACCACTTCGCCGCCGCCCATCCGGACACGATCCATCTGTCAACGATGTCGAACGTCATGACCTATGACTTCTTCGGGCCGCATCAGCGGGTGGGCTTCCCGCGCCACACGATCGGGGAGATGCGCGGCACGCCCGAGGCGGAGATGTACAAGCAGGAGGGCGCCTATTTTGGCTTCGTCCGCTTCGTCTTTCCCAATGTCGCCTTTTCGGTCGCGCCGACGGTCGGCGGCACCTGGACCCAGATCATTCCGGGCGCGACGCCCCAGAAGACGACAGCCTATCAGCACATCATCTTTCCGAAGGCGCCGACGACCGACGAAGAGCGCGCCGCGTACCAGAGCACGGCGGACTTCTACCGCACGGTCGTCACCACCGAGGACTTCGAGCTGGGGTTCCGGATCCAGAAGGGCCTGGAGTCCGGCGCGTTCAAGAACATGGTGTTCGGGCGCAACGAATGGGGCAACCAGCACCATCACGCCAGCATCGACCGCTACATCTGCGGGCCTGGCAAATGATCAGCGCCGTACATCACGCCAGCATCACGACCGGCGACCTCGACCGGCTGGTGCGGTTCTATCGCGACCTGCTGGGGTTCCAGCTGGTGATGGAGAGTTCCTGGGAGGCTGGGAACCAGGCCGCCGACGCCATCTACGGGCTCACGGACACAAGCGTCCGAATGGCGATGTTGCGCATGCCCAACGGCTTTCTGGAGCTGTTCGAGTTCCGTCATCCGGTGGGCAAGGCCGGCGACCCGAACCGCCCGGTCTGCGATCAGGGCCTGACCCATATCTGCCTCGCCGTCACGGGCATCCAGGCCGAGTACGAGCGGCTGCTGGCGGCCGGCGTACGGTTCCACTGCCCGCCCCAACACGCCCCCGGCCTCTGCACCGCGACCTACGCGCGTGATCCCGACGGCAATATCGTCGAGCTGATGGAGCCCGAACCGGGCGGGCTGTTCAGCCTGTGAGCGAGGGTGGCAGGCGATGACCGTAGACCTGATCGCCTGTTACTGGACGCTGGGCGGGGCCTACCAGTTCGGCGAGCATTACCAGAGCCCCTGGGACTTCCGCGACCGGGTCGAGGCGGCGGCGCGCGCGGGCTATGCGGGCTTTGGCCTGAAGCACGCCGACCTGATGCTGACGCTGGGGCGCTACGGCTACGATGGCGTCCGCGCCATCCTCGCCGACAACGGAATCCGCCATCTCGAACTCGAAGCCTTGTTCGACTGGTACATGGATGGCGAAGCCCGGCAGCGCTCCGACCGCATGCGCCTCGATCTGCTGACGGCGGCTGAGAAGCTGGGCGCGCGCCACGTGAAGGCGGCGGGCGCCTTTGTCGGCAGCGCTCCGGCCCGCGAGCAGATGACCGAGGCGTTGCAGCAGCTGGCCGCCGAAGCCCGCGACGCCGGCACGGTCATCGCGCTGGAGCCGATCGCCTTCTCCCAGATCCCCGACCTCGAGACGGCGATCGGCGTTCTCGGCGACGCGGCGGGACGCGGCGCGGGGCTGATGCTCGACATCTGGCATGTGACCCGCGCGGGGATGACGTTCTCGGCCATCGCACGGCTCCCCAGCGAGTGGATCGCCTGCGCGGAGCTGGACGACGGCACGGCCGATCCGGTCGGCTCGCCCATCGAGGACACGCTCGACCGGCGCCGGCTTTGCGGCGAGGGCGAGTTCGACATTGGCGGCTTCATCGCCGCTGTGCGCGGCGCCGGCTACGACGGACCGTTCGGCGTGGAGATCATTGCGGCGGAGCAAAGGCGGCGACCGCTCGATGAGGCCGCCCGGCGCTCTTTCGAGACGACGGCCTCACAGTTCATCTCGGCGTCGCTCGCCTCGCCGTAGGGCGCCGCTCTCGATCTCCATTGCGAAGAACGGCTCTCGGTCCAACGGCGCCGCGTGGCGTCGGATCGCGCCTTCAGCTGGCCGGCGGAGCGGACGCGCCGGGCCGGGGGCTGATCCTGCTGTTTTTCAACGGCTTAAAACTTTTTGTCGCAGGGCTCCGAAATCGCTTGTCAAGCAGCACTGCTGCATGAAACATGAGGGGCCGGCGCAGATCGGCCAAGCGACAGCTTTGACGAGGGAGGTAAAATGGCGACGAGCAGCGCCCATATCCGAGTCAATGCTGGCCGTGGCTGCCCGGCTAAGAAAGCGGCGCGAGCAATTCGCGTGTCGTCGCATGCACAGGCGCGCGGTTGGTTTCGCCCCGAATACTTCACGGCGCGAAATGATCGCGTAGTCGGTCGTTGTCCGGTGTCCAATGATTTGGCCAGACCCGTGGCGAATCAGTCAACCGCGGACCTCGAGGCGGTGTCGGCGCCCCTGATGGACGTGGCGACCGACACGGATGCGGCGGTGCGGCCCTGCGCCGGGATAATCCCGGCTGCGGTGGCCGATCGGTGGGCGCCGCTCGGGGCCCGCAGGCCGCAGCAGCGTTCGCACACAACCCAACAACCATAAGCCGGACGGGACAACCGCCGGCGCGACAAGGGGGGACTACCATGGCTCGTCATCTCAACCGCGTATCGATGGTCACGGCGCTCGGGAGCTTCGTGCTCCTGAACCTCGGCGCGGCCGCCCGGGCCGCCGACGCCGGCGGCGCCGCCACGATCGAAGAGGTCGTCGTCACGGCCCGCAAACAGTCCGAAAGCCTGCAGAAGGTGCCGCTTGCGGTCACCGCCGTCTCGGGCGCCGATCTGGCCAGGTTCCAGTACGACAAGCCGGAAGGGGTGATGAGCCGCATTCCGACCTTGAGCGTCTCGTGCTGCGGTTCAGGCTCCGGCGCCCAGGTCAGCCTGCGCGGGGTCGGCTCCTCCTATCTTTCCGCAGCCTTCGACTCGGCCGTGGCGCTCGACTTCGACGGCGTCGTCGTCAGCAGCATGCGCGTCCTGCAGTCGGGCTTCTTCGACGTGCGGCAGGTGGAGGTCCTGAAGGGCCCGCAGTCGCTCTACTTCGGCAAGAGCGCCTCGGCCGGCGTGATGTCGTTCAAGTCCGCCGATCCGACGGACCACTGGGAATATGGCGCCAAGGGCTCGTACGAGTTCGAGCAGCGCGGCTACACCGCCGAGGCCTATGCCTCCGGCCCGCTCTCGGACACGGTCGGCCTGCGCATCGCGGCCAAGTACAACAAGATCGACGAGGTGCTCCACAACTCCATTCCGGGGGTGGGGCATCCGGATCGCGGCGAGACGAACACCAATCTTCGCGCGACGCTGCAGTTCAACCCGTCCTCATCGTTCTCGGCGAACCTGAAGCTCAACTACGTCGGTCGCAAGGCCGACGGGGCGATCCGCAACTCGGTCCTTTACTGCGGGGCCAACGGCGTGGCCGACCCCGTCAGCCTGTCCGGCGGCGCCTTGCTGATCCCCGGCGGCTACAACTGCGACATCGGCGGCGACCGCTACAGCCTGCCGGACGTGGCGCCGCCCCTGGCGCTCAAGGCCCCGTTTGGCGGGGACACCAACGGCGGCGTGCCGTACGCCTCGTCCGACATCTACTTCGGCCGGCTGAAATTCGACTGGCAGATCACTGACAAGCTGAGCCTGTCCTCGGTGACCGGCCTCCTCGACCAGAAGGCCACGGACTTCGACGCCTTCAGCTATGCCGGGGTCGGCGGTCCCACCACGGTCATCGGCGGCGTCAACTACAACGGCAAGAGCCTGGGCGTCGGCGCCGCCATCGCGGACAACAACCTGCGTCAGTTCGGCCAGGAGGTCAGGCTGACCACCAGCTTCGACGGGCCGCTGAACTTCATGGTCGGCGCGTTCTACGAGCGGCGTCACATCGAGTTCGACACCTCGCAGAATGCGGTCAACATCGCCCTGCTCGCGGGGCCGGACGCGATCACGGGAAACACCTTCGACTGGTACAAGACCCACTCGACCCATACCGACGCCTATTCCGCCTTCGGCAGCCTGCAATACGCCATCACCGACAAGCTGAAGCTTGCCGGCGGGGTCCGCTGGACCAAGGAGAAGAAGGTCCAGGACATCAAGATCCCCTTCGACAACATCATCCTGAGCAGCGCCCTGGGGTTCGCGCCCAGCGGCTTCGTGGCCCAGCCCATCCATTTCGACGACAGCAACGTCTCGCCGGAGGTCTCGCTCAGCTACCAGGCTGCGGACGACGTCAACCTCTACGCCGCGTACAAGACCGGGTTCAAATCGGGCGGCATCGACAACAGCGCCCTGCCGTCCAACGCGCTGAAGGGCCTCTCCAGCGCCGATCCGGTGGTCAGGGCCCAGACCGCGGCGGCTCTGGTCTACAATTCGGAAACCGCCAAGGGCGGCGAGGTTGGCGTCAAGTCGCAATGGTTCGGGCGCACCCTCACGCTCAATGCCTCGATCTACGACTATGTGTTCAAGGACCTGCAGGTGCAGATCTTCGACGCCAAGGCGATCCAGTTCCGCACCACCAACGCCGGCCAGCTGACGAGCAAGGGGGCGGACCTCGACTTCCAATGGCTGCCGGGCCTCCCGGGTCTGAGCATCTTTGGCTCGGCCGCCTATACCGACGCGAAGTTCAGCAAGTCCTTCCGGCCGGATCCTGTCGCGGCGCCCCTGATCGACCTGAAGGGCCGCGCCTCGCTGGGGGCGCCCAAGTGGTCGGGCAACGTGGCGGCTGACTTCCGCCGGCCCGTGGGGAGCGGCTACGAGCTCGATCTCACCGGCAACCTGCAATACCGGAGCAGCTACTACACCCGCAACGGCGCGCCGGACGACTATGTGCAGGGCTCGACCGCGCTGATCGACCTGGCGGCCTCCATCGGTCCCGAGACGGGCCGCTGGAAGGTGTCGCTGATCGGGACGAACCTGACCGACAAGCGGACCGTCACCACCAGCGGGCCGCGGCCGTTCCTGTCTCCCACCGGCGATGACATCATCCTGAACCTGAGCGACGGCCGTAAGGTCTACGTGCAGGCGTCGGTCAAGTTCTAGGCTTGGGCGAGGGCGCCTCCGGGCTGCAGGGAAGGGAAGCCATGGGACGGCTCGGCGACAGGGGCGGCCTCGTTGCAGGGGTCGCCCGGCTATTGGCCATTGGTCTGCTGGGAATGTCGGTGGTTGCGCCGGCGCGGGCTCACGCCTTCGCCGCCCCGCCACAGACCTCGCAACCGCCGCTGGCGGACGCTCCGGGCGCCGACATCTTCAAGGCCAGGTGCGCGGCCTGCCACGAAGGCGGCATCGGCCATGCGCCGCCGGTGAGCATCCTGCGGATGATGCTGCCCTCGGCGATCCGGCAGGTTCTCACCACCGGCCCGATGGCGGCCCAGGCGCAGGGCCTCTCCGACGCCGACAAGACCCTGGTGGCGGAGTACCTCACCGGCGGGAAGATCACGGACGTCGATGCCCGACTGGCGCCGCCCCGTTGCGTGGGGCGGGCCGCGGCCTTCGATGTGGGCGAGCCGCCGGCGTTCGACGGCTGGGGGCTCAGCCGCGGCAACGGCCGCTCGATCCCGGCGCAGACGGCTGGACTGACCGCGAAGGACCTGCCCGGACTGCGCCTGAAGTGGGCGATCGGCTTTCCTGGGGCGGTCCAGGTCCGTTCGCACCCGATGCTGGCCGGCGGCGCCATCTATGTCGGCAGCAACGATGGAACCGTCTACGCCCTGGATCGCGCCACGGGCTGCCAGCGCTGGGCGTTCCGGGCCGTGGCCGAAGTCCGCACCGGGATCGTCGTGTCCCCCTGGAAGGCCGGGGACAAGCACGCGCGACCGCTGATCTACTTCGGCGACCTGGTGGGCAACGTCTATGCGCTGGACGCGCGGACCGGGGCGCCGGTCTGGCGCGACCACGCCGACGCGCATCCCAGCACCACCATCACCGGCGCGCCGGCGCTGTCCCACGGCAAGCTCTATGTGGCCGTGTCCTCGCTCGAGGAAGCGAATATCGACCCCGCCTATCCCTGCTGCACCTTCCGCGGATCGGTCATCGCCTATGAGGCGCGGGGCGGCGACCGCTTGTGGCAGAGCTATACGGGGCCGCCGCCTGTGGCGCAGGGGCGCAACGCCGCCGGCGGGGCCCGCTTCGGGCCGTCCGGGGCCGCCATCTGGAGCTCGCCGACGATCGACGAAGCGCGCGGCCAGCTCTACGTCGCCACAGGCGACAACTATTCCTCGCCGACCACTGGCATGAGCGACGCGATCATCGCCATGGACCTGGCGACGGGGAAGGTGAGGTGGGTTCACCAGGCGCTGGGCAAGGATGCGTGGAACGGCGGCTGCACGGCCAAGGACCGAACCCTGTGCCCCGACGAGGACGGACCGGACTACGACTTCGGCGCGCCGCCGATCCTCGCGGCCCTGGGCGGCGGCCACGATATCCTGCTGGCCGGGCAGAAGTCCGGCGACGTCTACGGCATCGATCCGGACAGCGGCCGCCTCGTCTGGCGCAACAAGGTGGGACGCGGCGGCATCCTCGCCGGCGTCTACTTCGGCATGGCGGTCTCAGGACGCACGCTCGTGACGCCGGTGACCGATGCGCCGGACGCCCGGCACTATGACGAAAGCGCGCGACCGGGGCTCTACGGCCTCGACCTGCGCACCGGCAAGACCCTGTGGGCCGCCCCGGACGCCGGGAAGACCTGCAACGGCCGGCCCTTCTGCGTTCCGGGCATCGCCTCCGCCATCACCGCTACGCCCACCCTGGTGCTCACCGGCGCGAGCGATGGCTGGCTGCGCGTCTACGATGTCACCACGGGCAAGGTGCTCTGGACCTACGATACGACCCGCAAGGTCACGACCGTGGGTGGCGGCCAGGCCGCCGGGGGCTCGATCGGCGGGGGCGTGGCGCCCATCGCCTACCACGGGACCGTCATCGTCCCCTCGGGATATGGCTTCGCCGGCAAGATGCCCGGCAATGTCATGCTGGTGTTCGGGCCGGGCCCCGCGGCCAAGCCTTCACCGGGGCGCAGCCGCTAGGCGAGCGGGGTCAGCTCGCTCCGGCGTCGTTGCCCGGGCCGGCCAGGACCGCGGCGGCTTCGAGGATCAGCTGCAGGGCGCGCTGGCGGCTGGGATCGGGCTCGGCCTTGGCGGGTGGCGACAAGGCCACGCGTGCGGGCGCAGGCTCATCGTCGCTCCCGATCTCGACGCCCTGCATGTTCCAGTAGGCCACCAGCAGGGTCTTCAGGAGGGCGAGTTGGCGTGCGCGCTGGGCGTCTTCGTCGCGGCTGAACCGATAGAGCGACAGGCCCTCCATGAAGATGAGCGTGAAATCGCGCGCAACCTGGATCGCCTCGTCGCCCTTTTCCGCCAGGGTGGGGTAGGCGACGCGGGCGGCCGACAGGTTCATCTCGCTGTCCACCTCGGCGGCTTGCTGCATCAGGGCGGCGAGTTGCGGATTGGTTCGGGCGCTGGCCTCAAGCTCCTGCTTGGCGACGTGCAGGGGGTCCTGCATCAGCCGCCAAAGGACGTCCAACCCGGCTTCGAACCGCTGCGGCGCGTCGGCGATGGACTCGAGGATCGGGAAGTACTTCTTCCGCCACTCCTCATTGAGATGGTCGATCGCGGCGCGAAGCAAATGATCGAGCGTCGGGAAGTAGTACTGGATGCGGCCCCGGGTGACCTGCGCATGGCGGGCGATCACCGACATGTTGGTGCCGCCCCAGCCGTACTCGCTGAAGCAGGCGAGCGTCGCCTCGAGGACGTGGCGCCGGACGTCGTCGTTACCGTCCGCGTCCAGGGGCCCGCTCTCGCTGCTCGGCGCGGCCGTGGGTTCCCGCGGGGCGTCGGCGCCGGCGCGAGCTGAATACGAGCGCGCGCCGCTGCGAATCTTGCCGGTCTTGGATTTCATTCTTCCGACACCTGCGACCCTGAGGCCGTTTTGAAGTTCCGCCATGGTGTTCTCGGGGCGTTCGCACGACGATTCAAGCTGGGATAGGGCCAGGCGGAGCCCCGGGCAAGGCTGAGGCTGAGGGGCCACGCCGCCGCCCAGGCTCACGTCGTAGCAGCTTTTGACTTGCGATGGCAGCAGTGCTGCTTGATAGGTGCTGGGCATCCGGCGCAGACCGGTGATGACGCGCGGGAGGAGAGGACGGTGTTCGACCATTCGCTTGAGGTGGCCAGGTGAGCCTGGCGGCGGTGTTGCTCACCTACGCGATCGCCAGCCTGACCCATGCCGGCCTGATCTTCTGGGCGTTCGGTCGGCCCGGCGGGACGCTGCGCCGCGAAGCGATGGCGGGCGGGGCCGGGACGTTCGCAGCGGTGATGGGGCGCTTCCAGGCGGCCGCCGCGGCGCTGGCGGCGAGCGGTGTCGTGGCGCTGATCATGGGCGCCGCCGCATGGCGATGATCACGCTCTTCTATGCCGGGGTCCTGGGCGTGCTCCACGTCGTTCTCGCCGAGAACGTGCTCAAGACCTATGTCCGCCGCACGCTGGGACGCATCGACGACGCGACCGTGCAGAAGGCCCAGCGGGTCCACGGCAACTTCACCGAATACGTGCCGCACGCGCTGATCCTCATCGGGCTGCTGGAGATCAATGGCGCGCCCCCGCTCGCGATCCATGGGCTGGGCGCCCTGCTGCTGGTCGCCAGGCTGCTCCACGTCTGGGGCATGTACATGAAGCAGGTGATCAATCCCGCCCGCACGACCGGCATCCAGATGACCGCCTTCGTGATCCTGGCGGGCGGCGTCGGCGGCATCGTCATGTTCGTCGCAAGGGCGATCGGACGATGATCCAGCTCTACTACTTCCCGACGCCGAACACCTGGAAGGTCAGCATCATGCTGGAGGAGTGCGGTCTTCCGTACGCCGTCGTTCCGGTGAACATCGGCGCGGGCGAGCAGTTCTCGCCGCAGTTCCTGGCCATCAGCCCGAACAACAAGGTCCCCGCCATCGTCGATCCCGATGGGCCGGAGGGGCGCATATCGATCTTCGAGTCCGGCGCGATACTGGTCTACCTGGCCGAGAAGACGGGCCGTTTTCTGCCCGCGGCCGGCGCTGCGCGGGCGGAAGTCCTGGAGTGGCTGTTCTGGCAGGTCGGAGGGCTCGGCCCCATGGCCGGGCAGGCCCACCATTTCCTCCGCTTCGCTGCCGAGCAGGTTCCCTATGCGATCGAGCGCTACACCGCCGAGGTCGCCCGACTCTACGGCGTGCTCGAGAGGCGGCTCCAGGATCGGCACTGGATCGCCGGCGACTACAGCATCGCGGACATCGCCTGCTGGGGCTGGATCTCGTACTACGAGATGCAAGGCCAGGATCTTACCGCCTTTCCCGCCCTGGAGCGGTGGTTCCGCACCATGGCCGAGCGACCGGCGGTGATCCGCGGCGGCGCCGTGGGCGCGGCCCAGATGCCGAGCGCGGCGTCCCTGCCGGAGGAGGCCAGGCGTATCCTCTCTGGCCAGGGCCCCGCCGCCCCGACCTAGAGGCGCGCCCTAGCCGCGACGGACGTAGAGGCGGGTGATGCGCGTGGTCTTGATCGCCCAGACCCCGTCGAGGCGTTCGTAGGTCTCGTGATAGTGGCCATAGCCGTCGATGCTCAGCGGCGGCGCGTCCGGGGCGTTGCGGATCACGTCTTCCATGGCCCAGACGCCGGCGGCGGTCGTCTCGCTCGTGATCTCGATCTCCGGCGTGTGGCCGTGGTGGACCGTCACCAGGGTCTCGACGGCCGCGTGGATCATCGCCAGCACGGCGTAACGGCCGCGATAGACATCGGCGTCCGACTGGGAGATCGGCGGCTCTACGGCGCCCGTGAGCGGGTTGGGGACGCTGTTCACCGCGCGCAGATCGAAGATCGCGTCGGGGGTGAAGACGGTCGCAAGCCCGACCCAGTCCTTGGTGTCCACACAGCGGAAGTAGCGGGCCTTGAGCCGCTTGATCTCCTCGATCGCGACCAGTTTCGCCAGCGGGTCCATGGCGCGCCTCCCAGTGGGCCGATGGCCGCGGGAGCGGCGGTTTTTCACTTGGACGTCTCGCTCTAACACGGTACATAAAAAGAAAACAAGCTGTCCGGTTTTTCATAGGGAGAACGCCGTGGATCTGGGTCTGAAGGGGCTGAAGGCCGTCCTGGCCGGCGCGAGCAAGGGCATCGGTCGCGCCACCGCCGAGGTGCTGGCGGCGGAGGGCTGCGACGTGGCGATCTGCGCCCGGGGACAGGAGGCGGTCGATGCGGCGGTGGCGTCGCTGAAGGCCAAGGGCGTCAACGCCATCGGAGCCGCCGTCGACATGGCCGATGGCGAGGCCTACCGCGCCTGGGTCGGCCGCGCGGCCGAAGCCCTCGGCGGCTGCGACATCTTCATTCCGTTCGGCTCGGCCGGCGGCGGGCCGGCCACCGAGGCCAGCTGGAAGGCGGTGTTCGACCTCGACGTGCTCGCGACCTTCCGCGGCGTGGAGGCCGCCTTGCCCTATCTGGAGAAGTCCCGGTCCGGCGCGATCGTGGCCCTGGGGACCACCTCGGCCCTGGAGGAGTTCTACGGCCCGCAGGCCTATAACGCCCTGAAGGCCGCGGTGATCAACTATGCCTCGGGCCTGTCACAGGCGCTGGCCGGCAAGGGCATCAAGGTCAACACCGTCTCCCCGGGGCCGACCTTCGTGGACGGCGGCTCGTGGGATCTGATCAAGACCCACATGCCGGCCATCTATGAGCGCACGCTGGGCTCCATCCCGATGGGCCGGCTAGGTAATCCCGAGGAAGTGGCCAGGGCCATCGCCTTCGTCGCCTCGCCCGCCTGTCCGTACATGACCGGAACCAATGTGGTGATCGACGGCGGCCTCACCAAACGCGTCCAGTACTGAGCGGGCCCCATGGCTGAGGGCCCCAACAAGCGGCTGAACTGCGTCCTCATCGCAGGCGGCAAGTACCACGACATCGACTTCGCGCGCCTGGAGCTGCTGAAGATCCTGGCCGAGGACGATCGGGTCCGCGTCCGGGTGTTCGAGGACTATGCGAACCTCGAGGCCATCGCCGCGGCCGACTTCCTGGTCAGCTACACCTGCGACGTCATTCCGAGCCTGGAGGGGCAGGAGGCCCTGAGCCGCTTCGTCGAGCGCGGCGGGCGCTGGTATGCGCTGCATGGCACCAACTCGATCCTGCGGTTCCTCGCGAACGGGTCAGTCGACAGTCCGCGCTGGGCTCCGCACTTCATGGAGACCTTGGGCTCTATGTTCATCGCCCACCCGCCGATCGCGCCCTACAGGGTCGAGGTCGCCGACCCGAAACACCCGCTGGTGGCCGGGGTCGAGCCCTTCGAGGCCACCGACGAGCACTATCTGGTCGAGACCTACGGCCCGCTGCATGTGCTGCTCGACACCGAGTTCGAGGGGGAGGCGACGGGCTTCGTCGAGGCCCGATGGCCGAAGGGACGGCATCCGGTCTTCTACCTGCATCCCGTCGGCGAGGGCTCGGTCCTCTACCTCACCCTCGGCCACTGCCGCGGCCACTACGACATGCAGCCGCTGATCGACTTCTATCCGGAGCCGGAGAAGGGCGCCTGGGCCTTGCCGGTGTTCTACGACCTCCTGCGGCGCGGCCTGGCGTGGGCCAAGGCGCCGGCCCTGGACCGGTCGATCGAGCTCAAGGACGCGGCAGGATGACGAACGTTCACATCGCCGGCGCGCGCCTCCATCGCTGCGCGCGCAGCCCCGGCGGCCCGGATCAGGGCCTTGCCGCAGTCACGAACCTGGGAGCCTGACGGATGGACGGAACCGCCCCCGACTATCGCCCCGACCGGCATCCGTCGGAGTCCTACGACGACATCCTGAACCGCGACACGCGGCCGGTGCCGGCGTTCCTGCGCCAGGGCCCGACGCCCGACATCGGCGTCGATCCGGTCCCCGCGGCCAACTATTTCAGCGCCGAACTCTTCGCCAAGGAGACCGAGAAGCTCTGGCCGAAGGTCTGGCAGATGGCCTGCCGCGAGGAGGACATCCCCAACGTCGGCGACTACCAGATCTACGAGATCGTCGGGAAGTCCTTCATCGTCGTGCGGTCGGCGGCCGACGAGATCAAGGCGTTCTACAATTCCTGCCTGCATCGCGGTCGCAAGCTGGTCACGCTGAACGGGTGCAAGAACGAGTTCCGCTGTCCTTTCCACGGCATCGCCTGGAACGCCGACGGCACCTTCAAGGACAACCCGATCGCCTGGGACTTCCCGCAGTGGCGGGACCGCGACATGAGCCTGCCGCAGGCCCGGGTCGAGACCTGGGGCGGCTTCGTCTTCATCAACATGGACCCCGATGCGCCGCCGCTGGCGTCGGTCCTGGCGCCCCTGGCCCAGCACTTCGAGGGCTACGACTACGCCAACCGCTACAAGGCCGTCCATGTGGCCAAGATCGTGCGCTGCAACTGGAAGGTCGCGGCCGAGGCCTTCATGGAGAGCCACCACTCGATCGCCACGCACCCCCAGATCCTGCCGTTCCTGGCCGACGCCAACAGCCAGTACGACCTGCTGTCCGACTTCGTGTCCCGCCAGTTCTCGGCCAGCGGGGTGCCCAGCCCGTTCGTCGCCGACCGCAACTACTCGCCCGCCGAGATCATCCAGGCGATGCGGGGCGTGAGCGACCGCACGCGGCGAGGGGGCCTCTCCGGCGATGCAGTGGAGGTGCCGGAGGGCGTCACCGCCCGCGCCTACGCCGCCGAGCAGGCGCGCCAGGTCCTGGGGGCGGAGGATGGCTGGGACTACGCCGGCGCCTCCGATGCGGAGATGGTCGACTCGCTGCTCTACAATGTCTGGCCGCACATGAGCTTCTGGGCGGGCTATTCGCCGACTCTGGTCTATCGCTGGCGTCCGAACGGCCTGGACCCCGAGAGCTCGATCATGGACGTCATGATCCTGAAGCGCGTTCCCAAGGCGGGCCCGCGTCCGGCGCCGGTCCCCGTGCACGAACTGGGGATCGACGATCCCTGGAGCGACGCGCCGGAGCTCGGCGGCCTGATCGGGATCTTCGAACAGGACATGGGCAACCTGCCCTACGTCCAGGAGGGGCTGCACGCCTCGGGGACGGGGACCGTGCACTTCAGCCGCTACACGGAACTGCGCATCCGCAAGCTCCACCAGATGATCGCCCTTTACCTAAAGAGCTAGGCCGGGGACGACCATTCGGCGAGACGGGCGAGGACCGTTTCGGCCTGGACCTCGGGGGTCCAGGTCTTCGGATCGAACGCCGCCTGGACGGCCACGCCGATGACGGTGGTGATGAGGTTCCGCGCCGCGGCCCCTCGCGCCGTCTCGTCCAGGTGGCCGAACCGCGGGTCCCGCGCCAGGATCGCTGCGAGCTGGGCGGCGGCGGCCAGCGCCTGGTTGCGCTGCTCTTCCGCGAACGCGGCGTCCGAGATCGCAAAGCCCCAGAAGGCCAGCCACACCTTCCAATTGCGGACCATGCCGGGTTGGGTCGGCAGGAGCGAGAGTGCGTAGGTCTCGCCGTCGCTTCGCCGGGCCGCATCGGACGCGGCCAGCACCGAATCCTGGGCGGCGAAGCGGTAGGTCATCAGCAGCAGGGCGCGCTTGTCCTGGAAGTAGTGGCTGACGACCTTGGTGCTGAAGCCCGCGGCCCTGGCGATCGCCCGAACCGTGGCGGCCTCAACCCCTTCCTCGGCGATCAGGTCGGCGGCGATCCGGGCCAGGGCGGCGCGGCGCGCGTCGTGATCAACGATGGCCGGCATTGACGGTGGTCTCCAGGCGGCGCTTTATATGCAACAATCATTGCATAATAAATTGCGGAGGATGTTTGATATGACCGAGGCGCCCGGGCCCGACAACCGCCGCGACGTCGTCATCCTGGGCTCCGGGGGCTCGGGCCTCACGGCGGCCATCGCCGCGGCCGATGCGGGCGCGCGGGTCCAGGTGTTCGAGAAGCACGACCTGATCGGGGGCACGACCGCGTGGTCGGGCGGCATGATCTGGATCCCGAACAACCATCACGAACAGGCGCTTGGCGTCGAGGACAGCCGCGAGGCGGCGCTCGAGTACCTCATGTCGTTGTCCCACGACATGATCGAGCCGAAGCTGGCGGAAGCCTTCCTGGACGGGGGCCCCATGATGGTCCGCTATCTGGAGGAGAACACGCCCGTCCGCTTCCGTCCCATCCCCGACTTCCCGGACTACCATGCCGAACATCCCGGCGGCCTGCCCGGCGGCGGCCGGTCGCTGGACTGTCCGCTGTTCTCGTTCCACGAGCTGGGGCCTTGGGCCGACCGCGTCATCCGCTCGCCCTATTCTCCAAGCCCGCACCTGTCGATCTACGACAGCAATATCGGTCAAGCCCGGCCGCAGCCGCCGAACATGGCCGAGATGGAGCGGCGCGCGGCGAACGACGAGCGGGGTTCCGGCCAGGCGCTGATCGGACGCCTGCTGCGCGCCTGCCTGGACCGCGGCGTGGAGCCGAAGACCGGGCGCCGGGCCACCGACCTGATCCTCGAAGACGGCGTGGTGAAGGGCGTGCGGCTGGAGACGCCGGATGGCCCCGCAGAGGTGCGGGCGGACGCCGTCATCCTGGCGACCGGCGGCTTCGAGTGGAGCGAGGCCTTCCGCCGCGCCTTCCTGCGCGGGCCGATGACCCATCCCATCTCGATCCAGACCAACACGGGCGACGGCCTGCGCATGGCCATGCGGGCCGGCGCCAGCCTCGGCAACATGCGTGAGGCCTGGTGGATGCCGGTCATCGAGGTCCCGCGCGAGGAGGTCTCGACCGGCGTCAACATCATGGCGGGCCAGCGCTCGCTGCCGCGCAGCATCATGGTCAACCGCGAGGGTCGCCGCTTCACCAACGAGGCCGCCAACTACAACGCCTTCGGAGCCGCCTTCCACGAGCAGGACGTATCGGCCTTCGAGTACCGCAACCTTCCGTGCTGGCTGCTGTTCGATCAGGGCTACGTCGACCTCTACGGGTTCGGCGCCATCCGGGGCGCGCCCGGCGCGCCGCCGCCGCAGTGGGTGACGGCAGCGCCGACCCTGGCGGAGCTGGCCTCGCGGCTCGGGATCCCGGCGGACCAGCTGCAAGCCAGCGTCGAGCGCTGGAACGCCCAGGTCGACGCCGGCCACGACGCGGACTTTCGCCGGGGGCAGGGCGCCCACGACCTCTGGTGGGGCGATCCTGCCTATCGCGGCGACGTGCGCGCGACGCTGGGACGGCTGGAGAAGGGCCCGTTTTTCGCCGTGGAGGTGAAGAGCGGGGCGCTCGGCACGAGAGGCGGACCAAGCACGGACGAGAACGCCAACGTCCTCGACCTGGACGGTCAGCCGATCGGCGGACTCTATGCGGCCGGCAACGTCATGGCCTCGCCGCTGGGCATGACCTACGGGGGGCCGGGCGGCACCATCGCGCCGGGGATGGTGTTCGGCTTCCTCGCCGGGCGGCACGCCGCAGGCGCTACTGGGCGTGAAGGACCGTGTAGCTCCGCTCGGTGAACAGCCAGGCGCCGCCCGTCTTGTCCAGGCGGTCGTCATAGACGCCGACGATCCGCAGCACCTTGCCGTCGCGGCCGACCAGCACCTCCTGGGTGTAGACCCGCGCCCGGGCCGTGGCGCCGTCCACCTCGATCATGCCGGGGGTCGCGAAGAACCCCGCGAGGTCGAAGCCGTCCATGGCCTGGGTCCAGGCCGCGAGGATCTGCGGCTTGCCGGAGACCTCGAGGCCGGGGAGGCGCCACACCGCTTCGTCGCTCCAATTGGCGATCCAGTCCGTGGCGTCGCGCCGGAACACTGCGTCGCTGTAGGCCTCGATGCGCTCGCGGATGGCCAGGCGGTCTTCGATGGAGTCCTTGGACACGAGCTTTCTCCCGAAGGGCCGCGGCGAGCCTCGCCACCTTGGCGCCGCTTGCGCCTTGCAGCCACATAGCGTTGGCGCGGCCCAAAAGAAACAATCATGATTGTTGGTATTAGCCGGGAATGCTAGCGTTTGGCGCGGCGGCCCGGGAGGGACATCCCGGCGTGCGCGCACAGGAAGGATCCCATGTCAGTCACCCCGGTCCGCATGCCCAAGTGGGGCCTCTCCATGCAGGAAGGCGCGATCGTCGACTGGTGGAAGGGCGAGGGAGACGCCATCGTCGAGGGCGAGGACCTGGTCGACATCGAGACCGCCAAGATCAACAACACGTTCGAGAGTCCTGCCTCGGGCGTCCTGCGCCGGATCGTGGCCCAGTCGGGCGAGACCTTGCCGGTGGGCGCCCTGATCGCGGTGCTGGCCGAGCCCTCGACGGCGGACGCGGAGGTCGAGGCCTTCATCGCCGAGTTCCAATCGAGCTTCACGCCGGCCGACGACGACGCAGACGGCGCCGAGGTCCTGCGCCTGTCCACCGTGCAAGCCGGCGGCGTTTCCATCCGCGTCGGTCGGGGAGGGCCGTCGGAGGGCGTGCCCGTCGTGCTGATCCACGGCTACTCCGGCGACCTGAACGGCTGGCTGTTCAACCTCGAGCCCCTCATCGCCGATCGGCCGGTGATCGCGCTCGACCTTCCCGGACATGGCGGCTCGTCCAAGGACGTCGGCGACGGCTCGCTTTCGAGCCTCGCGGCGGCGGTGCTGGAGACCCTTTCGGCCCTGGACGTGGGCGAGGCGCACCTGGTGGGCCATTCGCTGGGCGCGGCGGTCGCGGCGCGGGCGGCGATCGACAGCCCGGACCGCGTCCGCTCGCTGACCCTGATCTCGCCGGCCGGCCTCGCCGCGGGCGGTGTCTCCGAACCGTTCCTCACCGGCGTCATCGACGCGCAACGCGCGAAGGACCTGAAGCCGGTCCTGGAAATGCTGCCGGCCGACCCGGGCCTGGTGACCCGGGACATGGTCGACGACATGCTCAAGTTCAAACGCCTGGACGGCGTGGAGGAGGCGCTGTCGATCCTGCGCGACCGGCTGGTGGAGGGCGCCGACGCGGCGACCCTGCGGGCCGACCTCGCTGCGATCCCGGCGGCCCTGGTGATCACGTCGGACCGGGACCAGATCGTCGGACAGGTCGACCCAGCGGACCTGCCGGCGGGCTTCAGGGTCGTCGTGATCGAGGGCGCCGGCCACCTGCCGCACCTCGAACGATCGGGCGAGGTGAACGCGCTGCTGGTCGAGGCGACCCGGTAGGCGGGCTCAGCCGCCGATCGTGCGGTCGGTCGGCCAATAGGGCCGCCTCAGCGCGCGCTTGTTGACCTTGCCCATGGCGTTGCGGCCGAGGTCGTCCACCAGGTCGAACGAGCGGGGGCATTTGAAGCCGGCCAGGTGTTCGCGGCAGAACGCGGTCAGAGCCTCGCTGCTCGGCGGCTGGGTCGCGTCGGACGGGATCACCAGCGCCTTGACGTCCTCGCCCATGACGGGGTTCGGCACGCCGATGACCGCCACGTCCGCCACATCGGGGTGCTGGATCAGCACCTGCTCGATCTCGGCCGGATAGATGTTGACCCCGCCGCTGACGATCATGTCCGAGACGCGGTCGGTGATGAAGACGTAGCCGTCCTCGTCTACGTAGCCGATCTCGCCCAGGGTGAAGACGCCCGGCTGCAGGTGCGCGGCCCGGGTCTTCTCCGGGTCGTTGTGGTAGATGACGCCGCGCCCGCTGGTGTCGCGGAAATAGAGCCGGCCCACCTCGCCAACGCCGAGGGGCCGGTCGTCGTCGTCCACCACCACCAGCTCGAACGGCGCCACGGTCTTGCCCACCGAGCCCGGTTTGCGCAGCCAATCCTCGGACGTGATCATGTTGGTCGTTCCGGCCTCGGTGCCGCCGTAGGCCTCCAGCAGCACCGGGCCGAACCAGTCGATCATCTGACGCTTGACGTCAGGCGGACAGGCCGCGCCGGTATGGGCGACGGTCCGCAGGCTGGACACATCGAAGCGCGCGCGCGTCTCCGGCGGCAGGGCGAGGAGCCGCTGGAAGTGGGTCGGCACCATCACCGTGGTGCTGACCCCGTGGCGCTGGATGGCCTCCAGCACCCGCTCGGCGTCGAAGCGCTCCAGGACCACCAGCGGCTTGCCGCCAGCCAGCTGCCGGACGGAGCCCAGGGGCCCGGTGTGGTAGAGCGGCCCCACGGCAAGCCCGGGCCCGGCCGGCTGCGCCTCGGCCTGCACGCGCATGGCGTCGAAGAACTCGACCAGCGTCGGCGTGCGCGGGAACATGGTCGGCGGCGTTTCCGCGCCCTTGGGGCGGCCGGTGGTCCCCGACGTGTAGTGCAAGAAGGGCTGCGGCGTCCGGTCCGTGCGCGGCTCGTCGGGCGAGGCGCCGGCCAGCCAGGCCTCCCACGGCGTGAGGCCGTCCATCGGCGGACAGCGCCAGCCGATCACCGTCTCGACGCCTGCCTGACGAGCCGCGGCCAGGCCGACCTCAGCGGTCTCGGGGCCCACGAACAGCATGCCCACCTCGCCATCCTGCAGGATGTACGCGACCTCGCCGGGGGTCAGGTGGAAGCTGATCGGAACCGGGGACACGCCCGCATGCAGCCCGGCCAGGTACGCGATCACCGTCTCGGCGCTGTTCGGCGCGAACACCCCGATGCGCCCCGGCTTGTCCGCCATCGCACCCGACACGCCGTTGGCCGCCCGGTTGATGAGGAGGTCCAGCTCGGCCCAACTGAGCGCGGTGCGCTCGTCGGCGAGGGCGACGGCGTCGGGGCTTTGTCGCGCCTTGCGCTGCGCAGCTAGGGACATTGGGCGCGACCGTCAGATAAAAAAGTCAATCGTGATGGTTTTGGATACCACCCTTGCGACGACGATGGCAACGCCGTTCAGGCGGGCTTGCGGGCCGTCGCGCGCCGCTTGGGGCTGGCCTGCCCGTTGCCGGGGGCGCTGTCGAACTCGCCGGTGAAGATCTTCGCCACCACCTGCTTCAGGAATTCGATCATCCGGTCGATCCGGTCGGGGCCCTCCCAGACCTCCACGTTCAGCGCCAGACCCTCCATGATCGCCTCGACCAGGTCGTTGGCGAGGCTGAGGCGCTCGGGAAAGTCCGCCCATTCGGGGAACAGCTCGCCGCCTTCCTCGCGCCAGGCCTGGCCGAAGCGCCGCGCCTGGGGGATGAAGACCTCGCGGACCTCGGCGTCCGTGCGCGAGGCGATATTGAGCTCCAGATAGGCCTTGAAGTCGCGGGTCGAAAAGCTGTCCCAGAGGATCTTGATGCCGCTGAATTCCTCGACGCGGCTGGATTCGGAGATCCGCTTCACGCCTTCGACCATCATCAGCGAGCGCTTGTAGAACGAATAGGCGATGATCGATCGGATCAGGTCGGACTTGGTCGGGTAGTGGTGCAGCATGGCGCCGCGCGAGACGCCGGCAGTCTCGGCAATCATCTGCGTGGTCGTGCGCGCGTAGCCGTGCAGGGCCAGGCAATCGATCGCCGCCTCCAGGATGCCGGCCCGCGTCTGGGCGCTCTTGCGCTGCTGCCAGCCGGGACCTTCCGGGGCCAGATCTTCGGGCTCGAAGTCGGCCAAGAAGCGCGCCCGACTGTCCATGCTGCGGTTCCTCTACGCGGTGGGTCGGCCAGAACATGCCGCCGGTTCAATCGCCGTCAAGGCCGACGGTTTTTGAGGGCCGCCGCGTCTTCAGTCCTGGCAGTAAGGCGCCTTCGCCCCATCAAAAACAGCCAATTGTGATTGTAACCGTCAATATTGACTTTATTCGACGCAGGTGATGTTTTCGCGCCAGGCGCCGGCTGGACCCGATCGATCCGCCGTCGCCCTGCCGCCTGCGGCTCGATCCGCGGGCGAGGGGACGTTTGGGAGGGAACTGTCGGATGCAGCTCAGCCGCGACGACCTGAAGCGCGCCTACAGGTCCATGTTCACTATCCGCGCCTTCGAGGAGCGGGTGGAGAAGGAGTTCGCTGAGGGCAACATCCCGGGTTTCGCCCACGTCTACCTGGGGCAGGAGGCCTCCGGCGTCGGCGTCTGCTTCGACCTCGCCGACGACGACTACATCGGCTCGACCCACCGCGGCCATGGCCACTGCATCGCCAAGGGCGTCGATGTGAAGGGCATGATGCTGGAGATCATGGGCAAGGCCGGCGGCATTTGCGGCGGCAAGGGCGGGTCCATGCATATCGCCGACATGAACAAGGGCATGCTGGGCGCCAACGCCATCGTCGGCGGCAGTCCCCCGATCGCCGTGGGCGCGGCCCTGACGCAAAAGCTCAACAAGACGGGCAAGGTGGCCGTGGCGTTCTCGGGCGACGGCGCCTCGAACCAGGGCACCACCTTCGAGGCCCTGAACATGGCCGTGGTCCTGGGCGTGCCGGCGATCTTCGTGTTCGAGAACAATGGCTACGGCGAGCACACGGCGGCGAGCTACGCGGTCGGCGCCCCGTCCCTGGCCGAGCGGGTGCGCAGCTTCGGACTGCCGTGCGAGGTCGTCGACGGCATGGACTTCTTCGCTGTGCGCGAGGCCATGGGCCGGGCGCTGGAGCATGCCCGCAACGGCAAGGGACCCTATGCACTGGAAACGGTCTGCAAGCGCTTCCTGGGGCACTTCGTAGGCGATCCCCAGGCCTATCGGACGCCGCAGGAACTGGCCGAGGCCCGCGCCGCCGACGCCCTGCCGCGGTTCCGCGCCGCGGTGACCGGCGCCAGCTTGCTGACCGACGAGGACCTGGACGCCATCGAGGCCGAGGTGCTGGCGATCGTCGAGGAGGCGGCGGTTGCGGGCGTCGCGGCGCCGATGCCCGATCCCGACCGCGACCTGACCCGCGACGTCTATCTCAAGTACGCCTGAAGGAACGGCAGCCATGTCCCGCAAGACCTACCTGCAGGCGATCAACGAGGCCGTGCGCCAGGAGATGCAGCGCGACCCGCGCGTCATCGTGCTGGGCGAGGACGTGGCCGGCGGCCAGCAATCGTCGGGCGAGCCCGGCGGCGTCGGCAGCGTGTTCGGCCAGATGAAGGGCCTCTTCAACGAGTTCGGCCCCGACCGGGTGTTCGACACCCCGATCTCCGAGAGCGCCATCATCGGCGCGGCGGGCGGCGCGGCCCTGACCGGCCTGCGACCCATCGCCGAGATCATGTTCGTGGACTTCGTCGGCGTCTGCTTCGACCAGATCTACAACCAGATCGCCAAGTTCCGGTACATGTTCGGCGGCCACGCCAAGACCCCGCTGGTGATCCGCGCCACCGCCGGCGCCGGCTTCCGCGCCGCCGCCCAGCACAGCCAGACGCTGCACCCGCTGTTCACGGCGGTCCCGGGCCTGAAGGTGGTGATGCCGTCCAACCCCTATGACGCCAAGGGCCTGCTCATCCAGGCGATCCGCGACGACGACCCGGTGATCTTCCTCGAGCAGAAGTTCCTGTTCGGCATGGAGGGCGAGGTGCCGGACGAGGCCTATCGCGTGCCGTTCGGCGAGGCGAACGTGGCGCGGGAAGGGCGGGACGTCACCCTCGTCGCGTTCGGCGCCATGGTGCCGCGCGCCCTGGCCGCGGCCGAGGCCCTGGCCAAGGACGGCCTGCAGGCCGAGGTGCTCGACCCGCGCACCACGTCCCCGCTGGACGAGGATGCGATCCTGGAAAGCGTCGAGAAAACCGGCCGCCTGGTCGTGGTCGACGAGAGCCCGCCCCGCTGCTCGATGGCCGGCGACATTGCGGGCCTGGTCGCGGACCAGGGGTTCCGGTCGTTGAAGGCGCCGATCAAGCGGGTGACCTGCCCGCACACGCCGGTCCCGTTCGCGCCGTCCCTGGAGGACGCCTACCTGCCCACGTCGGCGCGGATCGAAGCCGCGGCGCGGGCGGCGCTGGCCTATTCCTGAGGGCGGTCTCGGACTACGCGTTGGCGGCGGCGCGGGCGACGGCGGCGCCGATCTCGTCGCGCGTGGGATTGCGCCGCAGCGTCAGGCCTCCGTTCACCTGCAGGTTCTGGCCGGTCATGAAGCACTCGTCCGAGGCCAGGAACACGGCGGCCGCGGCGATGTCTTCGGAGGTCCCGATGCGGCCCAAGGGATAGCAGGGGAGGAAGGCGTCGAAGAGGCCGGGGACTGCTGCCGCCGCCGCCGTCATCGGCGTGCTGGTCAGCCCTGGCGAGATGGAGTTGGCGCGCACGCCCTGCGCGCCGAACTCATGGGCGATGCAGCGGATGATGTGGTCGGTCCCCGCCTTCGAGCCCATGTAGGCGGCGTGGTCGTTCAGCATGATCGTGGCGGTCGCCGAGCTGATCTGGATCAGGCTTCCGCCGCCGCTCTCCGCCATGGCCGCCACCATCGCCTGATAGAAGAAGACCGGCCCGACGAACTGCAGGTCGGTGATCTTGCGCAGGTCCGCCTCGGTCATGTCGAGGAACGGGGACAGATAGCCCCAGCCCGTGGCGTTGACGGCGATGTCCAGCCCGCCCAACTCGGCCTTCGCGGTCTCTGCGAGGCTCATCATGTCGGCGCGTTGGGTGATGTCGCAGACCGCAGCCACGCCACCGATCTCCGCGGCGAAGCTCTCGAGGTCCGCACGGTGGCGGCCGGCGACGAGGACCCGGGCGCCTTCGTCGGCGAGCCGCCTTGCGATCACCTGGCCCATATTGCCGGCGCCGGCGGCGCCCAGCACGACGGCCGACTTGCCCTCAAGGCGTCCCATGGCGTTCCTCCTGTCCAGCTTTGCGGCGAGCCGCCTGGGGGCGGTCTTCTCTCGCCAAAGCAATAACAGGCAGGCTAGCCTATAACAATCCCGCGTGATTGTTTTTGTCGTGCAGAAGCCCGACCTGGGGTCGTCGCAGCTTGAGTCCGAAGGCATTTCATGCATCAGTGCTGCTTGATCCTGTCATCCACGAGGAAAGGCAGGGCGCGAGGAAACGCTGTGGAAGCCGAAGCGCTGCGAAGGCTGCTGGACGAGGCCGACTGCAGGGCGCTGCTGATGCGCTATGGGCCGGCGGTTGACTGGCGCGACCGCGCGAGCCTCGACACCATCTTCTGGCCCGACGCCGAGGTGGATCTCGGGGTTTTCAAGGGCAAGGGCTCCGATACGCCCGCCTTCCTGATGGCCAACGCCGGCCAGTCCCGGCGGCGCTGCCACATGACCACCAGTGTCAGCCTGCGGCTTGAGGGCGATGTCGCCTTCGCCCAATGCTGCTCGATCACCCACGCCCTCAGCGGCGCCGCCGATGCGAGCCTGATGTCGCACCTGTTCATCGGCCGATACCTGGATCGCCTCGAGCGACGGGGAGGGGAATGGCGCATCGCCTCGCGCCGCTACCTGCTGCATGGCGCGGTCAGCGAAGCCTATCGGGAAAGCCCCGCCCTGGCGGGAATGCTGAAGGCCGACGACCTCGATCCCGCACATCCGCTGTTCGTGACGGCCTAGCCCCGGCGCCCGAACGGCCAACCCCCTCAGGAGGAACAATGACCCGGATCAGCAAGGTGCCCGTCGCCGAATGGGACCCCGAGCTCAGGGCCCTGGTGGCGGCCGACGAGGCCACCTCGGTCGAGCAGGGGATGTATCGCGTCCTGGCGCACAAGCCCGCCTTCGCGAAGGCTGTGGCGGCGTTCGGCGCCGGCGTCTTCGGCGATCGCACGCTGTCGCGGCGGCTGGTGGAGCTGGTGCGCCTGCGCATCGCCTTCCACAACCAGTGCCGCAGCTGCATGGCGCTGCGCTACCGGTCGGCCGTCGACGACGGGCTCACGGAAGGCGCCGTCTGCTCCCTGGAGAAGCCGCAGGAGGCCGCCGATCTCAGCGACGCCGAGAAGGCCGCCCTGCGCTACGCCGACCTGTCGGCGAACGACCACTTCTCGATCGACGAGGCCGCCTTCGACGGCCTGCGCGTCCATTTCACGGAGGCGGAGATCGTCGAGCTGGGCGTGTTCATCGCCTTCTTCATCGGCTTCGGCCGGCTGTCGGCGGCGTGGAGTATGACGGAGGACCTGCCGGAGGGTTACCAGGCGCCCGCCGACCAGGTCGTGGCGCCCTGGGCGCAGGAGTCGCTGCTCGTCAGGGGCTGAGACGGCCGACCGTCGAAGGGCGCCGCGGACGCGGGCGCCCTTCGACCCTTACCTATTTCACCGGATCGAACGACAGGCTGAGCGAGCCCAGCGCCCGCAGCACGAAGCCCGGGATGTGCTCGAAGGTGTTCTTGCCAGGCGTCAGCCGCAGGTTGGGCAGACGCTGGATCAGCGCCGGGAATGCGATGTTCTGCTCGAGGCGCGACAGGCCGGCCCCCGGGCAATGGTGCTCGCCCTGGCTGAAGGCCATGTGGCGGATCGCGTTGGTGCGGTCGAGGTTGAGCCGCTCGGCATCCTTGAACACCGTCTCGTCGCGGTTGGCGGCGGCGAACCGCAGGTGCAGCGTCGCGCCCTTCGGCACCGGACACCCGCGGATCTCCGTGTCGCGGGTCACGGTGCGGTAGAGGCCCTGGGTGGGAGACTCCAGGCGCAGGACCTCCTCCACGAAGACCCGGATCTTGTTCGGCTCCGCGCGCAGGCGATCGTAGATCTGCGGCTCGCGCAGCATCAGCCACATGCCGGAGGTGAGCGAGAACGTCGTCGTCTCGTTGCCCCCGATGTAGAGGTGGTCGAGCATCGAGATGATCTCGGCGTCTTCCAGCAGGCGTCCGCCGTCCAGCCTGGCGCTGGCCAGGTGGCTGATGATGTCGTCCTTTGGCGCGCGCCGGCGGTCGTCGATGTGGGATTTAAGATAGGCCTGGAAGGCGACCCCTTCCTCCGCCACCCAGATCTCCTGCTCCTTGGTCAGGCCGCGCGCGAACGGGGCTGCCCAGGCGGTCGACCAGGCCTTGAGCTGCGGCATGTCCTCCAGCGGCAGGCCGAGCAGGGCGGTGATCACCGTGGTCGGCAACGGCTCGGCGAAGGCGCCGATGAAATCGACCTCGCCAGCCGCCTCGAAGCTGTCGATGAGGTCACCCACCACCTTCTCGACCAGCGGGCGCGCCCGTTCCAGCGCCTCGCCGAGGAAGAAGTGGTCGACCAGGGCGCGGAACTTCTTGTGGTCCGGCGGATCCACGGCCAGCGGGAAGAGCTTCGGCCAACCGCGCTCGGTGTAGATGCTACGGGCCTCGGCGTGGAGCAGCAGGGGCTCGCCGTCGTACTTTTCGCGCTCGTTGGAAAAGGTGTCGGAGTCGCGCACGACGGCTGCGATGTCCTCGTAGCGGGTCAGCACGTACATGTTCAGGTCGGGGACCTTGTAGACCGGCGCCAGCTCCTGGAGCTCGCGATAGGTCTGATACCAGGCCTTGTGGGCCTCAGGGCTGAACAGGTCCGGTTCGGTCAATTTCCTCGGCTCCTCAATTTTCTTGTCGCGTCAAAACCGCTTGCCAAGCAGCAGTGCTGCATGAAACATAAGCGGCCGGCGGAGATCGGTCAAACGACAACTTTGACGCGGGAGGTAAAATGGCGACGATCCTGGCGCATATCCGAGTGAAGCCCGGCTGTGAGTCGTCATTCGAGCAAACGGCGAAAGCAATGTTTGCCGCCTCGCATGGCAACGAGCCCGCTCTAAATCGATACGAATACTGGAGAAGCCAACAGGCCGGAGAATATTACTGCCTGCTCGCGTTCGAGAATTTCCTCGGCTTCATGGCGCATCAGTCCAGTCCGCACCACGAAGCTGCGGCCGCCCCCTTGATGGACGACATCGCCGATCTGCGCCTGGAATGGATCGACCCCGTGCAGGGCGCCTCGCCACTGCCGACGACGCGGCCGCAAGCGGTCCCCGCGGAGGCCGACGAGCTGGTGCGGCGCTACGCGGAGATGATCCCCGTCGTGACGGCCGACTGGTGGAGCCCGTTGCGGGAGCCCTGAGCCCGCGGCTTCGACGACCGGCCGCGCGGGCTGGAGCCGCCGCGCTGTCCAACGACGACCTCAAGAGGAACAGATCCATGGGACGAGTCGCCGGCAAGATCGCCCTGGTGACCGGGGCTGCGCGGGGGCAGGGCGCGGCGCACGCGCGACGGCTCTGCGAGGCGGGGGCGCAGGTCGTCATCACCGACATCAGGGACAGCGAAGGCGAGGCGCTTGCCGCGTCTCTCGGGCCGGCGGCCTCCTACCTGTCGCACGACGTCAGCTCCGACGCAGCGTGGCGGAGCGTGATCGCCGCAATCAAGGATCGCCACGGCCGGCTCGACGTCCTCATCAACAACGCCGGGATCGCGGTCAGGGCCGGCCTGGGTGACACGGATGCGGAGCTGTTCGAACGGACGGTCCGCGTCAATCAGCTGGGGACGTTCCTCGGGATCAAACACGGCGCCGAGCTGATGAAGGCCGGCGGCGGCGGCTCGATCATCAACATCTCGTCGATCGCAGCCGTCAAAGCCCAGCCGCAGTTCATCGCCTACACCAGCACCAAATGGGCGGTGCGCGGCCTCACCCGGGCCGCGGCGCTTGAACTCGCGCCGGCCAAGATCCGGGTGAACACCATCTTCCCGGGCATCATCGACACGGCGATGCTGACCGACGCCGTGCCCACCCTGAACGTCGCCGAGTTCGGCGCCACGAACACGCCCCTGGGCCGCGTTGGCACGTCCGATGACGTGGCCTCGGCGATCCTCTTCCTGGCGTCGGATGAAAGCAGCTTCATCACGGGCGCGGAAATCGCGGTGGACGGCGGCGTCATCGCCTGACGTCGCATCGGCGAGGCTGAGACCTCGCCGGATCCGGGTTGGCCCCGCCAGGCTCAGTTGGCCTTGGCGGCGACGCTGCCGGCGATGGAGGCGGCGACTTCCGAGGCCATCTTCACCTGGGCCGGGCGGTCCTCGATGTCGTAGCGGGCGGCCAGGTAGTTGAAGTCGGTGTAGGCCACCCAGACCTTCCCGGTCGCGTCCTGGGTCACGAGGATGCGCACCGGCCAGTCCAGGCCCGCATAGGGGTTGGAGGTCAGGAACTGGGCGCCAAGCGGCGGGTTGCCGAACAGCAGCAGCTTGGAGGGGCGCAGGTCGATCTGGGCGCCCTTGGCCAGCGCCTGCTGGTCGATCTCGGTGAAGAAGCGGATGCCCTTGCCGGCGATGTCGGCGCGGATGCGGCTGACGGTGTCGTCGAAGGCATAGGCGCTGGCGATGCGCACGACGCCCTGGGCGGTGGGCTGGGCGGCCGGCGTCGCCGGGTCAGCGACGGCGGAGGCGGCGCTGGCGCAGAGCGCGATGGAGACGCCGGCGGCGAGGGCCATCAGGGCGTGGCGGGCGGTGTAGGTCATGGGGCGGTTTCCTTGATCGGTTCGGGGTCGGGGGTGACATGGCCCGACGGCGCCTCGTGGAGGATGATCCCCTCCATGGGGTCGACGCAGTGGGTCCAGGGCGAGGTGTCCAGCACGCGGGCGGTGTCGGCGTAGCCGGCGTCCCAGCGGGCCTTGATGCCGCCGGGGCTGAAGTCGATGTCCTTGGAGTGGTCCTCGCCGGCCAGCGGCTCGGCCAGCAGCCGGATCACGTGCATCTGGGTGCCGCAGCCGTAGGCGGCCAGCTCGCGGACCTCCTCGGTCTCGCGCAGCTCCGGCGGCAGCTTGGCGGCCAGACCGGCGATCACGTGGCGCAGCTTATGGATCTGCTTCTGGCGCGCGATGTGGCTGTAGGCGCGGCTGGAATACTGCAGGTCCTTCTGGCGCGACATCACGGCCTGGATGCTCGCCGGCTCCGGCCCGTTGGGGGCCCAGACGTGGACCGCGAACACCACGCCGGAGCGGCGCGGCCGGTCGTCGAACACCGCCTCGACGGGGGTGTTGGAAAGGATCCCGCCGTCCCAGTAGAGCTCGCCGTCCAGGCGCACCGCCGGGAAGGCGGGGGGCAGGGCGCCCGAGGCCATGACGTGGCGCACGGTGAGCGCGTCGTCGCGGCTGTCGAAGTAGCGCATCTGGCCGGTCTGGACGTTGGCGGCGCCCACGGTGAGCCGCGGGCGTCCGGCGTTCAGCAGCGTCGGGTCGAGGAGGTCGCCCAGCGTCTTCTCCAGCGGGTCGCAGGAATAGTAGCCGGCCAGCTCGGGGCCGAGCGGGACCTGCTGGCCCAGGAAAGCCCAGGGGTTGGGCTTGAAGAACGCCTCGAGGCCGTTGGCGACCGTCATGGCGTTGGCCGCCGCGGCCCCGAAGCTGGGCAGGGAGCCGAAAAACTGGGTCGTGCGCGAATGGGTGACGCGGCGCCAGAACTCGCGCAGGCGGTCGAGGCGGTCGGCCGGCGGATTGCCCGCGATCAGGCTGGCGTTGATGGCGCCGATCGAGGTGCCGATCACCCAGTCGGGCTCGACGCCGGCTTCCTGCAAGGCCTGGTAGACCCCGGCCTGGTAGGCGCCCAGGGCGCCGCCGCCCTGGAAGACGAGCACGACCTGGCCGAGGACGGCCTTGTCGAGGGAATGGGCTTGTTTGGGACCGGCGGATTTCATGCCGCCGTTGTGTCAGCTGCGGCGGGCCGCGAGAAATGTCGGTTGGGTCTTCAGACCATGCGCCAGCTGCATAGATGAAGCGTCCTCGCGCGCCCGCGAAGGATTCGACAGCAAAGGCCGCGCGCAACCCGCGTGCATCATGGTCATAACCTAAAGCGAATTCAGGCGCAGGCGGCGGGCATCTAGGTTCCGGGCATCGAACAACCTCGTGAAAGAGCCCCCCAATGAAATCCACCCTTTTCCTGGCCGCCGTCGCCTCGACCGGCCTTCTGTCGCTCGCCCCCGCCGCCTACGCGGCCGGCGCCCCCGACGCCGTCTGCCCGGCCGGCCAGATGCGGCCCGACGCCCGCACCTCCGGCGAGACCATGCCCTCCAAGGTCACCGACACCGAGCTGAACACCGTCGCCCTGGGCGGCGAGATCAGCGGTCTCGATAACCGCCGCCTGCGCATGCGCCGCCTGGTGATCCAGCCCGGCGGCGTGGTGCCGTGGCACAGCCACACCGACCGTCCGGCGCTGCTGATGACGCTCTCCGGCGAGGTCACCGAATACCGCAACAGCTGCGCCGTCGGGATCGTCCACAAGGCCGGCGACGTGACGGCCGAGAAGAAGGGCGTCAGCCACTGGTGGAAGAACACCGGCAAGACCGCCGCGGTGATCATCGCCGCCGACATCAAGAACGACGGCCAGGCCCCCTCGGTCGCCGACATGATGTGACCCTGTTCGCGGCGCCGCCACGCCCCGCTGGCGCGCCGCGAAGAGCCCGAGGCCCATCCCCGAACCAGGCCTCGTTGCTGAGGCGTGCGGCGCCCGGATGCCCCGGCCGCCGCACGCCTTTTTGCTGTTCCAGAACCCCGGAGACTGTCATGGCCGCCTCGAGCGCCGAACCCCACGCCCTGCCGCGCCGCATCCTTGTCGGACTGATCGGCTTCCTCACCCTGGTCGACCTGTTCGCCGCCCAGGCCATCCTGCCCACCCTGGCGGCTATGTACCGCGTCCCGCCCTCGTCCATGGGCGTGGCGGTCAACGCCTCGACGATCGGCATGGCCATCTCCGGCCTGCTGGTCGCGCTGCTGAGCCACCGGCTGCCGCGCCGGGGCGGGATCTGGGTCAGCCTGGCGCTGCTCGCGATCCCGACGACCCTCCTGGCCCACGCGCCGGACCTGGCCACGTTCACCGCCTTGCGGATCGTCCAGGGCCTCTTCATGTCGGCGGCTTTCACCCTGACCATGGCCTATCTGTCGGAACAGAATTCCGGCGCGGCCACGGCCGGCGCCCTGGCCGCCTACATCACCGGCAATGTTGCCTCGAACCTGGTCGGACGCCTGATCTCGTCCTCAGTCGCGTCGGCCGCCGGCGTCGCGGTCAACTTCTACGTCTTCGCCGGCCTGAACCTCGCCGGCGCGGCCCTGGTGTTCTTCGCCCTCAGCCCTGCCATGGCGGTGGCCGCGCAGGAGATGCGGCGGACCGCCGTCGAGCGCATCGCGGCGCACTTCCGCAACAGCTGCCTGGTGGCCACGTTCGGCATCGGGTTCCTGGTGCTGTTCGCCTTCCTGGGGACCTTCACCTACGTGAACTTCGTCCTGGCCGCGCCGCCGCTGTCGCTGAAGTCGACGGCGCTGGGCCTGGTCTATTTCGTCTTCCTGCCGGCCATGGTCACCACGCCCCTGGCAGGCCGCGTGGCGAGCCGGTTCGGTCCGCGCCCGACCTTCTTCGCCTCGCTGGGCCTGGCGCTGGTCGGCCTGCCGCTGCTGCTGGCCGGATCGGTGGTCCCAGTGGTCGGCGGCCTGGTGCTGGTGGGCGTCGGCACGTTCTTCGCCCAGGCGACCGCCACCGGCTTCGTGGGACGCGCCGCCAAGACCGATCGCGCCGCGGCCAGCGGGATCTACCTGGCCAGCTACTACCTGGGCGGCCTCGCCGGCGCCGCGGTGATCGGCCAGATCTACGACCGCTTCGGCTGGCCGCCGGCCGTGGGCGTGGTCGGAGCATCCCTGATGGCCGCTGCGGGCCTGGCGGCCACCCTGCGCCCGGCCACGGCGGGTTCGCGGGCGCAGCTGGCGGTGCAGGCGGCTTGAGCTTGGGGTTGGCTCCCCCCGCGCCTGGCGCGGGGGGAGAGGCGGCGTCATTGCGCCGGTTCGAGTTCCGTATCGAGGTCGCCCAGATACGGCATCGGCTCCAGCGTGCCCTGCGGCCACTTGAAGGCCCGGGCCTGCTGGACGAAGGCGCCGACGGCCGGCGAATGCGGCCGCCCGCGGACGCTGACCAGCATGATGGTGCGCACGAACTCCGGGTCGATGAGGCGGCGCGTGACGAGGCCCGGATCGGTGACCGAGAGTTCGGGGAAGAAGCCGAAGCCCAGGCCGGCCTTGATCATGCCCTGCACCCAGTCGTCGCGCTCGGAGGAGAACACCTGCTTCCAGCGCACGCCGTTCTCGCGCAGGTGCTTGCGCACGTGGTCGAAGGCCTCGCAGTTGGCGCGGTTGACGTAGGTGTGGCCGTCGGTGTCGCAGCAGGACACCACGTTCTTCTCCGCCAGAGGGTGGTCCGGCGGGACGGCGAGCACGAAGCGCTCCTGGAACAGCGGCAGGCCATGGAAGCGGACGTCCGGGCCCTCGGGAAGGCCGAACAGGGCCAGGTTCAGGTCGCCCTTGGAAAGCATCTCGAGCAACTCGGACGAGCCCTCGTCGGAGACCTCCAGGTCCACGTTCGGGTAGGCGGCGCGGAACTTGACGATGAGGTCGGCGATCATGGCCGGGCCGATCGTGCACATCACGCCGATCTTCAGGGTGACGTTGTCGAGCTTCTTGACCGCCTTGGCCTGGGCGCGGGCGGCCTCGGCCTGGGTCTGGATCAGCTCCAGGTAGGGCAGCATCATCCGGCCCAGCTCGGACAGGTGCGTGTTCTGCCGCTCGCGGTGGAACAGCGGCCCGCCCAGCTCGTGCTCCAGCTGCTGGATGGCGCGGGTCAGGGCGGGCTGGCTGACGTTGGACGCCTCCGCCGCGCGGGTGAAGTTCAAGGTCTTCGCCAGCGCGAGGAAGTAGCGGACTTGCTGCATTTCCATGAGGGATCCCCCGGATCGTCAGGAAGCGCCGGTTACGAAGCGATACGCGCCTCAGCCGGCGGTGAAGCTACACGCATTGGGGCGTCGCGCCCACGGGTCACCGCCTCGAAGACGAGGCGCGCGCCGCGTTCGAACGTCAGATACGACCAGGCCCAGTCCAGCACGACCTGCACGCGGTTGCGAAAGCCGATCAGGAACCAGACGTGCGCCGCGCACCAGAACACCCAGGCCAGGAAGCCCGAGAGCTTGATCGCGCCGAGGTCGGCGACCGCCGCCTTGCGGCCGATGGTGGCGAGGCTGCCGAAGTCGGCGTAGCGGAAGGCGCGTGGGGCGGGGCGGCCGGCGATGCGGGCCGCGACGACCTTGGCGACATATTCGCCGGCCTGCTTGGCCGCGGGCGCGACGCCGGGGACCGGCCGGCCGGTGGGCTGGCGGACATGGGCGCTGTCGCCGATGACGAACACCTCGGGGTGGCCGGGCAGCGACAGGTCGGCGTTCACGAAGACCCGGCCAGCGCGGTCCGTCTCGGCGCCCAGCCAGCGGCCGGCCGGGGAGGCCTGTACGCCCGCCGCCCAGATCACCGTCTGCGCCTCGATGCGCTCGCCGTCGAGATCGACGCCGCCGGCGTCGCAGCGCACCACGCGCTGCTCCAGGCGCACCTCCACGCCCAGCTTCTCCAGCGCGCCCTTGGCGTAGGCGGAGAGGCCGGGGCAGAAGGTGGCGAGCACGCGCTCGCCGGAGTCGATCAGGATGATCTTGGCCCGCTGGCCGCGGATCCGGCGGAAGTCGCAGGCCAGGGCGCGGCGGGTCAGCTCGGCGATGGCGCCGGCCAGCTCGACGCCGGTGGGCCCGGCGCCGATCACCACGAAGGTCAGCAGCCGCTCGCGCGCATCCGGGCTCATGTCCAGCTCGGCCGACTCCA
>Ga0136846_1238601_pt1 | contig 37824 bp, 28 predicted proteins | sample HopSoiMetagenom2_FD_96841 | JGI IMG/M metagenome (GOLD analysis project Ga0136846, IMG submission 96841) | Grasslands soil microbial communities from Hopland, California, USA - 2 Assembly 2016 (version 4) | ecosystem: Environmental > Terrestrial > Soil > Grasslands | place: USA: Hopland...
AATGCTCGCCATAGCCCGGGCTATGGCTGCGCTTTGCGCCTAGATCAGGTGCCTTTTGACGCGCTGCTCGGGCACGCTCGAAAAACTCTCAGCCTCTGAGAACCAACACCCTGACTTTAGAGAATCTCATGGCCAAGAAAGAAAGTGTTCAAAAGCGTCTGGAGCGTGTTCGCCCCCCACGGGTTCAACTGTCGTACGACGTCGAGATCGGTGATGCGATCGAGAATAAGGAGCTGCCGTTCGTGATGGGAGTCATGGGCGACTTCACCGGCCAACAGGATCCAAACAATCCGCTGCCCAAGTTGAAAGAGCGCAAGTTCGTCAGTGTCGACTTGGACAACTTCGACGACGTCTTGAAGGGCATGGCGCCAAAGGCGAGTTATCGCGTTCAGAACGCTCTCAGCTCGGACGGTGGCGAGTTTGGTGTCAATCTCGAATTCAAGTCAATGGATGACTTTTCGCCTGAGGCCGTGGTTCAGGGTGTCGAGCCGCTGCGCAAGTTGCTGGAGGTTCGCACGAAGCTTTCTGACTTGCGCAACAAGTTGGCTGGCAACGACAAGCTGGAGGACGTCTTGAGTGAAGTGCTCAGCAACACTGAAAAACTCAAGCAGCTGGGCCAAGAGACCGGCGCGGACAAGGAGTAAGGCATGACAGCTGTATTGCATTCACAAGCGGCCGGGACATCTACTGCGGACGTGAGCCTGCTTGACAGCATCGTCGCTCAAAGCAAGGTCGCGAAGTCTGGCACTGAACATGTCCGGGCGAAGGACATCATCGGTGAGTTAGCCCGGGAGGTGCTGCAAGGCACGGTCATCGTCTCTGACAACCTTTCAGCCACGCTCGATGCTCGTGTCGCCGAAATTGACGAACTGATCTCAGCTCAGCTCAGTTTGGTGATGCACGCGCCCGAGTTTCAGAAACTCGAGTCGTCCTGGCGTGGGTTGCACTATCTGTGCAAGCACACGAGTACCGGTGAACAGATCAAGATCAAAGTGCTTAACACGACCAAGAAGGAGTTGGTCAAGGACTTCAAAACGGCCATCGATTTCGACCAAAGTACCTTGTTCAAGAAGGTTTACGAAGAGGAATTCGGATCCTTCGGCGGCGCTCCTTTCGGCGCTTTGATTGGCGATTTCGACATTGGTCGCCAGGCAGAAGACATGTACTTCTCCGAGCAGATCTCTCATGTGGCCGCCGCCGCCCACGCGCCGTTCATTGCGTCCGCTTCTCCCGAGCTGTTTGGCCTGGAAACCTACACGGACATGGGCAAGCCGCGGGACCTTTCAAAGGTGTTCGACACGGTTGAGTATGCAAAGTGGAAGTCGTTCCGCGAGTCGGAAGATTCTCGTTACATGGGGCTGACACTTCCGCGCTTCCTGGGACGCCTCCCCTATAACCCAAAGGACGGTACGAGTACCGAAGGATTCAATTACGTCGAGGACGTGGACGGGTCCGATCACTCGAAATACCTGTGGGTGAACGCATCCTATGCCTTCGCTGCGCGGCTTACCGCTGCGTTCGAAACCTATGGCTGGTGCGCGGCGATTCGCGGTGTTGAAGGTGGCGGACTGGTCGAAGACTTGCCCACGCATACGTTCAGGACCGACGATGGTGAGGTGGCGCTCAAGTGTCCAACTGAGATCGCGATCACCGACCGTCGTGAAAAGGAACTGAGTGACCTCGGGTTCATTCCGCTGGTCCATTGCAAGAACACCGACTATGCCGCGTTTTTTGGCGCGCAATCGGCGCAGAAGCCAAAGAAGTACGACTTGGATTCCGCAAACGCAAATGCATCGCTCTCTTGCCAACTGCAATACATGTTCGCCGTGTCGCGAATCTCGCACTACATGAAGGCCATGATGCGCGACAAGATCGGCAGCTTCGCCAGCGTCGAGAACGTGGGGACCTATCTCAATCAATGGTTGAGTCAGTACATCCTGAGTTCCGACGATGCCTCTCACGAACAGAAGTCCAAGTTCCCGTTGCGCGAAGGCACTGTTCAAGTTTCGGAAGTACCCGGCAAGCCTGGTACTTATCGTGCTGTTGCGTTCTTGCGACCGCATTTTCAACTCGACGAGCTCTCAGTCTCGTTGCGGTTGGTGGCTGAACTGCCCACAGGGGCGGGAGGCTAAGTTCCTGGCTTCTCAGTGCGAAGCCTTTTCTTGTAGTTTTCTTATGAAGGGGAAGAGAATTTAAATGAAAGATATTTACGTCAAGTTCACGCCTAAGACGAACTCCAAAGCACTGCTAGGCGAGTCGCTCGATTCCGCCCATACCGGCGGATGGCTCGAAGTAACGTCGTTCGCCCACGGCATCGTTCAACCACGCTCGGCAACGGCGTCGAACTCGGGTGGACACACCGCCGAGCGATGCGAACACCTTCCAATGGTCTTTACCAAAGACATCGACAAAGCCAGCGTGTACCTGTGGGAAGCTTGCTCGGCTGCCTATTCCTACGACGTGGAAATTCAGTTCTTCCGTGCGACCGGTACCGTTCGTACGCAGTACCTGACGATCAAGCTGTCGAACGCGATCGTCGAGAAGGTCGAAATGAGCGTGCCAGCTACTGGCCTGCCCGTCGAATCCTTTGCTCTCAAGTATGCCAAGGTCGTCTGGAACCACAAGGGCTCCAAGACCGACGGCACTGCCAACGTCGGCAACGACGTGGGTGGTTGGGATCTGGCGCTCAACAAGGCCGCTGCTTAAGTTTTTGTCAGTTAGTCAAGGGGCCGCGGTTGCCGCGGCCCTTTTTATTTACTTGTAGTAGATCCACGCATGCGCTACGCGCCCAGCCTGCTTGATAAGTTGATCCACATATCGCTCATTGAGCGTCCGGGGGAAGTCTTGCCCGGTCTGACGCTGGAAGAAGTGAAAGACTCGGTGGCCGCCGATCTCGAAGCTTTGCTGAATACACGGTGCGCGTTGGACGATGACGATCGAATCGAATTTCCACTCAGTGTTCAGTCGGTGGTCAACTATGGCGTTGACGATTTCTCGTCCAGAAGTCTGTCCAGCGGCCTTGATCGCGACTTCATTTGTTCCTCTATTCAGCGCTCGATCGAGCAGCAGGACAGGCGCCTGCGGTCGGTGAGTGTGTCGCTTGATAGCGAGATACGTGGAATCAATCGGTTGGACTTCACCATTCGGGCCACTTTGCGCGTCTCCGATATCGGCGAGCAGGTCAGCTTCGATGCCCGCTTCGAGCCCACCGTCCAGCGCTATACCGTAGCGCGCCAAAGCTCCGGTGGCCGCTGAGAGGCTGAGAGTATTTCGATCATGCCCGCTCATCACGCCAAAAGACCCCTGCTCGTCATTGCGAATGCTCGCCATAGCACGAGCTATGGCTGCGCTTTGCGCCTAGATCAGGTGCCTTTTGACGTGCCGCTCGGACACGCTCGAAATACTCTCAGCCTCTGAGCCATTCAAAGGCGCTTGCCATGAGAGATCTGCTTCCCCACTACGAATCGGAGTTGTCCAGACTTCGAGGGTCCGCGAAGGAATTTGCCGAGCTTTACCCGAAGATTGCAGGGCGATTGATGCTGGGTGCCGATGTCGCTGAAGACCCCCACGTCGAGCGATTGATTCAGTCGTTTGCCCTCCTTGCGGCGCGAGTGCACAAGCGCCTGGACGACGACTTTCCTCTGGTCACGGAGTCCTTGCTCGATGTGCTCTATCCGCACTATTTGCGTCCCTTTCCCTCGTGTTCTATTGCCCAACTCGACATCAGCGGCGTAGCAGGGAAGATGAGCGCCGCCACGACGATTGAACGTGGCACGGTACTGACGACTCGGGCGGTGCGAGGTGTGGCTTGCAAGTTCCGTACGGCCTATGCCGTCCCCCTCGTGCCGCTGGTCGTGCGTTCGGCAACCTATCGCCACACGGTAGCGGCTCCCGAAGGCACTCGTCTGCCCCAGACGGCCACGTCAGTGATTTCTCTGCGACTTGAGCTCGTTTCCGCGCAAGTCAAATGGTCCGGCATAGGCGACACCATCCGTGTGTACCTCGACGGTGAACCATCGCAGGTGAGCCTGCTTCGAGAAGCGCTGTGCGACAAAGTGGCTGCGCTCATGGTGCAGACCACGCCGCACGGCCCATGGTCCGGACCGTATGCACAGCGGCCGCAGATTGTCGGATTCGATGACGACGAAGCGTTGATCGACTATGACGAACGTTCGCATCCGGCCTATCGCCTCCTTACCGAGTACTTCGCGTTTCCCGACAAGTTCAACTTTGTCGATATCCCCGTTCCGCATGACGCGCTCGGCGGCGGGGTAAACGCAGAGTCAGATAGCAAGGCGACCATTACCTTGCACTTCGTTTTGTCGGGTATGCGCTCGGATTCCGATCAGGCACGGCTGCTCGAAACCATTTCCCCTGCGAACTTTGCGCTGGGATGCACCCCGGTCGTGAATCTGTTCAAGCAGAATGCCAATCCGATCAGAGTGACCCACACCACGACCCAGTATCCCGTCGTGGTCAACGCGCAGCGAGCCTTCGGCTACGAGGTCTATTCCATCGACAAGGTGTTTTGCGTCAGGCAGACTCCAAACGGTGAGTCGATCGAGGAATATCAGCCATTTTTCTCGTTGCATCATGAGGATCTGCTAGGCGAGGACGGGACACCCGGGGGCCAGCCCCCGGGCCGCTACTGGCACGCGCAGCGCGACGAAACTGTAGCTGCACTCAGTCCCGGATACGAGCTCGAAATGTCGATCGTCGACATCGAATTCGAACCTTCCTCACCGCGGGCCGAAACCCTTTCGCTGCAGGTGACCGCGACCAATCGAGACCTGCCCAGCCTCCTCACCTTTGGTAATGCCGGTGGCGATTTGTTCAAGGAAGGCGGGAGCATTGCAAGCAAGATCCGACTCCTGCGCAAACCCACGCAGGCACACAGGTTTGAGCGTGGTCCGGGTAGCCTCTGGCGGCTTGTTTCCCACTTGTCGCTCAATCACCTCTCATTGAGTGGGCGCGGTGTAGATTCGCTCAAGGAGATGTTGCGCCTATATGACATTCCTCGCGACGCTACGAACCGTCAGCAGATTGATGGTATCTCGTCGATCGCGTTCTTGCCGTCAACGGCCTGGCTCGCGGCCGAGCCCTTCGCTACTTTTGTGCGCGGCACCGAGGTGCGCCTCTTTGTGAATGATCAAAGCTTTGTAGGTACAGGCTTGAGCCTATTCGCCGCAGTGCTCGATCGCTTCTTCGGGTTGTACGTGCACATCAACAGCTTCACGCAGCTCGTCGTGCTATCTGATCGCACTCAACAAGTGCTTTTTAAATGTCCGCCCCGAAACGGCGCAACAGCACTGGTCTGATCGACCAGCTTTTCGAGAACCCGCATCGCTTCGAATTTTTTCAGGCGGTGCGGTTGCTCGATGCATGGCTGAAAGACACCGAGGATGCTGGCGTTGACCTGCTGCCGCGGCAACTGCGCTTCAGGAACTCGACGGCCCTCTCGTTTCCGCCAAGCGAAATTGAGGCGCTCAAGATTCTGACGCGGGAAGCGGAGCACGACGAGGGGCTGGACGGCAGGGCATCGATCGACAGCATTGAAGTCACGCCTGCGTTCATGGGTCTGCTCGGCCTCAGCGGTGCGCTTCCACTTGTCTACACCGAGCAGATCGTGCAGCGCGAACTGCGCCACAAGGACTTTGCGGCCCGCAATTTTCTCGACATCTTCAGTAACCGCGCCATTGCCTTGTTCTACGCGGCATGGAAGAAGAACCGGCTGCACTTGCAGTACGAGACAAATCGAGAGAGTCGATTTGCGCCTATGGCGTTGGCGCTGGCAGGGGTTGGGCAGAACGGGCTACGGGGGCGTTTGAAACCGGACGCCGGTGGCGTGCGAGACGATAGCCTCGCCTTTTTTGCGGGAGCGCTGCAGCAGCGAACACTGTCGGCCAAACAGATGGAGCAACTGCTGCGTCGCTACCTCGGTGTGCCGGTGAAGCTGGAACAGTTTGTCGGGCGGTGGTACACGCTGCCCACCGAAGCCCATTGGTCGCTTGGTGGTGGCAACGGAATGCTCGGCCGCAACACAATCGCTGGCGGACGGGTCTGGCAACGCGACCTTTGCGTGAGAGTCGTGCTGGGTCCACTGGATCGAACTCGCTTCCAGCGCTTTTTGCCGGGTGCGCCGGGCGCCGTCGCATTGCGCGAAGTGCTCACGCTGCTCAGCGGTGTCAGCTTCGAGTACGAAATCAATCTCGTACTCAAGGCCGCCTCGGTGGAGGGCATTTCTCTGGGCTCCACACGTTCATCGTTCGCGGGCCGCCTGGGGTGGGACACCTACCTGCAAACGCGCCCGCATCCGCAAGACCGTTGCGACGTTCACTATGACGTCCAGCCCGACGCAACTGCATAAGGACATGGCCCGGAATAAGTTCCCGTTTTGGGGGTGCTGGGCGTGCGCGCTGCGGCGTTGCTCCTCACTTGTGTGGCTCGCCACACGGCGCTCGGAGCGCCTTGCATCGCATCCCGCCCAGCACCCCCAAAACGGGAACTTATTCCGGGCCATGTCCTTAGCCTTCAAATTCACTCGCTGATTCTTAACTGTCCCATGTCCAACAATCTCAAGACACTCATCTCCAAGCTCAACGACACCACTCGCCGTGCAGCGGAGCGGGCAGCGAGTTTGTGCATGTCGCGCGGGAACTATGAAGTCGATCTGGAGCACTTCTTTCTGGCACTGCTCGAGACGCCTCAAAGCGACTTCGTGATGCTGTGCAGGAACTTCGGGATTTCGACAACCGAGTTGCAACGCGATCTCGAAAGCGAGATCGGCCGATTCAAGAACGGCAACACACGCACTCCCGTGTTGTCCCAGCATCTCCCAGTACTGTTCGAGCACGGCTGGTTAATTGCTTCGCTCGAGTCACACGTGGCGCGTATTCGCAGCGGCCATCTTTTGCTCGCCCTGTTGACCGAGCCGAGCCTGAGTCAATTGGCCTACCGAGGCTCGAAGCTCTTCGTGAAGTTCAAGCTCGATGAACTCAAGCACAAGTTGCCTGAATTGACCCATGGATCGACAGAGGCCACCGAGTCGGTTCGCAACGCTGATGCTCCTGTGCCAGGCTCTGATGAAGGTTCGGCAGAAGAGGCTGCGGGACCAGGAAAGACTCCTGCCCTCGATCAGTTCACTACCAATTTGACCCAGCGAGCACGCGACGGAAAGGTGGATCCAGTGATCGGGCGCGATCCTGAAATTCGTCAGTGCATCGACATCCTGATGCGCCGCCGGCAGAACAACCCCATCCTCACCGGAGAAGCCGGTGTGGGCAAAACGGCCGTGGTGGAAGGGCTCGCATTGCGCATTGCCACTGGCGACGTGCCCACGCCCCTGCAGGGCGTCGAATTGCATACGCTCGACATGGGCTTGCTGCAGGCCGGCGCTTCGGTGAAGGGCGAGTTCGAGAACCGCCTCAAGAACGTGATCGACGAGGTGAAGAAGAGCTCGCACCCCATCATCCTGTTCATCGATGAAGCTCACACCATGATTGGTGCCGGTGGGCAAGCGGGTCAGAACGATGCGGCCAATTTGCTCAAACCCGCGCTAGCCCGCGGCGAACTGCGAACGGTGGCCGCCACGACCTGGAGCGAGTACAAAAAGTACTTCGAAAAAGATGCGGCCCTTGCGCGTCGCTTTCAGGTCGTGAAGGTGGAAGAGCCCAGCGAGACTTTGGCCGCCGCCATGTTGCGCGGCATGTCACCGCTGATGGAAAAACACTTCAACGTGCGTTTGTTCGACGAAGCCATCACGGAAGCGGTGCGACTGTCAGCCCGCTACATCAGTGGTCGTCAGTTGCCCGACAAAGCGATCAGCGTGCTCGATACGGCATGCGCCAAAGTGGCACTCGGCCAGAACGCCACACCCGCGGTGATCGAAGACACACGACGCCACCTTGACCGCCTCGTGGCTGAACGCTCCGCGCTGGTCCGGGAAGCAGCCGCGGGCGGGGAACATCACGCGCGGCTGGCTGAATTGGAAGCGCAGCACCAACAGATCACCGACAACGCCCGTGCGCTGAATACCCGCTGGGAGCAGGAAAAGATCCTCGTCGCGGAGATACGCGAGATCCGTGCGGCGCTTGAAGCGCAGCCACCATTGGAACCAATGGGCAAGCCGGAGGCAAAACCCAAATCCAAGGGAAAGTCGGGCAAAGCTGACTTGACGCTGCTGTCTCCGCAGCACGCGAAACTGCAGGCCAAGCTTGCCGAATTGGCGGCAGTGCAGGGCGAGAGCCCGATGGTTCCGATGCAGGTAGACGGCACCGTGGTAGCGGAGATCGTGGCCGCGTGGACAGGTATTCCCCTTGGCAAGATGGTCAAGGATGAAATCAAGACGGTTCTCAATCTCCTGCCGACACTCCAGAAACGCATCATTGGGCAGGATCACGCGCTGGAGTCAGTGGCTCAGCGTGTGCGAACCGCCCGGGCCAACCTCGAAGATCCGAACAAGCCCAAGGGTGTTTTCATGTTCGTCGGTCCCTCCGGTGTGGGCAAGACCGAGACTGCGCTTGCGCTGGCCGACGTCCTCTACGGTGGTGAACGCAACATGATCGCCATCAACATGAGCGAGTACCAAGAGGCCCATAGCGTGAGCGGCCTCAAAGGTTCGCCGCCCGGTTATGTTGGGTATGGCGAGGGTGGTGTCTTGACTGAAGCGGTGCGCCGTCGCCCGTACAGCGTCGTGTTGCTCGACGAAGTGGAAAAGGCCCACCCCGACGTGCTTGAGATGTTTTTCCAAGTCTTCGACAAAGGAACGATGGACGATGCCGAAGGCCGCGAGATCGATTTCCGCAACACCCTGATCATTCTGACAAGCAACATCGGCTCGCAGGCCATCATGCAGGCGTGTCTCAACAAGCCGGTTGAAGAAGTTCCTAATGCCGACACGCTGACGGAGCAGCTGCGCCCACAGCTTTACAAGGCATTCAAGCCAGCTTTCCTCGGTCGAATGAAGGTGGTGCCCTACTACCCGATTTCAGACGATGTGCTTGACCAGATCATCCGCCTCAAGCTTGGCCGGATCGCCACACGCGTGGCAACGAATCACAAGGCGCTGTTCGAGTATGACCAGGGTCTGGTGGATGCTGTCCTGGGGCGATGCACTGAAGTCGATACTGGGGCCCGGGCGGTCGACCATATCCTCAACGGCACCTTGCTACCGGAAATTGCCGAGAGTGTGCTTGCGCGCATGGCCAGCGGCGACGTCATCGCGCGCATCAAGGTTGGCGCAGGGAAGGACGGAAGATTTAAATACACCGTCAAGTAGCCGTAGCCGAAGCAAACCCTTACCAAGATTTCCGTTGCAAGGGGCAAGTCCCTCCCTCGGAGGGATTTCCCGAGCGCGCCACCGGCAGAGATGATGCTGGGTCGTCGCTCGGTCCGAACCTTCTGGCCAAACGATCGAATCAGTACCTGTTCACCATGACCGCTTTGACCGCCGAACCTTCCATCCTGTCCACACTTCTTCCCGCTCTGGGCCCCTCGCAGAACCAGCGGCTGCTCCGGCTGCATACACCGCTCGGGGCGAACGTGTTGCTGGCCGAGCGGATGACGGGGAGCGAAGCCATCGGGCCGGGTGGACTTCATGCCGAAGCGGGCTTCCGATTCGAGGTGCTGGCCATCAGCACCAATGCCCATTTGCAGCTCGGCGGGCCTCGCTGCTGTGCGTCATTCGTGCAGCGGGAGCGACGGAAAATTCCAACGCACCTCCCAATGGGTGATTGCCTGGGCGCCCTCGGGCCTGAATGATCCCGCGCCGCCTTTCACATCCCCAATCCCATCGACCCATCCAAAAGAGCGCCGCGCAGTGAGTAAAACCCAAAACCTTCTCGATTGGCTGAACGAACCTCAACACGCCCGGCTGCTGCGCTTGGCCTACCCCAACGAGGATGCGCCCAAGGCCCGGCTGGTGGTCAATCGCTTCCAGGGCAAGGAATTCATTTCGCGCGGCTTCGAGTACATCGTCGAACTGCTGAGCGACGACGCCAGCATTGAGCTTGAAGAACTCCACGGCAAGCTGATGTGCGTGTTCCTGGTGCAAGCCAGCGGCAGCCTGCGACCCTTCACTGGCTACGTGTCTCAGTTCAAGTTTCTCAAGACCGATGGCGGCATTGCCTTCTACGAAGCGATTCTGGTGCCGTGGTTCGAGTTCTTGCGGCTGCGCCAGAACAACCGTTTGTTCCATGACCAAACCCTGAGCCAGCAGGCCCAGGCGATCTTCGCGGCCTACGGCAGCTTGCCCGCGTGGGAATGGAAGGTCGTGGGTGAGGAGCCGGTCTTCACCATGGCCACGCAATGGGCGGAGAGCGACCACAACTACCTGAGCCGGCGCATGGAAGCCGCAGGCCACACCTATTGGTACGAGCACGCCGACAAAGGCCATACTTGGGTGGTGTGCGACGACACACGCTCAGCCAAGCCGATCAGCGGTGACGCACCCACCATCCGCTACCACAGCGAAGGCGGTCCCGACGACGAAGACGCCATTGCCCAGTGGAGCCCGGTGCGTACGTCGGCTTCAGCCAAATTGGCTATCAGCGGATTCGACTTCAAAGACCCGCGTCCGGTGCACGTGGACGTCCCAGGCTTCAACATCAACGACCAAGACAATCTCCCGAAGCTTGAGGTGCACAGCTACGAAGGTCACTACGGTTTCAAGTATCGCTCGGGCGCGAATGAGTTGGCGCAACGGCGCATGGAGGAGATCGATGCCCGAGGCAAGCAATACGAGGCCCAAGGCAACTGCGACCGGGCGGCGGCGGGGCACTGGTTCAAATTCACCGGCCACTTCGGCCACACAGGTGACGACGCCGACTTCCTCATCCTTGAAGCACACCACGAAGCCACCAACAACTACCTGCAAAACGCGGGGGAGCTGGCCGAGTACAAGAACCGCTTCATCTGCCAGAGCAAGTCCATCCCCTGGCGACCGGGCAAGGAATTCAACAGCACCGACACCAAGCTGCTGTCGCTGCAGACCGCCACGGTGGTAGGGCCGCAGGCCGACGGCAGCCTGCATGTGGACGAATACGGCCGCATCCGCGTGCGCTTCCACTGGGACCGCGACGAAACCAGCAGTTGCTGGGTGCGGGTGGCCAGCAACTGGGCCGGCGGCGAGAACGGCCTCATCAGCCTTCCGCGCGTGGGGTCCGAGGCGGTAATCCAATGCCTGGATGGGAACCCCGATCATCCGATCGTCACCTCGTGCGTGCACAACCAGCACTACATGCCGCCGTGGAAGCTGCCCGATCAGCAGGGCCTGACGGGCTTGAGGGGCCGCGAACTCAACGGGAGCAACGGCAACAGCGCCGGCGGACGCAGCAACCACGTGGTGCTGGAAGACACCGCCGGAAAAATGCAGGTGCAGCTCAAATGCGACCACCTGACCAGCCAGCTCAGCCTGGGGCACATCGGCCGCATCGAAGACAACGCCGGGCGCAAAGAAAGCCGCGGCCAGGGCTTCGAGGTGAGTACCGAAGGGCGCGGCGCCATGCGGGCCGGGCAAGGCATGCTCATCAGCACCGAAGGCCGGCCCAACGCCCAGGCACACATCACGGACATGGGCGAGACCGTCGAGCGCCTGACCCAAGGGCAAGACCTGCACAACAGCATGTCCGACGCGGCGCAACAGGCCAAGGCGCACGAAACAGGCGACCAGGACGAAGTCGTCAAGGCCCTCAAGGCGCAGTCCACCGAGATCAAAGGTCATGGCGGCAACCCGGCGCAAGGTGAATTCCCCGAATTCCAGGCACCCCACCTGACCCTGGCCAGCCCGGCTGGCATCCAGACCACCACGCAGGGCTCGACCCACGTGATGAGCACCGAGCACAACGCGCTCACCAGCGGCGGGCACACCAGCATGAGCTCGGGCAAGAGCCTGCTGGTGAGCGTGCGCGAAGCCATACGCTTGTTCGCCTACAAGGCTGGCATGAAGTTGATCGCCGCCAGCGGCGACATCGACATCACGGCCCTGAAGGACAGCATCAACCTCCTGGCCAAGCTCAACATCACGCAGACGGCCAACCGGATCACCATCTCCGCTAAAGAAGAGCTCGTGGTCAACGGCGGCAGCAGCTACAGCAAGTGGAACGGGTCCGGCATCGAACATGGCACCTCGGGCGTCTGGCGCCAACAGGCTGCGCAGCACACTCTGTCAGGCGGCGCGAGCATGGGCAAGCCCAACCTGCCGAACACTACCCAACTGCCCAAGGGGCAGCTCGACCTGTACCACGACTACGTGAACCAGGGCGGGTCCAAGGTCGAAGCCGTCAAGCAAGGCGAGTACACGGTGATCGACTCCGAAGGCGCCGAGCACAAGGGCACGCTCGACGGCAAAGGGTTTGCGACCGTAGCCGGCCTGTCCATGGGCACCGCCAAGGTCATCTATGGCAAAGACCCGCGTGACCCGTGGAACGAAGCCAGTCACTTTGGGAAGAACGACGACTGGCCGCCGCAATCTGCTGCTGATGATGGGGCAGAAGCAGCAGCGATCCTTGCGCCAGGCAATGCGGGTAAAAATGCGCCGATGCCGGGCCCAGCTGGCACGTCCAGGGCGTCTGGTGCACTCGCCAGGGCAGCAGGTGCGGCTGGTGGCCTGACCGGCGCACTGAACACAGTCGGCCCTATGGCGAACATGGCCAAGCAAGCGGTCGGTGCGGTGCAGGCCGTGCAAAAAGGCGGGGCGCAAGGCCTGCTGGCACAAGCTGGCCAAACGGCTTTGGGCAAAGCGGCCAGCAGCGTGCCAGGGGGCGCCTTGGCCGTAAACGCGCTCAGCGGAGGTTTGTCCGCCAAGGGAGGCTCGCAGGCCCTGCTGGGTCAGGCGAGCGGCAGCCTGGAGTCGATGGGCATGCCGCCCGCCAACACCCTGAGCGCAAGCGTGCCGACGGGCTTGCAAGCCATACAGGCCCTCAAGCTGCCTGGCGCAATACCGCGACCCAGCATGCCGGCCCTGCCGACTTCGCTCTCGAAGCCAGATCTCCTTGCCTCCTTCTCGACTTCGCCCTCGATCAAACCATCGTTTTCAATTAACGACTTAGTGACATAACCTTCCATGACCGCCCCCCAACAAGCCGCGCCCGCCAAGCCCCCTGAGCGCGAGCCGCAGACCGCTGTTGCACCGCTGAACACAATCGCCCCGGAGGACATCGGCGCCGGGGCGGCGGCGTTCGACAAATGGCTGCGAGAAATCAGCCACGACTATGTGACCCTGGCGCGACTGAGCAGCGTGGCGGGAAGCCTGCCGGTGATCGGCAACATCATGGCGCTGATCGACGTCATCATGGACGTGGTTCGCGTGGTGCAGAAGTTCATCAAGAAAGAGGTGGTTGGATTTCTGGAATGGGTCAGCATGGGGGTCAACCTGATCGGGGTGATCCCATTGCCGCCCGCGATGGGCGCGGCGCGCATGACCTTGCGGCCCGCCTTGCACCTGGTCAAGCAAAAGCTGGCCACGGGCATCAAAGACGCCATCGGTGCGGCCCTGATCGAAGTCTTGGTCACGCACCTGAACGACAAGATTGCTGGCGAGATCGAGACTTTTGTTCAAGGGGCGACGGCCAAACTGGGTGAGGTGCTGCAGAGCTGTGCGACGCTCACCGACAGCATCATCGACGACCTGATCAGCATCCTCAAGCGCTGTATCGGCAAAGAACCTCTGTTCAAGGTCGCGCCCGCCGTGCCCGAGAAGGCTTTGCACAACCCCGAAGTGCAAAGCAGTTGGAGCCGCATGCTGGCAGCGTTGGATCGCAAGACCAAACAAGCAGCCAACTATGCCGCCAGCGTGGCGGCCAGCCACTTGCCGGACGTGGCCGTGGCGGGCGTCGAAGACGTGATCGCCAAGCTCACCAAGACCAAGGGCGACTTCCGCGGCACGCTGACCAGCCTGGCCGATGCCGGCAAAGTCATGGGCATCATGTGGATGCTCCTGCGACTGCTCGACGCGGTGCGCCAGCACAAGAAGACACGCAGTGCGGTGGTGCCGGCAAACAAGGGAGCCCAGGTCACGCAGAACAAACCCGGCCATACGCTGGAGGCCACAGGCCACCAGGCACCGGCAAAAGGAGAGTGCAAGACCTGCAAGAACGCACCCGCTCCAAGCGGTACGGGCTACTCCATCAGCTTTGCCACCGGGTGTGAAACCCTCATGCACACCGACTTCGTGCTGGCGGCATCGCTACCGATTGACTGGAGTCGAACCTATCGCAGCAACCTCGGGGCCTATGACCAGGGGAACCTGGGCGCGCGCTGGCTCGCGCCTTATAGCTCCCGGGTGGATGTTGTCGGCAAAGGCAAAAAACAGACGGGCCTGATCTACCACGGCTCCGACGGCCGCAGCCACCGCTATCCCTTGCTGAAAGTCGGCCAAAGCCACCGTGATGCCGTCGAAGAGATCACTCTGATTCGCATGAGCGAGACGCTGCTCACGCTGGACTTCGGCAAAGCCATGCCGGAGGGCAAACCCGGCGCTTGGCGCGAGAGCTACGAGCTGGTAGACACCGTCGCGAGCAAAGCTGAGACCCAAGGCCGGCAGCACTTCCGCCTGGTTGCGATACACGCACAGAACGGCGCGGCCGTCGGCCTGCGCTACGACCACGTGATCGTGGAAGGCCCGCACGCCGGTGAACAAGTTCTGAGCGACATCCTGAGCAAGCAAGGCGAAGACACGCTCGCTCACGTCGGCACCCAAGTCGATGCACAAAGCGGCCTGATCCGAGCCTTGTGGGAGATCAGCGATGGCAAGCTGGTGCGCCAACTCGCCGCCTACGAGTACAGCGACCAGGGCGACCTCATCACCGCGCAGGAAGAGAACGCGGCCACCTGGAACTACCAATACCGCGACCACCTGGTCACCCGCTATAGCGATCGCACCGGGCGGGGCATGAACCTCCAATACGACGGTACCGACGTAAAGGCCAAGGCCATCCGCGAGTGGGCCGACGACGGCAGCTTCGATACTCGGCTGGAGTGGGACAAGAACATCCGCCTGACCTACGTCACCGATGCGCTGGGCGGCGAGACCTGGTACTACTACGACATTGACGGCTACACGTACCGCACCATCCACCCCGACCAGCGGGAAGAATGGTTCTTCCGCGACGACGCCAAGAACGTCACCCGCCACATCCGCCCTGACGGCAGCACCGACGACTACCGCTACGACAAAGACGGCAACCTGCAAAACCAAGTCCGAGCCGATGGCAGTCAAGTCCACTTTGAATACGACAAGCTCAACCGCCTGACGGGGGTGCTCGATGCCGAGGGCGGTGTCTGGAAACGCGACTACGACGTCCAGGGCCACCTTACCGAAGAGACCGACCCGAGAGGCCACAAGACCGAATACACCTACGACAAGGCCGGCCGCCCCATCGAGATCACCGACGCCAAAGGCGGCACCAAGAAACTCAGCTACAGCCCTGGTGGCCAACTCGCCAGCTACACCGACTGCTCAGGCAAGACCAGCGAGTGGGCCTACGACGCCCGAGGGAGGCTGGTGCAAAGCACCGACGCAGCGGGAAATGAAACCAAATACCGCTACACCCCGGTCAGCGCCGAGACCCTGACCAAGGCCCAAAGCACAGGCAACCATCCCGGCCAACTCGAAGCCGTGATGCGGGCCGATGGCAGCGAAGAGCATCTGCGCCACGACGCCGAGGGGCGCTTGCTCGTCCACACCGACGCCCTGCAACGCACGACCGCCTACAGCTACACCCAGGCCGGCCTGATCCAGCAGCGCACCGACGCGCTGGGTCAGCGCCTGGGGTACCAGTGGGACAAGCTGGGCCGCCTGAGCGAGTTGCGCAACGAGAACGGACGACCCTACAGCTTCCAGTACGACCCCGTGGGTCGCCTTCTGCAAGAGCGCGGCTTCGACGACAAGCTCACCGAATACCACTACGACGAAGGCACGGGCGTTCTGGCCGAGGTGATCGAGGGCGGACTGCTCACTCAACTCGAATTCGATCCGATGGGCCGGCTCATCCAGCGCAAAGCCACAGCCCCCGGCCAGCCGGAGCAAACCGAGAGCTTCGGCTACAACGCCAACGGTCGGCTGGCGCAAGCGAGCAACGAGCACGCCAAGCTGCAATGGTTCTACGACGAGGCCGGCAACCTCGTCAGAGAGCACCAGCACTACCAAGGCCCGCTGCACCCGGAGAAACGAACCGCCGTCTGGCACCACCGCTACGACGAACTCAACCAGCGCGTGGGCACAACCCGTCCCGGAGGCCACACCACCGAGTGGCTAACCTATGGCTCAGGCCACGTGCATGGGTTGGTGCTCGACGGGCAAGACATCGTCGGCTTCGAGCGCGACGAGTTGCACCGCGAAGTGGGGCGCGAGCAAAGCAATGGCTTGGCGCAAAGCCAGAAGTACGACCCGGTGGGCAGATTGCTCGAACAGCAAGTCTCCACGAAGCAGACGGGCCCGGCCGAGATGGGCGTGGGCGCGTTCAAGTACGCCAACCAGCACAAGACGACAGGCAACACGCCGGCAGCCGTTCTCAGGCAGTACCGCTACGACAAAGCGGGCCAGCTCAGTAGCATCGGCGACAGCCGCAGAGGGCAGATCGACTATCGCTACGACCCGGTGGGGCGGCTGCTCAAGGCCACCAGCGCCCTGGCCCATGAAACTTTCGCATTCGACCCGGCGGGCAACATCGCTGTGCCGGGCAAAGAATCAGGAGAACGAGCGTCCGGCCTGTTCGCCGATTCCCAGCGCACCCAGCCTACAGGCAACAAGCTGCTGGACAACCTGCTGAAGGACTACGCGGGCACGAGCTACAAATACGACGAGCGCGGCAACCTGATCGAGCGCGTGCATAACGGCCAGCGCAGCGAGTTCGCGTGGGACGCGTTCAACCGCATGACGCGGGCCACCACACCGCAGGGCACGACCACCTTCGCCTACGATCCGCTGGGGCGGCGCGTTGCCAAGCACAGCCAAACAACCCAAGGAATGACCCAAACGCTGTTCGGTTGGGATGGCGACACGCTGGCATTTGAAAGCAGCGAGGTCAAAGGGCACACGCCCAGTGCGCAGACGGTGCACTACGTCCACGAGGCCGGCACCTTCGTGCCGCTGGTGCAAGTGCGGCGAAGTGAGGCGATCAAGCTCCAGCCAACCACTGACGTGAAGGCGTTGTTGGCGGGCAATGGCGGCAAGTACGACGTCGAACGTGATCCACTGTGGAACGGGCAACTTGAAGAAGAGCCGGAACCCTTCCATCAGGAAGAGATTGCGTTTTACCAGTGCGACCACCTGGGCACGCCGCAGGAGCTGACCGACCATGAGGGCAAGATCGCCTGGGCCGCTGAGTACAAGGCGTGGGGGCAGACCAAGGAAATCATCAGTGATGCGGCCAGGAAGGCTGGGTTGACCAATCCCATTCGCTTCCAGGGGCAGTATCTGGACGAAGAAACCGGATTGCACTTCAATAGGCATCGGTATTACGATCCCGTCGCCGGCAGGTTCATTTCCAGCGACCCCATCGGGCTGCTTGGCGGGCTGAATCTGCATCAGTACGCGCCGAATACAACCGCATGGGTTGATCCTTTGGGGTTGGCTGGTAGCACATTCCCTGCCGACCCGGCAGATATGACAGCAGCTCTAGGAGTTCAGCCAAAAGTCGGAACTACTCCCGATGGTACGACTCGACACACATGGAGCCCAAATCAAGACACCAGGATTCGCCATGAAAGCCACCCTCACGGGCTTTGTCCGAACAGCCCAGGATACAATCCGAGGCATCACGGCGAGCACTATCATGTGGAAACGAAGCCGAGTGGTTTCTCCTGGAATAATGCAAAGAACAACGGATTAATTGTTAAATCGCAACCACCTGGATATACCCCCGGATCAGGAACTGGCTTCCTTCCCGGAGAAGCTTTCCCAGGATCATAGCCAAGTAATATCATGCTTGATTTTTCGAAGGTCGAACTTGCGGATGCTGAGATTAAATCGATAGCAACTCAAGGATCCAGTCTTGTCATATATTATGATGATTGGAAAGAGGTTTCTCAAAAAATAGTGTTTCAAGAGGCAATTTCATATCAGAGCTTTAGCCCTGAAAATATCGCACTCAGTCATGGGTGCGTTAGGGTTAAAGATCCGTTTATCGCGCACTCTTGCCGCGTGTGCGAAGAAAAGGATAACGAGGCATTCAAGATATTCGCCTTCGTTTCTGCCTGGAATAATGAGGAAATCCTTGTTATCGTTGCAAAGAGTGCGGCAGCCGGATAGTGTGGGATTTAAGGTGAGGGAGCCAAATTTTGTGGAGAGCTAATTCATCAAAATTTATTTTTTGAGAAAAATGCCTTTTTGCAAAATCCATACAGGGTCAGTAAATATTTCTCATGCTTCACATGCCCTCATCGAAGAGATGAAAAAAAATGAGCCACCACTGGAATCGAAACACATATCTGTTGTAGTAGATGAGTTCGAAGTTTCCTCATATATATTGGAGTCGGAAGTTAAAGAATTGGAAATGCTTCTTGGTGGAAAATTCGACAAAAATGGTGAGATTGTCATTCCTCTTGATGAGGAGTGGCGGCAAGATAATCTTGCGAGGCGAATAGGCCGTACGTGTGGATTATGTCTCAAAGAATATCGCGAATCCTGGCGGGCGTTGAATCCGATCCCTCGGAACTAATGGCGTCACGAAGCGATATATCAGGCCGCCCTCTGCGACTTGCCTTGCCTCGCCGACTTGTTTGAAGAGAGAAAAAGCCGCCCCCTACTACCCGCAGCGTGAGCACGTTTGTCCTGACTGATGGCATCGAGAGGCGAATGGAAAACCCAAGCGCTGGGCTCAACTTTCTTCATCAGCTTGTTCCCTCAAAAAGTGACGGGGCAAGATGGGGGTTCAAAAGATCGGCGCTCTGCTGCCGAGGTACCAGCTCCTTCGCAGACGACCCCTCTCACGGATGAAAACGGAGGCGGGCTCATGAGCGATGAACTTGAAAGCCTGGGAAGCTGATGGGAACACCGCCACCAGCCAATCTCAGAGGCGACAAGTCAGGATTAGACCCGTGCGAGCCGAGTTCCAAGACAGGAAGAAATCGACATTCCCCATTACCGCCTCACCAGCAATAGTCGACGTGAACATGGATCGAACCATCGCCAAACGTCCGAGTGGACGTTCAGGTATGGCCAACGACGGCTCGATGCTCTGCACATTTAATTTCTGAAGGAATGTCATGACCAAAAAGATCATCCGCCTTGGCGACCCTACCGACCACGGCGGCCAAGTCATCGCCAGCGGCGAACCCTCTTACACCGTGGAGGGCATCGCGGTGGCTCTCAAGGGCGATGCTTGCAGTTGTCCCAAGCGAGGGCACAGCGGCTGCACCATCGCCGAGGGCGATCCAGACCACACCATCAACGGCATCCCGGTGGCCTACGAGGGCCATCGAACCACCTGTGGCGCGGTGCTGAAATCGACCATCGGCACCTGCACGAAGGGCTGACCGTGGCTGTACCCACTGCACCGCTGCCAGACTTAGGGAAACACTGATCTATTCAGCATCCAGTGATGCCGCCCGTTGGCGGCGGCCAGGATTTCATGATGTGGTCTGAATCAACGAAATTCATCTTGGTTCGAGGCCCGGAGGCCTTGTTTTGTCCCATGCGGGGCACCTCATCCGCGCTCAACGCGCACCAGTGCCTTGTGGCGCCACCGCGAGCAGCGCCTTCTTGGCGATGACGAGGTTGGCCAAGCCGAAAAGGCTGCACAGCTGTGCCTCGTTCTTGGCCAGCCCTTTGTAGCGAACCTTCTTGTAATGGAACAGGTTCTTGACCGCATGGAACGGGTGCTCCACCCGAGCCCGAATTTGCGCCTTCACGGGCCGATCTATCGGTTGCACGCATCGGTGAAAGTGCGCTCAGGCAAGAAAGTGCCGCGAAGTGGTCTCTATTTGCCGGAGGCTGACGACAGTTGTGCTCAGGTGATGGTGCAGGACTATGAAGCGTGGGGTGTCAACATTGGCTACAACCCATCAACCATGCAGCGGATCAGCACCCAAGCGACGACCTGGACCTTGGTGAGTGAGCGCGTCGCCAACAGCGGCGGGGATGTTCCCGTCAGACCGAATGGTGCTGTTGCAAGTGCCTCTGGCAACACCATCCGCATGCGTTGCGACGCGGGCCAAGGTGTCCATGCCCGGACGCCGCATCCTCTCTGACAAACGACAAACCTTGTTGCTGACAGTCTGGTGTGCCTGACTGCGTGACAGAGTTGCGGTGCTGAACGCTAAACTGCCCCGGCCTTGCCTTCTCTTGCTATACGACGGTCTATGAACATCGAAACTCTGTTGAACCCAATTTCAGATACCTTGTCCTGCGGCGAGGATCTGTCCTTTTCTGCTGACTTCGACGCGATTGCCGAGATGAGGCGTGAGGATGATCCGACGCTGGACCAGGGTGAATGGGTCACCGCACTGAAGACAGCCGACTGGCCGGCCGTGGAAGCGCGTTGTATCGATCTCCTTGTGTCTCGCTCCAAGGATCTGCGTTTGGCCATGTGGTTGGCTGAATCGGCTGCCCTCAACAGAGGCTATGTCGGGCTGCAGCAGGGTCTAGAGGTGTGCGCGAAGCTGTGCGAACGCTACTGGCTTGGCATGCACCCGCAAGTCGAAGGCGGTGACATGGAGGAGAGGATCGGCAATATCAGCTGGCTCCTGCATCGAATCGTCGGGCTCGCGACCGGCGCTGCGGTGACACGTGGCCGCTCCGGCAACTATTCGCTGTCCCAGTTGCACGCAGCTCGGGCGCTGCAGGCCACGTTGGAGCGCTCTCCCGAGAAAGCAGCGCAGTTGTCCGAGGACACGGTCACACTGGATAAGTTCAATCGTGCCTTGAAGGAGACCCCCAAGCAGGTGCTGCTCGAAACGCTCAGTGCGCTGCAGGCCTGTCAGGCAGGTCTTGCCGCGTGGCAAGCAGTCATCGACGCCCAGTTGGGTGCCGAGGGGCCGAGTTTCGTTCCGGCCCGCGAGGCGCTTGACGCAGCACTGCATGAGACGCAGCGGCTTGCGCGCGAGATGGGCGTACTGCAAGCTGCCACGTCGCCCGTCATGGACACTTCGGACCTTTTCACAGTACCCGTGGCGACTCAGGCGGCGAAGGGTGGGGGGGCTGTGGCGAGCGGTCCCCTGCGATCGCGCGAGCAGGCCCTGATGCAACTGCGTGAGGTGGCCGCCTTTTTCCGCGCCACTGAACCCCACAGCCCTGTTGCCTATCTGGCCGACAAGGCAGTGCACTGGGGCGAGATGCCTTTGCACGAATGGCTGCGTGCGGTGGTGAAGGAGGCGGGCACTTTGTCCCACTTGGAGGAGTTGCTTGGGGTGACCGGTAGCCGCGAGGCGGGTATCGGCAAAGAAGAATGATTCCCTCTATTGACTGATACGGAACTCGATTCGCCGATTCCTCGCGCGTCCCTCCACCGAGTCGTTGGATGCGACTGGCCGGTCCGGGCCGGAGCCTGAGGTGCTGATCAGCGAGGGCGCAACGCCCTTGCTGATCAGGTGGATGCGAACACTGTCTGCCCGTGCAAGCGAAAGCGCCATGTTGCTGTCGCGAGCGCCCTGCGAGTCGGTATGCCCGATGACCTCGACTTTTTTCCCGCCGATCTTGAGCAGCGCCTCGGCCATCTCATCCAGGATGGCGCGACCTGCGGGCCGCAGCACGCTACTGCTTGGTTCGAACTCAATGGTCCGGTTTCCTAGTGTGGTGTCCAGGATGTTCTGCTCTTGCGCAGCAACACGCAGTCCATTGCGCACTACGTAGGTTGGATTGAGTTCTTTGGCCATATCCGCCGCAATTTGCTGGCGGCGAGCCTCGTTGGTGACTTCGCCCTTGAGGTCGATGTTGTGGCCCGATATGGTCAATTGTCCGTGCGACACCTGCTTGAGATCGGGCGACACGAGTTTCTGGACATACCCACTCCAGTTGGGCGGGGCCACGACCGTGCCTACGCCGAGTTGGTCGACGACCCGTTCGGCGCCATAGATCTCTCTCACGCGAACCAGGATCGCAGAGCGAGTAGCTTCGTCCGGCACAGTGCCCGCGACAACAACCTGATTGGGGGAGGGCGCATTCGACTGGGCATGGGCAGTGAGGTACCAGCCCATCAGCAGTGAGAATGTCAAGACGGGACTTAGGATCCGCCAAGCGCAACGTGAGGTCATCTCAATTTCCCAAGAATGTTTCGCGAAACATGTCGGCTGCGGCGGCAATTGAGAGCGAAGGGTCGCGCAGGTAATTCGACAACCGGCGAAGCCCGTAGTCGGTATCGATCCAGTCTTCCACCCACTCGGCATTGCTGACCACGACGTTTTCTGATTGGCAGATTTCGGCGTCCAGGACGGAGTGCAAGGTGCTAGCGGAAGCGCCGCGAAATCCCATCACCAGGACCGGTTCTTGTCGGTGCGTGGTGACGAATACGGCGATTTCTGCCGGAGTGCGTTTGAAAAAACGTGTCACCAACTCGACCCACATGGTCGTGACCGAGGTGATTTGTCTGAGGGTCGGAGGCAGGGGCAAGACCAGTCCCTTGCTCAATCCGGTGTGTCCTTGCGTGAGTATGGGCTGCAATAGAAGGCCCAGGGCCAAGATGGTGCGTCGAAACGAGAATGCGGACTCTGGAAGCGCTATCGCTGCTTCCAGGGTCCCGATAGTCATCTGTTGTGCAAAGGCCTTGTAGGCATCGCGCAGAGGTTCCATTCGAACCTCCAACTCGACCGGTTGCGCGACAAGGTGCTCTTGCACCATAGAAAAGTCTTCTGCACCCATCGCTTGGCGAACGCCGGCGTCCAAGCGGGCCCACAAAGGGGTGAGCGCTTGGGGGCAGTAAGGGATGAAGCCCAGTGGCTGGGGCACCTCAAAGGACGCCGCCATGACAAACGGAAAGCGCCTGCCCGAGGCGTCCTTGCTCACCGCCAGATGACCCACCAAGCCAGCATGACTTTGCGACCCGATGATCGCGAAGTGGACTGGCGCTGCCGCGTCGTAGACGATCTTCCACCGGGTGTCCTGCGTCAACAGATCCATGGTCTGTGACATCCATTGGTCAATGTTGCGAATGAGTGCTGACCCTGCCGAACTGCGGACGAAATCTCCCCGGGATGGGAGCTTTCCGAAATACAGGGCCTGTGAAGTGATCCCGCTCATTTTTTGCCCTCTGTGGGAGCAGATGCTGCGGCCATTGGCACGTCTGGGCCGACGACCAACATTGGCAGCGAGATCTGTCGAAGTCCCCCGGATGCGCTTGGCGTTTGTGGTCCGCCGCTCGTTGTAGTAGGTGAAGCGGTGGTTGGGCTGGAGATTAGTCGCAACTGAACGACGACCGAATGGCTACCGGCATTCCAAGTCAGTTCGAATGCACCGCTGCCCAGCTTGCGCTGCTTCGCGCTGCTGAACATCTTTTCCAAGCCAAACTTGCCGGGAACATCGAGAAACTCAACCACTTGCCCAGTCGTTGTCACGCCGGTGATGCGCACGCCAGGCGCTCCCTGAGTCCCCGGCCAGACAAAGTTGTTCCAGGTGGCTGCGGCGTTTCGATAGCGCATCTGCTGGCCGTCGATCTCGATGGTGTATTCCGACAGACCCGGCATGGCGGTTGGCAATACCTGGAAACTCGTCTGGGGCTCGCTCGATGTGGCACTACCGGCGCCCCCTGTCCCGCCTGCCGGCTGCGAGCCGCCGCCGAACCCGCCGACGGTTGCGATCCAAACAGGAAAACCGGCACTCAATTCAGGGCGCAAGCGCAAGCCCATGTCGGCCCATGTACGTGCTGACAGCTTATCGCCATGCCTGAAAACCAGCGCTGCCAAAGACTGCTCGCTGAACTTCGCGATACTCCCCTCGGGGCCGAACAACTTGGCGATCTCACCGGAGGTCGCTTCGACGTGCGAGGTCGTGTCAAACGGATACTTTCCGGCGAGGGTTCGCTGGAAGGGCTCGTAGACCTGGGCTGCCCACACGCGATTGATCTCTTTTTCGGCTGGAGGCACGATGACCGCGAAGGCTTGCATGAGCGGTCGTACGAGCAAGGGGCGAATAGTGGCTTTGGCGGCTTCCGTTTGGCTCGCGAGCATCTGCTCTTCGACCAACTTGAACGCATCTCCAAGCTCGGAGCCGCCCTCCATCGTCTGCATCATCAACTGGCGACTTGCCGGGCCCGTGTCGCCTTGATTCTGCATTTGGTTGAAACGGGTCCGCACTTTGGACAAGGCGCCAAGATAGGTGCGCATCAATGTGGGTCCATTGTCATTGGCCACCATCAATCGCATCAGCCCGGCGAACTCTTTCCCGATGGGGCCCATAGGAACTGCTGCTTGCTTGGTGGATATGTCCAGCTTGACCTCAACCGGGGTCGGGGCCATACGCAGAAACAACTGCTTGAACCAGGCGACGACACCGCTCTGTCCCGCTGCCAGCTTTTCATTCAGCACGCCAGGGTTGTCCCACGATGTCTGGTCATACAGAACCTGCACGAGTTTGCCGATGGGAGACGTCCCTGGATCACCCAACCGGTTCATGCCGCGCACGGCTTGCTCGAAACTGGTGAATTCTTTGACGTTCACGCCTTGCATGAACTTCTGCCATTCCTGCACGTACTCTGTTTTGTAGAGCTGAACCAAAGCCTTGCGGATCTGCTCAGGACTTCCTTCGAGCGTCAGGTCATCCTGCATGGATGTTTTCAGCACCCAGTCGTTGGCCTGTGTTTCTTTCGTGGCTGCTTCTTTGAAGGCATTGTCGACAAAGCCCTCCCAAGCCTCCCGGGTAAATGCGCCTGAGATTGCATAGCTTCCTGCCACGAGATCCTTGTCGGCATCCTCGACAAGGCGGGCCACGGTGACTGGTGCAAACCGTGTTGCCGCACGTGCTTTGATCTCTGCATAGACGCGCTCTCGAGCGGGCATTCCCTTGACGACACGGCGAAGATTTTCGCGGGTCGTGTCGAGCGTCGCGAGGTTCGTCTGAATGCTTGGGAAGTCCTCTGCAGTCACCTGCGTCAATGCGAAGGACAGAATGCGCTCCGCGGATCGGATCAGTTGCTCGCGAGGCATGGCTCCGCGGTTTGCTTCGAGCCAACCACGCCAGAAGCGCGTGATTTGGTCGCCCAAGTGACCAGGCTCAGCGCGGGAGTGGTCGCCCAACATGATGTAGGTCTTGAGGGCGTTGTAGGCGTCAGAAACGTTGGTGGTCGAGGCTGCTATATAGATGCCAGGGGCTGTGCTGACGGGCGTAGGTGTGGCAGGTGTCGGGCTTCCATCGGTGGCACGCGCCAGCGGTTGCAATTGGGCGGCGATTGCATTGACTTCACCAAGGTATGAAGCGATGGTCGCGGATGTGGGCTTGAGCATGACGTCTACAAGCCCGGCGAGGTACTCCCTGCGCAGTTTGGTTTCAAGCGCGCGCCCTTGGTAGAGGCCCAGACTCAAAGCCCACGGCCGCTCGTTGCGGTAGCGCTGCAGTTGCTCCACCCGATCCTGCAAGATCTCCAGCGCTTCAAGGCGTGATTGGAGATCTATCCGTCCCTCTTGCACCTTGATCGCTTTGGCCAGGTCGGCTTCTACGTTGGCGACAAGTTGCTGGTTGCCCACGTAAGACCATGTCCAACCGGCCAGCATCAGCCCCAACATCAGGGCTCCGCCAAAAAAGGCAGCATAACGCCAGCGAAGCTTGGTGCGGCTTGTGTATTGCTGGACCAGGCTGCGATCGGCAAAGATCACTTTGGAAAACAACTCGCGCAGGAAAAAGCCGTGTTGTGCCACGACGGCGGCTGTCGGGCCCGTGTTCAGCGGAGTGTTGAGGGAGAAACGTTCGGCCACCCGTTGGCTCGCGCGTCCTGTCGACTGGCCTTCTTGTACCGCGCTTGTGAAGTAGAAGCCTCGGAATATGGGCCGGAACTGATAGGGGTTGTCTTCGAAGAGGGTGGTGATGAAGGTTCGCAGTTGTGGCTTGAGCGCTGCGAATTCGAGTGGAAATGTCAACACGCCAGGAGGCAATTGTTCACCGCGATGCATCGACATGCGCGCGACGGATGCTTCTTTCAAGCCATCATTGAGCTCGTCGAAATGCCGATCGAAGCTCGCCACGAGATCGGTCTTGATTGCTGTGTCGTAGGGCAGTGTGGCACCCCATACGCGCTCGCGTTCGGTGGGGTCGCGGTCTTCAAAGAACTCGACAAAACCCGAAATCAGGTCAGCCTTGGTGAAGATGATGTAGACCGGAGGGAATATCTCGAGCTTTTCCGTCAACTCCTGCACCCGCTGGCGCAGTTGTTTGGCCAGCGTGATCGCAAACTCGGGTTTGTTGCTGGACAGTTCTGCCAGACTGGCCGCGATGATCACGCCGTTCAATGGCGCCTTGGGCCGATTGCGTTTGAGCAGTGCAAGAAATCCGAGCCACTCCTCTCGGTCTTCTTCGTGGACGGAGTAGCGCCCAGCCGTGTCGAGCAAGATGCCTTCCGTGGTGAAAAACCAGTCGCAGTTGCGAGTTCCGCCTATACCTTGAAGGACATGGCTGTTTTTGTCCGAATACGGAAAATTGAGTCCTGAGCGCACAACGGCCGAACTCTTGCCGGCAGCCGGGTTGCCAATGACTGCATACCAAGGCAATTCGTACAGCGCCGCGGAACCGGAGGTCAGGCCAAGCCTGGAGGTCTTGATCGTTTTGACGGCATCGTTGATGCGCTTTCGAACGGCCGCCATTTCAGCGCGCATCTGCTGGCTTGGTGCGGCCTTGATGGCACGCTGTGCCTCAGCATCGATGGCATTTTCGAGTTGCTGTCCTGCCCGATTCGTCTTGTAGCGGCGTACGGCCCAAACGATGGCCCAAACCACTAACAGCGCCGAGATCACGCCGATGGCCCAGATGGCCCCCACTTTGAGGGTGTCGGCCCCCATGAACAAGAATGCGGCCAGAGTCAGCACACCGATCACGGCGAGCGTGCGCGCATCCAGAAGAAACTGCCAAAAGCGTTGCATAAAAGGAGAGAGCTTCCGTTCGAAGTTACGTGGGCTGAACGGTCGAACCGTCGCTTGGGGCAGAGGAGGGCGGTGTCAAGACCACGGCAAAGCGTTCGAATGCCGGGAGCACACCGAGGACCAACGCAGGCGTCTGCGAATCCGCGACCTTTGAGGCCGAAAGCGCGGCACAGGCTAACAGTCGCACGATGCCCAGATCGCCGCAGCCCACCCCTGCTCGGAGGCCATCGGTGGCGGCGTCGAGATGTGGCAACAGCTCTTGCATCGTTCCGTAGACCTCGCCGGTGCGCGATCCTCGGTGGTCTGCATCTGTCGTCAAATGCATGATGGCTGTGGGCTCGATGCGGCTGACCTTGAGGGCAGCTTCTGCGACCTGTTGCAAAGTATTCGCAGTCAAACGGCCTGATGCGTCGGCCGACTTGTCTCGCCGTGCCAAGCTCGCGCGGTGCATATGTGCCATTGCCGGCTCTGCGTTGGCAGGTTGAGGCCAAACGGACGAGGCCAGCAGAAGCGACGCCGCTCCTTCGCCGGGCACCAGCCCAAGTGGGTTGACGCCCGAAAAAAGAGTCTGCTGCGCGCTCAGGCGAAGAATCTCTTCTTCGCTGATGCGTGAATCCGCCGCCATGACCAACATCAGGGCGGCTTCGTCGTCGCGTTGCCACTGGACCAACTTCTGGTCGAGCATTGACCAGAAGTCTTCGGCGCTTGCGACCGCATGCACTTGCAAATGAACGGCAGGCCGGTCGGGTCGAGCCATGGCGCGAGATTGCCTTGCGGCTTGCAGGCCGGCCTCAAGCAACGGATCGAATTGTTTTGTCAGCCATGCAGTGGCAACACGTTGCGCGGGAGCCGGCCAGCGTGCCGGAATGACCAGACTGAGAGTGACTGTCGGAATTCGCGACCGGTCCGAGTTTTTGAAGGCCTCCCACTGGGCCTCCAGCGGCGTTCGCATGTTGTTCATGCTTTGAATCAGCAAGCTCAGCACTCGCACGAGGTCCGTGGGCGCCTTGAAACTTGCCCACTCTTCGACTTGTTCTGCCGCCAATCCCCCCACCAGCTCGGCGATGGATGCTTCGACCGCGTCGGTGTCCATCTCGGGGATTCGCGCCGTGAACACGGCGATGCCGTCGTCATCCTTGAGTTCACTGTCCAACTCGGCCTTGCATTCCCCGGACTCGATGCTGGAACATGCGATGTTCCAGTCGCCTCCAGAGCGAAGTTCAACGCCCGAGGCCAGGACGATGAAAGGTGCGCTTCGCTCACTCGCGTCCGTGATAGCCGATGTGGGTTGGGTCGAGACTGTTTCAGATACCAGCGGTGCGCTTGCATAACTGTGCAAACGACGCACCGACCACATCGCCAACAGCACTGTCATGGTCAGGCCGAGGGGAAGCAATAGCAGATTGAGTGCGATGGTGCTGCCGCTCGGGTCCACGTTTGAGGATTGCCAACGCCACAGGGTGGTCAGCCATACCAGCACCGTGATCGCTACAAGCAGCGCAAGAATCTTCCAGACTTTTGTCATGAATACAGGGACTCGCCGCTGAGCGCGCTATCAAACCTACTACAAAACCTACTGCAGGAGAGCTACACCAGAAGTGCGCGAGCGTCGATCAACAGGCGTCGGTCGTCACGCTTTGGGAAGAGATCAGGGTGGCGCCACAAGCCGTCTTGTCGCCATGGCGAGCTGCCGCCTTGCCGTCGATGATCATCGTTGCGTCGCCGCAGGCAATGATCGTGCTGTTGTGGCCGCGCTTGGGGCAACTCACCTTGTCGCCCACACGTGCAATGCGCTTCCCATGGGTGTCTGTCGCGCCTGATGCCTCGATCACTACGCCACCGTGGTCTGTCTTGTCACCCAATACGATGAAAGGACGTCCCATTCATCTTCTCCATATGCCAAAAAAAAAGCGCGCTGCGAACTGCAGACCGCGGTCGCGCAGTCTAACGTGCGTGACGCCAATTCAACCCCCCACATTTGGGCGAGGCGGTCGGGTCCCGCGCAATTCCACGTGGCCAAAGTCCATGTTCTGCCAGCGTCCCCCCCACGTGAGTCCAGCGCGCTGGGCAGCCTCGCCATACAACTCATAACCTTTCATGGCCCACGGATCACGCTCGCTGATGACAAGTTTGCCGTCGCGCAAGAAAGCGCTGTCCGCGGCCAGCCCGTACTGGTGATAGCTTTGCCAAGCACCCGCATTGGTCACATTGGTGCCCATCTTGGCCAGCAGCGCCTGGCGCTCGGGGCTTCGGTAACCTTCAAGCAATACCATGTCGTAGCCGTGTTCGTCACGCATCACCTTGTAGACCAGCAAGAGGCGCTGCCGAAACTCTCTATCCATGAGATCCCAGCGGCGGTCCGCGTTGCTGAGCTGAGGGCGCAGCCTTTCCACTTCGGGCGTCATGAACACTTCGGGTGGTAAGGGTGGTGGCGGAACGAGTTGCTCTCCTTCAAGCAGTGCGGAGACCACCCCCCCTGATATGGAGGGAGTGACCTCATCGGTGAACGCGTCGAGTGAACGAAAGTCTCGAACTGAAAATACAAGCAGCGGAGGCAGCGCCAGCAGTGCCAACCCGATGAGAGCATGTGCCCGGCAGTCGCGTAGCAAACGGGCGCCTGTGCGCAGGAATGTTCCTGCTTGGCCCGCCCGCTCGCGTGCGCGTTGCTCCAGGAGATCATTTGCGTCGTGTCCGACTTTCGCTGCGTTTCTGAGCGCCGAGGCAAAAGCGGTGGCGGTGCGCCTTCGAAAGGTGGGAAGCAACATCAGGCCGGCTAACAGGCATACGATGGCAAAGTAAGCCACCAGAACAACGAGAATCATTTTGTAGCCGGGTTTTGCAGGGCCCCAGATGTGGCCCTTTGTCTAACAATAGCGGCCGATTAAACTCAGCCCATTAAAAGTTGCGCGCGGGTGACTTGCCGGAATTGAGCCACCTCGCGAAGCGCGTCGACGCGAATTACCTTCTCATGAACCAGACTTCCCATCTTGACAAAGAAACGCGCCGAGCGCCGCCCCAACTGTTCGGGCCATCTCCGGCCAAGCGGCATCCCGATTTCGAGGAGAGCATCTTAGCGACGATAGATGGCGGATCGCAATCCGCCTCGGCGGGCTCTGGAACTCGACTCAAAGCTTTCGTGATACTGAGTGGTGTGGCCTTGGCCGGCGTGGCTGTTTATCTTGCGGTTCAAGAATGGGGGTCATCCACCAGTCCCAATGCTGACCTTGATGCAAGCGGGACTCGGGTTCGCATGTCCGCGACTCAACGCGAGGCGGCGCCCTTCGGGCCTGTCTCGTCGGCACCTGTGGCGTTGATCGACAAGACTTCATCACCTCAAGCAACGGCGTCAATCGAGACTGTGACTCAACCAGGTTCGAAGGTTTCGCCAAGTGCCGTGGCCAGTGCAAGCGACGAGCGCTTGGCGTCCGTGTCTGCGCCGGTATCAACGGTATTGCCGTCTGATAAAGCCGTGGCTGCATCTGCAATCTCCACAAGTGCTCGACCCAGCGCTTCCGCTGCCTCTACATCGGCATCGCGTCCTACTGCTGGCGAGGCGAAGCATGGGCGACAGCGCGGCTATACCGGCGCCAAGGTGGCAAAAGCAAGCACGAGTGCGTCCACCGGAAAGCGAAAAAGTCAACGCGACGCAGATGCGGAATTGCTCGCAGCGATGCTGCCGTACCTCAGTGCTGCCCCTGTCCCTACCAGTCCTGGGCTCGAAAAGCGCTGCGGCCTATCGGGTGCTGGTCACGCCACCGCCTGCCGCATGAAATACTGCAACGGTCGGGAAGGTGTTGATGTCGCTTGCCCTGTCGAATCGTCCGGCAACAGACCTGCTCAGTAGCTTCCTCGACGACGTTTTTGGCGATGCGGCCTACAGCGCTTATGCCGCGTGGCAATGGGGCGAAACCGGCGCTGACGGAGGTGCGGAAGACATCAGCGCATTTCTGGCCAACGGCCCGAACGCTGGCGTGCGCGAATACTGCGTCCAATACCGGGAGACGGATTGGCAATTTATGCAGAGGCTGCTGGCCTCCGAGGGACTGGGCTGGCGGGTGGAAGAAGCGCAGGATGCGCCGGCCGGCCACCGCATCGTGCTCTTCGCGGACAGCCAGTGCTGGCCGCAAAACCCCACCTCGCAGAGCGCACTCGGCGGGCAAGGCATCAAATTCCAACGTGCCCATGCGACCGAAACGCAAGACGCGATCCAGTCGCAGGACTTTGGCCACGGCGCGGCCGAGCGAGAGTTCATCGTGCTGCGCGTGTGCGCCATCGGCATCAACAACCTGCCCAAGGAGATCGGCAGCCGGTTGGTCCTGAGGCTCTAAAGGGATTCCCAGAGCTGCCGACCAGGTGACCGGGCTGTCGATTGATCCAATTTGCCATCGTCGAGGACGAAGCAATCGCTGTTACCACTTGCACGCGTCGCTCTCGCGACGCCACCTGTACGGCAATGCGGTCAAGCGTCTCGACTGCTTGGGGACGTATTCGCAGAACCGGTGGCTGACTTTACGTTCCTCAAGCGGGTGCGCCTGATCGCTTCACCTTTTGGAGGGGTTCGACAGAGTCCAGGTAAGAAAGCCCAGCACGGTCCAAGGTGACTGCAAGTCATTCCGGTTCGAAGTGTCGCCAGCGCAACGCGGGTGGCCGCTTGGCAGCACGAAAGTCGAAGCGCACGAACGGCTCCCCGTCTACAGACGATACGTTCCGGAAGCCGACTCCGCACTGGCCGTGCAATAGTTTCAGTACGGCACCCGCGTTGCCTTCCAACTTCGGGCGGCCCTGATGGCGGACCGTCACGCGCACCCTCGAGCGAAACCGAGAGCAAGAAAGGACCGATATGGCATGAGCAACATGTCCAGGCACAAAGCAGACCGCCTGCCGGCTAAAGAGGATGGTCCCCATCGGGCACCTCAAAAGCGCGCGCCTTTTTGAAATGTGATCAAGGAGTACCGTCATGTCGAATCGCGTTGTCACCCTCAGCATCTTCACCGTGGCCGCAACTCTCGCCACACCGCTCGTGTTCGCGGATCAGGATGGCGTTCGGACCTTGCCCAACGAAGCCGGCACGGAAGTTGTCGGCCAGCGCAGCACGGTCACCCGCGACGATGTCAAGGCCGAGCTGGAGGCAGCGCGGCACGATGGCAGCTTGCGCCTGAGCCAGCGCAACGCCAGCCTTCCAGGCGATGTTCCTCGGGCGGGCTTTGTCTCCAGCCAAGACGAGAAATGGCAAGCCATGCGTCTTCGCCAACAGTCGGAGCCGAACGGGTGGCGCTATATCGGCGGCGAGGCGGGCTGGGTGTACGAAGGCCGCTGATCACGAAGGGGCGCTGGACGTTCACCAAACCAAGATCACCGACCTGCGCCATCGTCGAGCATGACGATGAGCATCGCGCCCGAAGTGGTGATCATGGAAAGCACTGGCGTGTGCTGTTCAGTTCCACAAGATGCGAGATTGCAGCCTTCTTGTTCGGACGAGCGTGCGGATGCGAAGCCGTCTGCGCGGGCAGCGCGCGCACAGGGTTCGCAGCCATATGGCTCCAGTCAGGGTTCGCCACAGCCCGGCATCACCCGTACGGGCGGCATACTCCTTGGCGGCACGCAGTTCCTGAGAACCGCAGCCGATCTCGCATGAACCAACACGACAGCATCATCCACCCCTTGTGGCTGCGATTGACCCATTGGATCAACGTCGTCGCAATCGTTCTGATGCTGATGAGTGGCTGGCGCATCTTCAACGCCTCGCCAATCTGGCGGTTCAGCATTCCCGAAGGGATCACGCTCGGAGGCTGGCTCGGCGGTGCCTTGCAATGGCATTTCGCAGCAATGTGGTTGCTGGCCGCGAACGGCCTGCTCTATCTGGTGCTCAATCTCGGCAGCGGCCGCTTCAAGACCAAGTTCCTGCCGATCGGGCCACACCGCTTGTGGACCGATCTGCGTGCTGCGCTCACCGGGCACCTGGTCCACGACAATCCGCGCGAGTACAACGCGGTACAGCGGGCGGCCTACGTTTTTGTCGTACTCGACTTGATCGTGCTCGTGATGTCGGGCCTTGCACTGTGGAAATCGGTGCAGTTTCCGCTGTTGCGCGAGCTGATGGCCGGCTATGAAGGAGCCCGGCGCGTGCACTTCTTCGCGATGGTCTTGCTTGTCGCATTCATCGTCGTGCACGTGGTGATGGTGGTGCTCGTGCCGAGGACGCTGGTCGCGATGCTTCGCGGCCGTTGAACACCGGAAAGATCGATCATGATCAGATCCCCGCGCAAGCTGAACATCGACGGCGATGCCGTGCTCAAGGAGGCCATGCGCCACCTGGGCCAGCCAGCTCGGCGCATCTTCCTGCAACGGTCGTTGACGCTCGGTGGCCTGTCGATGCTGACCGGCTGCTCGCTCAGCGACGGTACATCGGTCGAGAAGGCGCTGGCAGCCATGTCGCGCTTCAACGATGACGTGCAGGCCTGGCTGTTCGACCCGCAGCGGCTCGCGGCCACTTACACCGACGCGATGATCACGCGGCCGTTTCCGTTCAATGCCTATTACGGGGTCAATGAGGTACGCCATGTCGACGCCAGGACATACTCGCTCGAAGTGAGCGGTTTGGTCGCCGACAGGCATGCGTGGACGCTCGATGAGTTGAATGCGCTGCCCCAGACAGAGCAGATCACGCGCCACATTTGCGTCGAAGGCTGGAGCGCGATCGGCAAATGGGGCGGCGTGCCGTTCTCGACTTTTCTGAAACACATCGGCGCTGACCTCACCGCGAAATACATCGGCTTCAAGTGTGCCGACGACTACTTCACCAGCATCGACATGCCCACGGCGCTGCATCCGCAGACGCTACTCACGCTTCGCTACGACGGCGAGGTGCTGCCGGCAAAGTATGGCTTTCCGATGAAGCTGCGCATGCCGACCAAGCTGGGCTACAAAAATCCCAAGCACATCACAGCGATGTTCGTCACCAACACCTACCCCGGTGGATACTGGGAAGACCAAGGCTACAACTGGTTCGGTGGCAGTTGATCGAATCTCGCATGCGTCGCGGAGATAGTCATGGTCATGCCCCGTATTGACTCGCTCATGGCAACCCGAATTGCTGGCCGCGCTTTGATGCGCGGCTTGGCCGCCTGCGCCATCGCCACAGAAGTCGGTCTTTTCCCCGACTTGGGTGCGTTGGCCGCCGGCGAGCTTGGGGCGGCGCAAGCAGTTGCAAGTGCGCCAATGAAGATGGAGGAACCCATGGCAGGCGGGATGAAGCGACAGGGCATGAAGAAAGGCGATATGAAGAAGGCCGCCGAAAAGAAGGATCGTGAGATGAGGGACACGATCAAGAAGGAAGAACGATCGATGCCGCAGAGTTCTCCCAAGTAGGGTCGAGGAGGTTGTCATCGTGGAAAAGCGGCGTGGTTCAGTTCCGAATATCTCCGGGTAACACAGACGAGCGCGCTGGGGCCGCGAGCCTCGGTGGTCTTGCATGGGACCTGGCTATCAGAATTAACGGAACTCAATAACTGCCGCAGAAGATGCCGGATCCTCCGGTGGAAGCCGCTCCAGCAGCTGGCTCGGGCGGACCTGCGAGCGCGTGCTGCCTTCCGGCAGCTATCTTTCCTCGGGGGGCAGGGTGATCAGGAGGTTAAGAGCCGTATTGAGGCGGCCACGTTGTTGGCGGGGCCAATGGCTGATGACCCTGTCCCTGTCTGCGAGGGCCTGCAACTTCAGGTCTTCATCCGAGCTTTCGTAGCGCTGCAGGAAACCGCGCAGGTCGGCATGCGGATTGTCGGCCAGCATTTCCTTTGCGAAGCGTGCCAAAGCGCTCCGGTAGTTCTCAATCGTGCTCGGGGCAAGCGACAAGGTCGGGGTACGCGACAAGGCCTCGGCCAGCGTAATGAAGACCTCGATCAGTTTGAGATTGTCACGCGATGCTTGATATTCTGGGAAGGAGTTCTGCACCAAACCCCGTAGAGTGTGAGACGTTCCCCACAGGGCCATCAGATTTCGGGCCCTCGAACGTGCGCCGCTCGGCAAGCTCTCCACGATCCGAATCTGGGTGTCCGTTGGGAGCAGTTCTAAAAGTGATTCTCCTTTTTGCGCGATGCTGCCCGATGACGATGCCCTCGCTCTCAATGCGGGCGGTCCGGAAAGGCCGCTATCTCGGGCGGGTCGTGATGCCGGGGCGGGATTGCCGCCCTGCTGGTCCGCCGCGCCGGTTGGCGAATGCCCAGTACAGGTGACTGATCTAGCTAGAAATGGAGTTATCCATGCTGACTTTCACTTGAACTTGATTGAATGAAATGACCGTCCAAATTGGGCACCTCCCCCGGTACACACCATGGCGTTTCACCGAAGTGATGTTCAAGCAAACGAAATAACAAATCCACTACGTGTGTACTTGAAACAGATCGGTTTAGACAATGGCCGTCCTCGCCGGGGGGCGATCGAGGTGAGATGACGCGATGAAGCTGGCAGCCGACGCGAGTGCTGGCGGCGGCGTGGTTCAAAAACCATTCTTGGGTAACACGGACGAGCGCAGTCGGCCCGCTGACGATGGCGGGGATTTCACCCGGAAGGATGTGAAGTCGATGCGCCTTGAGCTGTTCGCTGATCTGCTGCTGCAGCGTGATTCGCGGGTCGTACATCACACGCAGCAAGCCGATGAGCTGCAGCTCGGCGTTCAGGTTCGCGTGCACCTGCTTGATCGTGTTGACGAGGTCGCTCAGAGGCTGAGCCTCTCAGCCCTCCAGCGCGAAGTATTCGCACTCCATCGGGACGATGAGGCCATGGCACTGCACATGCCGTTCAGCGTCAGCAGACTCAACGATGGGGGGCAATCGATCAGCACGAAGCTGTCCCTCCGGCAAGTCAGATGCGTGCAGGGGTTCGATGACCGAGTCGATGTTGTGAACGGGATGTGAAGTGTCGCTTCGGTGTCAGATGAACCCTGTCCGTTGTGTACTCCTACACGAATAGTGCTTCTTCCATGTCGAACCATGAAGGCTTGCCATTGACTCCCCCGTTCACCGCAAAGACACTCCTGTCGTGAATCGCCCGGCGCTCGCTTTGCCGGTGGACGATCGCCGACGTAGGGGAGTCTTTTGGGGACAAGGCTTCACAAGCAGACCTGATGCTTGCAGCGAACTTTTGAACGCCGCGTTCAGCTGGCGCAGTGTCCCAATTCAGAAAGGTCAGTCTTCCGAAAGCTGTTTGAGCTTCGAGGAAACCTGGCGCTTGTCAGTTCGAATCCATCATCGCCGATGAGGGTCGACGACAGGTCCCCTCAGCAAAGGCATATTTCAAGTGTGGAGCGATCTAGCCAGTAGTCAGCTTAGTCTTTGGGTGGCGTATCAAATAGATCCGTCACAGCGTGGCGGCTACAACGTCGGGTTTTGCGCTCGAATACTCGCGGATGTCGATCCGCAGGACATCCGCAATTCGCTGGCCATGCTGGTTGCGCGGCATCCTATGTTGAGGGCCTCGTTCGAAGAGGGTGACAACGGGCCGCGGCAGCGAATCCACCAACACGTGGAGCTTCCGTTTCAGTGGCACGACGCAAATGACTGGTCGGCTGAAAAGCTGCATGAGCACATCACCGATGAGTATCGACGCCCGTTTTTGAACGGGCCTGTACCGCTGCTGCGTGCGCACCTGTACCGCATTTCGAAGAACGAAAGCGTCCTGCTGTGGGTGCTGGATCATCTGATTTGCGACGGCGTGTCGTTCTGGCTCTTGATGGAAGAGTGGGGCGCCCTGCTGGAGTGTCGAGGTGCAGGGCTCGTGCCGGAGTTCGTGCACGAACCTGAATACTTCGCCTACGTGCGGCATGAAGCGCAATGGCTCGACAGCCCCAAGGCGGGCAGGCAGCTGAGTCACTGGAAGCAGGTCCTGAGCTCGGAACCTGCGCCGCTGGATCTGCGGCACGACGCTGCAGACGCCTCGCAGGATCTGCCGCAGCGTCGTAGCTTGCCGTGCGTCCTGCCCCCTGAACTGGCGCAAGCCATTCGCTCGCTGGCGGCGCGACATGGCGTCACGCTGTACACCGTGCTCCTGGCGGCGTACTTCATACTTCTGCGAAGGCATACCGGTCAGGATCGGCTGGCCGTCGGTGCTCCCATTTCAAGTCGTAGCGAAAGCGCGCGGTCTACTGTCGGGAACTGCACCAACACCGTTGTGCTCACGGCCGACTTCGAGCTGGGCCTGACGGTGTCGGGCCTGCTCTCATCCGTGAATTCGATGGTCTTGCGCGCCTTGCGCAATCGGCATTACCCGTTCAGTGAACTTGTTCAGCGCTTGAATCCGCGGCGCGATTCGACGCACCACCCCTACTTTCAGACGCGGTTCAACTTCCAGAACGAACGGGGCACCTCGTCCGTCAAGGTGCTGATGGCCGAGGCTGAGCGTGGTGCCTACGTAGATGCGAACAGCACGGTGATGTGGGGCGGTTGGACAGTGGCGCCTTATGGCTTGGAGATGAGCCGGGGCGATGTTGGCAATGCACTCGACATCGAAGTGGGCGAGTTTGCCGACAAGCTGGGCTACAGCCTCAGGTACGACGCGAGGCGGCTGAAGCGCAGCACCGTGTCGCGCTATGTCGAGCATCTGCATGCGGTGTTCGACGCCATGGTGACCGACGATGCGCATGCGGTCGACGGCATCGATCTGCTGTCGCACACCGAGTGCCGGCAAGTGCTGATCGACTGGAACGCCACGCAGGCCGACTATCCGCGCGATCAGTGCATCCACGAGCTGATTGAAGCGCAGGTGAGGCGATCGCCCGAGGCGACGGCGGTGGTCCATGAAGGCGGGTCGCTGAGCTACGCCGAGCTGAACCGGCGCGCC
>Ga0136846_1213375_pt1 | contig 37777 bp, 31 predicted proteins | sample HopSoiMetagenom2_FD_96841 | JGI IMG/M metagenome (GOLD analysis project Ga0136846, IMG submission 96841) | Grasslands soil microbial communities from Hopland, California, USA - 2 Assembly 2016 (version 4) | ecosystem: Environmental > Terrestrial > Soil > Grasslands | place: USA: Hopland...
ACGATGGTGTAGCGGTGGCCATTCAATAGAACGGTGCGTCCCACGATCTGCGGATCGCCGCCGAAGACGGACTGCCAGCCGGCGTGGCTCAGCACCGCGATTGGGTGCGCGCCCGGCTTGGAGTCTTCATCGGGCGTGAAGGTGCGGCCTCGCTCGGCACGGATGCCGAACGTCGCGAAGAAATTCGCCGAAACCATCTGGCTCACGACCCGCTCGGTGCGGCCGCCGGCGGAGAGATTGAGCGGCGCGAAGTCCCACACCGCGATGCCGGAGAAGACGTCCGCGGTACGCGACCGTATGTCGAAGTAGGCCCCGGGCGACGTCGCGCCATACGGATAGCCAGGCCATGTCCGAAAGAGCTGCACGAGCCGCGACGCGTCCGGCACACCAGGAAGCGGCCGGAGAAGCATCGATTCCACCGCGGAGAAGACCGCGGTATTGAGCCCGATTCCCAGGGCGAGAGTGACAATGGCCACTCCCGTGAAGAGCGGACTCTTGCGAAGGACTCGGCCGGCGTACCGCAGGTCTTGCGAGAGAGTGGTCATCGCTCGGGCTCTCGAGAGCGGGTGGTGGGTGGACGGCAACGGCGGATCGTACGCCGGACCCTGGAATGTGGATTCAGCCACAGACGAGGACCGGGCCGCGAGCTAGCTTGCCAGTCACCGGTCCGGGAACGATCATCTAGCCCCGAAAACCGGACCTCCATCCACCCAGTCGAGGAGCGGCGAGCGCGTGCCCACCGACGTCAGCAATCCCCAGTATTACCACAAGGTCGTCGATTGCCAGTGGGCGTGTCCGGCGCATACGAACGTGCCGGAGTACATCCGGCTCATCGCGCAGGGCCGGTACACGGAATCGTATCTGCTCAACCGGCAGTCGAACGTCTTTCCGGGGATACTCGGCCGCACCTGTGACCGGCCGTGCGAGCCCGCCTGCCGCCGCGGGCGCGTCGATGGCAAGCCGGTCGCGATCTGCCGGCTGAAGCGCGTCGCCGCCGATCTTCGCGACGACGACATTCACGAGTACTTACCCCCCGTCCCGGCGCAGAAAAACGGGAAACGCGTCGCCCTTGTTGGGGCGGGTCCGGCAGCGCTCACGGTGGCAAATGACCTGATGCCGCTCGGCTACGAGGTCGTGATCTACGAGAAGAATCAACGCGCGGGTGGGCTCATGCGCGTGAACATTCCCTCGTTCCGCCTGCCGGCCGAAGTGCTCGACGAGGAGACGCAGATCATCCTCGACATGGGCGTCGACATCAGGTATGGCACCCCGGTGACGAGCATGCGGTCGCTGCTCGGCGAAGGGTACGACGCGATCTTCGTCGGTAGCGGAGCACCGAAGGGCAAGGAGCTCGAGCTGCCCGGGCGCCGCGAGACCGACCAGATCTTCATCGGCATCGAGTGGCTGGCCAGCGTGCACTTCGGCCACATCGAGAAGATTGGTGAGCGTGTGCTCATCATCGGTGTCGGCAACACGGCGATGGACTGCTGCCGCACGTCCCGCCGGCTCGGTGGTACGGACATCAAGGTGATCGCGCGCCGCTCGCGACCCTACTTCAAGGCGTCGCCGTGGGAGCTGGAGGACGCCGAAGAGGAGGGCGTCCAGATCGTCGAGAACCACTCGCCGAAACGGTTCATCGTCGAGCAGGGGAAGCTCGTCGGTATGGAGCTGGATCGGCTCCGCTGGTTCGAGCAGAACGGGAAGCAGAAGAGCCAGGTGATCGACAGCGTCGTGATCCCGTGCGACTCGGTGATCCTCGCCATCGGGCAGGATAACGCATTCCCGTGGCTCGAGCGCGATCTCGGCATCGACTTCGACGAGAACGGGATGCCGGTGGTGGACAAGCAGACATTCGCAAGCACTAAACCAGGCGTCTTCTTCGGCGGTGACGCCGCGTGGGGTCCGGAGAACATCATCTGGGCGGTGGAGCACGGCCACCAGGCCGCGATCTCGATCCACAACCACTGCATGGGCATTCCACTCACCGAGCGACCCGCGTACGGGATGAATCTGGTGAGCAGCAAGGTTGGGATGCATGCTTGGAGCTACAGCAACGACTACAGCCCGGCGCCGCGGTCGAAGATGACGCACGAGGAGCTGACGAAGCGGTTCTCGAAGCTGTCCGTCGAGGTCGAGCTGGGCTTCACACCCGAGCAGACAGTGGCCGAGGTGGAGCGATGCCTCAACTGCGACATCGAGACGCACTTCACGTCGAATCTGTGCATCGAGTGCGACGCCTGCGTCGACGTGTGCCCGGTGAGCTGCCTGACGATCACCCAGGATGGCGCCGAGCCCGAGCTCCGTACGCGACTCATGGCGCCAGCGCTGAATCTCACGCAGCCGCTTTACGTCTCAGAGGCGCTCCCGCAAACGAAGCGCGTGATGGTGAAGGACGAGGACGTCTGCCTGCACTGCGGGCTCTGCGCCGAACGCTGCCCCACGGCGGCGTGGGACATGAGGGAGTTCGATCTGCTGGTGCCGTATGCTGGGCGCGCGGTGCAGATGGTGACGCTCGCGAGGGCTGAAGCGCGTCGGCCGGTGGCGGCAACGTGAACCGAGGTGAAATGATCAACGACTTCGCGTTCAAGATCGCGACGGTCAACGGCACTGGGTCCGCGAGCGCCAACGGGCTGCTCATGTCCGCGATCTATCGGATGGGCATCCCGGTCTCGGGGAAGAACGTCTTTCCGTCGAACATCCAGGGGCTGCCGACCTGGTACGAGATCCGGGTGAGCAAGGACGGCTACACGGCGCGTCCCGCTCACATCGATCTCGTCGTCGCGCTCAATCCGGCCACGTACGCGAAAGACGTCGCGGCGGTGCGCCCCGGGGGCTGGCTACTCTACGACTCATCCTGGCCGCTCGACCGCGCGCTTCGTCGCGACGACATCACCATCCTCGGCGTGCCGTTCGGGACGCTCTGTGTCGAGGCATTCGCGGGCGATCGTGAGCGAACGCTCATGCGCAACATCGCCTACACCGGCGCCCTCGTCGCGCTTCTCGACATCGACATGGACATCGTGAGCGAGATGATTCGCGAGCAGTTCGCGAAGAAGCGCGCGCTACTCGACTCCAACTTCCGCGCGCTGCATCTCGGCTACGACTACACGAAGAAGCATTACGAGTGTCCGCTGCCGATTCGGCTCGAGCGGATGAACGCGACGCGTGACAAGGTCCTGATGGACGGCAACACCGCGGCCGCGCTGGGCTGCCTGTATGCCGGAGCCACGGTCGGCGCGTGGTATCCGATCACACCGGCGACGTCGCTGATGGAAGCATTCAGCGGGTTTTGCAAACGTTATCGCGTCGACCCGGAGACGAAGCAGAACAACTACTGCATTCTCCAGGCGGAAGACGAGCTCGCGGCGGCCGGCATCACCATCGGCGCTGGTTGGGCGGGCGCGCGCTCGTTCACGTCGACCGCGGGTCCGGGCATCTCGCTCATGGGCGAGTTCATCGGCCTCGCGTACTACACCGAGATTCCCGGCGTCTTCTTCGACATCCAGCGCACCGGCCCGTCCACCGGGATGCCGACGCGCACGCAGCAGGCGGACCTCCTGTCGATCGCGTATCTCTCGCATGGCGACACCAAGCACATCGCGCTCTTCCCATCGAGTCCCGGCGAGTGCTTCTACATGGCGGTTACGGCGTTCGATCTCAGCGAGCGATTTCAGACGCCCGTATTCGTCGTCTCCGACCTCGACATTGGCATGAACGACTGGATGGTACCGCGGCTCACGTGGGACGACGGCTATCGGCCTGATCGCGGCAAGGTGCTCGACGCGGAGGCGCTCGAGAAGGTGCAGCGGTTCTCCCGCTATCTGGACGTCGACGGCGACGGAATCGCGGCGCGCTCGCTGCCGGGCGTCCACGCCAAGGGCGCCTACTTCGTGCGCGGCTCGGGCCACGACAAGCATGCCGCCTACACGGAGGACGCGGCCGAGTATCAGGAAGTCGTCGATCGGCTCGCGCGGAAGCTGAAGACCGCCGAGGAGGCGTTGCCGGCGCCGGAGATTCACCAGCGCAAGGGGATGCCGTCCTCGGTGGGGCTCGTCGCGTTAGGCGGCACGCACGCGGCGATGCTCGAGGCGTGCGACGCCCTCGCGCGCGACGGCATCGACGTCGATTACATGCGCATCAAGGCATTTCCGTTCGGCGGCGCGGTGCGTCAGTTCCTCGACTCGCACGAGACGCTGTTCGTCGTCGAGCAGAACCGGGACGCGCAGTTGCGTTCCCTGCTCGCGATCGAGACTGGTCTGCCGCGCGATCGCATGACGGCCCTGCTCGACTACGGTGGTCTGCCGCTTACCGCCGACTTCGTGACCGCAGAGGTCGCGCGTCACCTGGAGGTCCGCGTCGCATGACGTCGATTCAAAAGCCGCCCGTTCGCCATCCCTCGCTGCAGGTCAACGCCCTCGGCCTAACGAGACGCGATTACGAGGGCGCGATGTCGACGCTCTGCGCGGGGTGCGGTCATGACTCCGTGACCGCGGCGATCGTGCAGGCGTTCTACGAGCTCGACGTTCCACCGCATCGCGCCGCGAAGATGAGCGGCATCGGCTGCTCGTCGAAGACGACCGCGTACTTCATGCGCCAGTCACACGGATTCAACTCCGTGCACGGCCGCATGCCGTCCGTGGCCAGCGGCGCGAACGCGGCGAATCGCGATCTCGTCTACATCGGCATCTCCGGCGACGGCGATTCGCTCTCCATCGGCCTCGGCCAGCTCTGTCACGCGATCCGTCGCAACGTGGACATGCTCTACGTGCTGGAGAACAATGGCGTCTACGGCTTGACCAAGGGTCAGTTCTCGGCGTCGGCGGACGTGGGCTCCAAGTCCAAGCGCGGCGAGGCGAACGTGCAGCGTCCGATCGATCCGGTGCTGCTCGCGCTCAGCCTCGGTGCAACCTTTGTCGCGCGCGGTTTCTCCGGCGACAAGACGCGGCTCGTACCGATGCTCAAGGCGGGGCTCAGGCACAAAGGCTTCGCCCTGATCGACGTCATCTCGCCGTGCGTCAGCTTCAACGACCACGAAGGTTCGACGAAGAGCTATCGCTTCACGCGCGAGAACTATCACGACGTCGCGCCCGTGGACTTCGTGCCGCTCCAGCGCGAGATCACGGCCGAGACGGAGGCCGGCGCGAGCGTGTCGGTGACGATGCACGACGGCAGCATCGTGCGCTTCCGTGAGGTTCCGAGCGATTACGATCCGACGGACCGCGACGCCGCGTACGCGCACGTCCGCGCGCGTCAGGAGCGGGGCGAGATCGTCACGGGCCTGCTCTACATCGACGAGCAGTCGGCGGACATGCATGAGACCGCGAATACCGTCGCCCGCCCTCTCGTCGATCTGCCGTACGAGTCGCTCTGCCCAGGCAGGGCTGCGCTGGACGAGCTTATGGACGAATACCGATAAGGGCAGTCCATAGCTATCAGTCCATAGTTATCAGGGGGTTCGGAACGAAGCGTTGATGGGATGAAGAGCAGATCCCTCGCTAGCGCTCGGGATGACAGAGAGACTGTCATTCCGAGGAGCGAAGCGACGAGGAATCTGCTTCTCGCTTGCGCTCGAAGCAGATCATCCGATTTGGAGTCGCGCGCTGCTCGCGCGCTCCTTCTCCTCTCACCACATCAGCGCTTCGTTCCAAATCCCCTGATAACTATGGACTGATAACTGATAGCTATCAGTTATCCTATCCCCTCGACTGGCTTCCCGGCCAATCGCGGTCGGTGATGCGGCAGCGGGCGTGGGCGGCGCGGGGAGAGCGGGGAACGAGGCACTCATACCGAGCTGAGTGGTCGCCGATCGCTTCGGCGTGCACGATGAGCGTATGCTCATCGACGGCGGCGACGTCGCGGAGGCGGAGGAGGCCCCGCGGGTTGCCGAAGTTGCGCTCGTCGGCGACGCAGGCGGAACGGGGCAGCACCGTCGCCGAGCGGCCGCGGAGGGACTGCAGCACGGAGGTACTCGGATCCGCGTCCAGGAGCGCGCCATCGCTCGTCGTGCGCGCGATGCTCACGCAGACCCGGTCGGCACTGTCGCCGATCACCTCGTCGAGGAGCGCGCGGAACGCGGTCACGACCACGGCGTCGTCACCGCCGACGGCGGCCATCATCATCGGCGTCCTGGGCCGCTGCGCCGCGCACGCCGACGTCAGGACGAGAAACAGCAGCGCGGGCGCGAAGGAGCGAAGTCGGTTCATCTGTCGGAAGGCTAATGCAAGGTTTGGATAGGTGGGATACCCGATGACGAGTCGAGAGACGCGGACGTTACGCCCGGGCGCGGCACGTCGTCCCTTCGTTGCTATGTCGCGACGCCAGAGAATCGATTGTCCCCATGAGCGCCGCCCGGGGATGGCGGTCTGCCTCCACTGCCTCCATAACGCGCGGGTCGAGGCTCGCGACCGCCACCGACGCGCCATCGTGCGCTTCTGTGCGTGGACGCTGAGCGTCACCGTCGTGGGTGTTGTTGGCGCAGCCGCCGTGAACGCGGCCATGCATCCAGCCGAGACGACCGCGGCGCCCGTCGGAACGCACCGCGTGCCAGCGAAGGCGGCTGTCGTGCCGAAGCGTGACTCCATAGTCACGGTCGCGTCGGCTACCGTCGTCCAGGAGGGGGCGCCCGCGGCCGCGGCGACTCCGATCGCCGATTCGACGAGCCCGGTGGCGAACGTGCCGGTGATCCCGAATCCCGCGACGTCCCGGCCGGACAGCTCGACGTCGCGTCCGGCGGTCTCCGCGCCAGCGGTGCCACTGCTTCGACCTATCATCCCGCTGGGACGCACCGATCTGCCGGACAGCCTTTACGCCGAACGTCGTGCCGACACCGTGGTCGTTCACTTCGATACGTCGCCGGCGCGGACGCGGCGGGCGGACAAATTCGAGGCGATCGTCAGGCAGACGCTGCGCGCAGTTTACGGTCCCGTGGCCGACACACTGCTCACCGCCGTGCCCTCGGGCCAGCTCGTGCTGCCTAACGAATTGCTGACGACGCTGCCGTCACGGGGCATTCGCCTCACCAGTGCCGGCGGCGCGCGTATCCAGCTCTGGCCGGAGACTCGTCCCGGTCGCGACGGACCGCTCGTCGTCGCCTATCGCACCGTCGTCGAGCACTGATAGAGCGCTGTCATCCTGAGCGAAGCGAAGGATCTACGGCGCTTCGCGCCGTAGATCCTAGTCTATGTGGAGTCGCGCGCGCTGCTCGCGCGCGCTCCTGCTCCTCTCCCACGGAGTGTAGATCCCTCGTCGCTGCGCTCCTCAGGATGACAAACTCAGGGCATCGCGGGGCTCTTCATCTCCTGGAAGTCGCTCGGCATCTGGAAGATCGTCGCCGCTGGGGTCGCGTGGTCGATCTTTCGCGCGACCATTGTCATGACACCGCCGCTCCGGTCGATCATCCGCGCACGGAGCACGACGGTTCCGCGCAGAAAGCCGCGAAGGAGGCCGGGCATCGCGCCGCCGGCTGCCGGCGAGTCATTCATGAGCGCGGCGAGCTCCGCGTCGTTCTTCACCCCGGAGCTCGTTATGCACCACTCGCTCCCCGGCACGCTCTTCATCGTGAACACCGTGCAGCGGCTTCCGGCAATCGTCTCGACGCGGCCTGTCGTTTCGACATCCGCGGGATCCGTCGGCCCGTCGGAAGGCGCCTCACCGAGGCCACCAACCTTCATCACGATGTACCGCTTCATCGCCGGAAAGACCATCGTCGCGTCGCCGGTCTTGAAGTCGATCATCTGATAGTTGCCACGCGAGACTTCCGGCGCGTCAGGCATGGAGACGTCTCGTCTCACTTTGGTGCCGCGCGTCGTCACGGTCATCTGCATCGGCTTGTCACCGGCGACGACATCGTAGACGATGGTTCCCTCGAACGGCTTCTGCGCCGCCCCTGGAGCGGCGGCGCAGAGTAACAGGATGCCTGAGGTGAACAGATCGATTCGCAAACGGCTACTCGACTCCTTTCTTCACCTGCGGAACGCCGTCGCTCATCCACTTCGGCTCCGGTTTGTCCATCAGGTAGTGGTCGAAGAACTGCTTCATGCGCACCTGGAAATCCTTCTGATTCTCCGTGCGCGCGAGGTGATGCGGCTCGCCCGGATACGACAGGAGGATCACCTGCTTTCCCCAGCGCCGTGCGGCGCCGTAGAGCTCGAGCCCCTGGTGCCAATCGACCGCGTTGTCGGCGGTGCCATGAAGAATCATGAACGGCGTGCTGATGTCGCGCACGTGGAAGATCGGCGATTGATCCTCGTACAGATCCTTCGCTGTCCATGGGGTGACGCCTTCTCCCATGCGAACCTGGCCGACTTCCATGATGCCCTGCTGAAGGGTGCCGGTGCCCGGATAGGTCTCGTCGTAGAAGCTGATGAGGTCCGTCGGCGGCGCGCCCGTGACGACGGCCGCGAACATCTTCGACCGCGTGAGAATGTACGAGCTTTGATATCCACCCCAGCTGTGACCCTGAAGACCGATGTGCTTCGGATCAGCATATCCTAATTCGATCACCTTCTTCACCGCGCTCTCGACGCAATCCACCGCGGAGCTGCCCGGCTTTCCAATCTCGTAAACGACGTCCGGCTGGAGCACGAGATAGCCGTTTGATGCGTACGTCGAGATGTGCGGACGATCGTCGTACACGGGCATCGAGAACGTGTGATGCGTGTTCGACATGATCTCGTAGAAATAGACGAGCATTGGGTACTTCTTGCCGGGTTGGTAGCCCGCGGGCAGTGTCAGTGTCCCCTGCAGCTTCTGCCCCTTGCTGTTGCTGTACTCGATCAGGACCTTGCTCCCCCAGGCGTACTCGTGGAGCTGCGGGTTGGAGTCGGTGACCTTGCGCGGCGCGGCGAACGCCGTCGTCGACACCCAGTAGTCCGGGAATTCGTTGAAGGTCTGCTCCGTGAAGATGACGCGGTCCGCCTTCTCTGCCTTCTGCGCCTGTCCGATCTGCTTGTCGGCCCAGACGAGCGGCGCGGGTGCCTTGCCTAACGACGCCGTCCAGTAGCCGCTCTTCTTGGTCCATTCGCCATACGCGGACAGGAGGACGGGCTTGCTGAGGTCGAGCCCCTCGTCGTCATCGCCACCGAGGCCGGCGCCGAAGATGCCGCCGCCCCCGCCACCACGTCCGCCACGTCCGCCGCGGCGATCGAGCCTGACGACGCGGAACTGGATCCGCTGGGCGAGGCCGGCACCGCGCGTCAGGTCGATCGCGCTGCCGCCGTCGAGCGGTACTGCCCAGACGTCGTACTTGTGGTTCAGCAGGACGTACTTGCCGTCCTTGCTCCAGCCGGCAACGCCGTACGTCGGCAGCTCGTACGGGTGATCGTCATCGACGTCGACGAAGCTCAGCTTCTCACCATCGTCGAGATCGATGGTCTTCATCGTCTCGAGATTCGTCGCCTTGACGTGCTTGTCCTTGAGGTAGAGGAACCAGCGGCTGTCAGGTGAGGTGCCCATCGTCCGGACGATTTTCTTCTCGATCAGTGTTCGCTCACCGGTGCCGGTGTTGATCCGATAGTAGTCGGCATGGCTGCCGCCCCACGCGACCTCTCCTCGATAGGCGGCGTCGTCCCGTCCGATCGCCCACTGTCCGTTCGCCGTCGGCGTCACTTGCGGCATGTCGTCGGTGCCGAGCTTTACGAACCGCTTCGTGCCGAGGAGCACCGCGGCCGGTGTCGTCGTACGGCGCAACTGCTGGATGCGCACCATCTGCACCGACTGCGGGTCGGGATCCTTCCAGTGCCAGACGTCGACGTTCGCCTGGGGATCGTCGCTCTTGGCCGGCTCATCCTCCTGATCCTTGATGCCGACAAAGACGCGCGAGCCGTCCTTGCTGAAACGCGGCGATGAGAATTCGCTCAACACCATGCCCTTCGGGAAGGCGGCATCCTTCGCCGGCTCGTACTCGACCTTCACGGACTTCGGCGTGCCGAGCTGCGACCAGGCGAGCAGCACGTTGTCGCGCTGGGCTTTTCCGGTGGGCTTCGTCCCTCTCAGGGCAGCGAGGCTCGCACCGTCGCTGCTCCACTGGAGCTGATCGTAGGTCTGCATGGCGCCATCGAGCGTGCGCGTCTCGCCCGTCGCGAGGTCGACGAGATAGACGCCATTGCCGAGGTGATCGGCCGCGTCAACGGTGTAAGCGAACAGACGGCCGCTGTCGTCGAAGTCGTACTGATTCACGTTCCCGATGTTGCGGCTCGCGCTGGCCGTGAGGTCGCGCAGCAGAAGATCGGCGCCCTCGTGGGTGGTGTCGGCGGCCGCCTTGTTCGTGCGTACGGCGAGCCAGTGCCCGCCTTTCGCGAACTTGAAGCTCGCCGCGTTAGGCACGTCCAGCTTCGCGCCCGTCTCGAGGTCGAGGAGCTCGAACCGCCGCGGGGGCGTGGGGGCGGTCGCTGCCGCACCGCGTCCGGCGCCACCGGGGCGGCCGCCACGACCATTCCGGCGCTGAGCCGCCGGCGGATTCACGTAATAGCCGACGAAGCGCGAGTCGTCGGAGAAGGCAGGCCCATTCGCGCCGCCGCCACCGAAGCCACCGCCGCCTTCGCCACGGCCAGCGGTCGGAGCGGTCCCGGCGTTGACGGTGTACACCTTCTCGCCGTCGAGCTGCTTCACGAGAAGCGTGGCGTCGCCGTCGTTGGGCTGCAGGGTGTAGGTCATCCACTTGCCGTCCGGCGAGATCGCCGTGGCTGTGATGCGATTCCAACGCCCGTAATCGGGGAGGTTGAGGACCTTGAGGGCGCCTGGATCCTTCTTCTCGGCGGCGCCTTGCTGCGCTGGGGTGCCGGTATTCGCCTGAGCAAGGGCGAGGGCGGGAGCCGTGACGAGAGCGAGCGCGAGAATAGATCGCCGCAGCGCGACGAGCGACGTGGGTTGGCGATGCATCGTGTTCTCCGGAGGCGGGGGTGGGACGCTCTCTATACGCGGAGTGGGCACGGGACGCTGTCGTCGGAGCTATCTGTTATCAGTCCATAGTTATCAGGTACTAAGGAACGAAGCGTTGATGGGGGTCTCACCCTATCAACGCTTCGTTCCGAACTCCCTGATAACTATGGACTGATAGCTATGGACTGCACTTAAGCCGTTTTCGGCTTCCACCACGCCGCATCCAGAATCGACCAGAGATGCACGAGCCAGCCGAGCAGGAAGAACCAGAGCACGGCCGCCAGACAGAACTGAAAGATCGCCATCAGGAGGCGCCCCTGGAGCAACTGCCCGAGCCCGGGAACGAAGAAGCTGCACAGCGCGGCAATGACGTTTCCGGTAGAGCCTCGACCCGACATGATTCCTCCGTGTGAGGGCGCCCTCGCCTCGGCGCGCCGACGAGCACTACGGTGCTGCCTGGTAATCGGATTCGTCGTTAGGCGCGGGCGTCGAGTACGCGCGCCGCGCCCTCCCGTCCGTGAACACGTCGATGACGAGACGCGTCGGGGCCGCCAGCGTGAACGCGCGATACGGAAGCTGCTCGCGCAATCCCAGCACCCACTGCACGACACCCTCGAAGTCGCAGGTCTGGGTGAGCTGGTGGAGTGGTCCGAGCGCTGGCCGGCGGTCGGGCGGCGAAGCCGTAGCCACTTGATCCGAACCGCGTGCCGCGTGGGCCTGCGCGGGGCTCAGGCGAACCGTGAGATAAGCCTTCCCCGCGACGTCGACTCGCTTGCCGGAGCCACAGGATGTGGGCGGTTGGTTCGCGTATGCGATCGTGTAGCCGGGCAGCCGCGACTCCGCGAACTGGAAGACGACCCGCACGATGCTGTCTCCGTGCAACGAGGTGCGAACCTCACTCAGTGTCGCCGGCATGCCGGCAGCTTCAGACGGCTGGCGAGTCGTTGGCTCGACGGTTCCGATGACGCTGTCGTCTACAGTGTCCGGCTGCGGCGCGGCGGCTACGCTTCCGGGCGGCGGTACCGCCGCGGACCCCTTTGCACTATCCGAGCGTGCGGAAGACGAGTCGCCCCGGCCACAACAGACGAACGCCAGGGCCGTCGCGAGCACCACGACGCGACTGCCTGACGAGTAGGATCGTCTCACTTTCTCGGACGCGCGGCACGGCCTGCGATGGCGCGCTTCATCCAATCCGGCGCCTGGAGCGCGGCGAGATCCGCTGTCGCGACGCGTTGGCCGGCGATCTCCCAGTCGATGGCCGGCGCGACCTCGTCATCCGCGCTCGCAAGGCTCGCGAGCGCGCGCTCGACCACCGGTGCTCCGTCAGGGGCGACCATCCCGAACTCCACCTCGGCGCGCCGACAGAACCGCTCGTGCTTCGCCGCGCTCGTCGTCTCGTACTTCACACAGGCGTTGTCGAGTCGCGCGTGCATCGCCTCGTGGAGAATCGTCGCTGCGACCTGGGTCGGCGTGAAATCCGGATTGACGACGAATGTGAGCTCGACGAGACAGACGCGCGTGTCGGGAAAGTAGGCTCCGCGGCAGGGGAATCGCCGCACCTGAATGCGCGCGAAGTCCCGCGGCAGCCGCCGAAAGTGCCAGGGCTGGTAGCGCTCGATAAGGCCGAGTGCGGCATCGAGCCGGGCGAAGACGTGCTCGCTGTCGATGTCGGGACGCGTGTTGATGAGCGTCACTGGCAGACCGCGGACGAGGCGGTCATCCGGCAGCTCGGCGCCGGCGCGGCGCAGGAAAGTTTTCAATACGTTAAACACCTTCCGGTTCCTCGAGGAACGCCATCGCGTCCCGCGCTGTCGTGAAGTGCTTGGAGACGACCGCACCATTGTCGTACTCCAGCACCACACGGATGAAGGCCGGCTGTTCGCCAGCGGGTACTTCGTTCGATCGATGGCGATCGTCCTCCGAAGTCGTTCCAGAAATCGCGACAATCTGCGCACGCGCCCTGGCGAGATCGACCCCTGCCTCCGACAACTGCTGTGCGGCGATGCCCTTCCCCTCAGCCAGCATGCCGAGGAGCAAGTGCTCGGTACCAATCAGGCGGTGATTCAGGGCGCGCGCCTCTTCCCTGGCTAACTCGAGCACCTTCTTGGTGCGCGAACTCAGAGGAAGCAGTGCCCCGGAGCTCGCATCATTTCTCCCACTACCGCGTTGCACGATCGTCAGCACGCGATTCGCCACAGCATCCAAATCCACGCCCAGCTTGCGGAGCGCTGTTGCGCCCGTCCCCTGTCGCGAGGCCAGAAGGGCGAGGAGCAGATGCTCGGTTCCGATGTACTCATGATTCAGAGCCTGGGCCTCGCCCACTGCGTCCCAGAGCGTTGCTTCCATCCTTTTTGTGAAGTCGTAACCGTGTATCCGCATATGAGCACGTCATAGCCCTTCGAGGAACTGAACAGAGTCGCGCCGGTTCGTGAATGACCGTCGTACAACGGCGCCATTGCTGTACCGGACCGCGACTTCGATGCCGGTGGGCAGCTCACCCGATGGGGGCGCCACCGCTTCGCGGACTCCCCCTCGAATCGTGGGAGGAGGCGTGACTCTCAGCGCCCCTTGTCCGATGATCGCCAACACCTGCTGTCGCACATCGTCGAGCTGCACACCCAACTCGTTCAGCACCTGCGCGGCAACACCTTGTCCTTCGGCGAGCAGGCCGAGCAGGAGATGCTCCGTGCCCACGTAAGAGTGGTTCATGGCGCGCGCCTCGCTCATCGACAGCTCGAGCACCTTCTTCGATCGCGACGTATACGGAAGATCCGCACCCCGAGTGGGATCGATTTGACCAGCTTTCGCTTTACGCTTGACCAGCTCTGCCGCCGCTTCGAGGTCGACGTTAATGTACTGAAGCGCGGCGGGGCCTACCCCGCCACTCTCGAGCAAGCCGAGGAGAATGTGCTCCGTGCCAACGAAGTCGTGGCCTAACGCGACGGTGTGTTCTCGTGCTCTGGCGAGCGTTTGGCGCACTCGTTCGGTGAAGTTGTAGCCGTTCATGGAACTTCCTCCTTCGGCCTCATTTTTCACTCGCGCCAGATCGGGCGAGCCGCGCCCCCTGCGTCCTCGTAGAACTTGATCGCCCCGGGCACCTGCGCCTTGGCCACGAGAATGATCTGCCCCAGGTGCAGCGCGAAGTGCTGAACCACCTGGTAGATCGCCTCGAGCACCGTGACCTCCCGAGCCTGGATCCGCTTGCGATCGCTCAGCTGTTCGGGACGGAGTCGAACGAGCACGGTATCGGCCTCGTCGAGCGTCTGCTCGAGTCGCGCGAGCAGCTCGTCGGCTGACGCGTTCTCGCGGGCGGCGAACTCGCCCGCGCGATTGCGCACGTCGGGCGCGCCACCGACGCCGCCGACGATCCACTGGCGCACGTTCCCCTCGAGATGCATCAGCAGATTGCCGACGCTGTTCGCCTGATCGTTAGGCCGCCACCAGAGCAGCTCCGGCGGCAGCGCGCGGATCGTCTTCCGCAGCTTGATCCGGTATTCCTCGTTCAGGTAACCGCGAGACCATGAGATGAAGTTCGCGCCAGCGTCCATGAGTCCTCTGAGTTGTCAGGCAGATCCGTTGCTTCGCTCCGTATGGCCGTCCCCCATCCGCTCCGCTCCCTCGGCATCGCGCAGCGCGGCGTCGGCCAGCTCGAGGTTGACGTGCGACACCAGCTCGCGTGCGAAACCCCAGTCGCGTCTCGTTATGCGGAGCAGCACGCGGCCGCCGGAGGCGGTCGGCACGAGCTCCAGCGGGCCGAGCCCCGTCGTTCGCAACTCGATGTACGGCTTCCACCAGCGACCGCGCAGCTCGATCTTCGCGATGCGCGACGCAGGAAGCACCAGCCGCTGCGCCGGCACCGACTGCCGCAGGTTGCGCATATTGCCGCCCTGAATCTCCGTGATCTCCACGCTCCCTGACCACTCCAGCGTGAGCCGATCACCTTCCATCCTCGCGATCCCGCGCACCTGGAACTCCTTCGCCTGGACGCGCCCGCGCTCGATGCTCGTCTCCTTTGGCTGAGCGAGGGAGAATGGCACGGCGAGAATCGGCATCAGTCCACGCGCGCGCGAGTGCGGCGGTGACTCGCCGGCGATACATCGATCGCCAGTGCGACCACCAACCCGATCACTGGCCACAGCGTCCATTGCCCGCCGAACCAGTGCACGACCGCCGTATACCAGAGCAGCGTCGTTGGTAGAAAGATGAACCCGAGCACCGGGTACAGGAGCGACGGGAAGAGCCCGTTGAACCAGGTCGTGAGAAAGTACAGACAGACGATCACGAGCCGCGGCGCAGCGAGCGCGAACAGAACGAGGAGGCAGGGCATGGGCTGGTGATTGTGGGTGAATGGCCGAACGCTGGGTGGATGCCCCTCTATCTCGGAATTCTGGGTACTTCGACTCCGGGCGGGAAGTGGCCGCTCGCTTGCGCGGGGCGCGAGACATCTGCTTCTTCGGGGACATGACCACCGTACGTGTCCTTGCCGCGCTCGTTGCGGCGACGTCTCTGGCTCAGTTCGACTGCGTCCCGCGGACCAACCGGCCGCAGGCCGGAGTCTATCAGGTCAGCGCAGTGCGATTCGCGACCGAGCCGAGCTATCCAACTCGTTTCCTCGTCGCTGGCGCGGACTCGACGCGCCGCTCTCCGCTCGCGTTTACGATCTGGCTCATTCAGGGCAGCGACCGTGTCGTTCTCATGGACGCCGGCTTCTATCGTCAGAAGTTCATCGATCGCTGGAAGCCGGAGAATTACGGCCGACCGAGCGAGGTCCTCGCGGCAAACGGTGTCATGCCGGAGAGCGTCACCGACATCGTGATCTCCCACATCCACTGGGATCACCTCGACGGCGCCGATCTCTTTCCCCTTGCTCGCATCTGGCTCCAGCGGGCCGAGTACGAGCACTACACGAACGACAGCGGCGCCGTGCTCGATCGTGCAATCGATCCCGACGACGCGAAGATGCTCGCTTCGCTTCGCGCCGCCGGGCGCGTGAGACTCGTCGACGGCGACTCGGTGACGATCATGCCAGGAATCACAGTCTTCACCGGCGGCAAGCACACCTTCGCCTCGCAGTATGCGACGGTGCAGTCACGTCTCGCCGACGGCCGCATCGGGACGATCGTGCTCGCCAGCGACAACGCTTACCTCTACGAGAACCTCGAGCAGCATCGGCCGATCACCCAGTCGCTCGACACGCTCTCGAATCTGCGAGCGCAGGAGCGCATGCGGCGGCTCGCGTCGAATACGCGTCTCATCGTACCGGGCCACGACGTCGAGGTCTTCGTACGCTTTCCCAAGCCAGGGAACGGCGTCGCGCGCATCGAATGAAGATTCAATTCCTGCTCGTTCCTTACGACTCCGGGCGGCGCGAGTGGCGCATGGGTCGCGGGCCGTCGTATCTCCTGCGCCACGGCGTGGGCAGCAGCATCCGCGCGCTTGGTCACGAGGTGGACGCCGAGTACGTCGAGCCGGGCGGCGTGCAGGCGCCCAACCCTCCAGCATCGACAGAGATCGCGACGAGCTTCTCGCTGTATCGCGAGGTCGCGGAGCGCGCGCGCACCGCCCGGGAGAATGGAGCGCTGCCGATCATTCTCGGTGGCAATTGCGGCGTGTCGTTAGGCGCGATGGCGTCGCTCGTGCCGCGCCGGCGCATCCTTTCCGTCGGTGACAGCGAGGCGAGCTATCCTGAGCTCGACGACGTCGGCGTGCTCTGGCTCGATGCGCACGGCGACTTCAACACGCCGGAGACCACCCGCAGCGGCTTCCTCGACGGGATGTCGCTCGCGATGCTCACCGGGCGATGCTGGTACACGCTCGGCCGGGGCATCCCCGGCTTTCGGCCGATGGCGGAGCGACACATTCTCCTCGGTGGCGCGCGCGAGCTCGATCCTGCGGAGGACGATCTGCTGCGCGAGTCCGAGCTGCTCGTCGCGCGCGGGGCGGCAGGTCATCCGACGCGACTGGCCGAGCAAATCGGCGATGGACTGGAGGAATTGTCGCGCCGCGTCAGTCGGCTGCACGTCCATCTCGACGCCGACGTCATCGACGAGGGCGAGGGGCGGGCGAACGCATTCGCGGCTCCATTCGGCCTGACGAGCGCCGAGCTCCGGGAGATCGCACGACTGGCGGCGTCGCGCTTCGAGATCATCTCGGCGGCGGTGACAGCTTACGATCCGGCGATCGATACGGCCGGTGCCCTGCCACCGATCATTGCCTCGGCGCTCGAGGCATTGCTCACTCGTTAGGTACCGGCGTTGCTGCCGCGGCGCCAGCCGGCGCTCGGTAGAGGCGCCAGTCCGACCAGCGGGGGGTCGTGTAGTACGTGCCCGGCCCCTGCGGGGTGCGCGGCAGCGCCGGGTCACGTCGGGCGCGGGCGCCACGGAGCAGCGCCGCGATCGTCGGCGCGGCATCGAGCAAGAGCTTCGCTCGCAAGGCAGCGGGCGACTCGCCGTTCCACGCGACCCTTTCGCGGAGCACGATGTCCCCGGCATCGAGCGCCGGTGTCATGTAGTGCAGTGTCCAGCCGACGTGGGCGGCGTCGTGTCGGGCGAGCGCCCAGAACTCCGACTTGACACCACGATAATTCGGCAAAAAGCCCGTGTGCAGGTTGAGAAAGCCATTGGGCAGGCGAGCGAGCGTCGTGGCCGCGATCACCGATGTCCCGAAGCCGATGACGAGATCGTTCGGGTCGAATGGGTAGTTGTTCGCGCTCGTTATGCGGTCGTGCGGCGGCATTGCACGCTCTGGGAGCGCGCGCGCGCCTTCGCGGCGATACCAGCGCGCGAGCCACACCTGGAATGCAAAATCGACAACGCCGACGCGCCGAAGCTTGCGCCAATAAAAGCGCCAGCTGGGGCGCGCGGTCTCGACGAGCACCGCGTCGACCGCCGACGCCTCGTAGAGCGTCGCGGCGACGAAGCGCGCGAACGCGGAGTCATGCGTAACGAGTACGACCTTCATCGAAGAGAATGTCAGCAAGCTCGCGAACGTTTACGAAGCACAGCCGGTAATTCGCACGATTGGCGCGCTCGCGGAGCGCGTCGAGATTGGCGCGTAGATGATCGAAGCTATACAGGTGGCGGTTGCGCCAGCCCCCAACTGCGTTTGCGATCTCGTCGGCGTGGAAGTAGGAGACGAAGAAGTCCGCCCCGCTCGCGAAGAAATCGTCGAGAAGACGTCGATAGAGAATGGGACGCGTCGTCATTGTGAGCATCACGCGCTCGGTGCGAAAGCGACGCGACAACATCGGATCGAAGGCGGAGAAAGCAGGGATCATCTTCACCCCATGCCAGAGCTGCGGGCGATACGCGAAGCGCGACCAGTCGTACGCGTCCACCCCGCCGTGCCCGAGAAAGCGCATGCGCGGTACCGGGCTGTAATCCACGCGCACGCCGGCGCGCGCGAGATGCCGGAGTGAGAAGTCGTTCTGAAAGGTCCAACCCATGTGCACGACGTCGGGCCGGCCGAGCGCGGCGGATCCAACCTCGATGTTCTCGAGGATGTTCGATTCGGAAACGTCCTGCAAACCGTCCGGACCGAAGTAGTGCAGATGCCACGCGATAGCGCTCCCCCGTGCTTCGGCGAGACGCCAGATGTGGTGGTACTCCTCCCAGCAGTATGCCGCGCTGCCACAGTATTGCCGTACCTGCGTATCGGCGCGGACGTTCAACGTCCAGCGCACGTCCTCGATGTCGAAGAGCCGCGGCAGCGCCTCGACGCCACGCCACCGCAGGCGCGCGGGATACGCGTCGCGATCAGGATCACAATCGACCCCGATCGCGACGTAGAGATCGCGTGGCGCTCGTGAGGCAGGAGGCACGGAGAGTGATACCTTCGCGTGCTGCAATCCGGTCACCCGTCGGCCGGCAGTCGCGTGAGCCCAGCCGAGAGCTACCAGCGCAACAGCCGTCGGCTCTCAGCGTGCAGACTCGTTAGGGGGACGGCTGCCGTGACCTGGAACGCAAACCGTAGGTCGAGCTCGAGCCCTCAGCTGAAAGCTTGCAGCTGATAGCCCCAAGTTCGGCTGACAGCTTGGCCGCTAACCGCCTTTAACTCGATGAGCACCACAGGCAGTAGCTGTCGGCTAGTCGCTGACGCGCTGGAGGCTCTCGGCTGGGCTTCGTTGTGGCGCCAGTCCGATCTCATTGCAATGTGAGACGCCCCCTCATGCCGCACTTCCACGGAGAACAAAAGAAGACGGGCGCGAAAGCGCCCGCCTTGAAGATTTGTCCACGAGAGCCGTTCGCGCTCAGAACGGCCGAACGCGTCCCCCAATGCCACCTCGGGTCGGAATCGGCAGCGGCGACGTACCGTAACCGCCGCCGCTACGCGGACCGCGGCCGCGTCGATCCGTTCGGGGATCGCAGTGATCGCCGTCGACGACGCCACCGCGGAGGATCGCGCCGAAGATGCCGCCGAGGATCGAGCCGCCGCCGTCACCGGCACCGGGATTCGGGCCGCCGCCGTTCTGGCCTCGCGCGCCCTCGCCGCCGTTGGGATCGATCGGAGTCGGCGACGGCCGTGGAACCGCGGGCGCTGCGGGATCCAGCACTTGTTCTGTCGTCGGGGAAGGCGCCTGCGCCATCACTTCAGTGGTCGGCTCCTCTGCCTTGGAGTCGATCGAAGCGTCCGGCGCGGCCTTCACCGTCGGCGCCTTGGACTTCACCGCCTTCGGGCCGGCTCCCTTTTTCACCGTGGTCGTGGGCGACGGAGCACTCGACTGGGCGATCTCGGTAAGAGCGAAGCCCTTGGAAGCCTGCTGCGAGGCGAGGTCGAGGCCGGATGACGACGCGAGCTGCAGGTCTTTCTTGAGATCGTCGCTCATTGCCCGATTCGGCGACGCCCCGTTTTTGCCGCAAGCGGCGAGTACCACGGCCGACAGTCCGACCGCGAGCATCGAAGATCTCGTAAGCGTACGCACGTGTGCCTCCAAAGCGATAGCGTACCCTCGACCTGTCAGTGGGTGATCGCAGGCCGAGCGTCGCGTGCTTCCATAAAGCACCACCCGCACCAGCGCCTAACAGCACCATTCGGCGGTTAACGGTCCGAATTCGCAGAGGTGTGTCTCTCGTCAGAGACAATCCAGTCTCGGCGCGAGGACAGCGCATTGCCGCGCAACGAGACAAGTCACGCGGGTATTATGCGGGGCCCTGGCAGTTCGATCCCCCCACGAGAACGAGAAATCGATGCGTGCGAAGCCCGGTCGGGTTCAGGTACTGCTGCTCATGGTGGCTCTCCTCGGTGGGTGCAGCCCCGGCGGCGGGGAACTGTCGCCCCAGAATCGTCGCGCGATAGCGACCGAGATCGAGGCGAGGGTGCGCGATGCGTACGATCTCTCGAAACCGGGCGCCGAGGAGCGCATGATCGCGCTCTACGCCGATACCGGCCGTGTCGTGTCGTCATCCACCGGGCGTGCGATCGCCTCTCGAGACACGGTGATCGAGGGGATAAAGCTGTTCTGGAAGTACGTCGGCGCGAACATGAAGCAGCCGAAATGGATCTGGACGCAGACTTATGTCGATGTTCTTGCGCCGACGGCCGCGGTGTTCACTGGCACGTATCGGGTGCCGCATGTCACCCCGCGCGGCGAGCAGCACGAGATTGCGGGCGCGATGACACTTGTCTTCGAGAAGCGAGGATCGAAGTGGGGTGTGGTGCAGGAGCACCTGTCAGACGCGCCACCCGCGATGTCCGCGACGATGCCGATGGACTCCACGATGAAGACGAAGTGAAGCTCAGGATCACGGAATCGCCCCGGCCGCACCGGCGCGGCGGGGGTCAGCGCCAGCGGTGACGGTGCCGTTGCCGATGGTGAGCGCTGCACCGTAGCCCTCGCGCAGCTCGCCGAGCAGCGAGACAAGGTGAGGGCGGTAGCCTAACGAGACGAGGCGTCGCATCACGTCCGGCGCAAAGCCGTCCTCGAGCTCGACGGTGAGACCGTCGGAGGCACGTCCGCTGGGCAGGAAGCGCGGCAGCTCGAGCGCGGCCTGTGGACCGAGGTGCTGATCGATGATCCCGGTGAGAGTCTGGTAAACCGCGGAGGTGATCCACGCATTGCCCGCGGCTCCGACCGCCGCCGTCGGCCGCGGTTTACGACCCGGCTCGCCCCGAAAGACGATCGTCGGCGCGATCGTGCTGCCGTGGCGAGCGAAGGGAAGCCGCGCGCCGTACGCGCTCGGGTCGGTGCCGTACGAGGCGAGCTTGTCGTTGTAGATGAAGCCGAGGCCGGGCGTCACGTAGAAGTTGCCGCCCCACGTGCCTAACGTCTGCGTGACGGCAACGACGTTGCCTTCGCCGTCCGCGACCATGAACGCCGTCGTCCCGGTCGCGTGATGGTAGCGCGTGGAATCGCCGTCGCCATCCGTGCCATCGACGGTCTTGGGTGCGGGTGTGGCGCAGGACAGCGAATCGCCGCGGAGGAGCTCCGGTGAGGGCGCATGCGACGCATCGAAGCAACGCCACCGCGCGCGCGCCGTGTCCTTGCTCGTGAACGGCTCCAGCGTCACTGGCCAGAGCCCCGGATCGGCGATGCGGTTGCGGCTCGACGGCGCGAGCAGCCAGGCGGAGAGCATGGCGTGCAGGGTCGCGGCGTCCTCGGTGTAGGGTTTAGGATCCTTGAACTGCTCGAGGAGATTGAGCGTCGCGGCCAGCTGAGCGCCGCCGGCGACAGGTGGCGCGCTCGAGTAGAACGTGTACCCGCGGTAGCTTCCCTCGACCGGGTCGCGCTCGGCCGCGAAATACCGGGCGAGATCGGTGAGCTGCATCGCGTTGCCCTTGCCGCGCAAATCGGCGACGATGCGGCGCGCGACCTCGCCGCGATAGAAGGCATCGGCGCCGCCCCTGGCGATCTGCTCCAACGTCCAGGCGAGGTCCGGATTGCGAAGTGTGTCACCGGCGTGGAGGGGCTGCCCGTCGCGGAAGAACAGGGCACGCGTGCCGTCGTACTTGAGAAAATGCTCACGTTCGGTCGCGAGGGTCGTCGCGAGCCCTTCGCTGACGACGTAGCCCTCGCGCGCGGCGCGGATTGCCGGGGCGACGATGTCGGCCCACGCGACCTTGCCGCTGCCGTACTTCTTCACCGCGAGATGCATCGCGGCCACGGTGCCCGGTACGTTCGCGAGCACGGGGCCGTCGTCGGGGAGACGGCCGTTCTGGAGCAGGCTCGCGTTCTCGAGCCCCGCTTCCTCGGGCACGCGTGACATGAACTCGATGAGGCGCGGCGACTCCATCGTCGTCCGGTAGACGAGCATCTCGCCGTAGCCACCGGGACCGCTCGCGTCGGGCTCGACGACGCCTAACGCGAAGGAGACCGCCGCCGCCGCGTCGACGACGTTGCCGCCCTTGCGCAGGATCTCGAGGCCGGCCGCCGTCGCCACAGGGTGCGCGCTGGAAATGGCGGCGCGTCCAGTGGCCGATGCACGATAGGGCGGCCGCTCGCGAAGGAGCGAGTGGAGCTCGCTTCGGAGCGCGTCATCGTCGCGGGCGGCGAGCACGCGCGCTCGGTGGCTCGCCACCAGCGCGTCCCAGCGCTGGCGCGTGGCCTCCGCCATTGGCTCGCCGTAGTAGAGCCTCGCGGTGCGAGCTGCAAGCTCGTCGAGCGCGGCGGTGTTGTGCCGCACTCGTTCGCTTTCACTCGTGAAGGGCGCCCGCTGCGCACCGGGCGCCGCCGCGAAGCCCGCGTCGGGCGGCGTCGGTGCGTCCACCGACCAGAGACCTCCCAGCTCGGCGAGGACGTCGTGCGCGGCTCGGTCGCCGAGTCGATCGGGGTCGCCATTGTAGGCGACGTCATCGTCGGGAAGCTCGACGAGGGTGATCCGGCTCGCGTCGGGCAACCACGCCGACGCGGCATGCCGCGCGCTCACGAGATTCGTGTAGCGGCCGTCGGTCGGTACGATGAACACGCCCCGTCGCGCCCCGCCGACTGTGTACGTGAGCCGGTCGCCGTTAGGCGCCCAGGCGGGTCGCTCGATCCCCGCGGCGCTCACGATCGTGCTGTCGGCGCCGCGGTGCTCGGGGGCCGCATCCAACGGTCTCACGACGAGGCGGCGGGTAGCCTCGGCGATCGCGACGAAGGCGACGCGCCGTCCATCGGGTGAGAGCGCCGGCCATCGCTCGGCAGCGCGTCCGCTCGTTAGGCGTCGCTCCGTACCGCCAGGCTCTCGAACCCAGAGTCGGGCCGCGCTGCCGCGACCGCGGCCGAAGAGGATGCGCCCGTCGGGAAGCGCCAGGGGAGTGCTCTCGTCCTCGCTGCCGCCAAGAACGCGCGTTGGCGCCGCCGGCGTGACCGAATCGCCCACGACGATCCGCCAGACGTCGAAGTTGCCAGCGCGGTTCGACGCGAAGAGCAGCGACTTTCCGTCGCTGGACCAGGACGGCTCACGGTCCCACTCGGCGCCGGAGGTCACTCGCGACCAGCTGCCGGTCGGTGAGACGATCCAGAGATCGCCGCGGACATTGAGCGCGAGACGGCCGTCGGCCGAATAGGCGAGATCGCGCGCACCGGTGACAGGCATCTCGCGCGTCTGAGCGCGAGCGGTGAGGAGCGGCAGCAGAATGGCGAGCGAAACGAGACGCATGCTAGTGGCGAGTGACGAGTGGTGAGTGGCGAGTATTCCAAGCGCCGCAACGCTCGAACACCCAACATGCACTGCTCACCACACCATCACCACTCGTCACCAACCACCAGCCACCGGCACTCAGTCTGCGCGCAGGGCGACGTTGGGATCGACGTGCGTGGCGCGAAGCCCGGGGACGAGGCTCGCCAGCACTGCAACCGCGAGAAGCGTGACCGCGGCCACGGTGTACGTCAGCGGGTCCTTGGGAGACACCTTGTACAGCAGCGGTCCAATGAATCGGCTGGCGACCAGCGCGATGACGCCACCAATGAGGATTCCGGCGGCCGCAACGCGGATGCCACTGCCGAGTACCAGGCGCAACACGTCCGCGTTCTGCGCGCCCAGGGCGATCCGGACGCCCAGCTCGTGACTTCGCTGGGTGACATTGTAGGCGATCACGCTGTACAACCCAACGGCGGCGAGCAGGAGGGCGAGCCCACCGAAGAGCGCGAACATCGTCGCGCCGAGATCCCAGGACCGCACCTCCGTATCGAGAATCTTCCGCAGAGGAGTGATCGAGACATACGACGCGCCAGGCATCACATGCTGCAGCTCGCGGCGTACCGTGTTGAGCATGGGCGCGGCGTCGCCATGCGTGCGGATGAACAGACCAGGACCTCCATTGCCCTTCTGCATCACGGGGGCGTAGTACTGCAGGCCTGGAGGGTCGGCGAGGTTCCGGTCTACGAGGTTCGTGGCGACACCGATGACCGTGGAGCACGGGAGCGAATCTTCGCCGACGCGCAAGCATTGCCCGAGCGCATCCGCTTTCGGCCAGATTTTATTCGCCATGCCTTGACTGACGACGACCACCTTCGGGGCACCAATGCCGTCCGCATCGGTGAATCCGCGGCCGCGCACGATGCGAATTCCCATCGTCGCGAAGTAGCTCGGCGACACGGTGTTGAACAAATAGTCACCGCGAATCGAGTCCCGTGCTTGCGTGAACAGGTCCTGCGTCCAGCTCATCCAGAACGGAACGGAGACCGTCACTGCCGCGTTCTCCACGCCAGGAATGGCGCGTGCCCGCTCGATGAGCTGCTGGCGCAGAGCGACGTTAGCGGCGGAGTCGAGCTGGTGGCCACGCATCTCGATCGAGACGTACAGCAGCTTCGAGGTGTCGTAGCCGAAGTCGAGCGCGTGCACGTTATGCAGGCTGCGAACGAACAGGCCAGCGCCCACGAGGAGAACGACTGACAGAGCGCCCTGCAGGATGAGCAGGACGGTGCGTGTGCGCGAGCGGTGATACGTTCCCTCGCGCGCGCCAGCCTTGAGTGAGGCGCTGACGTCGGTGCGGCGCGCAAGGAGGGCCGGTGCGAGGCCCGTGAGTACGCCAACGACGATGGCGACGGCGCCGGCGAAGCCAAGCATACGTGGGTCGGCGATGACGGATGTCCATTCGACGTCGGGGAGAATCGCCTTCTGAAGGATCGCTCCACCCCAGCGCGCGACGATGAGACCTGCCGCCGCCCCGAGGACACCCAGCAGCAGACTCTCGGTGAGGAGCTGCACGAAGAGGCGGCCGCGGCTCACGCCTAACGCGACGCGGACGGCGATCTCGCGGCGGCGGCGGAACGCGCGCGCCAGAAGAAGATTGGCGACGTTGGCGCACGCAATGAGCAGGACGACGACCGCCACGCCGAGGAGCCAGGTGGCGACCTTCGAGTTGTTGCCTTGATTGGGACCGCGCTCCTTCAACACCGAGGCGACCACCGCATGCGGACGCGCGATCGCCACGGGTGTGGCGCGCTCCTGACTCTGATAGCTGCGCAAGTATGCGTTGGTGAGATCGGCTGCGGCCGCCGTGACGCTGACGCCGGTCTTTCGCTCGGCGATCATCTCCATCCACGACATGTTGTGCGTGGTGTACCACCTACTCCGCTCGGTGGCGGTGAGGCCGCCAAAGAGATCGTAGACGCCTGTGGTAATGGGCACGAAGGCCACCGCGCCCGTCGGATTCATGCCGACGAAATTGCGGGGGGCGACTCCGATAATCGTGTAGGCGCGCCTGCCTAACGAGATGGACTTGCCGAGCACGTCGCGTCGCCCGCCGTACTGCGCCTGCCAGTAGTTGTAACCGAGCACGGCGACGGTGGCCCCTTCGGGGGTATGATCCTCGCTCGGCCCGAAGTAGCGGCCGAGCGCCGGTGGTGCGTTGAAGAATTGCCAGAACGTCGCGCTCACCATGCCGACCTGCTTCTCGGCGGTCTCCTCACCTGTCCCGACGGCGAGATTGAAGTAGAAGAACGCGGCCGTGCGCGAAAAGGACTTGGTGTACTTCGTGAGGTCGACATACCGCGTGTAGCTCATGTTCGGCGTCAGGTTGGCGACGCCGTCGAAGTAGCGGCCGATGTACACGCGATTGGTCTGCGCCGGATTGGCGAGGAAGGGCGGTGGGCTGAGGAGCAGGCGATCGATGATACCGAACATCGTCGCGTTGGCCCCGACGCCTAACGCGAGCGCGAGGACGATGACGAGGGTGAAGCCGGGCGTCGCCCGGAGGCCGCGTGCGGCGTAGCGGAGATCCTGGAGGATCGCGCTGAACCAAGCGGCACGCCGGTCGCGCTCGGCGCGCGACCGATCGATTGCCTCGAGCCGCGCGCGGGTGCGCTCGACGTCGCCGAAGCGGCGTTCCGCCTCACGGGTGGCGTCGGACTCGCTCATGCCTCTCGTCATATAGTGCCTCACCGTCATGTCGAAGTGAAAGCGCAGCTCGTCGTCGACGGCGCGCGCGACGCGGCTCGGACCGAGATCGATCCGGAAGAGCCGGCGAATGCCACGGGGCAGCACGGTCGTTGGTGACTGGTGGCCGGTGGTTTGTGACTACGCGACCTGCAGCACCTTGAAGACGGCGCGCGCATAACGGGTGAAGACGTCGGTCTGGCTGCGGAGCTGTTTGCGGCCGGCGGTGGTGAGCTGGTAGTACTTGGCCTTCCGGTTGTTCTCGGAGACGCCCCACTCGCTCTCGAGCCAGCCGCGCTTTTCCATGCGATGGAGGGCGGTGTAGAGGGCGCCTTCCTCGATCCGGAGGTCGTCGTCGGTGGTGTCGCTGATCCATCGTGCGACGGCGTAGCCGTGCATCGGACCCCAGGTGAGGGTCTTGAGGATCAGGAGGTCGAGCGTTCCCTGGAGGAGATCGAGGTCGTTGAGCGCGGCGGGCACGGGCGGAGTCCCCCTGAAGTGTTGAGGGGAACAGTGCTCGGCGGGTTCGGTTGTGTCAAGAGCGCGAGAAAAGGCGCGCGAGAAAGGGCGCGCGAGGAAGGGCGCGCGAGGGAAAGCGTCCCCTGATAGCTATGGACTATGGACTGATGGCTATCGGAGGCTCGTCCCCATCTTCCCTGAACTTGCCGGCGGCTCGGAGGGCGGCGGTGACGTCGTAGACGGCGTGAACGCCCATGGCGACGTAGAGCATGCCCGTGCCGGCGACGACGGCTTGCATAACGAGTCCGATCGCGAACACCCAGCCCATGCTCTTCGCGCCCTGCGGATAGTGCACGAGCGCGAAGGCGGCGGCGCTGAGGAGGGCGGCGGTGACGAAGCTTGCTGTTACCGACGCGAGGAGGACGACGAGCACACCGCGATACGCGGTCTCTTCGGCCACGCCCGCGGCGAGAGACAGAACGAGCCAGAGCGCCCACTGCGCGGAAGTGCGCGGGAGGAGGTGGCGCATCCAGAGGGTGCGACGCTCTTCCGGCGTCCGGAGCTGCCACGAGAGCGCGCCGAGGACCAACAGGAGCGTCAGCGCGCCGATGGCGATGCCGACGTTCACCGGCCGCAGCCCTGTCCACGACCAGAGGTCCATCCGCTGGTGCCGCGCGACGACGAATGACAAAGTGAAAAGCAGGAGCTGTACGCCGAGCGCCCGAGTGAGGACGTCGGAGCGGCGGGGCGGTCGTGCCCGTTCGCCCGCGCGGCGCCGGCGCCCGCCGGCAATGATCGACCGGCTTCGGACGGCGCCGATGGGCATGACGACCAGCACGAGGAGCACGAACACGACGGACTGGACGTCCAGCGTGAGCGGTTTCAGAGGAGGAAATTGAGCGCTGGTGATCATGTACGACCTTGAGCGGCTCGGCCGTGCTCGTCAGGTTGCTCTCTGGCCACCGTATTCACATCGGCGGAACACGTCAAGCACATTTTCGAACCGTGCCCGAGCTGCCGGACATCACAGTCTACGTGGAAGCATTGAACCGGCGCGTCGCTGACGCCCGGCTCGACGACGTGCGTCTCAAGAGTCCGTTTCTCCTGCGCAGTGTCGATCCACCGATCTCGGCTTTGCGGGGGAAGCGCGTATGGGAGGTACGGCGGATGGGAAAGCGGATCGTCTTCGCATTCGAAGATGATCTGTACCTCGTGCTCCACCTCATGATTGCGGGACGGCTCAAGTGGCGCGATGCGGGGAAGAAGCCGTCGGGCAAGATCGACCTGGCGGCGTTCGACTTCTCGACGGGAACGCTACTCCTCACCGAAGCGGGGACGAAGAAGCGGGCGTCGCTGCATGTGGTGGCGGGGGCCTCGGCCCTCGAGTCGTTCGACCGTGGCGGTCTCGAGGTGCTGTCAGCGACGCCTAACGAGTTCGCCGAGCGCCTGACGAGTGAGAGTCACACGGTAAAGAGGGCGCTCACGGATCCTCGGCTCTTCAGCGGAATCGGCAACGCGTACTCCGACGAGATTCTCCATCGCGCGCGTCTCTCCCCCGTGAAGCTGACCCGGCGGCTGACGGTCGACGAGACGCGCATGCTGTACGAGGCAACGCGAGCGACGCTCGTCGAGTGGACGAACCGGCTACGCGCTGAAACCGGTGAGGGCTTTCCGGAGAAGGTCACGGCGTTCCGCGAGGCGATGGCGGTGCACGGCCGCTACGGCGAGCCGTGTCCCGTCTGCGGCACGCCGGTGCAGCGGATTCGTTATGCGGACAACGAGACGAACTACTGCCCCACGTGCCAGACCGATGGTAAGCTGCTCGCCGATCGCGCGCTGTCGCGTCTCCTCAAGGAGGATTGGCCGCGGTCGCTCGAAGAGCTCGAAGAGCGGGCCGAGGGACGAGGGACGCGGGGCGCGGGCTGAGGGACGCGGGCTGAGGGGTGAGAGCAGAGGGTGAACCACAGATACGTCACTCTCTACCCTCTACTCTCCGCCCTCAGCCAGCTGCATCCTCCCCTCGCACACGATTACCGATCGCCCACCGCAGCGGACGGCGGTGATGCGGCCGGCCTTCTTGTCCACTTCCACTTCGAGGATGCTCGGGCGGCCCATCTCGAAGCCCTGTTCGACGACCCAGCGGAGCGTGCCGTCGAAGCGTGGGTCACGCACGGCGAGGTAACCGCCGAGGCCGACGGCGGCGCTGCCGGTGGCTGGGTCTTCGGGGACACCGATGAGCGGAGCGAACATGCGGGCGCGCACGTCGGAGCTCGGCTGCTCGGGGTCGAGCGCGAAGACCATCACCATGTTCGTCACGTAGCCGCGCATCGTCTGCTCGAAGAGATCGGACCTGACCCGAGCGCAGGCGACGGCGCGCCGATCGCGCAGCGGTACGAAGAGAAACGGCGTACCACAGCTGATGGCTTCTGGCATCATCTCGTTGCCAACGAGGTCATCCGGGGACAGCGACAACATCGCCGCCAGACGGTCGGGAGAGGGCGGCGGCGCGAGCACCTCCGGGAGCTTCGCCACGGTGAGCTGCGCGAAGGTCGGCTTGCCGTCGGTGGCGCGGATCGTGACGGGAACCGGACCGACGCCTTCCTCGAGCACGATCCGCGTCTCGTCACCGGTAAGCTCGACCGCGCCGATGGTCGCGAGCACATGCGCGGTACCGATCGTTGGATGACCGGCAAACGCCAGCTCGCCCCCGGGGGTAAAGATTCGTACGCGGCAGGTATGCTTCGGATCGGTGGGCGGAAGGACGAAGGTCGTTTCCGAGTAGTTGAACTCTCGTGCGATCCGTGGCATAAGCTCAGGAGCGATTCCCGACGCGTCGGGAAAGACAGCGAGCTGATTGCCGCCGAAGAGATGGTCGGTGAAGACGTCCGTTGTCAGATACCGGGGGTGCATGGGAGAAGGAGGAGGTAGGTGCTAGGTGTTAGGCCCTAGGTCCTAGGTACAAGGTGCCACGAGTTTGATAATGTGCAGGTCTCGCAGCTAACACCTAGCACCTATCGCCTGGAACGTGCGGTTTCGGCCCGTAAGCTTTTGGTCATTTCTCGCTGAGCGGGGCAACGTCAGCCTCGCACGGCGAGTACCAATTCGATTGACGCATACAAGGCAGTAGCGCAGCGCATGGCGAACTGGCTCGAGTCGCTCTTCGCGTTTCTATTCAAGTACCGGCCGGCCGTTTTCGAGAAGGGAGACTTTGCCTTCGGCTCTCCCACCTCGGTGATCGTGCTGCTGCTCGCCGGCGCACTCGTCGGCGTGCCTGCCATCCTCACGTATGCGGCGGTGCGCGGGAAGAGCACGCGGCGCGATCGCTGGATACTCGGTAGCCTGCGCGCCGTTGCGATTCTCCTCCTCGTCTTCTGTCTCTTCCGGCCGATGCTGCTGCTCTCGGCGGCGGTGCCGCAGCGTAACTATGTCGGCGTGCTCATCGACGATTCGCGGAGCATGCAGATCGCGGACGTCGACGCGGGAGACGCGCGGCCGCAGACGCGCGGCGACGTGGTGCGTCATCTCGTCGCCGGGCCGGACAGCGCCATCCGCAAGGCGCTCGCCGATCGCTTTCTCGTGCGGTATTTCCGCTTCTCGTCAGGCGCGCAGCGAATCGCCAGCGCCGACGACGTGACCTTCACCGGCACGAGCACGCGGCTCGGCGATGCGATCGAGCACGCGCGGCAGGAGTTGGAGGCGGTGCCGCTATCCGGGCTGGTCGTCTTCAGCGACGGCGCGGACAATGGCCGCACTCCGCTCGGTGACGAGCTGCTGTCCTTGCGGGCGCGTTCGGTACCCGTCTTCACCGTTGGCATCGGCCGCGAGCGATTCGACAAGGACGTCGAGATTCGTCGCGTCGAGGCGGCGCGGACGGCATTGAAGGGGAGCGCCATCGTCGCCGACGTTCTCGTTAGGCAGCGGGGCTACGGCGGCCAGAAGGTGCCGCTCGTCGTGGAGGATGAGGGTCGAGTCATCGCGTCCGAGGAGATCGCATTGCCTGGCGATGGCGATCTCGCGCCGGTGCGGGTACACGTCGCCCTCAACGACCCCGGCCCGCGGACGCTGACGTTCAAGATTGCGCTGCAGCAGGGCGAGCAGGTCACCCAGAACAACGTGCAACAGGCGCTGGTCGTCGTACGCGACCGGCGGGAGAAGATTCTCTACGTCGAGGGAGAGCCGCGGTCGGAGATGGGATTCATCCGGCGCGCGGTCGCGAGCGACTCGAATCTCCAGCTCGTGACGCTGCAGCGGACTGCGGAGAATACCTTCCAGCGCTTCGATGTCGACAACGGCGAGGAGCTCGCGGGCGGCTTCCCGAAGACGCGCGAGGAGCTCTTCCGCTATCGTGGCATCGTCCTTGGCAGCGTTGACGCGAGCATGTTCACGCGTGATCAGCTGCAGATGCTCGCCGATTTCGTCGGCGTGCGGGGCGGTGGACTGCTCCTGTTAGGCGGACGGCACGCGTTCGGCGAGGGCGGCTACGCCGGAACCCCGCTCGCGCCAGCAATGCCAGTGGTGATCGGCGGCGAAGCGGTGCCGGACTCGCTCACTTTCCTTGCGGACATCAAACCGGAGCTCACGCCAGCCGGCGCGGCGAGCGCGGCGACGCAGATCGCCGGCACGGAGCAGAAATCGAGCGACCGGTGGAAGACGCTGCCGGCGGTAACAAGTGTGAACTTCATTCGCGGCATCAAGCCGGGCGCGGTGGTGCTCGTGAACGGCGTGGTGCCAACCGACGGTCGCACGGAATCGGCGCCGGTCCCCGTTAGGCGGTACGAGCAGCCAGTGCTCGCGTATCAGCGCTTCGGGAAGGGACTGGCGATCGCGCTGCCGATCCAGGACACGCGGCTCTGGCAGATGGATGCGAGCACGCCAGTGGATGATCCGACGTTCGTGACCTTCTGGCGGCAGTTGCTCCGGTGGCTCACGAGCGACGTACCGAATCGCATCAGCGTTGCCTCGGCGAGTGATGTGGCCGGGGTGCGCGATCCGATCGCGCTCACCGCTGAGGTCGCGGACAGCGCGTTCGTGATGCGCAACGACGCGCGCGTCGTTGCGCACCTGACCGCGCCCTCGGGCACGACGCGCGATTTGCCAATGGAGTGGGCGGTCGATCGTGACGGCGAGTACCGCGCGACCTTCACTCCAGAGGAAGCGGGCAATTACGAAGTCGTCGCCGAAGTGGACGCCACCGCCGCACCGGCCGGGAGCTCGGCGCGTGCTGCGGCAGACACTACACGCGGCCGCAGGAGCGACGCGACGTACGTGCGCGTGAATGCCGCGACGGAGTCGTCGCGTGAGTTCGTCGACGCCGAGATGCGCGCATCGCTGCTGCAGCGGATTGCGCGCGAGACGGGCGGACGCTTCTACACGCCGGCGAACGTCGCGTCGCTGCCGGAAGACATCGCGCTCAGCAAGCGCGGTGTGACTGTCGTGAACCAGATGGATCTGTGGGATATGCCGTTCATCTTCCTGATGCTCGTCGGACTCGTGTGCGCGGAGTGGGCGTACCGGAAGAAGCGGGGGCTCGTATGAGACCGCGGGACGCGGGACGCGGGACGCGGGTTGAGGGGAGAGGGCGCGCGTTCGGCGCGCTCATCGTTCTCGTATTTCTACTCTCTGCTCTCAACCCTCTGCTCTCTACTCTAAGCGCTCAGCGTACGCATTTGCTCATCGTCTCCGGACTCGGCGGCGAGGCGCAGTACAGTGAGCAGTTTCGAACGCTGGCGTTGTCGCTCTTCGACGCCGCGCGGAAGCGCTACGCGCTGGCCGATTCAGACGTGGTGTATCTCGCCGAGGAGGGCGCGAAGGATCCGCGGATCGCTGGCGTGTCGACGAAGGTGAACGTCGAGGCGGCGCTCACGCGGTTCGCGAAGCGATCGGGCGCGGGCGACCAGACAGTGGTCGTGCTCATTGGACACGGGAGCGGCACACAGGAGGACTCGAAGATCAGCCTTCCGGGTCCGGACATGTCGGCTCGCGATTTCGCGCGTGATCTCGGTGCGTTCGGCACGCAGCAGGTCGCGTTCGTCGATTTGACGAGTGCGAGCGGGGACATGCTGCCGCTGCTCTCCGCGCCGAATCGGGTCGTGATCACGGCGACGAAGAGCAGCTTCGAGCGGAACGAGTCGGTATTCGCGAAGCACTTCGTCGCCGCGCTCTCGAGCGACGGCGCCGACGTCGACAAGGACGGACGCGTCTCGCTCCTCGAGGCGTTTCGTTATGCGGTGACGGAGACGAAGCGCTACTACGACGACCAGGGCCGGCTCCAGACGGAGCATGCGCAGCTCGACGACGACGGCGACAAGAAGGGAACGGCGGAGCCGCAGATGCAGGTGGCCACGGGAACTGATGGCACGCTCGCGCGTCGTATCTTCCTTGGTGGCGGTACGTACGCGTCCGCCGCCGGCGCGAATGATCCGCGGCTCGCGGCGCTGTACAAGGAACGCTTCACGCTCGAGGGTCGCATCGAAGAGCTGAAGAAGCGAAAGGCGTCGCTGAGCGCCGATGCGTACGATGACGCGCTCGAGGACCTGTTGGTGGAGCTGGCGATGAAGTCGAAGGCGATTCGGGCGATGGAGGGGCGGTCATGAGGGGCGCGGGACGTGGGGCGCGGGGCGCGTCGGGTCTTTGCTTGGCGACATTGCTTCTCTTGCCATGCATCACGCACGCGCAGGCCCTCGACGACGCGACACAGTTGCTCCGCACGGGGAAGTACGAGCAAGCAGCGGCGGCGTTCGCGAAGGTCCCTGCGACCGACGACGAATGGGTCTCGGCGCAGCGGGGGCTCGTCAGGTCACTCGTGGCCGTCGGCAAGTACGACGAAGCGGAAGCCGCAGCGCGTCGGGCGACAACGGCGCCGAAGGGGAGCGAGCTCTGGACGACCCTGGGCGAGGTCCTCCACGCGCGTGGACGGAACGCGGACGCCGAACAGGCCTTTGTGCGCGCGCGCACGTCGCATGCGTCAGACAGTCTCACGGCGGCAGTCGATCTCGCCGCGCTGCATTACGAGCGCGGCGATCGTGATCAGGCGATGCAGGAGTTCGATCGTTTCATCGAGGTCTACAACAAGACGGGCGGCTCCTCACTCAGTGCGAGCGACCTCACCGCGGTTGCGATCGCGTGCCGCTATCTCGGCGCCACGAACCCGCAGCTCTTCAAGGACGCGCTCAAAGCGTTCGATCGCGCGATCCAGGAGGGCGGCGAGACGCCGGAGGGTGACGACGCGCGGATCGCGCTCGGCGAGATGTTCCTGGAGAAGTACAACAGCGACGACGCGAAGTCGACGTTCGACGAGATCCTCGGCACGAACCCGAATGATCCACGGGCGCTGCTCGGCGCGGCGCGCCGTCGATTTTTCGACGGCGCAGGCGGCGCGGATTCACTCGTGAGGCAGGCGCTGAAGGTGAATCCGAACTATGCGCCCGCGCACGTCTTCGCGGCCGAGCTGCACCTCGATCTCGAGGAGTATGCGGACGCGCAGCGCGAGATCGATCGCGCGCTGCAGGTGAATCCGGTGTTGCCGGAGGCGCTCGCCGTCCGTGCCGCTGTCCGTTACCTCGTCGGCGACAACGCCGGCTTCGAAGCGGCGAAGCGGCAGGCACTGGCGACGAACCCTCGGAACGCGGAGCTCTTCAACACAGTAGCCGAGCTCGCGGCGCGCGTGAGGCAGTACCGGGAGGCCGCGGAGTTCGCGCGGCAGGCGGTGGCGCTCGACACGAAGAGCTGGCGGGCGTTCGGCTTGTTAGGCATGAACGAGCTGCGGCTCGGTCAGATCGCGGCGGGGAAGAAGGACCTCGAGACGTCGTTCACGGGCGATCCCTACAACGTCTGGATCAAGAACACGCTCGATCTGCTCGACACGTTCAAGAATTACGACGAGGTGAAGACGGATCACTTCGTCTTCATGATCGAGAAGGACGAGTCGGCTCTGCTCCAGCCGTATGTCGCGGAGCTCGCCGAGGCGGCGTATGCGCGCTTCGCGTCGACATACAAGTACACGCCGCCGCCACCGATCCGGATCGAAGTGTATCGCAGCCATGCGGACTTCTCGGTGCGCACGGTCGGTCTGGCGGGACTCGGTGCGTTAGGCGTGAGCTTCGGGACGACGCTCGCCTTCGACTCGCCCGCGGCGAAAGACGCGGGCCCCTTCAATTGGGGCTCGACCATCTGGCACGAGCTCGCCCACACGTTCACGTTAGGCTCGACTGACCACCGGATTCCGCGATGGCTTTCCGAGGGACTCTCCGTGTACGAGGAGCATCGCGCGCGGACTGGTTGGGGCTTCGATGTCACGCCCGCGTTCCTCGACGCGTACCGGAAGGGGAAGCTGGTTCCGGTGAGCCGGATGAACGATGGCTTCATGCATCCGGCGTATCCCGAGCAGGTCATGTTCTCGTACTACCAGGCGTCGCTCGTCTGTGATCTGATCGCGCGCGACTACGGCGAGAACGCGATCTACCAGATGCTGCAGGCGTACAAAGCCGGCCAGACGACGGACGAGGTCTTCCGCACGGTTCTCAAGAGCGATCTCGCGGCCTTCGACAAGAAGTTCGACACGTACCTGCGCGAACGATTCAAAACGCCGCTCGCGAGCCTTGACCAGTATCGACGGACGATGGCCGATGCACGTCGTCTGTATGAAGCCGGTCAGCTCGATGCGGCAAAGTCGATGTTCGAAACTGCTCAAGCGGCGTTCCCGCAATACGGTGGCGACGACAGTCCGACCTCGTTCCTCGCGCAGATCTACACGAAGAAGGGCGATGCAGCTCGCGCGGTGGCGGAGCTGAAGCGTCTCACGGCGTCGAACGAGACCAATTACGGGGCACAGCTGGCGCTCGCCGACGCCTTGCAGAAGCAAGGGGACGCCAAGGGTGCGACCGCCGCGCTGGCGGCCGCGCTGTACATCAACCCATTCGAGCTGCCGGTGCATCAACGGCTCGCCGAGCTGGCGAAGACGTCAGGCGACGCGCAGATGGTGGTTCGGGAGCGCCGGGCGGTCGTTGCGCTTGCACCGGTGGACAGGCCAGAGGCGCTCTATCAGCTCGCCGTGGCCTATCGCGACGCTGGCGACGTGAAGGCCGCGCGGCACACCGTGCTCCGCGCCCTCGAGGATGCCCCGAACTTCGAGAAGGCGCAGACGTTGTTGCTCGCGATCCACGAGGCGCGAGCTGGAGGAAAAGCACCATGAAATACGCGGCGCGCACACGCTGGATGGTACTCCTGGTCGGCGTTGCTGTTGTCCCCGGCGCTCGGGTCGATCTCCAGGCACAGGACCGCCGGTCGATGATGCGCTACTTCGGCGACCCTAACGAGTACTACACGCCGCCCGCGTTTCACGGGAACGTCAAGTACGATGGACGGTTCACCTTTGCTCGGATCAAGTACCGGGGCTTTGCGCATTTCACGGACGAGGGCCCCGGGTGGTCGCACGACTATCCGCGGTCCGACGGTCACCTGATGAAGATCATGCGCGAGGTGACGGCGCTGCGCCCGTTCGTGCAGCGCGGCGACATCGTTGGCGGCAACATCTTTGCGCTCGACGATCCCGAGCTGATGAAGTACCCGATCGCGTACTTCTCCGAGCCGGGGGGCTGGTCGCCTAACGACAAGGAGGTCGCCGGCTTCAGGAATTATCTGCTCAAGGGCGGTTTCGTCATCTTCGACGACTTCGGCGAGATGCGCGGCTTCGATCAGGGCGACTGGCTGAACACGGTGACGCAGATGCAGCGCGTGCTGCCGGGCTGCCAGATGGTCCGTCTCGACGCCAGCCATCCGATCTTCCACTCGTTCTATGACATCGGTCTGGACGTCATCGGCCGTACCTATCGCGGCATCCCCGCATACTACGGCATCTATGAGAACAACGATCCGAAGCGCCGCCTGCTCGCCATTCTGAACTACAACAACGACATCGGTGAGTACTGGGAATTCTCCGACGAAGGCTTCGACCCCATCGCCCTCACGAACGAAGCGTACAAGTTGGGAGTGAACTATTTGATGTATGCGCTGACACACTGACGACGGTGATTGGTGGCTGGTGACTGGTGATTTGTTGGCTTTCACCAACCACCAGCCACCAATCACCAGCCACCAAGACGAATCACCACCTTACTCTGGACTTTCCCTTGGCCACCATCGCTCCCCCGCAATCCACGCTCGAGCAGGACGACCTCGAGCTCGCGCGACGTCTCAAGAGCGGACACGACGCCATCATTACCGAGCTGCGCAAGCTCATCGTCGGCCAACAAGACGTCATCGAGCTCGTGCTGCTGTCGCTCTTCACCGGTGGCAATAGTCTCATCGTCGGCGTTCCCGGGCTCGCGAAGACACTGCTCATCCACACGATGGCGCAGGTGCTCGACCTCAAGTTCTCGCGGATCCAGTTCACGCCGGACCTGATGCCGAGCGACATCACCGGCACCGAGATCATCCAGGAGGACGCCGAGTCGGGGCGGCGGCATCTCGTCTTCACGCCGGGGCCGATCTTCGCGAACATCATCCTCGCGGACGAGATCAACCGCACGCCGCCGAAGACGCAATCGGCGCTGCTCGAGGCGATGCAGGAGCATCGCGTCACGGTGCAGGGCCGGAGCTACACGCTGCAGGAGCCGTTCTTCGTCTTCGCGACGCAGAACCCGATCGAGCTCGAGGGAACGTATCCGCTTCCCGAGGCGCAGCTCGACCGATTCATGTTCGAGATCGTCATCGATTATCTCAGCGAGGAACAGGAGATCGAGGTCGTGCAGTCGACGACGTCGATCCAGAACTATCATTTCCAGCACGCGGTGAACGGAGCGGACATCGTCGCATTCCAGCAGCTGGTGCGGCGCGTTCCGGTCGCCGATGCGGTAGCTCGTTATGCGGTGAACATCGCGCGGATGAGCCGCCCCGGGCCGGCGTCGCCGGAGATCATCAAGAAGTACGTCTCGTACGGCGCCAGCGTCCGCGCGCCGCAGCATCTTCTCCTCGGCGGCAAAGCGCGGGCGCTGATGCATGGGCGTACGCACGTGAGCTTCGAGGACATCCGCGCGCTCGCGAAGCCAATCCTGCGCCACCGGGTGCTCGTGAACTTCCACGCCGAGTCCGAGCGTGTGACGTCCGACGTGGTGATCGACGAACTGCTGAAGGCGGTGCCGGTGCCG
>Ga0136846_1215031_pt1 | contig 37765 bp, 40 predicted proteins | sample HopSoiMetagenom2_FD_96841 | JGI IMG/M metagenome (GOLD analysis project Ga0136846, IMG submission 96841) | Grasslands soil microbial communities from Hopland, California, USA - 2 Assembly 2016 (version 4) | ecosystem: Environmental > Terrestrial > Soil > Grasslands | place: USA: Hopland...
ATTTTGCGCATGGCGTTGCTCAATCCCTGGACATACGGATTCAGCTCCTCTACGTTAACGGCTGGCTCGAATGTGGCGACATTCACAAGTTTGGCGTCAGGGTCGATACTCGCTATGAATGCTTCTAGTGATTCGCGATTGACAAATACCGGGTCTTCTTGCGTAAAGCGGAAGTCGATCTTCAGCAGCGCTGAGTCAGGCACTTTGTTGTAGGTGTTGTTAGGGGTCGAGAGATTGGCGATGCTGGCGGTAGTAGTCCAGGTTTCTTTATCTGGCGTCGGATAGCGTTTGAGTACAGCACCGGCAAAATCGCCGGCTTTGATGACCGCATTGCTGCCGTGCCACAGGTGTCCACCATGTGCCGTTTTACCGGTAAAAGCAATGTCTACCCAACATAAGCCGCGCGCGGCGTTGTAGATGGTATGGCGGTCGTTGGCATACTCACCCATCACGACGAATTTGGCACGAACACCGTCTTCGATTTGCACCCGTACCCCGTCGTGTCCCCCGACCTCTTCATCGCTGACAATCTGTAATCCTAGAGCGTATGGCACCTCATGAACCAGCTCGCAAAAGGCCGACGTTAGCGACAACGCAGTTCCTTTCATGTCCAGCGCACCGCGACCATAGAGATTGCCGTCTTTTTCGTACGCAACAAACTGTTCTGGTTTGCCAGGCACCACGTCCACATGGCCGTTTAGTAAGATGTCGAATTCCTCAGGGCGCACTGGACCACGGTAGGCTAAAAAGCTGGGCTTGCCGTTTTGCTCGAATCGCTCGATGGTGATATTGGGCACTTTGGCGACAAGATCGGCCACAAAATCAACGGCCTGTTGTAAGGCTGCAGGGTTGTCGCCGGTGGATGGGATGGCCATCAGCTGCTTGGTTTGTTCGATGATTCTTTTCGTCGTCATAGTTCTTTCTGATTATAAAAAAACCGGGCTGGAGCCCGGTTGGTCGTGGTTTCTTGAGGCCGCGCCTAACCGAGCTCTTCCGAGCCGACAATAAGGACGAGACCCATGAAACCTTTAGCCATAATGACGGAATTGTACTCTCCTGGTGTGGGTTGGTCAAGCTTTCCGGACACCAGTTTGTGGCTCTAGCCTAGGGCGGTTGGGCGGTGTAACTTTGCTATGCGCTAAGCAGAATTAAGCTGGTTTTCGATAACTTTTATGTAACCATCCAGCTCAGCGATTGTGTGAGTGAGCATTCCTTGCTGATTAAAATTCAGGCTTGCAATGCCATGTAATTCTTTTGCCACATGCAACCATGCACTTAGCTCCGGCGCTTCCTTTTGCCCTCCATGCGTACCTTTAAGCCCGTCAATAGCGGAAAACATAAGATTTTGCATATGCTCGCCGTTCAGAATGCTGCCAAGACGAAGTGTGCTTTGGACGGCGAGTAAGCAATCCGACGCAAAATCGGGATGATCGGTACTATCGAAGACACTCTTTAAGATGTCTGATCTTGTTGCGATGCTGTATGCGCCTAGCTGGCTTAGGTTGTCTAAGATAGTTCTAACAAGATCCTTTTTTCCTTCGGGATGGCCACGTTCTAACGCGAACGTAAAGAAGTCTGCGACTCCCTGATCCTCTGTGCGTGGGTCTGCCAGTAGTTGAAGTGTATGGCTTACTATCTCGCGTTTTTGCATATGAATTAGGCCTCGTGGTGCTTGGGGGTATTTTAAAAGTTCCCTCATTTGTGCAGCCACCCGTCCACAGGCAAAGCCGTCTCTTGCCTTTTCTTCAAAGAGGAATGAGCATATTGGTTTATCGGCTTCATCCATGGTCATTAGAACTTCATTGATAGCGGCAAGATCGGCATCTTCTAGGCAAACCCTTCCCCATGTGCTGTCCGATCCAGCATGTTGCGGTAAGGTGTAGTAAGTTGCATTGGCAAGCCGTGATAGAACTGCAGCTTGTGCTCTCGGGTCTGTGGTTTGTCTGAGATGATCTAGGTAGTCGGTTATGATGCCGCGGGTTGTCTGATAGCGGCTAAGACGTTCTTCGCCGGCTACGATAACGTTGGCCTTTCTTTCATCTGCCGGACCTGTAAACATAGGCGGCTGTAGGAGTAATTTGGCTGGAGTTTCTGATTCTCTATCAGTTATAGCCAGTATTGTGTCGGCTGAAACGCTCGTTGGGACGTGGACCACATCGCCCGGCAGAAATTCATACTCATGCCCAGGAGTCACCGCCCCGCCTACACTATCATCGTAGACTGCAACATATACAATATCGGCCGCCAGAGTGCCATAGCGAATTTTGGCGAAGGCTGGCGTTTTCGTCCAGCCAGAAGGTAGGCGGAATAGAATGTTCATCTCATCGAATGAGTAAAAATCTTCGACTATACCGGCAACAAGCATACGGCTAGGACGTCGGTCGCGGCCCGCTTTACCTTCCCTCCTCGCGGACGGGGGGTCGAAATATGCATCCGGAATAGCGCCGTCAAAGGTCGGTTCGAAGCCATAGGTGGCTTTGAATGTTATGGGCCAATGTGTATCGTCATCGGTGGGTTTGTCCCCGATGGTAAAGTCGGCGCCAAAGCGACGCTTACCGATTAAGGCTAGTGTCGCAACTCGTTCTGGTGCGACTGGAGCTGCAAACCATCGGCTGCAGTTAGGGTAGTGGCGAGTGACGAATACTGCCTGGCCACCGCTCTCCAATCCTACATATTCCAGCACACTTCGCATTGTTTTACCTGGTGTGTTTGGTATCGGATGTATCCGGGTGTCCCTTGCAAACTCTTCTGGCTGATACGGCAGCGTGTGTGGGGCGGGAGCTGTGCCTATGCCAGCTATTGCGCCCCGCGAATAGGTAAAGGTGGGCACCGACAGCCCATAAGGATCCTCCCGACTAGCCTCAACCGACGCTAGTAACGCATCTAAGGTAGGATCAATCGCCGGAAGCTGTTCTGAATAACCTGCTAATTCCCTCATAGATTTCTCTTCCGATATTCAGCGTCAGGCTGAGCATGACGGGGTGTATGGTTTACTCAAAATAATATAGGGTGCGCGTGCAAACTTACAATAAGCACATTCGGAAGTCGCCCTATGAGGTACTGCATCATCTCTGGTGGGTATTGCGTCACGTTGCCAAGTTGTGCAATAGTGTGTCGGACATGACTACACGGGACCACGCGATTTTAGCAATTATTAGCCTTCAGGGCTTTATTCTTGCTGCGCTTTCGCCGCGGTCACTCGTTTTGCCATAGAAATTAATACATTGCCATCCGAAACACTAAACGAGCTCGACCGTAATCCGAGCTCGTTTTTTGTTGGGCTGCATAAAAAAGGAGTAACTATGCGCCATAACGCAGAACCAGTTGGCGGAAAACGTCGAACAGTAAAAGGAGATCTGTTTGGCAATGCACCGCCGCAAAAGCCAAAGCCCCAGAAAAGTGTATATATTCCGGGACTGAATGCCGATGCAGTACAAGCAATAACAGCGGGCCTAAGGGACTATAGCGTTCAGCCTGTGGCGGTAAACCTGCTCGTACCCGGGCATGCCAAACTAAATGGTCGCAAGGAAGTAAGTGCTTTTTTGGAAAAGACTCCCCGGCCGGCAGATAGAGCTGAGTGGGCACTTACCACGCCACTTGTCGGACGTATTGCGCTCGGCAGTATATGTCATGTGGGATCTAAACGCGAGCCGTACGAATCTTTTGCCGACATTGATGCCGTAGGCGCGTCTTCTGTAGTTTCGGCCATTCGCGGTATGCAACCGCCATTTATTTTGGACGACGCTCCACGTACCAGAAGCTATACGTATGATTGTGTGTCTGGAATGAGTTTGCCGGTTATCATGCGCCGTCTGCCGATATTGAATCTGTGCCGGGGTTTGTTGCTTTCGGATAATAATGATTCACCGAAGATGTACAGACACACGGCTCAGGTGGCGCTAGTATCAGCCCTCGTAATGCACCCTGAGTGGCACGAGATGTTGGATGAGCCGTCTACTCAGTCTGCCTCTCTTGGGCCCGGAGCGGCCGAGGTGGTGGATCTAGCTCTGGAAACAGGAGATACGGACGTGCTAGTGCCCGTGGCTACAAGTCTGGTATTGAGTCAGCAGTGGTCGATGGTGGATACATTGCCTCGGCGAGCATAGGGTGTACTTCGCCCAGCTTTTCGCGCATGGTGTTTAGGAGGGGCCGAATTGCACTATTTGTAGAGGCAAGGCCAGTTTCGAGTAGTTCGGTGGCGCTGATCGTTGTCTTCCAGCGCATGCGATGGCCGGCCAGTACGGCGTATTGCGCCTCAAGTTCGAGCCCGGCTTGCTGCATGAAGCTGTATAGTTCCAGGCTGGCTGCAAAGCCGAGTTCGAATTGGTCGGTCAGTCCTGCGGCGTCAATTTCGTCAGGCATATCATAACCATAGCGCGGCGTAAGCTGCTGATGCGGCGGCGTAATAGTGAAGTGCTCGCTTACGGCTTTATAGCAGACATAGTCGCTTAGGATGTCCCACGTATAGCGGATTTTTTGGAATGCAGTTTTATTGCTACTTTTCAGGTATGTTTCCATAACATCAAGTTTGCGAGTGTAGGGCCAAATGTTGGTTTGCGCCCGGAGGTCGGCCAGCGGCAGATTGCTCGCACCGTAGAGCATGTCGGGAATAAGGTCGAACTCGTTACGCGGCCAGACTTCGCTGAGTTGCACAGCATCAGTGCTGGCAGCATGCTGCGAGGGCAATGTATCTTGAGTAAGCTTGGTGAGGGCAGCCAGACTCCCCTGCTCAATGTGCTCGCGAAGTTGACTATCTTCCGCAGCATAGACGGCAAGCGGTGTCAGACCTGCGAGCAAGTCGTCAGCTTCGTGCGGGTCGCGGCCTTGTTCTTTCAAATACGTGCCGATGCTTTTATGCATATCGGCCTGCAGTCGAATGATCGCCTCCATATGCAATTTGTACTGGCGCTTAACGTCATCGTCGAGTGAGTCGGGGGTGTAGTAGGCGTCCATCTTTTCAGCGGCAGCTGCATCAATAATCTGTGGCGAGGCAGTAGCTTCGGCTTTAGAGAGGGTGGGCATGGGCATTTCCAGTTGCGAGGGTGGTGGCAGCAAGGGACTGATCTTTTCCCAGAGCAATGACTGAATCGCTTCGATTTCCATTAATGTGTCGCCGCGGACACAGTCGATCCGTTGAAAGTCCTTTGGGAAAAGTTGGGTCATGTCGTCATACACTGCCAGAGCATGTTCAAGATGACGAGGGTCTTTTTCGTGAGCATCGCGCGCTTTGCCTGATTGCTCGAGTAGCATCTGCGAGATCTCGGGTGGCGCGCGCAGCACAAAACTCAAATCGGGGCGCGGAATTTTGAGCATCTCAAATTCGAGGTTGTCGAGCCAAATAAAATAGCCTCGCCGTTCTTCGGGAGAACGGAATTTGGTCCCCTGATGGGCCATGCTGGAGCCGGTAAAACGATCAGCTAGTACGATTTTGCCGGCGTCAAGCGCGGCATGAATCGCCGGAGCAGCCTCAAAACGATCCAGTGCATAGAAAAGCGAGGAAGTGTACGGGCCGATGGCGTTGGCATCGCCGTATTTGCCCGCTAGGTATTCGCGGACAAAATAGCTGGAGGGTTGGTCATACTGCGGAAAATCAAAAGTAACCACATCATAACCTGCCTGACGCAAGCGCGCTTCGAGCAGGCGGAACTGTGTGCTTTTGCCCGAACCATCGACGCCTTCCAAAACAATAAATGTGCCGCGTTGTACTGTCATGACTGTCTGTTGCCTCCGTGTGCTAACGTCGCGGGACCTCACCTCCTCGCACCCAACATAATTTAGCCACACCTTAGCATCATTTGCAACATTAGGAGCGGACAGAGCTTCGAACACCCCTGTCATTCCGGACTTGATCCGGAATCCCACCACAGGACTTAGTGTGCACTAACCATCTCTCAACCGCTGCTCCACCTCTCCGACTAGTTCGGCCGTAATGGAAAACCGATTAACAGAGGGAGTTCTTGGACTGGATAAAGCCGAGGACTGTTTGAGCACCATAGGGGCGAGTTCCGCAGGCTCAGTCCAAGAACTCCCTCTGTTAGTAGGCTTTTTCATTTTTAGGCCGAGAGGTTTTTGGCTACTTTTTTACGGGAAAAAAGTAGCATTATGAAGATTGCAATTCGCGGTTAAAGGATTTACTGAGGAGACAGAAGTAGCTTTGTGGATTCCGAACAACAGAATAAAGTCAGGTTTGAATAATCGCCACTAGTCTTCTTTTACCCGATAATGCAGCAAGACGTTGCTGTCGTCCAAGCGTTCGACGTTCTGCAGGCTTATGGTCGTTTCTATCGGAACGTTGAACAAGGGTTGTCCGGTACCAAACAACGTTGCCTGCATATCAATATAGAGGTCATTCACCAGTCCGGCTTCCATAAACATGCTATAGATTTGCGTGCCGCCGCAGATGGCCAAATCTTCTACGCCTTCTTTTTCTAGACGCTCAATGAAGGCTTGCGGCGTTTCGGCAGTCGCCTCAACCTCTGGATAATCAGTAATATCTTCGGGGTGGTGAGTGAAGACAAAAAGTCGCCTGCCTGGCATGCTTTTGGTAAAAACCGTAGGATACTTTTGGGCGGTGGTCAGGAACGTGCTGCGCCCCATGACCATATTGTTGGCCTGTTTGATGTAGCGTGTAAACAATTCTTTATCTGCCTTATTGGTCCAGTCGGTTGATAAGTGGCTGGCATCTTTGCCGATATAGCCATCGGCAGTCATCGCGGCCACGATAAAAATGTTCATTATGTAACTCTCCTTACTTTTTTGCCGGCTAGTTCCAGCATCCTTACGGCATAGCCATTAGAGTGATCCTGGACATATACGAACTCCTCGATGTCGGTTTCGGCAAACATACGGCTGCACTGCGGGCAAGGTAGCAGATTGATGAATAGCGTCGTACCCTGCATCTCCAGTCGCTGTTTTTGGGCGGCGATCAGCAGCTCAACTTCGGCGTGCACGGTGTCGTAATGATTAAGGTCGTTGGGCGGCGAAAAATGGATCTCGCGCGAGGCACCGTGATGCATGGCATAGGTTTGGGATGGCACAACTCTATTGTAGGCCCAAGCGAGTAGTTTATATTTTTTGCCAGCAGATTTTCCCAGTGCAACGCCAGTTTGAAAACTGTAGTCGAACGAGTAGGCAGCAACCTCTTGGGCGAGTTCGATCATCTGTGCTTCGCTATAAGTGCCGGGCGTAAAAGGGTGAGCGGCCGCTATTTCTGTCATCACCTTGGACTCGTAGGCTTGCGCTTCGGCTTCGCTCGCAAAGGGCGATACCATTTCGTAATCGATACGCCGGTTTGCCAGTACATAGTAAGCTTCTGTGGTATGAAAAGCCTGCTTCCAGGAACCGTTTACCAGCAGTACTCTTTTGAAGTTGAGCTTTTCGGCTATATATTTTAACTCTCGCTGGAAATAGTGGAGGGTGTATATATGATGTTTTACACCAGAGGCGTTGACGGCATCAATGATACGTTGCACCGTATTGGCCTGCAGGGTTTTAAACTGCGGCTGATTTTCGAACCCTGCAACATAGGGCTCTTTGGCAAGTCCGAGCACGATATTCCCTTGGGGCAGATATACTTTCACAAGGTCGGTGAAGCGTTTGGCGGATAGCTCCCTAGGTGCTGCAATAAAAGTGGCGTGCAGTCTTTTGATGTCACCTTTGCTGCCAAAAGCGAATTCTGACCAGTCGAAAGTGTATTCGCTCATTCTGATACTTTCTGCAGGACGGCCCGAATGCCGTCTGAGACGCGGGGATGTGCGAGCGCGTCCTCAAGGTCAAGCCAGAGCAGCGATTCGCAGTCATCTCCTGGATGCAGTGCAGTCTCGGCGTAATCTTTGAGCAAGTAGGTATTCCATAAAAAGCGATTGTTGGCACGATAGGTCGCCTTCAGATGGGGGTCGGTGCGCGTAATAACGGTCGAGCTTAGGCGCGAATCGAGGAGGGTTATCTTTCTAGTATCAAGCGTTAGGCCAGTTTCTTCGCGCACTTCGCGCGCGAGCTCGGCCTCGAGCGGCACGCTAAAGTCCTCTACGCCACCCCCTGGCAGTGTCAGGTAATCAGGGCTCAGTTTAAGGTGCTTTTGGCGTTCTTGGAGCAGTATCTGGCGTTTATCGTTCAGGATAACTAGATCGCATACGATGCGCATGCCCGACGGCCGGGCATATTTTTCGTCAAATTTGAGATCGCTCTCAACGATCTTTTTACGGGCCTGCTTGTAAAGCGTCACATTTTGCAGCGGTGTGTACTTAAGCTTGCGGTAGCGCCACTCCATAAGATCAGGTGCATCGAAGGGCACGCAGTGAAAATGAATATGATCATTCACCGTACTCTGCGCCGTGGCACCATCTTTTTGAATAAACTGCATACCCTCCACGCCATGGACTTTCTTGATCAGTTTTTTGGCGATGTACGAGAACTCGCGGATGGTGTCCCACTCTAGTTGGGTGAGGTCTTTGGTAGAGCGCACATGGCGGCGCGGTAGTATCATGAAATGGCCGTCGATGTAAGCGAACAGGCTAATGGTCATTACCACCCCGTGCTTTTCAAAAAAGACGTATTTTTCGCTCAGGTCGCAAAAGACACATTTGCCTACCGACTGCCAAATGGAGTCGTATTGGTTGGCGAACCGCGCATCGCGGTAGCGCTCCTGTTTGGCTTGTTCGTCTTTAGACAGAGGCATACTACTTCTCTTTGAGTGGGTCTTTACGTAGTTCCATAAAGTCTTTAAAGATGTCTCCCAGCTGGCCACCGATGGCCCGCTGGATGATTTTGGTGGTGGAGATGGCGGTGGATTGGCGGTCGACCACTTTCACTTCGCCGCCGTACTTGGTAACGGTTTTGTACTCGCGCGATGTTTTGTAATTCTCCGTCCAATCTTCTTTCACCGTGATGTATACATCGGGTTGCAATAGGCCGAGCGACGGCTGGCAACTGGGCTCGGGCAAGATAGTCACAAAATCAACGGGGCGCAAATAAGTGAGCATTTCGGCGCGGATTTTCTCGTCCAAAACTGGCTTGTTGGGGCCTTTTACCTTCCGGATGGCCTCGTTACTGCTCACCCCTACCACTAAGATATCGCCGTTGGCTTTGGCTTCTTCCAGATAGCGGCACTGCCCCACATGCAACAAATCCCACGACCCTGCGGTAAAAACTATTTTCTTGCCGCTTTCTTTGAGTTTTTCACTTAAGGTCATTAGATCGCTTTGCCCGATCAGTCGCTTTTTCCACGCCGTGGCCATGTTGTTCCCTCTCTTTTGTTCGTAACTTCTATTCTAGCAAATAACCTTTCGTTCGATTAGGCAATCTTTTGTGCGTATAAAATGCTCGTTTTGACTCAAGGATTCGTATGGGTTGTGGCGCAGGAATTTATAGAGGTCGTAACAGAGGAACAAATTGATAAGTGTTTCTAATACATTGACTGTACCAGCATCGGTTTTGAGTTTAATATTTTTAAAGATTGTCTGCCCTCGTTTGTTGTAACCTGATTGTAAAAAGTACTTCCGTACTTGGTCGGCAGTTTTGTACTTACAGTCAACCAATAAAAAGGCTAGCGTACGCGCAACATCAAACAGTGGATGTCCCCAAGATGCCTTCTCAAAATCGAGAATGCCGCTAATCTGCCGCTGTGCGAATAAGACGTTGCCGCGCACGAAATCCATGTGTAGCCATTGCTGGTTTGGTAGGCCATGTGCCAAGCGGAGCAACTGCAATAGTGGATCACAAACCTGCGGCGAAATCGTAAGACCTAATTTGGTTTGCAGCGCTTTTGAGACTCCAGGCTCTGAAAAGTAGCGCTGCATTTTTTGGCAGAGCACTAAGTATTCATCGCTCACTGATGGCCCGTCTTCCCTGGGCAAGTTTTGTAACGCAGCATGTAGGTTGCTCAGCTCGCCTCCAAGCAGTTTGATGTGCTCTTGCGTGTAGGCTTCCCACGGAATAGTTTTCCCTGGCAGGTAGTTATAGAGGGCTGCATATTTTATATGCTTGCCGGCTTGGATCTTCATAACACGCGTGTCGTAGGGATGCCGCACTAGTAGTCCCTGGCGAGCAAGATGCTCGGACACCCTGTGAGCGGTGCGTATCTTGGCCAATATCCCTGCTTCGCTTTTGTAGAGGATGAGATTCACAAGCCTGCCGTTTGTAAGCCTGACGCCGTACGTCTCGTTGCGATACCCTTTTTGTACAGGCAGCACCTGAGAGTATGGTAGATTGTACGCGCCGAGAATACGGTCAGTAAGAGAGCTGTGTTCCATGCGGCTGATTATACCTTTTCCGGGATGTTAGGTATGCTACATTCATACGAACCATAAATCGAAGAGGAGCCAGAGGTATGTCAGAAATAGGCTCAGGTTTTATACAGGAGATGATAACTGCAGAGACATTGCAGGCGCCGGCTACTCCCGGACGGCTCGACCTCTGCTCAGAACTGGAGCGGCTATATGCACCACCCAATGTACCAACCAAGTTAGATATATCCCGCCTAGGTGCCGTACTAAACCAGGAGGCGGTCCTCATGGTAATGCGCGATTCTGACAATGCCCATCACATTCGAGCTGTGGTCGGCGGAATCGCGGTTAGCACGTTGGAGGGAAAGCAAGGCGTCATCACCGGACTGGTTACCGAACAAGACTACCGCCATCGCGGTCTCGCCACCCAACTATTGCGAGGCACAGAGGGGTGGCTTGCTAACCTCGGCATCCAACGCGTTAGACTATCCGACGGCATGGCTCAAGATGCTAATGCCGATTTTTGGCACCGCCGAGGCTATCTCCGTGGCCCGGGTTCGCCGAGTTTTTTCAAAAACTTAGGAGATCCTGTAGTCAACTACTGGCTCAATGAGACATGCTAGATTTGTTCTTGATACTATCTAGCTGGATCGCAGCACTGGTATACTTACATACATGACACATCCGGAGTACGAATATCTCAAGCTGATGCTGGAGATTCTCAAAGAGGGTAAAAGCAAGCCAACGCGCGGCGTGCATGGCATCAAGTCGATTTTTGGTGCGCAGGTACGCTTTGACATGCGGCAGGGTTTCCCGTTGTTAACTACCAAGAAGATGCCCTTCAAGATTTTATTGCACGAGCTGCTGTGGTTTATCTCTGGGACCTCGAATGTCGACTATTTGCATGAGCATAAGATTCACTACTGGGATGGTTTTTTAAACGACGATAATCCGCATGACCTCGGCCGTGTGTATGGTGTACAGTGGCGGCACTGGCGGCGCCCAGATGGTACTGAGTTCGACCAGCTGCAATGGGCTATCGATGAAATCAAGAACAACCCGCACTCCAAAGCCATTATTGTCAGCGCCTGGAATGCTGGCGAGCTGAAGGAAATGCGTTTGCCTCCGTGCCACACTATGTTCCAATTCGACGTTACTAAGGGTAAGCTACGCTTGCATTTATATCAGCGCTCGTGGGATGTATTTCTTGGGGCGCCCTTTAACATCGCCCAGTACGCTATGCTTTTGCACATGGTCGCCTATCTAACCAATCTCGAACCGCGCGAGTTGATTATTTCGGCCGGCAACGCCCATTTGTACACCAACCATATCGAGGCCGCTAAGGAGCAATTGCAGCGTAAGCCATTGCCGCTTCCCCGCCTCAAGATCGTAGGCGAGGTCGCCAGCATTGACGACTTCAAGGAAGAAAATTTTGTGCTTGAAGGCTATCAATCGCATCCCAAACTCAAGGCCGACCTGGTAATCGTGTAGCTGATTAGGTCGCAGTTATAACGCTGGATCGTTCGTTATAAAACGCTCACAATGAGGCGCATCCAAACTTCATCTTCACTACTATCCACATCTTCGTGCAGTTCTGAATAATCCAAGACCTGAAGGCCAGCTTTGTCGATAAGAGAGCGTAGCTCCATTTCGGTAAACTTTCTACGGTAGCGTAAGCTATTACCATTGAAACGCTTTTTCTCGATATAGCCCTCCTCAGGGCGACCATGTTTTGTAGTTGCGATAAGAGCAACGCCATCAGCAGATAACAAGCTCTTAATCTTTTGGAGGACATGCAGGGCTTTATTTCCCGGGAATAAATGCACAAAAGCACAAGCGAATATACCTTCAAACCGCTGGTCGCCGAAGTCGTGTCCCAAGAAATCGTCAACAATGATTGGCACTTCTGGCACGGTTTCCTGGGCAATCGCTGCCATTTCGGGCGACAGTTCTATACCGCTCGGGTCAAATCCTCTAGCTTTTAGCAAACTGAGGACATTGCCATTGCCCGGCCCCAAGTCTAAAATCTTTAGATGATCCGAAGCCTTGGCTGGTAAATAGCGCTGAATATAATCAACTAGGTCAATATCACCATCAGTCCATGCTTTTGAGTGCATTTTAGTGCGATACTCTTTGGCGTAGGCATTATAAGCATCACGATTATGTGCTAAGTAATCGTCGGGGTTAAGTTGCGTTTTCATACATTAGATATATTCCTGAACCGGCTGCGTTTGTTGAAAAGAAAAGTGCTAGGCTATTCGACAACCTTTACATCGCGCCAGAAGGCGACGTAATTGCTAAAGTCTTTTTTGACGATGGTGATAGCGCTGGTCTTTGGCTCGGGGTAGCTCCAGGCATTGTCTTTGCTGACTTTGTCGCCGTCAATAATATCGAAATACTGGCAGACGCCCTTCCAGGGGCAGGTGTAGGGTGTATCACTCTTTCGTAAGTATTTCTGTTTGACGCTCGAGGGTGGGAAATACCAGTTTTGTTCGATATAGATGAGTTGGTCTTTTGGGGCTTCGGCAATAACGATGTCGTTCCAGATAGCTTTCATGACTCTCCTTGTCTTCAAATGGCAGTTGCTTACTCACATTGTAGCAGTGTGCTGCAGTTATTGCTGGACTAGTTGTTGGTAGACCGCTCGGTGCTCCTCACACATGCGCTGCATAGTAAAGCGCGCCTCAAACTCATTCCGGCATAGCTGGCGACTGAGGTAGGGAATTTTACATATCGCCTCGGCAAGCGCTCCAGCTGTATCTGTATCGTTTTTCTGTTTGGATACAATGTAGCCCGTTTTTCCGTGAGTAATAACTTCGGGTAATGCTCCGGAATCCAGGCCAATTACTGGCGTGCCACAGGCGAGTGACTCGATGAGCACCATACCAAAGGGTTCATCAAAGACGGATGGCATAAGCAGCGCACTGGCATTGCCGAGGAAGTCTTGCTTGGTACGAAGGGTGTTAATAAAACCGACATATTCGATGTTGGGGTCATTGAGTTCGGGCTCGATATACTCCCGCCAATAACTGTCCTTGCTGCCTGCATAATGTTTGCCGGCAATCTTGAGCTTGAGAGGCGTTTTGGCGGTCTTGTTGTAACGCTGTATCGCTTGAATTGCCAAGTGAGTGCCTTTGGCCTCGATAATTCTCCCCAAGTACGCGACGTACCCGCCCTTCGGCTCATAAGTAGCGGCCAAAGCCGACTCTTGCAGCCCGTGATAGATATTGCCTATCCAGTTGGTGTCTTCAGGCATCCCATGACGCTGAGCAAGAGACACAGAGAGCCAGTTGAGATATGGGTATTTCGGGAAGATATTCTTGTATTTGATAAGGAAGTTAAACGGGTCGTGGTGCGTAAAAATGACCGGCCTGGCGCACAGCTGTGCAAACGGTAATGCGATATCTTCTTCGTTGGTATAGATGTGTACGATGTCCAACTCGCCCTTATTGGCCATGCCATAGGCTTTGGCGATGAGTTCGGCTTGTACTTGCCGGGCTAGGCTCACGAAAGTAACGGGATGCTTCTTGAGCAGATCGACATAGGTGTCGCCGCGGCCGGCAAGCTCTTGCTCAAACAAGTGCAGGTCAGCCGTACTATTTTTGACGGCAGTGTCTATAGGCCCTGGAGAAAAGAGCGTCACCGTCTCACCCAGCTTTTGCAACCCCTCGGCCAGACCAAGTGCTAAAGGGGCTGGCGAAAAGATAACCTCAGGCAGGATGTCCCGGTGCATAAAGATATGCGGAACAACGATGCCGATTTTCATATGCGTTTTTCTGCTCAGCCTGAGAAGCTACTTCGCCTCGTCATCTTTGTCGAGAAAACTGAGGTCTAGTTCGTCCATGCCCATTTCGTCTTCAGCATAGTAACCGTCTGCTGCAGCGTCGTCGGTTTGCGTCATGTGTATATCCTATCTTATTCGTTACTTTAGATAGAGTATGCCTCAGCTCACTTTGATTTGTAAAGTCGGCCATGCTGCCACGAGAAAAACTTGCTACACTACTAGTAACGTATGATTGCGACACGCACATCCCCGCGGCGCTCGTTGTTGCTGAAGGTTTTGGCCTACGGTATAGGCGTGCATGGCCTATTGATGATTGGGGGCACGCTCGCTGAGCAGCTCGATTTTCATGCCAGCCGTCACCATTTTTTGCACGTTAGTGGGCTGGTATTTGATGTTCCCCTCTTGTTTGGTCTTACTCTGCTGTATCTGAGCGCCTTGCTTCGCCGTCAGAAGCGCACTGCCTGGGCGGCGGCGTTGATTATTTATGCGGCGATTTTTGCCTTTGCCCTGTACCGTATACACGACTTACCAGAAGTGCGGCACCCGTTGATTGCCGCCATACGCACCCTTATATTGCCACTCCTGGCTGTAGGGGGGCTATGGGGACTCCGCAAACAGTTTACGGTGCGGAGTGACTTGCAGAGCTTTCGGTTTTCGCTCCGTTTCACCCTTCTAGTGCTGGCAGTTGCCTTCGTGTACGGTACGACCGGCTTTATGCTCATGGACCGCCGCGATTTCCATCAGGAGATCTCCCTTGTCGAAGCTATGCACCGCACCGTCGACCAGTTCGATTTAACTACTACGCACGCATTGCAGCCGCACACCCGCCGCGCCAAGTTGTTTTTAGATTCGCTCAGTGTCGTCAGCTTAGGGGCAGTAAGCTATGCGATTGTGTCGCTGTTTCAGCCCATTCGCTCGCGGCTTGTTGACGAATCGCAACAACGCGTATTGGCCGAGCAGCTTTTAAGGCGGCATGGAGGCAGCAGTGAGGATTACTTTAAGCTTTGGCCGCACGATAAGCAGTACTTCTTTAATCTTTCGCACACGGCAGGTCTGGCGTATGGCGTACGTCACGGCGTCGCGTTGGTGGTTGGGGACCCCTTTGGCCACACGAACGACTACGACAGCCTACTAGCGAGCTTTACTGAGTTTTGCCGCACGAACGACTGGATGATGGCTTTTATCCATACTGAGCCGCATCATACGCCTCTCTATAAGAGTCAGGACTTTGGTCTACAAAAGATTGGCGAAGAGGCAGTTCTGGATATTGCGCATTTCCGCCAAAACGTGCGCGGCAACAAATATTTTCGGCAGATTACCAACAAGTTTACCAAACAGGGTTTTACCTCGGAAATGCTCTTGCCTCCCCACAACGATGCGGTTATCGACCGGCTTAGCACTATTTCAGACGACTGGCTCAAACAGCCAGGGCGAGCCGAACGCCGCTTCCTGATGGGCTATTTTAGTAGCGAGTATATGCAGGAGTGCCCTGTACTGGTCTTGCGTGACGCTGCCGGTACAATCCAGGCATTCATTAACCAGGTAATGTCATACGATTCTGAGGAGGCGAATTTTGATTTGCTGCGCCACACACATAAAAGCCTCGGTAATGCGAATGACTTCCTGTTGATGCAGTTTATTGAGTACGCGCACGAAAAGGGTTTTAAACGGGTGAATTTAGGCCTGTGCCCCCTCTCCGGGCTAGATACTACAGATGAGGAGCGTTCGGTTATTGATAGCGCACTGCGATTTTTATATGCCAATGGCGATCGTTTCTACTCCTTTAGCGGCCTGCGGCGTTTTAAAGCCAAGTATGAACCACAGTGGAGTGGGCGCTACATCGCTTACCGCGGCGGTATCCGTGGCTTTACACGCGTACTCAATGCACTCAATAAAGCCATGAAGATTTAGCGTTTACTAGGGGTCGGAGGCTGGTCATTCTTCTGCGTGGGGTAGAGTCAGGCGTAGTGCAACCAGACCGACTTTAGTCGGCCTGCGTGAAACGCTCTACCCCACGCAGAAGAATGACCAGCTGATAGGCAATATAACAAAAAGATCACCCAGGTTGAGCGATCTTTTTTGTTGAGTAGGAAACTCTAAAGTTCGTTTGTGGCAATCGTGATCGATGGGCCCATGGTTGTCGCCATATGGATCGCTTTCACGTAGTTGCTCTTTACGCTGGCGGGCTTGTTGCCCTTGATAGAAGCGAGCACGGCGCGAGCGTTTTCTTCAAGCTTCTGCGCGCCAAAGCTTACCTTACCAATGGCCAGGTGCACGATACCGGTGCTGTCTACGCGGTATTCGACGCGGCCAGCCTTAGCTTCGGCGACTGCCTTTGCTAGGTCAGTCGTAACAGTGCCGCTCTTAGGGTTTGGCATCAAGCCGCGAGGCCCCAGTAAGCGGGCGTATTTACCCAGCTTTGGCATTTGCGCGGGGGTGGAAATAAGCACATCGAAGTTGATCTCGCCCTTTTCCAGCGCCTTGGTGATGTTCTCGACGCCGGTAAGATCGGCATTTGCTACTTTTTCGTCATCCATAACAGCAACACGGATAGTCTTGCCGGTTCCGGCAGGCAGAACCAGGTTGTCGCGGATGTTTTGATCGGCGTGGCGTGGGTCGACGTTGAGATTGATGTGCAGCTCAACGCTAGCGTCAAACTTAACCGGGCTAGTCTTGGTAGCCAGCTCGACCGCTTCGGGAAGCGTGTAAGTTTTGCTCTTATCGACGAGCTCGGCACTGCTGCGGAACTTTTTACCCTGACGCTCCAAGCGAGTGCGCGTAGGATTAGCGTGCTGCTTGGGTTTGTTCTCGGCTTCGGCATCAGCTTCGACTTTTTGGGCCTTGCGTTCTTCCTTGGCTTCTTTTGCCTCAGCTTCTTTGAGTGCTTTTTCGCTGCGCTTGCCAGCCTTGGCGGTTTTTACTTCTTCTACAGGAGCTTCATCTACAGTTGTAGGTGTGGTCTGCTCTTCGTTTTCTTGTACGTCTTCTTTACTCATGGTATTTATTCCTTTCGTGGTGCTGGCGGCGATTAAGCCTCCCACGTATTATTGTTAACTCCTAATAAGGTGTCGCTTAAAAGACAGCCTACGCCAGTTGATACGATGAATTGCTTCGGCGCGCCATATGCCTCTTCATAAAGTCCGGGATATTCGTGCCTCGTTTTGTCGGCTATTTCTTCTAGCCATTGTGCGTCTTCAATCTCTCCTGCACGGTCAGCTTGATCTGCAAGCTTCCAGGTATGTTCAATCCCTTGCTTGAGTTCTTCTGCCGTAAGCCTCTCTCCAAAACGTTCTTGATTTGCGGGATAGCTCAGAACATTGCTCGACATGTCGAGACTCTACCCTTCGACTTCAACGCCCATGCTGCGGGCAGTGCCTGCAACCATCTTTTTGACGGCTGGAATGTCGTCGGTGTTCATGTCGCGAGCTTTTTCTTCGGCGATCTGGGTGAGCATGGCGTCGGTCAGTTTTTTGCTAACCTTTTCGCTGTTGGGGCGGCCAGAGCCTTTTTGGATACCCAGGGCGGCGCGGATGCGGTCATCGGTAGGTAAGCTTACATAGCGCCAGCTCATGGTACGGTCTTCGTAGATAGTGATGTGTACAGTCAGGGTTTGACCGTTTAAGTCTTTGGTTTGGTCGTTGAACGGGTTGATGAAATCCATCATGTTCACCCCGTGCTGACCAAGACTGCTACCCACGGGTGGCGCAGCAGAAGCGCGGCCAGCGGGAATTTTCATTTTTAAGTTTGCTTTTACGGCTTTTGCCATATAATTAAGTCTCCTTTTACGGGCAATGTAAGAGTTAGAAGCCTCTTGCCTGCTCTCCTACCTTTAAGTAGTGCGTAACCTATCTATTATACAATAGTACTCCGTCTTTTGTCGAGGGAGCGCTGCCTAATCGCCGCACTCAGGTATGCGAGGCTGCCGATAGCAGCAGCTGCGAGTGACTCGGGCGCCGCGCTATTATTACATATTGCTTCCAAGTCAGACGCCATCATTATTGCCAGGCCTATGCCCCGCACTTTATCTATTTCTTCTTGAGCCTGGAGAAATGAGGGCTGGGGTCGCTCTGCGGACATATCTAAACGCGTTTTACTTGCAGACTGTCGAGTTCTACCGGAGTTTCGCGGCCAAACATATTGACGAGCACCTTGAGTTTGCCCTTGGCGGCATCAATTTCGTTGATCGAGCCATCGAAGCCCTTGAATGGACCGTCGGTGATGCTGACCACTTCGCCCAGGCGATAGTCGATCTTGTGCTTCGGCTGCTCCAGGCCCATGCGCTTCTGAATCTTTTCGATTTCATCTTCACTCACGGGAGTCGGCTCAGAGCCGCTACCTACAAAGCCGGTCACGCTCGGGGTGTTACGCACGATATACCAGGCGTCTTCGCTCATCTTCATTTGTACGAGGACATAGCCCTGGAAGATGCGCTTTTCGACAACGCGACGCTTGCCGTTCTTGATCTCGATCATCTTTTCTTTTGGCACGAGCACCTGGAAGATTTTGTCTTTCATGTCCAGGCTATCCGCGCGCTGGCGAATGCTCTCAGCCACCTTCTCTTCGTAGCCGCTGTAGGTGTGAATTGCATACCACTGTTTGGTTGCATCGTAACGCTTATTCATGTTATTTCAATAAAACCTGTTTAAATAATTTGTCTAATCCGTAGTCGACGAGGGCGATCATAATGCCAAAGATCGTTGCGAATACTAACACCGCGCTGGTGAGCTGGAAAGATTCGCGCCGGTTAGGCCACGTCACCTGGCGAAGCTCCTTAAAACTATTACGGAAATATTTGGGCCATAGTATGTAGCCGATAATCCGAAAAGGTTTGAACTTGCCTAACCCCGTAAACGGCCGTCCGATAATCCGAAACGGCAAACTGATATAGTGTAAACTCAGTCGCAACACGCCGCCTTTTTTGGGCTGCACCTGCGCGCTTTTTTCGGCCGCCTCGCGCACGGTTTCAGCCTTTTTGACTATCCGGCGTTTTGGCTTGTCTTCCGCTTGTGCCACACGTTTCTCCCTCATTAAAAAGAGCCTACTTATACAGTAAGCTCCAATATGTCAAGTGTACGACGATCGTTTTAAAAAGTCAATCTGCCTTTTTAGTGTTGAGTAGTTGTGTAATAAGGTGAAGAGCGCCCAGCTACATGGGCGCTCTTCTATATAACGGGTTGCTACCGCTTGCTAAGGTATGATCCGCAAGAAGGTGGTTAGTTCGTTGGAAGTTGCTTGTGTACCCGACGGCGGTAGTACTGTGCTGTAGGATGAGATGAAAGCCTCAAAGTGGTTAGCTCCGTAGTGAAGTGACGCTGAAGCGCTGCAGGTTGTACCTGTGCCACACACCGCAATACGAGCCCCGGTATCGACATTGTAGATCTCGATGTAGTAAGGGGTAGGCCCAACATTAACATTGGATGTCGCTGTCAGTGTGACCGGACTACCGTATGTTGTCGTGGGACCGGTGAGTGATACCCGATAGTTGCCACTTGTCCATGTAGTGAAAACAGCGTTAGAGGTGGCAATAATGCCTGTTGGTGGATTGAGTGTACTGAGATTTGAAACATACGCTACGAATTTGTGGGTTGTAGCGGCAGCTTCGCTGATTGTTGCGCTGCAAGTCGTTCCAAAGCCACAGTCATTGAGGCGAGTACCAGTCGTAGCGTCGTAGATCTCAGTCCACTGCGGCGCAGTACTGATATCCTGGCTGGTGGTGCTGGTTAGCGTCGCGACGCCATTGAGGGGCAACGTACTATAGTTGACCGCAAGAGTAATGTTGACGCCGTGCCATAAGACATAGGCACTGGCGGATGCCTGGATGCCCGTTGGGGGTGTGCTCATGCTCGATGGATAGTATGCCACGTAAGCGATATAGCTGTGGGTTGTCGGCTGGGGCTGGGTGACGGTTGCCGTACAACTGGTACCTGTTGCACAGATGGCGACGTAGTTATGTGCTGTGTTATCAAAGATCTCGATGTAGTAAGGAGTAGGCCCCACGTTCATATTGGTAGTTGCAGTAAGCGTCGATGACTGGGTTGGCCATAGGTTGTTCGAGCTTGCTGCTAGCGAAAGCGTCCAGGTTGTGTCCGGGTGAACTACGTTACCATGCGCATCTCCCTTTGCAGGCACCTCTTGACTTATGGTGTTGTGAATTGCCTGGGTGCTAACTTGCGGCTTTGTAGCGTTGCTAACGCTTGTGGCGCTTACGGCTGCAAGCGAGAAGCTGCTGAGCAGGGCGCTTGCGAGCAGGATACGAACTGTATTGAGGGTTCGCCGCATTCCGTGTTGATAGTATTTTAATTTCATCTATATTTCCTATTCAAGAGTTTATAGAAACGCTCTAAAGAGAGCATGTTATAACATGTAAGAGTATACTTTTTGCCCACCCACCCTTTCGTTTTAGCCAATAGCTTACAGTCTACTGATAGTACATTTATTACAACGTTAGAATATTTACATCTTTAGCTCTAAGTAATACTCATCCCGAACACCCAATCGTTACGTGTTTCTTGCGCTAGCTAATGTAGTACACAGATTAAAGCCTCTATCTAGGGCTCGCCCGAATTGTCTTTTAGGCACTGCAAGCACATTCATTTTTCAATGATGAAGTTATAGTAATTAATATATATGTAGAAGGTAGTTCGGGGCTGGCTTATGTTTGACACATTTATCTAGGTATAGTATAGCTATATGTAGAAATGCGCCAGGTTCAGTTACTCGCGTAAATGAGAGTAGTAGTATGTCCGCACCGGAACTACCAGGAAGTGTTATAGCTAGTTTTAATGCCGCGAATGGTATTTGGCCAAATGTAGATTTCGGTACATGCTTAAAAGTTGGCACGACTGTGATGGGTCTGTCGCTCGATTCGGCTGCACCGACGCATACCATGGACAAATTATTGAATGCTCAAGTAACTGAAGCTCAGGTTGACTCCATAATGGATGCTATGAAAGCGCTCCACAGATTTAATGGCGTGCGCGGTCTCCCTCCTCCCTATAATAGCGACTCCTTTCCGTATCCTACGGAACAACAAGAGGATATAGCATTTAGAGTGAGGCTGAATGAAATAGTTACTCGAAAAGTGCACGGATGTAAAGCAACCATGACCAGATTCGCTCAAGAAGTAGCGCCTAAAGAGGTGAAATGGCTCCCTGATTCTGGTTATGTCTTTAGAGACTCAAATTGGGATAAAGCTGCCAATATGCTACTGGGGGAGCCAATACCTCCTCCGACATTGGCCCTATATGCTATGTACAAGGTGGCCCTGGGACTACTTAGCCAGTCTTTACCAGAAGCACGGGCGTATAGAGAGGATCTTGTATCGTTTGCCCAGGATAGGCTCATCTCAAGAGATCGTCGGACGGAATTGATTTATGAGAGACGGACAAAACTGATTGGTCATTTTGCTCCGCGAATGAATGATGCTGTCGGGGCCGAGATTGAGCGGATTGAAGCCGAGACAGGCTTTCTGATTCCGCCGAATGCCGTGCAAGGCTTTTTGGCTACTAACCATCTCGATGTGGATGCTTTGACCCCTCCAACGAGTCCAACTACTGGCTGAGTAGGATAATGGGCAGTATAGTATGCTCATGATGGTTATACTTGGCGTTTTTGCGGCCTCAATTTTTCTTGAACTGCTTATGGAATGGGCTCGTCCATTTTGGCGGGTGCGAGAAGCAATAGCAATTATATGTACCCTGCTTACCGCATTCACCTCGGGGTGGATCGCACTCTGGCAGCCGACACTTTTTGGTGTTCTCATTGGCCTTATAGGATTATTCCGTATCTTTAATTACACGCGAATTATCGAAGCGCGAATGCATGAGCGTTATTTGTATTATGCCTCGCGCCGAACCGGCTTAACCTTGTTGGCGTTGCAGGCTATCATTGCAGTTCTTTGGTTTATATGGGATAGAGTCCATGCTCGCCAGGGCTGGTGGGTGGCGGTTGCTGTTCTACAACTCTTCGCAGCAGTGCTACTATTTGTTTCGACAAATCGACAATTGAGACGTACGGCCTGGCTAAAGACGACTGCTCATTTGAGCGATGTTGAGCTCCCTACGGTTTCGGTAGCTATTCCAGCACGCAACGAAACGGAAGACCTGGAAGAATGTCTGCGTAGCCTTATTGCCTCCGATTACCCAAAATTAGAAATCTTAGTCTTGGACGATTGTTCGCAGCTGAGACGTACGCCCGAGATTATCCGTAGCTTTGCTCATGACGGCGTACGATTCATCCAAGGTGAGGCACCTAAGGAGACGTGGCTGCCTAAGAATCAGGCGTATGACCGTTTGACTCAGGAAGCAAGCGGCGAATATATCGTATTTGCTGGCGTCGATGTGCGCGTAGCTCCGGACAGCCTGCGACAACTCATGAATCTTATGTTGCAGAAGAATAAACAGATGGTGAGCATTCTGCCATGGCGTGGCGAGACTGCTGAGCGACGCTTTGCGCTCACTCAGGCCATGCGCTACTTTTGGGAGCTCGTGCCGCCACGGCGATGGTTTAATCGTCCGCCGGTACTCAGCACTTGTTTTGCTATACAGAAACAATCACTGGTGAAGGCCGGCGGATTTATAGCAGTCGCACGGGCAATTACTCCCGAGGCTTTTTTTGCACGCAAGTTGATATCTACCGATGGGTACAGCTTTATGCGGGCTGATCAGGGGGTTGGCATCCAGAGTGTGAAGGGTCCAGCTGAGCAACGCGAAACAGCTATCCGCACCCGTTATCCACAGCTGCACCGCCGTCCGGAAAACGTTTTTGTTTTTACCGTTGCTATAGCGGCTTTCGTGCTCCTTCCCTTCGCTCTCGCTGCTGGTGGGTTTTGGTGGCGCCTAGGGTCCTTTACGCAACTCTTGGCGGGCTTGACTAGTATCATCTTACTCGTTACCTACCAGAAAATGGCGCGAGCTACGCGCACTATGAACTGGTGGCTCGGTCTGCTCGGCTTGCCTATTGGCGTGCTATACGATTTGGGCATACTCTATTATTCGATGTGGCAATACGAGTTTTCGGCAGTCGAATGGAAAGGGCGTAATATTTGCATCCCTGCGATGCATGTCATCCCACACTTGCCGAAAATCGACTAGTACTCACTCTCCCAGATGCGGAATAAAGATCGAGAAGGCCGACCCTTTGTTGAGCTCGCTCTCGACATCGATGTCGGCGTGGACAATACGTGCCAGTTTGAGGGTGACGTACAGACCGAGACCGGTGCCATTTGTTTTGCGCGTGCGGTAATCTTCACTCCGGAAGAATTTATCGAATATTTTTTCCTGGTCGGTTTTGCTTATACCGATGCCGGTGTCCTGGACGATAAAGCGCACACCTTTGTCGGCTGTTTCGGCGCGTAGCATTATGCTCCCCTTTTGGGTATATTTGAGTGCGTTAGTGATAAAGTTTTGCAAAATTTCGCGCACGTACAGTTTGCTGGAGTCCAGCGTTTTGACGCCTGCGTCTACCTCGGATCTAAACGCGAGGCCCTTGGCTTTGGCCTGCGGCGTGTAATTGCTAGTCAGATCTCGTACCAGCGCCGGCACGTCGATCGCCTCTATATCAATATTGAGCTTGCCCCGCTCAGCGCGCGACAGCGTAGATAAGTCATTGATGAGATCGGCCAGGAACAAAACTTGCTCGTGTGCTTGCTTGAGGGCATCGCTAATAAGCTTCATATCGCCGCTCTTTTCGCCGATAAATTGGGCATTGGAGATGTTGCCTTCGGCAATGGCGATTGGCGTGCGCAGTTCGTGGCTGACCACACTAATAAACTCATCCCGCTCTTCTTCGAGCGATTTTTCGTGTGTAATATCGCGCAGCAAGAGCACATATCCCTGTTGACCTTGCTTGCCATACCCAAGATGTACCGGCGCAATGCTCAGATATAGATTCATCGTGCTACCGTCGTCGTATTTAATAAGTAGGTCGCGGTTGCTTGTGGGCGTAATAGTTTGCTTAACCAATGTTTCAATATCGATCGGCTGGTTGTTTTTGTCTAACAGATGCACGACACCGCCTAATTTGCGGCCGCGCAATGAACTGTTGACGTCGAGGATATTGAGGGCCGCGCCGTTACTCATCACGACGTGCATTTGTGTATCGACGGCGAGCACGCCATCAGCCATGCTGTTTATCAGACTTGTGAGGCGTTCATGTTCTAGATTGGCTTCAGTAATCGAAGTGCGCCGAGCGATCATTCCTTTTACCATAAGCCCCATTCTAACAGAATTTTATACTAGCACGGGGTGGTATGCGCTAATTTCCTTGCGTAGTTTTTTGGCATGAGGCACGTGGCGCTCCAGCTCGCGCCAAAAAGGCGCGCCGTGCTGCATTACTTTGGTGTGAGTTAGCTCGTGTAGCAAGACGTAGTCAATAAGGTGCCAAGGGAGTTGCATGAGGAAGAGATTAAGCGTAATTTCAGTTGTACTACTGCAACTTCCCCAGCGGCTCTTGAGCTGCTTGATCCCCACGCTCTTAAAACTAAAATCCTCTTGCATGGCCAGTTGACGAAGGCGAATAGGTAGCAGTTGCTCGGCTTCCTTGCGCAAGGCGCGGATACTAGCTACACGAGCGGCTTGTTGTACGGTAGGGTCACTGGCGTCCATGGTTGCAGGATGATTTATCTCGATCTGATTCTGTTTCAATCGTGTGCTAATACGTGCAGCCTGGGCGTCGGGCACAAAATGAAGACGATGGGCCTTACCGATTACCTGACCATGTCGTAATCCTACTGGTGTGGAGAGTTTATGCTGTACTATCCAATTTGTTTTACTGATGGCGAATTGTTCGCCGGCCTTATAAGGCAGCCAAGATGGCATAGAGACACGAATTTCCCCTGTCGCCGACACAGTAAGACGCAGCGATCGATTCCCCCGCCGTTTATATACCGTAACAGTACCTACGCCCGGAATTTCAAATAATTTTGTCGCCATAGGCGGATCCTCACCGGATAACGATATTGCGCCGCGACATATCGACGCGGCCAGCGGCGGGGTTGGGAATGAGGTTGACCAAGCCTGGCTTGACAACCTTGATGTTCACGTCGCTGCTTGTGGGTACCAGATTGAGCTCGCGCATACGCTTCACAAAAGCGCTAAGCTGGGTGTCAAAGGTGTGCTTGCCGCTTACGACAATATAGTCCTCATTTTGTGGATTTTGCATACCGCCGGCAATGCGTTCGAAAGTGGCGCGATCTGTCGGTCCGGCAAATTTGTCGTCGCTGCGGCGGCGATCCCGGCTTTGCAGGCGGGTAAAGGCAGTTTCAGGATCTATCTGCAACCACACTAGCACCACCTCAGCGCGAGCCTTGCGAGCCATATCCCGAAGCAGGCGGCGTTGGCCGGTGCGCATAGCATTAATATCATAAATAACGCTCAAACCTGCGCTTAAGAATTCGCCAGTCATATAATCCATGAGCTGGCCGATCACCTCATTTTCCTCTTTATCGTAACGCGGATGATCAAATAAGTCGCCGCGGATACGGTCGCCATATACGTGCGCAGCCTTAAAATGCTCGCTGAGTTGCCTGGCAAAGTAGGTCTTTCCCGACCCAGGATAGCCATACAAGAGGATCAAAAGTGGTTTGGTAGGTTCTACCTTTGCCATAGCCATAGTAGTAATAGATATACCAGATACTGCGACATGCCACAACCCACCCTATCTGTTACGCAAAAACGCACGGTGACTTTTTACTCTTTTTAGCTTATTATGTAACCTGTTCACCGCATAGGGGTATAGCTCAGTTGGTAGAGCACTGGTCTCCAAAACCAGGTGTCGTAGGTTCGAGTCCTGCTACCCCTGCCAAGGCGAATAATATAACTTTTTACAGAGGTGACCATACAAATTTTGTATGGTCATTTTGTTTGATTGAGAATTTGTCATCTGTTAGCGAGTTTGGTTCCTAGAAGCTGACGCCATAATTAGAGAAAGCTCCTCATCTTATCGATAGATGTTTGTATGTCCACCGTCGTTGCTGTACCACAAGTGCTGCGGTGATGAATCTGATTGCGAACATAAGTGTGTAGACTTACCTGATTTGGTGTGCCCTTCCACTCATAATTCGCAGGCTCATTTTTTACTCCTTGGAAATAACTAATATCGAAGTTTTTAATACCTGTGGCTGTCGCGTGTTGACCGAATAGCTCCTCGTAAAGCTCGTTATGGTATTCCTCCGTAGGAAGCTGGTAGGCAATATAGTTGATTTCGTTTGCTGAAAGGTAAGTTAGTTTTCTGTCGGCAATTGACGACTCACTTATGGCCCCCGAGTCTGTGCGTAGAACTTTGATTAAAGGCTTTGGACTAGTCATTAGTTGCTTGACAAGTAAGGGGGAGTGGGTAGTGATGAATATCTGAGCGTCTTTTGAGAATTCAAGTAGTAGTTTGGAAAAAGTTTCCTGAAGATTGGGGTGTAAATGAAGTTCTGGTTCGTCAATAAGTAAAATGAGCTGCTTCCCGCTTTGCCGCGAAAGATAATAGGAGTAGAGAATCGTAAATATCATCTCGTAGCCAGAGCCCATATCGTCCAGCGGAATTTGGTGATGGTCTGGCTTGGTGTATGCGAAGAAAGCATTTTTGAAGGGCTGATGGTTGTCGATGACACTAAGGCGCACAGGTTCGCCATAAATGTCTTTAAATTTATCAAGAGCACTTCTTAAGTGGGTATTTTCAAAGGTCAATATCTTATCTGTGATGGCTTTATCAAGATCTTTCATGGGGATAAAAGTCTTGAGGTGCTGATAATTGTAATCCTCCATAACCCGATCGAAGCGTGTAGAATTATACGTTCCGCTTCGTATTTGAAAGGTGCGATTTTTATCGAGATATAGGATATCATTTTCACTAAAACGAGGCCCTTTCCAGGGATTATCTACCTTGAGTCGTAAGTCGGGCCTTCCGTCCTCGGGCTTAGTCTCGCCATCAGCACGAATAAAACGTTGATCACTAACAACCATGGAAGAAAGATATGCTGAGTTGCCGCGGGCTCGAATTTTAGCTTCAAACTCAAATCCCTTACCGTTGTATGTTGTGCGTGGTATAGTGCCAGCGTACGAGAAGTTGCCGTTGGTTAATATGCTTATTTCTATAGTATGGTCTTTATCGTGAAAATCACCTAGATCAACAGAATCAGCCTTATACTCGAGTAATGGAAGGACTAAGGCGTCCAAGAGTGTTGTTTTTCCGCAGCCGTTTTCTCCAACCAGGACGTTTAAACCCGTCCCCTCATCTACCGCATTGGGAATGTTCATATTTCCTATGGTAAAAGCTGAACCGTTCCCGAAGGGACGGAAGTTCTTGACCGACAGTGTGCTTATAAACATTAGTTTCCTCCCGACTTTGATTTAGTCTTTTGTTTGCTCGCAGTTTCTTTATGCTGGGCATTTATCTCGATTAGTTCGGGATAAGGCTGTTTTTTGCAATCATATCGCTTCTGGCTTGAGTTACTAACTTAAGCCTTTCTTGAGGGGATGCGGTTACGAGTATGGGTAGATAGAAGGCTTGAGCCAGAGGAATCTTTTCAGCTTTGGTATATTCCTCAATCTGCGTTTCGTAGCCGTGCACTAGCGCACTGCTGGTGCTCAGCTTGGTCTCAACTATTACGCGCATGCTGTAGCCCCTGCTCAACTTAAAGTCAACTGAGCCTCTGCCTGAATGCGTTTCCGGCGAAAGGTCAATGTCGTTTGCCTTGCAGTAAGCGTCGGCTATCGCGAAGAATAACTTTTGTGCCGCTCGCTCGGGCTTATGATGTCGACACGTATTGTCGTGGTAAAGGAGTTCATATTGACCGTTATTTTCTACTAATTGCTTAAAGTGAAGCGCGATGATTCGTACCAGCTCAATCAATTCTTCTGGATTCTGAGGTGTTTTATCTAGCGCGAGGGGATAATCCTTCACCAGACGTTTAGTTGTTTCATACCAACTTAGCTCGCCCGCAGGATCACGGCTAAAATCATAGGCTTTAGCACCTTTTGTTCGGTAGACATGCATAAGATCTTTCAGTAAATCAGGGTGAGTAAGAAGGGTGCGCTTAAGAATATCCTTATCTTTACTGGCGGCCCTTTTCCATGTGCCACCTATAATGTTGTTGACTTCCTTACGGAGTGCTTCATTATGGGCGCATACTATGTCGACCTCACTCCAGTCTCGTGCTACTGGCAGGTCTCTAAGTAAATCTTGCGGCAGAACCAACACAGGCTCAGGTTTAAAGGGATTGCTTGGCAAGTCTCTGATCTCACCGCGGAACAGTCTTTTTTGATTTATGCCCACGACGCGAAAGACTCGTTCGCTGTACTTTATGATATCCTCGGCAATTATAAGACTAATAAGATCGCTGATCCTGTCTGAACCGATCCCTTTCTGGAATACGCCAAGGAGCTCAAAAAACGTTGGATCTTCTATGCGGGCGTCAACAATTTGTTTTGCTGTTTGCAATGTAATTCGTTTATGCTTTGGGCCAAAGCCAGAGCCGTCGGTGCTCCCAATGGAATATCCTAGATTTAGGCCTTTAAGTTCCCCGCGCGGCAGTAGCTTCCAGGCTTCATTCCAGAAGATGTCCCTACCATCACTTTTCTTTAATAGCTTAAGAATATTTTCAAAGTTTGTCTCCAGCTTCGAGTATGAGCTGACAAATTCGGGCACTTGCGTGGTCTTTAAAGACTTCGGGTCAAGAAAATAAAGAGAGTCAACGTCTAGAATCGTATCGACGGCCCCAGTGGCAGCGAATGCTTCTTTGTTAATGCTAAAGTGGTCGGTAATAGATCCTGCCATAGTTCACCCAATCTCTACTGTATTTCGGTATGTAGTGGCACAAAGAACAACTTAATTGTAACACCTATTCTTTGTATGCATCGAGTAGGCCACGTATCTCCCTGATTTCATCCTCGATTTCTAATATTTCTGCTTCAGACTTCTTCACCCACTCCTCCAAAGTTCCATTAGCGTACCGTAAGTCCTGCCATATAAGTCGAAGCTGAAATTGGCGCTTTTGTTTTCTATCATGGAACATGTTCATATATTATGATATAATATGTTTCATGATCCGACATGAGGACAACTTATTTAGTAAGCCGTACCATAATGAAAATACCCTTTTCGACGTTGGGCTATTTAGGGACTCATTTGTGTTACGCAAGAAAGTACTCTTAGATCCTCAATTGACAGGTGAATTTTCTCGTACACAGCACACTCCTTACACTGAGGCAAGTGCGGCACAGCGCTTGTCGCTTCCAAATGGATATGCCAGCAGAGATGTCTTTAGCTCTCCAGCTGCTCACGTAGCTCCGGAATGGACTTCGTGGCACCAAAGCTCATTGCATGGAAACCGCAGAGAGACGGTTTTTCCAAACTATATACAGCCACCTGTTTCACGGAAGGCGTATGAAGGACCTTTATATTTGCAGTCTGATAACCCTACCTGCAATGCTTGGGCGATTTTGCATGCTATGCTTATATCAGACGTACACCCTCCCGTGGACGCGACGAGAGAGCTTCTTAACCTTGCTCTTCCTCGAGACGATGGTACAAAAGGTGGTGTTAGTACGTTTACCGCAGCGGGTATGATTGGTGAGCGTCCTGATGTTGGGGCTGATTTTATGATTCTTGGCTCAAGGCATTATACTTCGTTATATGATCGGCAGTACTCATCCAAAAAGATCGCCGATCTTATTAAGCGTACTATCGATGCCAATGGTGCCATTGTCGCCGTAGTAAATACAGAGTCATCTTTCGACTCAGATATGACACCTGGTTTTCATGCAGTATGTGTTGCTGGGTATGATGTAAGTGAGCAGGGTTATATGGATCTCCAAATTGTTGATTCTGCCTATGGCGAGTTCCCCATTACAGTTGAGGGTCTAACAAGCGCGCTCTCTCGAGGTTTATTGACTCCACCACTGATGGCAGTCACAAAAACAATATAGTATAGTCATTCTGTACCGGGGCTCCGATATAAAATCTAGCTTGGCAATTTCGAAACCCAGCTCAACCGCAAAAGTTATATTTCTATTCTCGAGTCCCTGCCATATAGTGTACGAATCGTCAACCTCATAGTTGGCGATTTTTATTTGATCAATTTCCGATCCACTTATGAGATATACACTCCGTAATTAAGGCTGACGTCATCGGAGTAAACCCGAACTGCATGAAGCAGCCATGGTTAATGATGTGCACACAATGCGCGATATTGTAAAAGCCCCTGCAATAACTAGTGCAAGTCTTAGTAGTTCATCTTCTGGTCACAGATTAAAACTGGGGCCACCCACTATAGTGACTAGCCGGCGTGCGGACTAGTCTTTCTGGTCTGCAATTTTGCAAATATTCTCAATCATCTCCGGCCATACCTCCCGCGGAAAAGCTCCGTGTCCTACGCCCTTTAGTATTACAAGTTTGGCATTCGGAATAGCTTTAGCGGTTGCAATGCCACCTTTCAAACGAATCATAGGATCTATCTCGCCATGCATTACTAAAGTGGGAATCTTAAGCTGTTCGAGTGCTTTTGTTCGGTCGGGCGCAGCGATCATGGTGGCTTGTTGACGAAGTTTGCCTGCTGGGTCGTAAGAACGCCGGAAGCTCTCAGCCCCAACTTCGCGCAGCCATGCTTTATCCATGGGATAATTGGTGGTTGGCGTGCCCAGTAGTTTAAAGACGGCAACTTGTTGGTTGGCTGCTTCGGTTTCATTGTGGAGTGGTTGGGCTAAAAGGCTACCGACTTTAATGCTAAACATGGTTTTTGCGCGGCCAATTTTAAACGAAGGCGAAGCCATAATGCTTGTCAACGAGCGCACTCGCTTCGGGTAGGTAATGGCAACTTGCTGCGCGATCATGCCACCTAGCGAACCGCCGACAATATTGGCTGACTTCCAGCCGAGTGCATCTAATACGGCAACTGTATCTTTGGCCATATGTTCCAATGAGTAACGCATTGCTTTCTTCGGCCGCCAAATCATGTCAAAGAGTTTAGGCTCGCCAAGCTCCGTAAGATGAGTAGACAAGCCAACGTCGCGGTTATCCATACGCGCTACCTGAAAGCCACGAGAAACAAGGTCCTTACAGAAGTCGTCTGGCCACATGAGCATTTGCATGCCGATGCCCATGAGCAACAAGAGCGGCTCGCCTGAAGTTCCGAATACTTCGTAGGCAAGTTCTATTTTGCCGTTTTTAGCTTTACCTCTTGTGATTTTAATGTTGGCCACGGCGTGCTCCTATCTAGTTCTGATGTGAACGGTTTACATAAGAACGATTCTACGCTATAATGCTGGTATGCGCAAGCAAGATAATCACTACAGCGAATTCGGCTACTACATTCACCGGGTAGCTTCTTTACTAGACAAGCGTGGAGATGAGCAATTCAAAGCTCGACTGGGTATTAGTCTACGTCAGTTTTTATTGCTTAGACTTATTGAGGCCGCAGACGGTCACCCTTCCCAGCAGACAATTGCCGAGCGGCTTGGTATTGCTAAAAGCGCAGTGAGTCGACATGTTGAGATCGCAGAACGTAAGGGCTGGATTGAGGTGCGCACGTCTGGCACCTCGCGACGAGAGAATGAGCTGGAACTTACAGCAGAGGGCAAACGCCTCCTGGCAGCAGCTAAGGAATTTGTCCAGACCTCTGAACTAGAAGGATTTGGCGACTTGTCTCCGACTGATATCGAGATAACGCTGCAAGTTTTAAAGACATTGCACGCAAAGCTCCAGAATTAATTTCCATTGCGTCCACATCTCGCAAACGTAGGCTATGAATCGTACGTCGGATTCTTTGTGTAAACCCTATGGTATATATGACGCCCACAAATAGAGCTGTAGCAATGGGAGAAGTATGACGCGTGTACATCATTGCCGTCCTTCTACGTCATTGTCTTGATAAACTATGTCCAGCTCGACAGGGTCAAAGTCTAAGTCATCTGAAGAAGTTATATTCCCATTCTCGAGCCCCTGCCACGAATAATCAGATATACCTCTGTTAATGGAGGTATTTTTAGTTTGGTTTTGGCGTAGAGGTATAGGCCGACCAAACTTTACTGGAAGGCGCAAGCTTTAGCATTGACAATCGTATATTCTGGTAATATACTTTTTATATGAGGATACTACCTGAACCGATCATATTCCAGTGGGATAAAGGTAATATCCGCAAAAATCTAGAAAAGCACAATGTCACGACCCAGGAAGCTGAAGAAATCTTTGTACTTGAGCCATTCTTGATTAGCGAAGATACTAGACATTCAACAGCTACGGAACAGCGTTTTAATGGCCTAGGACAAACGAGACGTAAAAGGAAATTGTTTGTAGCATTCACAATTAGGGATAACCAAATAAGAGTTATATCCATTCGAGACATGAAGCAAATAGAAAGGAGTCATTATGAAGCAGCAGCTTAAGCCAATACCAGACTTTAAAAGCGATGAAGAAGAGGCGGCATTCTGGGATGCACATGATTCTAGTGACTATATTGATTGGTCAAAGGCTGAGAAGGCGGTTTTTCCGAACCTGAAGCTCTCCACCGAGTCTATCTCCCTGCGATTACCAAGTCCTTTGCTTGCACACATCAAAGAACTTGCGAATGAGAAGGATGTCCCCTACCAGTCGCTTATGAAAGTCTACTTGAGCGATCGGGTGAAGCGAGAACTAAAAGTAACTCACGATTAACGATAGCTGACGCCATACTAAAACGAGGACTGCGGATGTGGGCTTCGTTTTAGCTGCATGAGGGATTCCGCTACATCTGTCGATAAGACTGAGGCGCTCCATTCTTTAGGCGAGCAGGCTGCGTCCGCTCGTGTACTTCCCGAGTTTCGCCCTCAAGTGCCACAATCTCCTCATCCGGCTTCTTAACCCACTTCTCCAAAGTTCCATTAGCGTACCGTAAGCCTTGCCAAACTCAATAACGGATGGGACAAATGCCTCAAGATCTGAGGCGCATTCTCGAACCCTGGGTGTGGCAAAAGTGCAATCATAATTTTTTTTCATAACTTACGCTCGTCGTATTCTATCGGCAGATGCATCTCAAATTCCATCTCGTCGGGGTTGGGGGTGTCAGTAAGACTGGTGTGAATATACAACTCAAGATCGGCAAAATCCAGATGACTGGCTAACTTTAGTTTGTGCTTACGACGATACTTACCTAGTTCTTGCCATAAAAGCGACAAAAGTGTAGCTGGACCATGATGCGAATAAGTCAGTGTCGTATATTCGGGAATGGTCATTGTGTTGACTTTAGTATCGGGTTTCAACTTCATACCCACTTGCTTGATAACGCCTATCTTCATCTTTGCTTGGTGTGGTTTATAGACACCTTCTTCAAAGATAGTAAGAAAGATGACATGCCCAAGTAATGTTTCAAATTCACGTTTTAACTCCTGGCAGTAGTCACCGATCTTGGCATATGGACCAGTTTTGTCTATGTAATAGATATCAAAGGTGGGTACAGTGCGAATCTCAGGCCTAACAAGTACTTGCGTAGTCGTGAGATTGTTGTAGTAAGTCTCCGTGTTGCTCAGTGTTCGTTGCAACGACTGGATTTCTTTAGCGATGTCATCTTTTTTGGCAGCAAACAATGACATGAGAGACTTACCGTCCTTGACATGCAGCTCAATTTCTTCAAGTGAGAAATTGAGCTGCCGAAGCAGCAAGATAATCTGGAAATCCAAAATCTGTTGCGGCCGATACATTCGGTAACCCGCTTCTGTGGTAGAGTGCGGTAGCAAAATACCTCTTTGGTCATACCATAACACCGTTCGCTTTGTGGTGCGCGCGAGCTTTGCAAATTGACCGGCAGTAAGTAGTGTGTCTTGCATATTGACCATGACGTTACGTCATACTTTATTATAGCGCTACGTGATCAGAAAAGCCATATAAGGCCGACTGCACCGCGAAGAATAAATCCTGATGAATAAGTACAGAAGTCTATTTTTGGCTCAGTTTGCGAGTTCTGTTGAATACAGAGCTAGTTTAGTTGGCACCGTACTCCAAGCGTTAGTTTCTGCTGCTTCCATAGTGTTGCTTTGGCTCGCCATCTACCGATCACAAAGTAGCGTAGCCGGTTATACTCTTGCAAACGCCATGGCATACTATTTACTCATACCAGTCATAGGTTTTATGACGCAAGTGGTGCTGTCCGACAGGCTTGGCCAGGAAATTAAAAACGGTTTTTTCTCAAACTATTTGCTTAGGCCAGCTCGTTTTTGGCTGGCGGCGTTTATGGGAGTGCTTGCTGGGAAGCTCAGCTATCTCTTACTTGTTTCGCCAGTTGTTATCGGTATACTGGCATACTTGATCCTAAATGGAGCGATCCATGTGTCAACTCCCACGATCTTGCCCGCAATTTGTGTTGTCATCTTAGCCTTTATCTTCCACTTCGTACTTGACCTGGCGTTGTCATTCTGTGCCTTTTGGTTTGACGATGTGTGGGCTTTTTGGCACATCAAGAATATATTGTTCTCAGTTTTAGGCGGCGTCAGCTTCCCGCTTGATTTTATGGGCGGGCCGTTGCGATCTTTGCTCGACGCTCTACCGTTTCAATATCTCTACTATGTACCGATTGCCTATCTATCAGGGAAACGCCCCTTACACGACCTGCCTATCGATATGCTCACACTATCTACATGGACGTTAATAGCAGCAATACTCGCTGTGCTCTTGTGGCGCTTGGGACTTAAAAAGTACGATGCGTATGGCCGGTAAGATGATGAGATACTTGAGGCTATACCGGACGTTGCTTAAATATAGCCTCGTCCAAGCAACCATGTACCGCGTGAGCTTTTTTACCGAAATAGCGATAGAGCTGGGCTGCAGGTTGTATTTGTCGTGTTCTTTGTGGTGGTGCTCGGCAATGCCCACGCGATTGCGGGCTGGAGTCATTACCAGGTGTTATTTTTGAGCGGACTTAATATCGTGGCGTCGGAGCTTATTTTAAGCGCGATCTACATATTTGGCCTATGGCGATTACCGGCAGCCATCAAAGACGGAGATGTAGACTTTGCCCTACTTAAGCCGATCAGCCCGCTGTTTAATCTCAGCCTGTCGAAGCCGTATATATCAGGGTTTTTAGCAACGTTGCCAGGTTTTGGGCTTATGATATTCGCGCTTATACGGCTCGGTCAACACATATCTATTGGCCGCGTGGCGTTAGGCTTGGGCTTGTTTGTCTGCGGGCTAGTGATTGCCTATGCCATGTCGATCATACTAGTAGGCTTATGCTTCTATTTCGTCAATGCAACGGCCATTCCTAAGATCGCTGGCAGCATTGCCGTCGACTTTAAGTCGAACCCGATGGATGCTTATCAGGGTGCCACGAGGATTATTTTGTACTACGTGCTACCCGTTGTGTTTATCTCAAGCGTTCCGGCGGCAGCAATCACGAGACGGCTTGACGTCGCTCTCATTGCATTAGCGCCAATCCTGGCCTGTGGATTGCTAGGGCTCGCTGTAACTATTTGGAAACACATGATCCGGCGGTATTCGTCAGCTGGAAGCTAAGGAGTAAGCGATGAAATCGGAACCAATTATCTTAGTGAATAAACTCTCAAAAGAGCATAAGATGCACCGTAAAGAAGAAGGCGTTAAAGGCAGCCTCAAGGCGCTTGTACACCGTGAGTACACGACCATTCCTGCGGTGAAGGACGTTAGCTTTAGCATTCACCCTGGTGAACTGGTCGGCTTTATTGGCTCAAATGGCGCAGGCAAGACAACGACACTTAAAATGTTGAGCGGTTTACTGGAGCCGAGTGGTGGAAGCGTCGAGGTGCTGGGCTATCGTCCGGCCGAGCGCAAAGTCGGCTATCTCAAACAGATTAGTTTCGTTATGGGCCAGAAGAACCAACTGCTATGGGATATCCCTGCCATTGATAGTTTTAACCTCAACCGCGACATCTACGAGGTGCCGGAAAAGCATTACCGAGAAGTACTGGATGAATTGGTTGAGCTACTCGATCTCAAAGACATTCTCCATACACAGGTACGACGTCTAAGCCTTGGCCAAAGGATGAAGTGCGAATTCGTTGCAGCACTTATACATACGCCAAAGGTGCTGTTCCTAGATGAGCCTACACTTGGACTGGACGTTGTTGTGCAACAAAGGATACGCGAGTTTATCAAGGCCTACAATAAGCGGTACGGTGCCACTGTTATGCTGACGTCGCACTACATGGATGATGTAAAAGAAATTTGTGAACGAATTATTATCATTGATCATGGCAAAGTGTTCTTTGACGGAAAGATAGACCAACTTATCCAGCAGTATGCAACACACAAAACGCTGAATCTTACGCTTGCTGAGACTGCGACACGCCAAAACCTTGCAAAGTATGGCGACATCATTGAACTTGCAGGGCCAACTGTTATCCTAAAGACCCCTACACCCAAAACTTCAATGATAGCAGCCGAATTGCTAGCAAATTTCAAAGTGATAGACGTAACGATTAGCGAGCCGAGACTTGAAGATATTGTACGTGAAGTGATCACTCAGCGAGTGATCTTGGATAGCTAGACTCTCGTCTTATTTATCTGGAGATGCAATAACGACAACGTCACCGCGATCATAAACAAACCCTAGCATTTCAAGCTGTTGGCTAACTAAGAGAAAATCGGATAGCAGGGGTTCCCAGCGCAGGACGTACTCTCTGCCAAGCTCAGTAACAGATATAAAAATGCCTCAAAATCTGAGGCATTTGCCTTATTCTCGAACCTCATGCCGCCTGTCGTAAGATACAAATCCTTTTCTGTTTACGTCTGGCATGAATAGTGATATGGTAGATATCAATGAGCAAGCAACGCCTTAACTTGCAACTTCTCCTCGCCCTGTAGGGCGTATTATTCTTATGTATCACGTATATTTTATTGTAGTAACCCTCAGAAGCTTGAAGGAATAATATATGGCAACGAAACTGACTTATTTGGAAGATTTTGACGTAGTAACCTGCGACGCCAAAGTTGAAAGCATACATACTACCGAAGATAACCGAACAGACATTGTCCTTGATGAAACGTGTTTTTACCCGCGTGGTGGTGGCCAGGATTGGGACACCGGCATCATAAGCAATAACAGTGGCGCAAAGTTTCAGGTCGAGGAAGTACGACTTGATGAAAGCGGCGTCGTACACCACATCGGCACATATCAGTCTGGCGAGTTGAAGGTTGACGATAAGGTAAAGTGTTCTGTAGATATAGAGCGTCGTGAGATCAATACTCGCTTGCATTCTGCTGGGCACCTGGTAGATATGGTCGTGGAACGACTTAGACTTCCTTGGGTTGCCGGAAAAGGCGCTCACTATCCGCACATGAGTTTTGTGGAATATGACGCCGAAATTACTCCCGAAGAAGCGGAAGCGATCAAAAAAGATATTGAAAAAGTTGCGAACGAGATAATCGCCAAAGGTAGCCACAACGAAATCCGTTTTATGCCCGTTTCTGAAATGCATACCGTCTGCAAACATGTTCCAGAAAATATCCCTACCAACAAACCCGCGCGCGTGGTGCTGTATGATGAAACCTTTGGCATCCCTTGTGGTGGTACGCACGTTAAAGACGTGCACGACATTGGCCGCATCACGATTTCTAAAATCAAGAGCAAAAAGGGCATTACTAAGGTTTCTTACGCAGTGGAAGGAATTAATTAGGCACATTCCAACTCCAAAGTAATGACTGTAATATGCCTTTGTAGTAGCTAAATCCTAGCTTCTCTAGCTTTCGTCCCACCAGGAGAAAGTCCGCCAGCAAGGGGTTTCCAACGCTGGACGTGTACTCTGCCAGGTAATTGTCGTCGAATTGCCCC
>Ga0136846_1232670_pt1 | contig 37756 bp, 39 predicted proteins | sample HopSoiMetagenom2_FD_96841 | JGI IMG/M metagenome (GOLD analysis project Ga0136846, IMG submission 96841) | Grasslands soil microbial communities from Hopland, California, USA - 2 Assembly 2016 (version 4) | ecosystem: Environmental > Terrestrial > Soil > Grasslands | place: USA: Hopland...
ACTGGAATTGACCGTCAGAAAGTCGGACAGGTCGCGGCTGAGATGAGATCGCTGCGTCCACCGGACCCGTACAAGAACAAGGGCGTGCGCTATGTCGGCGAGCGCCTGAAGAAGAAGGTCGGCAAGACCGGAGCGAAATGATCGCGTTTGGCGGGCTCTGCGCCCGCCAGGATCATCCTGAGCGTAGCGAAGGCTCTCCGAAAGGGAATTAGGGCGATGCTTACAAGAATCTCAAAGAACCAAAAGCGCGGATTTGTTCACGACCGCATTCGCAAAAAGGTGCAGGGCACGGCGGAGCGTCCGAGGCTCAATGTGTACCGTTCACTGAACCACATTTACGTCCAGGTCATCGACGATCTTCACGGCAAGACACTGGTTTCGGCCAGCACGGCCGAGGGCAAGAAGGAAGATCGCCGCACTGGCGGAAACGTAGCTTCCGCGAAAGCGGTGGGTAAGATCATCGCCGAGCGCGCGAAGGCCAAGGGCGTGACCAAGGTCGTGTTCGATCGCGGCGGGTACATTTATCACGGGCGCGTGAAGGCTCTGGCCGACGCCGCACGTGAAGGTGGATTGCAGTTCTAACCAAGAGCTATTAGCCTCTAGCCGCTAGCTAGAGTTTCAAGCTAAAAGCCACAAGCTAACAGCTAAAGGCTAGGTTTCAGAATGCCAACAGTGATCAAGAAACTTGATGCAGGGGCGTACCAACTGAAGGATCAGGTTGTAGCCATCAACCGCGTGACCAAGGTGGTCAAGGGCGGTAAGAATCTTTCGTTCGCCGCGCTGGTTGTGGTCGGCGATCCCTCTGCCGGAGTGGTCGGCTACGGTTCCGGCAAAGCGAAGGAAGTGCCGCAGGCCATCCGAAAGGGAATCGAGTCGGCGAAGAAGAACCTCATGAAGGTCAATCTTACCCAGACCAGCATTGCGCACCTGGTTCTCGGGCGTTATGGCTCGGGCAAGGTTCTGCTGAAACCGGCTCCGGAAGGAACGGGCGTGATCGCAGGCGGCGCAGTGCGCGCGGTGATGACTTCGGCGGGCGTGCAGAACGTGCTTACGAAGTCGATTGGTACGACCAATCCGCACAATGTCATCAAGGCAACGTTCGACGCGCTGAAGCAGTTGAAGAATAGAGAGAGCGTCGCGATCTTGCGTGGCAAGGTTGCGGAAGAACTCTAGAAGCAAGTTGCCAGTGGTCTGTGACCAGTGGCTAGCAAAACCGAGAGTATCCGCCACCGAGGTTTATAGAAATGACGGCAAAGAAATCGAGCACGGGCGCGGGGACGATCCAATTGAAGTGGGTGCGTTCCGCGATTTGCGCTCCAGCGAAGCAGAAACTGGTGATTAAGGGACTGGGATTCACACGGCTGAACCAGGTGATTGAACGTCCCAATAACCAAGCCATACGCGGGATGGTAGCGAAGGTCCCGCATCTGGTAGAAGTAGTCGATTAGCTTTCTGCGGGCGCAGGCAGATGCGCGTCCGTGAGAACGAGAAAAGATCATGAATTTATCGAACATTCACAAACCGAAGAAGGCGACGACCAAGCGCAAGCGCGTAGGGCGCGGTATGGGCTCCGGCATGGGCAAGACTTCGACCCGTGGACACAAGGGGCAGCGTTCGCGCACCGGTTCGCGCATGATCCGGGGCTTTGAAGGCGGCCAGATGCCGCTGCACCGCCGCATGCCAAAGCGCGGCTTCACCAACATCTTCCGCAAGGAATTCAACATCGTGAGCCTGGAGCGTCTGGTGGAGCTCGGGGAGACAACGATCAATCCCGACGTGCTGCGCAAAGCAGGAGTGATCAAGACCAAGCATCCAGTCAAAATCCTTGGCGATGGCGAACTGAAGATCGCCCTCACCGTGAGTGCACATAAGTTCTCTAAATCGGCGCAAGAGAAGATCACCAAGGCAGGCGGCAAGGTAGAGGTCTTGCAGTAATGTTTGACAAGCTGGCGAACATCTTTCGAATTCCGGATCTGCGCAAGCGGATCCTGTTTACGCTCGGGCTGCTGTTTGTGTACCGCCTTGGCGGACATCTGCCCACGCCTGGAATCGATACCCTGAAGCTCGAGCAGTTCTTTACTCAGGGAAGCACGAGCGGTTCGCTGCTGGGATTTGTCGACCTTTTCTCGGGCGGCCAGTTGCGCCGCATGACGATTTTCGCCTTGGGCATCATGCCGTACATCACGGCATCGATCATTCTGCAGTTGCTGACGGTTGTCTATGAGCCGCTGGCCAAGTTGCAGAAAGAAGGCGAACTCGGGCGCAAGAAGATTACGCAGTGGACGCGCTACATCACGGTCATCCTGAGCGCGGTGCAGTCGTTCGGCATTGCGATCGGACTGGAAAAGGGCGGCTTCGCCCTGAGCCCCGGCTGGGGCTTCCGCCTCATGACCATGTTGACCCTGACTACGGGCAGCGCATTCATCATGTGGCTGGGTGAGCAGATCACGGAACGCGGCGTTGGCAACGGCATGTCCCTTCTGATCTTCGCCGGCATTGTGGTCGGACTGCCGCGCGGCGTCGTCGACTTGATTGGCAAAGCCAAGAATGCTGCATGGGGACCGATCACCTTCCCGCTCATGGTTGGGCTCGTCGTTTTCATGATCGCGGTCGTCGCATTCATTGTGTATGTCGAGCGCAGTGAGCGACGAATACCGGTGCAATACGCCAAGCGTGTCGTCGGACGCAAGGTGATGGGCGGCCAATCCACTCACTTGCCGTTGCGCGTCAACGCCGGAGGCGTCATGCCGGTCATCTTCGCTTCCTCGATCCTCACCTTGCCGCAGACCATCGGCTATGGACTGCGCAACAGCCGCTACTTCGGAGATCTGATCCGCTGGCTGGGATGGGGCGAGCCGCTCTATACCGTCCTGTATGCAGTGGGGATCATCTTCTTCGCGTACTTTTACGTTTCTATCGTGTTCAACCCGAGCGAAGTCGCAGACAATATGCGTAAGTACGGCGGATTCATCCCTGGTATTCGGCCTGGACGCCGCACTGCAGACTTCATCAACGAAGTGTTGACGCGGATCACGCTTGTAGGCGCACTGTACTTGATCATCATCTCGTTTATTCCGGAATGGATGATCACCGGCATTCACCTGAACCATTTATACGGGCCCATCGGACGTATGTTCGAGAATGCTCCCAACTGGATGCTGAATGGTCTGGGCGTGAGCTTTTACTTCGGTGGAACGTCACTGCTGATCGTCGTTGGCGTAGCGATGGATACGGTCACGCAGATTGAGGCGCAGTTGATCATGCGCCACTATGACGGGTTTACGCCGCGCAGCGGGAGAGTGCGCGGGCGCAGGATTTGGTAGTGCGTCCGGGAGGTTGCTGCACCACGGGGCTCCAAGACGAGCACCGCGGAGATTGAGATCGGGAGGCTTTTGCCAAGCCGATGGCGCAGGAAACCTCGTGTGCAGTTGGCCCCGTTGTGCTGCTCGGACCTCCGGGTGCCGGAAAAGGCACTCAGTCCAAGCGCATCATGGAGCACTATGGAATCCCGCAGGTCTCGACGGGAGACTTGCTGCGGGAAAACGTAGTGTTAGGGTCGGAACTCGGCAAGGCAGCCAAGGCTGTAATGGCGCGCGGCGAGCTGGTGTCCGACGATCTGGTCTGCAACATGGTCCGGGAACGGCTGCTGCTTCCGGATTGTCAGCGCGGCTACATTTTGGATGGCTTTCCCCGGACTGCGGCCCAGGCCGGGTGGCTCGATGCCTTACTCGAGCATGAGCTCTTTGATAAATCGCGTCCGACGCGCGCATGGCCAATTGTGATCCGGCTGGCTGTCGACTATAATCAATTACTGCTCCGGATTACTGGACGACGTTCTTGTCCCACCTGTGGACGGATCTATAACGTCCACTTCCAGCCGCCCCGTACTGACGAAGTCTGCGACGAAGCGCACGGGACGCAGCTGGTGGCCCGCAATGACGACCGGTTGGAAGTGATTCAGCCAAGGCTCACGGCTTTCGAGGAGCAGACGCGTCCTGTAGCGGACTACTATCAGCGTACCGGACGGCTGATTTCAGTGAATGGCGATCGGTCTGTGGATGAGGTCACGAAGCAGATCTTCCGCATATTGGAAGATCATCACGCGTAAGTCATGGCGATTGTTTGCAAGTCGGCAGGCGAAATCGAAAAGATGCGGCGCAGTGGCCACATCGTTCGCCAGGTTCTGGATTACGTGAAAACGCTCGTTTCCCCGGGCGTCACGACCATGGATCTGGAGATCTCAGCCGAGAAAAAGATTAAGGAACTCGGAGCCAAGCCGGCGTTCAAGGGCTACTACGATTATCCTTGCGTGTTGTGCACGTCGGTGAATGAAGAGATCGTTCACGGCATTCCCTCGGAAAAGCGAGTGCTGAAAGAGGGAGACATCGTCTCGATCGACTGCGGTGTCGTGCTCGACGGCTATTACGGAGATTCTGCAATCACGGTACCTGTGGGCAACGGCCTGAAGCCCGAGCTTAAGAAGCTTTTGGAAGTGACAGAGAGTTCGCTGTACCGCGGAATTGAGCAGGCAAGAATCGGCAATTCGATCGGCGACGTGGGAGCCGCAGTCCAGGAGCACGTCGAGGCCGCCGGATTCAGCGTAGTGCGTGAGTTCGTAGGACACGGCATTGGAACTCGTTTGCACGAAGAGCCGCAGGTTCCGAACTATGGCGCCCGCGGACACGGAGCAAAGTTGCGCGAGGGAATGGTCATCGCCATCGAGCCGATGGTGAACTTCGGCAAGCCCGACACGCGAGTCCTGGGTGACAAGTGGACGGCAGTTACGGCAGACGGTAGTTTCAGCGCTCATTTTGAGCACTGCGTGGCCGTGACAAAAGATGGGCCTGTGATATTGACGCAATAAGGACCCTCTAGCCGAAATCCCGAGCGTTCTAGGCGAGGGATCTGTAAGTTAGATTGTAAGGAGCGAATGAGCAAAGAAGACGCGATTGAAGTGATGGCGGTGGTTGTGGAACCCCTGCCCAATGCGATGTTCCGGGTCGAACTGGAGAACAAGCATCAGGTGCTGGCGCACGTTTCCGGAAAAATGCGCAAGAACTTCATTCGCATTCTTCCCGGAGACAAGGTCGCAGTCGAACTTTCGCCCTACGACCTGAATCGCGGACGAATCGTTTATCGGTACAAATAGGATTCTGCTGAAGGCTGGTTAGCGACGACAGCGGACGGCTAAAGGCTGGGTTATGAAGGTACGAGCATCGGTAAAGAAGATTTGTGACAAGTGCAAGGTCATCCACCGCAAGGGTGTGGTGCGAGTGATCTGCGTGAATTCGAAACACAAACAGCGCCAGGGCTAAGCCCGCGCGGGAGTCGTGGAATGGCACGTATTGCAGGCGTGGATCTTCCTCGCCAGAAGCACATTAACATTGCGCTAACCTATATCTACGGTATCGGGCAGCCCCGTGCCGGACGCATTCTCGACGAAGCGAAAGTCGAGCCCATGAAGAAGGTTCAGGACCTCAGCGAAGAAGAGGTCAACCGCATCCGTACGGTCATTGAGGCCGAGGGACTAGTCGAGGGCGATCTGCGCAAGGAAGTTTCGATGAATATCAAGCGTCTCATCGAAATCGGCTCCTATCGCGGATTCCGTCACCGGCGCAACCTGCCCGTCCGCGGACAGCGCACACATACCAATGCCCGGACCCGCAAGGGCCCGCGCAAGGGAACCGTCGCCCAGAAAAAGAAAACGGCGTCAAAGACATAGAAGCAGGTCTCAGTTCTCAGTTCCCGGTTCTCCGCTTTTCGAGTGCTGGTGTTGACTGAAGACTGAGAACTGAGAACTGAGAACTCAGAATGGCGAAACCAGCAGCAGCGGGCGGCACCGGAGCCGCACCCGACAAAAAAGGCAAGAAGAAGACGTTCAAGAAGAAGGAGCGTAAGCACGTTCCGCATGGATTGGCGTACGTGCAGGCTTCCTTCAATAACACGATCGTGACCATCTCCGACATGAATGGCAACGTTCTGTCGTGGAAGAGTTCGGGATCGCTCGGCTTCCGCGGATCGCGTAAGGGAACGCCTTTCGCCGCGCAGCAGGCTGCCTCGAACGCCGCAAACATGGCGCGCGATCACGGCGTCCGCAGCGTAGATGTGCGGGTCAGCGGTCCCGGATCGGGCCGCGAGTCCGCCGTGCGCGCTCTGGCTGCGTCCGGAATCGAAGTACGCTCGATTCGCGACGTCACGCCCATCCCGCACAACGGCTGCCGTCCGCCGAAGCGCCGCCGCGTATAAGAAGTTAGCGTTCGGAAAGAAGTTTTAATGTGGCAAAGTTTCGAGGTTTCAAAGTAACAACCTTAAAACTCTGGAACGTTGAGACCTTGAAACTTGGAAATTCACAACCGGGAGGAAGGGAAGCCAGTCCCGTAAACCGGTTTTACAAGGAGAAACATGGCACGTTATACCGATGCAGTCTGCCGTCTATGCCGCCGAGAGGGCATGAAGCTGTTCCTCAAAGGCGCCAAGTGCTTCAGCGACAAATGTCCCATCGAGAAGCGCAATTTTGCCCCTGGACAACATGGAAAAGACCGCAAGGCCAAGATCGTCGGCTACGGTCTTCAGTTGCGCGAAAAGCAGAAAGCCAAGCGCATCTACTTCACCCAGGAAGGCCAGTTCCGCAACTACTTCGAGAAGGCCGCCCGCTCCAGAGGGGTTACGGGCGAAAAGTTGCTGGAACAGCTCGAACGGCGTCTCGACAACGTCGTGTTCCGTTTAGGATTCGCGCAGTCCCGGCGCCAGGCGCGCCAGTTGGTCCGTCACGGACACGTCGCCGTTAACAACCGTAAGGTGAACATTCCTTCTTACGAAGTGACTGCGGGCGAAGAAATCGCGATTCGCGAAAACAGCAAAAAGCTCACCGTGCTCGAAGCGGCAAAGGAATTCTCCAGCCATGGCACGATGCCAAGCTGGTTGGAAGTTGATCGCGACAACTACAAGGGCCGCATCCTTTCGCTGCCCAAGCGCGAAGATATTCAGCTCCCGGTCAACGAGCAGTTGATCGTCGAACTGTATAGTAAGTAAGAGAATTGAGTAGTTGAAAACGAAATGCGGCGAATGGGTTCTAAGCTTACCCAATTACCAAATTTCTCAATACTCGAATAGGTCCGTACATTCGTGCCAGATCAGCCTTTACTGACATTGACCTGAGTTGGGCCACTCAGCGAGTCAGGATTGAGCCAAACGGCCGAAGGAGAAACAAATGCTTTGGAAAGGTTTTCAGAAACCGAAACGTCTCGCAGTTGACACCTCATCCTTAACCGACAAGTACGGCATCTTCTGGGCACAGCCGTTCGAGCGCGGATTTGGCACCACCGTGGGCAATGCCCTGCGTCGCGTGCTCCTGAGCTCGATCGAAGGCGCGGCTGTCACCGCGGTGAAGATGGAAGGCGTGCTGCACGAATTCCAGTCGATCCCCGGCGTTGTCGAGGACGCGACCGACATCATCCTCAACCTGAAGCAGATTCCGTTCAAGCTTGCCGGCGATGCTCCAAAAGCGATCTACCTGCGCGCGGATCAGCCCGGAGTCGTCACCAGCGGGATGGTTGAAGCCGATGGTGACGTCGAAGTGCTCGACAAGGACGTCTACATCGCGACGGTCAGCGAAGGCGGCAAGCTCGACATGGAAATGCGCTTAAAGCGCGGCCGTGGATACGTCTCCGCCGACAAGAACTTCGACGAGGATCTCGGCATCGGATTCATTCCGATCGATTCCGTGCACTCGCCGGTTCGCAAGTGCAACTACACGGTCGAAGCCGCCCGCCTCGGTCAGATTACCGACTACGACAAACTCACTCTCGAAGTTTGGACCAACGGCTCCATCACGCCGGCTGACTCAATCGGCTTGGCGGCGAAGCTGCTGAAGGACCACATGAACATCTTCATTAACTTCGAGGAAGAGATCGAAACCGGGACTTCGTCGAGCGACGATCGCAAGCCCGAGATCCACAACGAGAACCTCAACCGTTCCGTCGAAGAGCTCGAGCTTTCCGTCCGCAGCTACAACTGCCTGAAGAACGCGAATATCCAGACCATCGGCGAACTCGTACAGAAGACCGAAGCCGAAATGCTGAAGACGAAGAATTTCGGCCGCAAGTCGCTGAACGAGATCAAGGAGATCCTCTCCTCGATGGGATTGAGTCTCGGAATGAAGATCGACGAGCACGGGAACGCCGTGCCCGGACCGACTTCCAACGTACCGTTGCCCGCGTCCGCCTACGGACCGGACGACCAGCTGTAAGAAAGCAGGTTTCAAAGGTTGCAAAGTTTCAAATTTGGAATCTTGGCAATGTTTGAAACTTGGAAAATTAGAACTCGGCAAGGTTTTGGGAAGGGCACGGCTTTAGCCGTGCCGTCCCGATTCCGACGAGTTGGGGCTTTAGCCCCTGAGTTTTTTAGATTCTGAGCTAAGAGCTGAGAGCTAATAGCTAGAAGCTGAGGGTTTCTCATGCGTCACAAAGTTGCAGGATTCAAACTCGGACGGAACACGGCACACCGCCGCTCGCTGCTGCGCAACCTCGTCACATCGGTGATCGTCGAAGAGCGCATCGAGACGACCGTACCCAAAGCTAAGGCCGCGCGGCCCATCGTCGAGAAGATGATTACGCTCGGCAAGCGCGGAGACCTATCCGCACGCCGTCTGGCCGCCTCCTACCTGATGACCGACGAAGCCGTCGTAAAGCTGTTCGATACGGTCGGACCGCGCTTCGGCGATCGCAACGGCGGATACACTCGCATTGTCCGCACCGGCTGGAACAAGGGCGACGGCGCGGACAAAGCCTTCCTCGAACTGCTCGGCAGCGAGAAGGTTCTGGACGAGAAGCGCGAAAAACGTGCGGAAGCTCGAGCCAAAAAAGCCGCCGAAGCGAAGAAAGCATTGGAAGAGGCGGAAGCCCAGGCCGCACACGATGGCGGCATCGAGCCCGCGAAAGAAGAAAACAACAAAGAGCAATAGGCAAGGGCATCACTTCACTCGCGCCTCAGGTTGACGAAGAACTTTTGAAAGGGTACGAGTTTACTCGCCCCGCAAGCGCCGAAAAATAATTACGCGGCTTTAGCGCCCGAGGGCACGGCAATTCTGCCGTGCCTCTTTTTGTGCTCCACGTCACGTCCAGCAGGGCATCTCCCTTCGTGATTACCGTGAACGTCTTGCCGGTGCTAAAACGAGTTACGGCGTCCTCTGCTGCAATCGGAATTTGCACATGAACCGATTCGCTATCCGAACCATCCGTGCCCTGATCTGTAGCCTCTGCATGAGTCACCTTATGGCAGCGCAAGTTGGCTCGTGCACTAACCCTTGCAGAAACCCAACAGTGTGGTCGTCCTTCAATGTGTTTGAACTCAGCGTGGAGCAGCCCGAGCAACCAGGGAAGTCTTATTGGGACGGTCGCTTTGATCCCGATTCGAACGACATACAGATCCGTGCCGAGCTTGACGATGGGAGAAATCTGAAACACGGAAACATTATGATGGTCGGTGGTCGTGTACTGGCTCTTCGCGGACCCATTGCCCAGTCCGGGTACGAAATCGATTCCCTGGATGCTCCCGTTCTCTACTATCAACTCGTGATCCGACTGCTGGGAGCAGCTGTACCAAAGGGTTCAGAAGGAACTTTGGGTGTGAGCAGCATCGATTTCAAGGATGACAAGACCGGCATCCAATTCGCAACCCCCAGCGCCGGAGGTTTTATTCAGGCGCCTTGGCGAGTGACTGGTCATATCAATGTCACAGAACACGAAGTAGTCGAGTACGACCTGGTGCTCACGTCAGCAAAGGGAGGGGGATCACCGACTGACTTCCACTTCATCGGAAAGCTGTCCAAGACTCCAAGTGCAAGAATAGACGATGCAACGTCCCTGGAAGGCTGGAGCGTCTTCGGCGTTGGCGTTCAGAGCAGGAGTACCGAAACGCAAGGTACGATTTACGACTACAGTGCAGCACCTGAAAAGCGGGTATATAACATGATCGCCGATGTCCGTAAGGAAATCGCGCAAGGCGATTACCCGGGAGAACTCGATCCTTCAAAAGACTTCACGGGATTCTGGAAGAGTAACTGCAACGACGCTTTCGGTCTCTCGATCGCGCATTATGGTACCGAGGGGAAGTACACGGTCACATTCTGTGGCCCCGGGGGATGCGGCGATCCATCCGAAGAACGCAAGACATTCATTAGCAAAGATCCGGAATACGAGGTCGTCAGCGAATCGGAGCTCAGAGTCGGAAATGCTGACCATCGCGAAATTTACCGTAAATGTACAAATGATATACATCCCGTGTTGAGATACAAACACAAATAGATCAGAGTTCCGACACTAAGAAGCCTTAATCCACTCGTACATGTCCCCTCGTGTCTCACGCTGGTAATCTTGCCGCTTGCTAGTCGCGATCCTTAAACTTGCCTAATGGCCTTCACCAAGAGCCAGATCGGCATTGCGGTCGGCACCGCTGCGGTGCTGGTGCTGGCATTCGTGGGATATCTGTGGTGGCTCAGCAATCAGGGCCCGGTGCTGGCTCGGTCGGAAGATCACGACCCATTGACAGGATTACCAGTGAGCATCAAGATGAATCCTCTCCGCGACCGCTCCACCGAGAAAGCGGCGAACAAGTTTCTTCGCGAACTCCGCGACGGACACTGCGACGAGCTGCTCAACAAGTGGGAGCACGATTACCACAAAAAATACGCGAAATACATTTGTCAATCTGAGGCCCAGCACCCGCTGCTCTCCTGGCAGCTGGTTGATTGGGAAGAGGCGCGTCCGCTGATCATCCTTCACTACCGCGCGACCAGGCAGGCTGCAAACGGTGGCACTGAGCAGGACCTGTTTACCGTGACGACTGAGCACAAAGGCGCAGATTGGCTCGTCACGAAGTACGATGCCATGTACTGATCGGATTTTTGACGCTCCTGCTTTACCATTCTGCCTTTCTCCGTGCCTCCGCGTCTCCGTGGTAAAACCTTTACATGCACGACCGCTCTCCCGAGTCCCAGCCTTCCCCCGCTCGTAACCTCTACTCCTTCGGGCTCACGTCTTTTTTCAATGACACCGCGAGCGAGATGGCGTATTGGGTCCTGCCCGCTTTTCTGGCATCGCTGGGAGCTGGGCCGGAGCAACTGGGAATCATCGAAGGCATCGCTGAAAGCGTAGCTTCCTTCGCCAAGCTCTTCTCGGGATATCTCACCGACCGCATCAATCGTCGCAAGCCGCTAGTGGTCGGCGGATACGTCGTCGCGAATGCCGTCAAGCCTCTGCTTGCAATGACCACGGCGTGGTGGCAAATCCTGCTCATCCGTTTCAGCGATCGGCTGGCGAAAGGCATGCGTGGCGCACCACGCGACGTCATGGTAGCCGAATCGGTAGGAAAGGAGCGGCTGGGCTCTGCCTACGGCCTCATCCAGTCCATGGATTCCGCCGGGGCCATCGCCGGTCCGCTGACTGCCCTCGTACTGTTATCGCGGTTTGGAATTCGAAGCGTCTTTTGGGCCGCAGCCATTCCGGGCGCTCTCGCTGTGCTCGTCGCAATTCTCGGCATTCAGGAAAGAAAGCGCAGTTCGCCCGAAGATCGACAACAGAAATCGATCGGCCGCACTGCCAAATCGTCCGGCCCACTCTCTCGGCCCTTCTACATGGTGCTGATTGCTGTGACCCTGTTCTCGCTTGGCAACTCCAGCGATATGTTCCTGGTCATGCGCGCACAAAATGTCGGCATCGCGGTCTCTTTGGCGCCTCTCCTCGGATTGGTATTCAATATCACCTACACTCTCGGCTCTTGGCCCGCAGGATGGTTGAGCGATCACTTCTCGCGCCGGTGGATCGCCGCCGCCGGATACCTGATCTTCGCCGCCGTCTACTTCGTCTTCGGCCGCGCGCCATCCACATTCGCGATCTGGGTCAGCATGGCAATCTATGGCATGTACTACGCGCTGACCCAGCCCGTCCTGAAAGCTCTTGTCGTCGAAACTGTCGCGCCCGAATTTCGCGGACGCGCTCTCGGCATCTACTTCTTCCTGACCAGCGTGGCTACCCTCGCGGCGAGCCTGGTCACCGGCGAGTTTTGGAAGCATTACGGACCCGCCTTCCCGTTCTATCTGTCTGCCGGCTTAGGGACTCTTTCGGCGCTGCTGTTGCTGCTCAGCGGCGCCATCTCTCGTGAGCGTCAGGCCGTCGCCTGAGTACGGCCTACATTCGTCAAAAAGAAAAACGCGCGGCGGGAAGCCGCGCGTGCATTTCAGATGGTTCTAAATTGACGGTTATAGACTCGCTCCTTCGCTTTCAGATTCCGGCTTCGCGGTGCCATTCTTGATCGCTTCATCCAGAAGTTCTTTCATCTGCTTTGTGGCTCTTTCTGCCAACTCGGCTTGCTGACGGCCGAGTTCTCCTTGTAGTTCGCCAAGTTTTCCTTGCTTCTCACCGAGTGCGCCCATTTCTCCGCCAAATTTGCCTTGGGCCTCACCGGCATGAGATTGGATATCGCCAATCTTGCTCTGCAACTCTCCGATCTCGGATTGCAGGTCCCCAAGCTGCTCCATCGATGCAGTTGATCCAAGTTTCTGCAGCTTTGCTTTCAGCGCATCCAGTTGCGCCGTCATATCCGGAACATTCACCCGGACCTGCTCCATCTTCGCGCCCAACTCTTCTTGTTGCTTGCCCAAAGCCTCTTGCTGCTTTCCAAGTTCTTCCTGTTTTTTCCCGAGCTCTTCCTGAGGAGCCCAGAGTTTCCGCGCGCGGTCAATCGTCGCCTGGTCGCGGATGATGTATGACTGCTCGTCCCGCTGGAACCATATGAAGTCCCCCGGAACCTGTTTCTTCAAGCGTTGTACGTGCCGCACATCTTCCGAACTTCCCGACATCGTAAATGAGTCGCTCTTCCCGGATACGATGACGAACCGCTGCTCGTCATCGAATCCATATGCATACGCGAATCCGCCGTTCGCGACGTGCCTTTGCCCCGACCACATAACCGGGGCTAAGGGAGCAACAGGCGGCAAGCCTGGTGTCGCGGCAATCGCCGGAGCCGCCACCCCGCCAGCTATCCCACGAACCGGCGCTCCCGGCGCTGCAGGCGGCATTGCGGGAGGGGCCGGAACACCGGCCACAGCTCGCGCAGCCTCTTGCAAAGTCTCCGAGTTCTGCGCGGAAACGACCGCGTGACTCACCGGGCGCGCCGCCGCGACCAGATATACGGCCGGAATCGCTACCGCAATTACAGTCACCACAACAATTCTTTTTGCCTGCATATGCACAGCTCCTCTCCACGACAAAATTCGTTCCAATCGATGCTCCGCCTGACCTGCTTTCGCCATCGAAACCCCATGCCACCAGATTCGGCCCGGCGCTGTATGCAAACTTTCGAAAAATCCCAACAGAGTCTTCGCGTACTCGTTCCGGTCCACTCCGCCGGAGAGCACGGCCTCATCGCTCGCCTCTTCCGCGAGCAGATGTATCTGGCGCTTCAGCCACCAACTCAGCGGGTTGAACCAGAACACCGCGTGATAAAGCCGCGACAGCAATTGAGTGAGAGCGTCCCGCCGCGCGACGTGCGAGATTTCGTGCGCGATCACAGCCTCGATCTTCTCCGCGTTCCATGTGCGCCAGTTCGCGGGCAGCACAATTGCCGGGTGTAACGTGCCAGTGGTGACGGGAACGGCGATGAGATCAGATTCCAGAATCTCCAGAGCGCGAATTCCGCTCCGCAGATGTGACAAAGCAGGCTCAAGTGCGCCCAAATCGCGGATCCCCCGCGAACGCGAGACCAGTCGCCTGCTGAGCGCCACTCCTACAGCCAGCCGGAATATCATCAGAAAAGCAACCGCGAGATACACTCCGCCGGCGACCATCTCCCAATGTCCTGAGAGCCACCGAACCATGGCCGGCGCGTTAACGGTGCTCGCATCATTCACACTGGGGTAAGGCAACCCCAATTCTCCCGAGTCCAGTCCTCCGCTTTCTTTGCGACGATTTCTCTTAGCCAACGGCGCCGCTGACGCCGTTGAACTCACCTGGTCTCGCTTTGAGATCGAGGCGCTGCCCGCCGCAGTATTCGCAAGTCCGGAGCTGAGAATCGAGGGCACCGGAACCAGCAGCTCCGGGAGCAACGAGGATAGAACTGGGATAGCCAACGCCAGATACAGAAAACTTGACCACGCGAACAATCGCATGGCAGCTGCTTTCACCCGGAACAGCGCTAATGCGAGGCCCACAGCCGCCGCGAGGATTAGGTTCCGCAGCGCCGTCTCCACAAGCACCTGCACGAGGCCGTGCGACCAGGGCGCGAAATTCGTCAACATCACTATCATCGTTCACCTACTTTGCTGTTTCTTCAACGGACTACTCTTCTCCGCCTCAGCTTCAGCGATCTTGCGCGCCAGCTTTTCAAGTTGCTTGCGGTCGAGCACTTCGTTATCGACCATTCCGAGTAGCAGTTCTTCCGCCGATCCTCCGCAGAACCGGTCGATGATGTTCTTCACCGCGCGCACAGCCACGTTCTCTCGTGCATCGGCCGCCCGGTAAACGAACGTTCGGCCCTCCACAGCATGCGTGAGATATCCCTTCTCCTCGAGTCGCCGTAGCACTGTGCGGATGGTCGAGTCCTTCATCGGACGCGATGCCGCAAGCGATTCCCGGCATGCCTCAGCCGTCGAAGGCCCGTGCGCCCATATGTAGTCCATCACGCTCTGCTCCACCTCTCCCAGATTCTTTAGACGTACATGCCGTGTGTTAGTCATTGTAGCGTTACAATATGTAACATTAGACGAGGCGCATGTCAATCGGTGAGCAAGAGTTCAAAAATGTGAATGACAATCGTAGTCAAGCGGACTGACGTGGGACAGCCGCGTCGGCTATCCAGCCACGACCCGGTTTGTCGCGGCAGTTGTCATGAAGAGGAATGCGACAGATCAGGAAACTACCAGCCTCGCGTCAAGAACAGCAAAACCTGAGCAGCAATCGCTGCGCCACTATCGAGTACCACATCCTGCCAGCGCCCGGTCCGTGACGGCAGATAGCTCTGGTGCCACTCATCAAGACTAGCCACCATCAAGGTCCCAAGCAGCGCAATGTTGCTCCACCGCAGCGTCCATTTGGGATTGCCCGTCGCAGGCAGCGTATCCCGCCACGCCCGAAACAGCAGAATGCTGAGCATCGCATACCCGACTACATGTCCGCCCTTCCGTATGTACTCATGCCATGCCTCGAACCGGGCATGATTGACGCCGAATATGAAATGCAGCAGCGGATAAAGAAATCGGCTGGTGTTGTGAGCGGAAAGGTAGGTCGTCGATTCAATGACAATCACTATCAGCCACAAGATGGCGGCGATCCATGATTTGAGAAGGTGATTCTTGTCGCGGTTCAAGCGAGTCGATCACTCATAATTTGTTGGGACAACCGCGGGGGCGATCTGCCCCTGCAACAAACGATCTGCAAGCTCCGCGATCGTCACTCGATCGCATAGTTCGGAGCCTCGCGCGTGATCATAACGTCGTGTACGTGAGATTCACGCAAGCCGGCGCCGCTGATGCGCACGAACCGTGTCTTCTGCAGCAGTTCAGGAATCGTCGCGCAGCCGCAATAGCCCATGCCCGACTTCAATCCGCCAACCATCTGATAGATGATCATGGCAACCGATCCGCGGTACGGAACCCTGCCTTCGATCCCTTCCGGCACGAGCTTCGCCAATCGATTCGACTCGCCATCGGCCGCCGAAACTGCAGCAGCAGAATCGCCATCCGTATTCTGGAAGTAGCGCTCGCTCGATCCCTGTGCCATCGCTCCCAGAGATCCCATGCCGCGATATGACTTGAACGACCGGCCTTGATACAGAATGAGTTCGCCCGGACTCTCGTCGGTTCCTGCGAACAGCGATCCGATCATGACTGCGCTCGCTCCCGCCGCCAAGGCCTTGCTCACGTCGCCCGAATATTTGATTCCGCCATCCGCGATGATGGGAACTCCGGAATCCTTCGTAGCGCGATAGGCCTCCGCAATCGCAGTAATCTGAGGAACGCCGGCTCCGGTCACCACACGGGTCGTACAAATCGACCCGGGCCCGATGCCGACCTTGATTCCGTCCGCACCAGCCCGCGCCAGTTCGCACGCCCCATCAAACGTCGCCACATTTCCGGCCAGCAACTCGAGATCGGGCAGCTTCGACTTGACCAGTTTCACGGCCTCAAGGACCTTCGACGAATGCCCGTGCGCGCTGTCAATCGCCAGCACGTCAACCTTCGCTTCCGCAAGTTCCATAGCGCGTTCCAGAAAGTCTCCGGTGGCGCCAATCGCAGCGCCAACCCGCAATCTGCCCTGCGTATCTTTTGCGGCATTCGGATACTTCAACTTTTTCTGAATGTCCTTAACGGTGATCAGGCCTTTGAGGTTGTATTTATCGTCGACGACCAGCAGCTTCTCGACCCGATGCTGATGAAGAATCTTCTCTGCCTCTTCTAGAGTCGTCCCCACTGGAACAGTGATAAGGTTCTTCTTCGTCATCACGCTGTCGATAGGAATATCGAAGCGAGTCTCAAACCGCAAATCGCGGTTCGTAAGAATCCCAACCAGTTTTCCGTGCTCGGTAATGGGCACGCCGGAAATCTTGTATTTGCGCATGACCTCCAGCGCATCCGATACCTTGTCCGTCGAATGCATCGTCACCGGATCAACGATCATTCCGCTTTCCGACCGCTTCACTTTATCGACTTCGTTGGCCTGCTGCTCAATCGTCAGATTGCGATGAATGATCCCGATCCCGCCCTGCTGCGCCAGCGCAATTGCCATGTGCGACTCCGTCACGGTATCCATGGCAGCGCTCACAATCGGAATATTCAGGCTGATCTTGCGCGTGAGTTGGGTTTGCGTGCTGGCATTCGCCGGAACTACGTCAGATCGTGCGGGCAGCAAAAGGACATCGTCAAAGGTGAGAGCCTCAGGTACAGGAAAATGAATCATAAATGTCTCGGGAACTCTCCCAGCGCATGGAGTAATTCTTCATTCTAGAGAGGGCTGGGGATTGAGGCAAATGGCCTGAAGGCGCAATGAGTGTAATCGGCCAACAATGCGTTAGTGATACTGCACGTTGACCTTCCCATCACCCACACCTAACATGTCTAGCCAGTGACCACGCCGTTCCAACCTATAGGGCAGACGGTGTCCCACTACCACATCGTCAGCAAGATTGGTGGCGGGGGCATGGGGATAGTGTATGAGGCCGAAGACATGAAGCTGGGTCGCCATGTCGCGTTGAAATTCCTGCCGGACGAACTCGCCAATGACGCGCAAGCCCTCGGTCGTTTTCAGCGGGAGGCAAAGGCAGCGTCCTCCTTGAACCATCCGAACATCTGCACAATTTACGAAATAAATGAGTTCGAGGGGCGAGCCTTCATCGCCATGGAACTGCTGGAGGGGCAGACCCTCCGGCATCGGATCAGTGGCAGACCGCTGGAGGCCGGCGCGATGCTTGATCTCAGCCTCCAGATTGCCGACGCGCTCGATGCTGCACATTCAAAAGGAATCATCCACCGCGACATCAAGCCCGCAAACATCTTCGTTACGAATCGAGGCCAGGCAAAGATCCTCGACTTCGGGCTGGCCAAAGTGTCGCTCAAGCCGGATTGCGTTGCTTCGAGCGCTGCGACGATCGAATGCGAGGAATATCTCACCAGCCCTGGTTCGCTGCTTGGCACCCTGGCCTATATGTCTCCCGAGCAAGCAAGGGGAAAGGAATTGGACGCACGCAGCGATCTGTTCTCGTTCGGGGCTGTTCTGTACGAGATGGCCACGGGCGTGATGCCCTTCCGCGGCGAGACCTCCGCCGAGATTTCTAATGAGGTCCTGAACCACACGCCGGTCGTGCCACTGCGGTTGAACTCGCATATTCCGCCGAAATTGGAAGAAATCATTCTCAAAGCGCTCGAGAAAGACCGCGAGACGCGCTATCAACATGCCTCGGACATTTGCGCAGATCTGAAACGACTGAAACGCGATATGGAATCTGCGTCTGCGGGCACGACGACGGCAGCGGCTCATGCCGTTCAGCCGCAACCGTGGTGGCGCGCCAACTGGGTGCTGGCGGTCGCAGGATCTGCCCTCGCCGCCCTGCTGTTCGTCGCAATATCCTTCCGTGCCTTTCGAGGACACGGCGAAGCCATTGATTCGCTCGCCGTTTTGCCGTTTGTAAACGCCAGTAGTGATCCGGACACGGAATATCTTAGCGATGGAATTGCCGAAACTCTCGTCGGCCAGCTGTCTGAGATACCCCGTCTGAAGGTCATGGCGCGCAGTACGGTATCGCGGTATAGAGGCAACCAGGTTGATCCGCAACAAGTAGGACGTGACCTCAATGTCCGCGCGATCCTGACAGGGAGGGTCTCGCAGCGAGGGGACACGTTGACTATCAGCATGGAGCTGATGAACGTCAGGGATGGCTCCGAGCTGTGGGGCGGGCGGTACAACCGCAAGCTTACCGACATCCTCGCCGTCCAGGAAGATATCGCTCGTGAAATCACCGACAAGTTGCGGCTGCGCTTGCAGCGTGAGGAGGAAGAACGGCTGACCGGACACCTTACCGAGAACGCTGAGGCTTATCAACTTTATCTGAGGGGGCGATACTACTGGAATAAACGGACACCGGATGCCATGCAGAAGGCCATCGGGTACTTTCAATCCGCCATAAAAAAAGACCCGGCCTATGCTCGAGCTTACGCGGGTCTGGCTGACTGTTACCATGTGCCGGCGAATCCAATGCCACCGACGGAAAAAATGCCACTCGCCAAGGCAGCAGCGATGAAGGCACTGCAATTGGATGACACGCTGGTTGAGGCGCATACGGCTCTGGCCCGCGTACTCTTTGTGTACGATTGGGATTGGCCGACCGCAGAGAAGGAATTCAAGCGCGCGATTGAACTGAATCCGCACTATGCGTTGGCTCACCAATGGTATGGAGGTTTTCTCAGTGCGACAGGTCGGTTCCCCGAGGCTGACGCAGAGAAAAAGCGAGCTCTAGAACTGGAACCGCTTTCGCTCGCTGCCAACTTTGAGGCTGCCTTGGCTTTATACTTTTCCCGGAACTACGATCAGGCGATCAATCAATTCCAGAAGACGCTGGAGCTAGACGCGAACTTCCCCCCGCCCTACACATTCCTCGGAGCGGCTTATGAGCAAAAGGGAATGTTTGAAGAAGCGATCGCCACGTTTCAAAGAGCTCTCAGCATTACACAAGGCCCTGCCAAGATGCTCGCTATGGCTGGCCTCGCCCACGCCTATGCCGCGTCCGGCCGGAAGGCAGAAGCACGCAAGATACTTGCGGATGTAGAGAAGCTATCCGAACACAACTACGTTCAAGCGACGGACTTGGCCCTTATCCATGCTGGCCTGGGTGACAGCGACAAGGCCTTTACCTGGCTGGACAAGGCGTATGACGAGCACTCGTTCGGCCTGATTAATCTCACAGTCGAGCCTCGCTTCGATGCCCTGCACTCCGATCCGCGCTTCACGGACCTGCTGCGGAGAATTCGGTTCCCGCACTGAGTCGTTTACAACGGCCTCCCGACGTTCGCCTCCTGAGAGCAGCCCAAACGGAGCAAGCGAAGTTGCTGCCTGAGGAAGAGTATTCGCCTCTTGCTATGCAGAGCGAACCGTTGTAACGGGACTTGAACGCCCAAGCTCGTTTCGTACCTGGCATCCGTTTGTCTTTTACCCCCACCGGGCGTATATTAGAAGACTGAGAACTGCTGTGTACCGGCTTTTGGCGAAGCACACCAGTGGGCGCAAGCCCACATTTTAGTTTGCAGTCCCTTCGGTGCGGCCGCCATCCGCCAGTAAGTCACTGGATTCATGGCGCTTGACGTTGAACGTGTGCGGGAAATTGCCGATCGGGTCGCTGCCTCCCGCGGACTCGAAGTCTTAGACATCGAGTTTCTCGGCGGTGGTAAGGCGCGGATGTTGCGTGTCTTCCTCGACAAGCCTGCGGCAGGGAACGATCCGCTGGCCGGAGTGACGCACGAAGACTGTGCGAACTTCAGCCGGGAGTTCGGAACGATTCTCGATGTCGAAGATGCGATGCCGGGCTCGTACACCTTGGAAGTCTCGTCGCCGGGTCTGGACCGGAAGTTGGTGAAAGCTGCCGACTACACGCGCTTTGCTGGAAGCCGCATAAAGCTGACGACGCGGCAACCGGTGAACAGCAACCGCCACTTTGAGGGCAGGTTGGAGAAGTTTGAAGACGGCCGCCTTACGCTGGATCTGAGCATTGCCAGCCACAAGTCGCGCAAGAAGATGGGCGAGCAGGCCGGACAGAAAATTGAGATCGAATTCGCCAACGTAGAAAAGGCGAACCTGGTGCCAGAACTATAGGTTTCGAAGTTGCAAGGTTTCAAAGACCTTGAAACTTTGCAACCTTGAAACATTGAAACTTTGATTTTTATGGCTAGCGAGCTCTACAACACGATCGACGCACTGAGCCGGGAGAAGGGAATCGACCCGCAGATTGTAGTCAGCGCGGTGGAAGACGCCATCGTCATGGCCACGCGCAAGTACTACAAGTCGCAGGAAAACCTTCGCGCCAAGCTCGACAAGGACACCGGAAAAATCAACGCATTTGCCGTAAAGACCGTGGTCGAGACGCCCGAGCAGGTCGAAGATCCCAACCTGCAGATCACGGTTGACGACGCGCGCAAGGTCGATCCTTCGCTTGAAGTTGGCGGAGAGCTGCAGATCCCGAAGGTGACTGAAGGAATTCTCGGACGAATCGCAGCCCAGCTCGCGAAGCAGGTCATCTTCCAGAAAGTCCGCGAGGCCGAGCGCGATACGGTTTACAACGAGTACATTGGACGCGTCGGCGAAATCGTTAACGCCACCGTGAAGCGCGTTGAAGGTCCGGACGTGATCTTCGACATCGGCAAAGCCGAAGCCCGCATGCCACGTAAGGAGCAGTCTCGGCTGGAATCCTTTGCGGTGGGTGAGCGTGTGCGCGTCGTCATCGCTCGTGTCGAGCGTGCTTCCAAGGGCCCCGGAGTCGTCGTCTCTCGCGCGGCGCCGGAACTCGTTCAGCACCTGTTCCAGACGGAAGTGCCGGAAATCTACGATGGCACCGTCGTCATCCGTGCGATTGCCCGCGAGGCCGGTGAGCGTACCAAGATTGCCGTTATGTCGAAGGACAAAGACGTCGACGCCGTGGGCGCCTGCGTTGGCATGAAGGGTATGCGCGTGCAGTCGATCATTCGCGAACTCCGAGGAGAGAAGATCGATATCATCGAGTACCACGAAGATGCGGTCACGTTTGCAGAAAAAGCGCTGCAGCCGGCCAAGGTAAGCCGCGTTACCGTCGTCGACAGTGGCGAGAAGCATCTTGAGGTCGTGGTCGATGACAGCCAGCTCTCGCTCGCCATCGGCAAAAAGGGACAGAACGTCCGTCTCGCCGCGAAGCTTCTGGGCTGGAAGATCGACATCAAGAGCGAAGAAGAGAAGCGTCAGGAAGTCGAGCAGCAGATGGCTGCCATGGCTCCGCAGACGACGACTCCGCTCGAGAACGTTCCCGGCCTCGGAGAGGGCCTGGTGGAGAAGCTCAGCGCCGCCGGCATCACGACGGTCGAAGCCTTGGCGGATATGACTCCCGAGCAGCTTGAGGCCATCGAAGGTATCGGCCCCAAGACGGTGGAAAAAATCAGCCTTGCGGTGAATAATTACTTCGCGAGTCTCGACGGTGCTCCGCCAGCCGAAGGTTCCGTTGAAGGTGTGGCTGGGGACGGCGAAGTTGCCGCTGAAGAAGGCACGACGGAAACAGGAATGGAAGCCGCTGCTGACGACACCGTGGCTGCTTCCGCCAGCGAAGATAAGCCCGAGCAGGAGCCGGAAGGTTCTGCTAAAGAAACAACCGAATAATCATGGCACGCGCACGCCAGTTCGACAGTATGCGGGTGCAACAAGTTGACTCCGTGAGGCTGCGATGAAGACCTAACGCGGGGGACAGAAAGGTCGGATGAGTAAGGTTCGAATTAACGATCTCGCGAGAGAACTGGAAGTGAAGAGCAAAGCCATTCTCGACGCGCTTCCGCAAGTCGGAGTGACCGAGAAGAAAACCCATTCCAGCTCAATCGAGGACCATGAAGCAGACAAGGTACGGGCCCATATCCGAGGCCAGTCCGAGTCGCAGAACTCTTCTGCGCGTTCGGCGCGTCCGCTGCGCGGCGAAGAAGAAATCAAGACTAAGATTGACTTGTCGCACATCTCCCGTCCGGGGGATGTGCTGAGAGCCATCACGCAGAAAAAAGAGGCGGTCGTGGTGCCTCCGCCACCCGTGCCTCCAGTTGCGGCCAGGCCCGTAGTCGCGCCGTCCGCTCCAGCGGCGCCGCCGAAACCCGTTGCGCCACCAGTCGCTGCTCCCGCACCGCCTGCCGCTGCGGTCAGGCCTGTTGTTGCGCCGTCTGTGGTCGAGAAGCCTGCGGTTCCACCAGTATCGCCAGCGCCCTCCGCGCCCGTTGTAACCGCGCCTCCCCCGAAGCCGATTACACCTCCTGCGCCTCCGGTGATGGCGCCTCCGCCGAGCGCTCCCGCAGCGCCTCCGGTGACGGCTTCTGCGCCTCCACAACCTCCAATTGCCGCCGCACCGCCGCGTCCGGCGCCGCCTGCGGGACCTCCGCAGCCTCCAGCACCGCGAATGATCGTGCCGCAAACTGGCCCCCGTCCGGTGTACAAGGCTCCGCCGCCGCGTCCGGTTCCTCCCGCGCAACCGAGTGGACCGGTCGGCACAATGCGTCCCGCGCCCGGTCGTCCCGTTCCCGGTCAGCCCATTTTCCAGCGCCCGCGTCCTCAGGGAGCAGGCGTCGGTGCAGCACGCCCGCCGTTGCGTCCTGGCGAGCGCCGTCCGATGCATCCCACGCGCTCCGCACCAACGGGGCCGCGCCCGCTCGGTGTCGGGCCCGGCTTGCCCCCTCCGGGTCCAGTTCGTCCCGGCAGCCGTCCAGGTGCGCCTTCGCGCCGTCCCGGACAGCGCTATGTTCCCCGCGGAGTAAAAGAAGGACCGATGAAAGGCTACACTCCGCCACCACGCATGGTGGTGTCGAATGAGCCTGCGCCCATCACGCGAAATATCACGATCACCGAAGGCATCAGCGTGAAAGATCTCGCTGAGAAGCTCGACATCCGCGCGAAAGATCTCATCTCGCGCCTGCTGTCTCGTGGCGTTTTCGCCACGATCAATCAGACGCTTGATGCCGAACTCGCCAGCGAAATGGCTCGATTCTTCGGAGCCGATACGAACGTCATCACCTTCGAAGAACAGGCTGCCAAAGATGTTGACGGTTCGGCTAGCGGGGAAGAGTCCGCCACCGAAGCCGTGTCACGCCCCCCCGTGGTCACGATCATGGGCCACGTCGATCACGGCAAAACCACCCTGCTCGACTCCATCCGCCTCACGAATGTCGCCGAAGGCGAAGCTGGTGGAATCACGCAGCACATCGGCGCTTACAAGGTTCGCATCACCGATAAGGATTCACCTGCTTACGGACGGGAGATCGTCTTCCTCGACACTCCGGGTCACGAAGCATTCACCCGCATGCGTTCCCGCGGGGCTAAGGCAACCGACATCGTCGTACTCGTCGTCGCAGCCGATGACGGCGTCATGCCGCAGACGCTCGAGGCAATCGATCACGCGCACGCCGCCGAAGTTCCAATCATCGTGGCAGTGAACAAGATCGATAAGCCCGACGCCCTACCCGATCGCGTGAAGAAGCAACTCGGCGATCGCGGACTGGTTCCCGAAGAATGGGGCGGCAAGACTGTATTCGTCGACGTTTCGGCGAAGAAGAAGACGAATCTTAACCTTCTGATGGAAATGATCTGCCTTGTGGCCGATCTCGCCGAACTCAAGGCGACTCCCGACCGCGCGGCCACCGGCGTCGTGCTCGAAGCTAAACTCGATCGCGGCCGCGGACCCGTCGCAACCGTGCTCGTTCAGAACGGCACGCTCAGCGCTGGGGACAACTTCGTTGTCGGCAACGTCTTCGGTAAAGTCCGCGCCATGTTCGATGATCGCGGCGCGGCTCTCGAGACTGCGCCACCTTCGACTCCGGTCGAAATCATCGGACTCGAAGGTCTGCCGCAAGCCGGAGATCAATTCGTGGTTGTCGCCGATCGCGACAAGGCCCGGGGCATTTCCGAATATCGCGAGCAGAAAGCCCGCGAAGCGGCGCTGGCCAAGAGTTCCCGTGTTTCGCTCGAAGGGCTCGCCGAACAGATCAAGACTGCCGGCACCAAGGAACTGAACATCATCCTGAAAGGCGATGTGCAGGGTTCCGTCGAAGTGCTCACCGATCTGTTGTCGAAGCTTTCGAACGACAAAGTACGGTTGAAACTTCTCCGCTCTGGCGTGGGTGCCATCACCGAAACCGACGTGCTCCTCGCCTCCGCTTCGAACGCGATTATCATCGGGTTCAATGTTCGTCCGGAGCGCAAGGCGCAGGAACTTGCCGAGCAGGAAGAGGTTGACATCCGCCTGCACTCGATCATTTACGAACTGCAGGACGAGATTAAGCGCGCGATGAGCGGCTTGCTCGAACCGACGATCAAAGAAACCTACCAGGGACGCGCAGAAGTTCTCGAAACCTTCCGCATTCCCAAAGTTGGAACTGTTGCTGGCTGCCGCGTCATCGATGGCATCCTCAAGCGGGACTCGGATGTCCGTCTGCTGCGCGACAACGTCGTGGTTTTCAAAGGCAAGATTGGCTCGTTGCGCCGCTTCAAAGACGATGCCAAGGAAGTCACGAATGGCATGGAGTGCGGCATCTCCATAGCCAACTACGGCGACATTAAAGCGCGCGACGTAATCGAGGCGTTTGTGACCACGCGCGTGGCGGCAGAAGTAATCGCATAAAATCAGTGGCTAGTGATTCGCGGTTAGTCGGCCAGAGCGTTGACTGACCACCGATCACTAGCCACGTTTCACTTCATGGCCATCGCTTTCCTCACCCTCGAACTTCATATCGAAGCCGCTCAATCTATCAAGGACCGCCGTCAGGTCGTCCGCAGCCTGAAAGACCGCCTGCGCGCCAGCTTCAACGTTTCTGTCGCGGAACTCGACGGCGCGGAACTCTGGAATCGCGCCTCTGTCGGTGTGGTCAGTATTTCTAGTTCCCGCGACTACCTCGATGGCCTGATGAAGAATGTCGAGAGCGCCGCCACGCGTATCGCCAATAATCAGGGCGCCGACGTGGCTGATGCCTACTTGGAATTTTTCTAACTCCAAATTCCCGGCGGCGGCCGCCTGGATATCCGTAAAGTATTGCCAAGGGCGTACTTATAAGTTTCTCTTTCTCAATAAAGGATCTACTCCTCTTCAACTCGCCGCTTGGGGCAACATTTGCGTCTAATTTTCTGATATTCTCAAGCGTTTTACCTGAGGTGGAATGTGGAGAAGCGCGGGCTGAAGTACCATCGCGGACGGGTTGGCGAAGCCTTGCGTGAAGAGATTGAAACTCTCGTGGAGGGTGAACTCGCCGATCCCCGCATCGGACTTGTCAGCGTGACGGCCGTTCATATTGCCGACGACGGTAGATCCGCCGAAGTCTGGGTCAACGTGGAAGGCGATGACACCGAGGCGGACCGCAGTATCGAGGGCCTCGAAGCTGCCCGCGAATACATACGCCACGAGTTGGTGGAACGCCTGCGAATTCGCCGTGCACCTGAGTTGTATTTCCGCCTCGATCGTGCCGAGCAAGACAAAGCGCGAGTGCAACAACTGCTCGAAAGGGCCAGGAAACGATCCAAGGCCCGCAAGGACGCAAGTGGAGAGAAAGCATAGCGACGTGCTGGAAGATGTTCTCCGGCAGATCGGGCAGCATGAACGGTTTGTTCTGACATCGCATGCCCGTCCCGACGGAGATGCCGTCGGTTCCGCACTCGCCTGCTGCCAGGTCCTGCGCGCAATGGGCAAGCACGCCGATGTCGTTCTCCATGACCCCGTCCCTAGAATCTATCGTTCGCTCCCATTTGCCGATGAAGTCGTTCACGCTGACCGTGTAACAGGCAGCTACGAGGCGGCCATTATCCTCGAGTGCGACAGCATTCACCGCACCCGCCTCGAAGGTCTCGAAAATCGTTTCCTGATAAGTATCGACCATCACGTCAGCGGACGCCCATTCGCGCATGTGAACTGGATCGATCCTCACGCAGTCGCCACCGCTGAGATGGTCTTTCGTCTCGCGCGCCAAGCCGCCGTCAAATTTTCGCCGGAGATTGCAACCTGCCTCTATACGGCGCTGATGACTGACACAGGCTCGTTCATGTTTCAGGGAACGAACGACAGTACCTTCGCGCTCGCCCGTGAACTCGTGCTAGCCGGAGCCGATCCCGCACACTGCGCCCGCGGAATTTACTTCGCGCACTCCGAGGCAAAGTTACGCTTGCTTGGCGAGGCACTTCGCAGCCTGCGTATCGAAGGCCACATCGGTTATTTTTGGGTCACCCAGAAACAGATGGAGCGATGCAATGCGATCGAAGAAGATTGCGAGGGATTGGTGAATTATGTTCTCTCGATTGGCGGAGTCGAGGCAGCCGCATTTCTTCGCGAGCTCCCCGACGGACGCTACCGCGTGAGTCTCCGCAGCAAAGGCAAACTGGATGTCGCTCGTGTCGCCGAAAGCTTTGGTGGAGGAGGTCACGAATGTGCTAGCGGCTGCTCCCTGGACGGACCTCTAGCCGACGCCGTGCGCCAGATCATTCTCCAACTCGGCCGCGGCCCTTCGGTGCAGTAATCCATGCAGAATTAACGTAGCAAATTCTAGATTTCAGACTGCAAAATCGGCAGCGAGTTGGGAGTTTAAGTTTTCAATCTGCAATCTGAAATCTGCTTCTTGCATTCTGACTTCTGAATCCATGACCGCACGCACCCGCACCGACATCCTCCTGCTCGCCGGCTTCTGCGCGTTCCTCTTTTTCTACGGACTGGGTTCCTTCGGTCTGATCGGCGCGGATGAACCGCGATACGCGCAAGTCGCCCGCGAGATGCTCGATCATCACGACTGGATCACACCGACCTTGGGCGGCGTGGCGTGGTTGGAAAAGCCGCCACTCTACTACTGGCAAGCGATGGCTTCGTTCGCGGTGCTCGGCGTCGGCGATGTAGCCGCCCGCGTCCCTTCGGCAATAGACGCAACTTTACTGATCCTCGCGTTCTACGTCTTTTTTCGCAAATTCCGCCCGGGGATTCAGGTGGATGCCGCTCTTATCGCCGCGTCGTGCGCAGGCATCATCGGCTTTGCCCGTGCGGCTTCGATGGACATCGGACTCACCGCCGCATTGAGCATCGGCTTGCTCGCCTGGTGGGCCTGGCGCGAATCGGGCAAACGCATCTACCTTGCCGCGTTCTACGTATTCATGGCTCTCGGAACACTCGCTAAAGGGCCGGTCGCGCCATTTCTGGCGGCGGTAATCATCACCTTGTTCGCACTCGCAATCCGTGAGCCCAAGCTGATCCTCCGCACCGCGTGGTGGCCCGGAATTCTGCTCTTCTGCGCGGTCGCTTTGCCCTGGTACATCGCAGTCGATCTCAGAAATCCGCAGTTCTTCCGCGAATTCATCCTCGAACACAACCTCGCTCGCTTCTCCAGCAACCTGTATCACCACCCGCAGCCCTTCTGGTACTACATTCCCGTCACCGCGCTGGCACTAGTCCCTTGGACGGCCGTTGTCATCGCTGCATTCTGGGAGTCCGTTCGCGTGTGGTGGTCCGCGCGAAGCGAAACCAGCAGCGAACCAGATCTCGAATTGCAGTTCACCATCTTCGCTTGCTGCTGGTTGATCGTTCCAGGCGTCTTCTTCTCCCTTTCGCAGTCGAAGCTTCCGGGCTACATCCTTCCCGCCGTCCCCGCGGGAGCCTTGTTGCTCGCCTCATACATCCTGCTGCACTTCGAGCGCGAGCAGTCGATCCCGAGGTGGCTCGCCATCGTACATGCAGCCGTCGCATCGGCGCCCGTGCTCCCCGCGATAGTGATCGGATTCATCATGATGAATCATCACCTGCCGTCGGGCCGTCCATTAGGAATCGCAGCAGGCGTGGCCATTGTCCTCTGGATCGCAATTGCCCTGACGCTGATGAGCCAAACACGCCTGAAAATGCTGCGTTTCATCACGCTAGTCCCAGTCGTACTCGCAGTGGCGGCAGTCCTCAAGATGGGAACGACCGCCATCGATCAGAAGCTCTCAACGCGTCCCTTGGCCGTCGAGCTTGCCAGTATGGAAACCCAGAAGCTGCCAATTGCGGTGTGTGGCGCTACACGCGAGGTGGAATACGGACTCGCGTTCTATCGCAATCAGGTGGTCGCTCGTTATGAGTCAGGAAATGTTCCCGCAGGGCAGCACCTTCTCGTCGCCCCAACTTCATGGATCGACAATGTTGCGAAGCAAACTGCGGGAAGGAAGGTTTCGTTACTCGGCCACTACGCCCCGCAAAATCTCGACTACTTCTGGGTCTCCGCGCCGGGAGTAAAATTCTAGGCCACGCTTTTGGGCGCGCCGCCGGTTCTCGTGAACCGGTCATACACCCATAGCATCGCTGCGGTCACGATGCCTACGCCTGTCACCGTCCACCAGATCATCGCAGGCTCGTGCAGCACCTCGCCAAAGTGATGCACCAGCGTTCCTCCGAACCACCCGCCGATCAGCGACCCAATTCCGATTGGCAAGAATGCGAATCCCATGTACGTGCCTTGTTGTCCTTCAGGCGCAAGCCGGGAGATGTACTCGTAGTAACGCGGCGATTGCGTAATCTCTCCCAGCGCCAGCACAAACAAAGACAGAATCGCTCCCCAGATTGTCGGACGCAGCGCCAGAATCACCCACGCCAACGACGTAACCAGGGTTCCAATGATCACCGCCGCAAACGCCGGAACCTTCCGAGTCGCCAGGTTCACCAGCACCGTCAGGCAGATGACGGTGAGTCCGTCCGTCACCAGAATTTGTTCCACATCCGCGCTGGAGTTGATGAACTGGTGGATATACCCCGGCAGACTAATGTACTGCTGCCAGAAGACCACCCAATACCCCGTAAAGATGACGAGGAACCACATGAACCGGCTGATGCCGGCGAGCGCGATGGCCAGCAGTCCCGCCCATATCCACCAGGGGACATTCCACTCCGGACGAATCCACATCGCAATCCGCAACCCCAAAGCGACAACAACTGCGGGCATTACCAGCTTGTAGTTACCCAGAACTACGCAGAAGTTGCGCACGACCTGTGCGATCGAAGGCGGCGGAGCGTCCCCGGGCTTTCGCGGCTCGCGAAAGAAAAGCAGCACCACAAAAAACATCGCGAACACGCTGAGCGCGCCCACTCGGTAGACATTCTCGACACCAAGTTGGCGGTGCGCCCACGATGCATACAAGGGACCAGCAGCCCCGCCGATGTTCACCATCGTGTAATAAATGGAATATCCAATGGATCGGACGTTCTCTTTCGAAGCCCGCGCTGTAGTCCCCACAACGCAAGGCTTCACCAGCGAGATTCCAAGAGCAGGAAGTACCAGGATGATTCCTACGAATATTCCCAGCGGCATCGCGTTGCGCACCGGAGCGAGCCATGAAGCTCCGATGGATCCAATCAAGAAGTACGCAGCCGCAAGGATCAGATAAGCCACAGACAGCGCGCGCCGAAATCCCAGACGGTCGGCAGCGGCCCCGCCGAAAATGGCAAGAAACCAAACCATGCCGCCGAAGATGCCGGTCAGCGTTCCAGTCTGTTCGGTAGAGAAACTGAGCTTTTCCTGCAGATAAAGCGCGAGCGAGGCGAACGCCCCGTAGTACGCAAGCCGTTCGAAAATCTCTGTGATGTTGGCAATCCAGAAGGGCCGTTCGAATCCAGTTCGAATCTCTTCAAACCGCTGGGCAAAGGTCAAAGTGGCTCCTGAGTTGATGTCGCGCGGGCGCTCCCGCCCGCGTCCTACGCTCTCAGTCGGTCCCGGACGTAATCGCCAGTCACTCCACTGATGCGTATCACTTTATTCCTGCTGCTCAATCCGGACGCAATAGTAACGGAAGACCTCGGCACCTTCAAAAGCTTCGCAAGAAATTCGATGCAGGCTTCATTGGCTCGCCCCTCAGTCGGAGGCGTGGTCAGTGAGAGCTTGATCGCATCGCCGATCTCACCGGTAATCGCGTCCTTCTTCGCCCGCGGATGCACCTTCACCGCAAACGTAACACCCTGATCTGTTTCGCGGATCGCAACCATGACGAAGCACCCGTCGTAAGCAAAACGCCCATCCTGAGCGAAGCGAAGAACGAGCTATGCATTCTGCCGATACCACAACAAGAACGATCCATCATCGAATCTCCCGCTGCCCGAAGATTGCCGTCCCCACGCGCACGCAAGTCGAACCATGTTCAATCGCCACTTCGAAATCATGCGACATGCCCATGGAAAGCACATCCATGCGGATGTCGGAAAGCTTGCGCGCAGCAATCGCATCGCGCAGTTCGCACAGCTGGCGGAAGAACAGGTGCGCGCCCTCCGGATCCTCGGTGTACGGCGGCACGGTCATCAATCCCCGGAATTCGAGCGCATCGAATCGCGGCGCAGCCTTCAACAATTCCTGAAGTTCTTCCGACTCAGGTGCCACGCCGCTCTTCGCCGCCTCGCCGCCCACATTTATCTCGATCAGCACTCCGAGTTTCTTCCTTGCATTCCGTGCCGCAAGATCCAGTCTCTCGGCGAGCTTCACCGAATCCACCGAGTCGACCGCAGTGAATATCTCAGCAGCTTTTCCTGCTTTATTCGTCTGCAGGTGCCCGATCATGTGCCACTGCACTTCACGCAAATTTTGCAAGACGCCCGCCTTGCCCGCAAACTCCTGCACACGATTCTCTCCAAACAGCCGCAATCCAGCCGCAAACGCCTCCCGAATCCGCTCCGCCGGATGCGTCTTCGTAACTGCCATCAACGCGATATCCGCAGGAGAACGCCCTGCCCGGCGCGCCGCACTCTCGATGCGCTCCCGAACAGCCGCAATGTTTTCCGCTATAGGCATAGACAACCAACGGCGAAGAACACAACCCCCACGAAGATTTCCTTCGTGTACCTTAGTGTCCTCGTGGTGAAAGGCCTACATGATGGCCGTCGGCGGCGCAGGCTCGTCGGGATCTCCGGCCGCAGATCCGGGCACAAAGATCATCAATGCGGCCAATCCCGCCAGCACAATCATCCCTCCCACCAGATAAGAAGGATTGCTGAAGATCTGCGGTGGATGATTCGGTGCTCCCCAGCTGGGCACGAATTGCAATCCTGCCCACACCAAACCCAGCAAAGCTTCTCCGGCGATCAGACCTGACGCGACCAGCACTCCCGCATTCTCCACGCGAGCTTTTTGTGCGCTGTTGAATCCGCGGCGCTCGGCTACCCAATCGCCGATGCTCCGAAACACGCCGCCCACAAAAATCGCGAATGTCGTGCCGAACGGCAGATACATTCCGACCGCGACCAGCATCGGACTCTTCACCTGCATCATAATCATTGCGATACCGAACAGAATTCCTACCACCACCAGCGGCCACGCCATCTCGTGTCCGACGATTCCCATCGCCAGCGTCGCCATCAAACCGGCCTGCGGTGCTGGAAGTTCTGCCCCGCCGAACCCCACACCCCCCGCCTTGATGCTGCCTTCATGCAAAAGCATGAGAGGGAAGTACATCACCAGGCTCGCGACCACAACGGCGATCAACTCCGCCGCCTGAATTTTCTGCGGCGTACCTCCCAGGATGTACCCAACTTTGAAGTCCTGCAGAAGCTCTCCCGCAACCGCGGACGAGACGCATACCACCGCTGCGACGCCCAGAACCGCAGCAACACCCGATCCGCCGGAAACTCCCAGCGCAACCATCAGCAGCGCCGCAATTAACAACGTCGACAACGTCAGCCCGGAAATCGGATTGTTCGACGACCCGATGAATCCCACCAGGTTGCCCGAGACGGTGGCGAAGAAGAAACCCACCAGAATCATCACCACTGCCGCCAGAATCGCAGGCCAGAACAGTCCTGAAATCCGCACATAGATCGCGCACATCAGGACGAACATGAGTGCGATCAAACCGAAGACTGTCTTCGAACTCATGTAGCGTTCCGTGCGCGCCAACTTCGCCTGTTGATCGGCCGTTTGCCGTAAATCGGCGAGCGCTTTTCCAAGTCCCGCCGTCAAACTGGCGCGCATTCTGAATAAGGTGTAGGCTGCGCCGACGAGCATGCCGCCAACCGCAATCGGCCGGACGATGTATCGCCACACTGCATCTGCCATATTCGCCCAGTTATCCGGAGTATCGGCCGGAATGTATGCCCTGAGTTGAGGACCCAGAAAGAAGATAAGCAGTGGCACCATCAGGCCCCATGCCAGTACGCTGCCCGCAAACTGAATGGAGGCCAACCGGACCCCTATGATGTATCCCACTCCCAGATAGGCCGGGCTCACGCTCGGCGCCGCGAACACCGTTGTTCCGCCCGTGGCCACCACTTGTGTGCTTCCGGCGGTGCCCAGGCGCACCTGGCTTCGGCCGAGACTGCCCACCCCTACGTGAAAATCGGCGTCAGCCGCGAACAGCCCGAACTTTCCCAGAATGTATACGATCCCTCCCAGGCCAATATTCCAGAACAGATATTTCGCCGCTTGTGCGCCGCGCTGCCCCGCCTTGTGAATTTCCGAAGCAGCGAGCGATTCTGGGAATGGCAGTTCAGGGTCTTCCACCATGCCACGCCGCACCAGCGAAATAAAAAGTACGCCCAGAATGCTCCCCACCATAATTAGCGCGGTGGATTTCCAGTACGCCTCTCCCGGCCTGAACGATGGCCAGGCTTTCGACAACAGGAATGCGGGAATCGTAAAAATTGCACCCGCTGCTACCGATTCGCCGATCGAACCCGCAGTTCGGGCGATGTTTTCTTCCAACAGAGATCCCTTCCATGCGCGCATCGCCGCCATGGCGATTACGGCCGCAGGATACGTGGCCGCAATCGTGATTCCTGCTCGCAGTCCCAGATAAGCATTCGCCGCGCCGAGCACGACAGTCATGAACAGTCCGAGGAGGATCGCCCGGAGCGTGAACTCCTTCATCTCCATGCTTTCGGGGACGTAGGGCGTGTGCTTTTTCTTGGCACCAAGCTCGGTGACGGGGCTGCTCATAAGTGGGATCCTTTAGGGCGTTGGGATGGAAAAAGACTTGCCAGCGTTGCCTTGCGGATAGATTGAAAACCTCGGAACGGCGCACGTTAGCACGCGACATGGCCGCCTGACAAGTACAGTCGCTGATCTCGACCGCATCCCGGACCCACCCTCGATCGAGCCGCACTGATTCCCTTAGCATTCCGTCACAAGTGTCCCCCACGCTGCGCGATCAATTCCATGGACTCCTGGCTGATCCACGTGTGACCATGCGACCCCGGACCGTGAAAGCGCTGACCCCATCCCAGCGGCGTCACATCCCGGTACTCGTGCATGCTCTCATCCGGTACAAAACGCAGGCGCTTGCGTAAAGAAGCGCGCGCGTTCGGGTCGGCACCATGGTCCAGCAGCAAGCGGGCGAACGCCGCATCCCGCTGCCGCCTGCACAGATACGCTTGCGAAACCACGCATCCAAATAGAGGCGTGTGCCCGCCGAATCCCTCGGCATCGACCTCCGCCTTGGCGTTTGCGTCCGCTCCATGCTCGATCAGCCAGCGGGCGATCTCAATTTCATCGAAATCTACGCAGATATGCAGCAGCGTCGTCCCCGCTAACGGAGTCCCATGCAAAGCCAGGGAATGATCGGCGTGGCACCCTAGCTCCGGCGGATATATCTCCTCATGCGAAAACCTCCGCTGGACCAGTCCACTATCGCGCTGGAGATGTTTCTCAAGCAGGTCGATGCGCCCGCGATGCAACGCCATCATCGGGGTATCGGGCAACTCGACCCCGTTCTTGGCGATCAGTTCAAGACACCTGTGCTTGCCTTCCGGATAACGGCAATAAGTCTGGAGCACTAAGGCCACCGGAGCCAGCCGGTCGCCGTGTTCATCAGCAAGCTCGGTGCCCAACTCCAACAGCAGCGCCAGCCCCTGGTCGTTCAGAGTCTCGCAAGGGCTCATAACGCAGCCGCGTGTCGGCTGCGCTCCCATCACGTGCAAGCGACGCGCCGTTTCAATCTTGCCCTGCAAGCATGCGCGGTCGAACGCATGTTGCAGATCTTTGGCCCCCATCCCGCGAAGCATGCTTACGATCGCATCCTGCCCGACGTTCGCCGCATACGACATCGGAGGTCCCCAATTGCTGTCGGGTACTCCGCGCGCCGCCTCGTGCAACAGTCGCGGATCCTTTTTCACCAATTCGCGCACCGCTGCCAGATCTCCGCGCCAGATTGCATCGGTCATCCGACAAGCCATGACCAACCGCGCCCAACTCGGCAGCCCATAGCTCCGCGCCAGAACAAATTGCGCGTCCGCCAGTTTCGCCTCTGCCGGATCAACTGCCTTCACACTGTGTTTCCGTAAGCTCCCAACCGCCTCTGCATCTCGCTGCCGCATGGCTCGCAGCAGTTCCTTAGCCTGGTGTCGTAGCTGATCGAGGTCGGGACGAACAGGGAAGTGACGATCGTAGAACTGCTTCGGCATGACGGACCTCCTTCGTGGTCGTGCCCGGGGTCCGCTACGACGGGCGAAAAGGAGGTTCGTTCGAACCTGAAGTGCAGAGTCTACTCAGGTGGACTCAGTCCTCTCCGCGGACGGGCGGCGTCCTGTACGCCGCAGGCAGTATACGGCACAAATCGCCATCACTGCAGCGCACTGTTGCCATGGCTATGTTGTAGAATTGCAGCACAAGTCGTTCCGCGCCTCGTCTCGTCTCGGATCATTTCCCTCAGAGGTGGAATTAATGAGTAGCTCCCCCGAGTCCTTCTTCTCCCAGCCATATCAGTGCCGCGATTGTGGTAGCGACGTTGGTTTTCGTTCGCGCCGGCGCACTTTCACGGAGCGTTTTCTTCTGCCAATGCTTCTGCTTCAACCGGTCCGATGCGGGGAATGCTTTCGCCGCGATTACCGGCTCATTTCCACCCGGGTGAGGGACCGCCTCGCACCCGTCTCCCGCATCACCCCGGTTAAACAGCCGGTGCCACCGAAACAGAACGTTGCCTAGCGACGCCGCTCACCGCTATACTGCAACGTATAGGGATTGAGAATGTCGCGCGGACCCCTTGTCCGCGGCGTTCCATAGGAGGCCGTCTTCAGCAGTACTGAGGACCGAATCCGCGCAGATCAGGCCGCAGGTGGGCCTTGTATTGCGTCTGAGGAGGCGTCCTCAACTCTCACCCGGTCTTGGGTAACACGTACTCTCGAAGGACTTTTCTCCGTTCTCTTTCCTTCCGATTGCCGCATTTGCGGGCTCCCTTTGCTCAACATCTCGCGCTTGCCGGTTTGTCCCGACTGTCTCAAAGCGATTCACGGCGTCAGGGGTAACATCTGCTCCTTCTGCGGCGAGCGAGTCCTCTCACCCTATGCCGATTTGGATGACGATGGCCTACGCCGGTGCCCCGCCTGTCACCGTATCGACCGCCCCTTTGACCGTGCCGTTGCCTATGGCAGCTACGATGGTGGTCTTCGCGAACTCATTCACCTGCTGAAGTACAACGGAGTGCGCCCCGCCGCGAACGTTCTTGGCCGCATGTTGGCGGAAGCTGTGACCCCCTTGCTGCCAGCGTTCGGGCCGAGCCCCGTTCTTGTGATTCCGGTCCCCCTGTTCAAAGGGAAGCGTCGCCAGCGCGGATTCAACCAAGCCGAATCAATCGCAAGCGCTGCGCTGAAATCCCTGGTTTCGGACTCTCGCTTCGCACTTGCAACTGGCATTCTGGTTCGTACCCGCCCGACAGACTCGCAGATCGGTCTCACGAATCATCAACGCCGTGAAAACTTGCGGGGAGCGTTCGCCGTGCCACGTGCCCATGACACCAAAGATAGGGAAGTTCTTCTGGTGGACGACGTCTACACAACCGGGACCACAGCGACCGAATGCGCCCGGGTCCTGCGCCGCGCCGGCGCCTCCAAGGTATGGGTCGCCACGGTAGCGCGCACGCTGAAATTGGCATCTAAGTATCAGGAACTTGAGCCGGAAGAGAAAGGTTTCAAAGTTATAGAGTTTCAGAGTCCGAAACTCGCGACCGTCGATGAGACGGCAGATCGCGAGAACTTTGAAACCTTGAAACGTTGAAACTTGGTTTTGGCATATGTCAGGACGCATGGAACACGACGCAGGATCCCGGCACGCCGCCGGCCTGTTCTCTTCGCCGGCGGCTCCGCACCGCTCCAGCGATGGCCATGCTCTGCTCGCTCCCGTTCTGGTCCTCAATGCATCTTACGAGCCGATCAATGTTTGCGCCGCCCGCCGCGCGCTGGTGCTCGTGCTGAAGGGCGTTGCCATGACCGAAGAGGAGAACGGACACTTCCTGCACTCCGCTCGCGTCGCCATGCGCTTGCCGTCGGTGATTCGGCTGCTCGAATACCGCCGCATCCCGCATCAGAGCCGTGCTTTATCGCGCAAGAACATCCTTCTCCGCGACCGCAATACCTGCCAGTACTGCGGCACTGTCATGGCCTCAAGCGAATTAACTCTCGACCACGTCATCCCGCGCTCCCGCGGAGGCGCATCGACCTGGGAAAATCTCGTGGCCTGCTGCCATTCCTGCAACCGCCGCAAGGGCAATCAGTCCCCCACGGAAGCGAACATGAAGCTGATGCGCGAGCCCCGCGCCTTCAACCTCCACACCAGCCGTCACATCATGCGCCTAATGGGCCGCAGCGACGACAAGTGGCGGAAGTATCTTTTCTACTAGGACGTAAGTTTCAATGTTTCAAAGTGGAACAGGCATTCCGCTCGCCTGATGAAATCAGTTGAGCCATGCATGCACGCCTTTTAGACTTTCGTGTGGCGCGATCCAATCGGCAACTATTGGTGTGGCAGAAGGCAAGGACTATTGCTGTTCACGTATATCACTCCACAGAGCAGTTTCCAAAGACAGAAATCTGCGGACTGACTTCTCAGGCCAGGCGAGCCGCGATTTCAGTTGCGTCGAATATCGCAGAAGGCCAGGGAAGACTTACTCCGGGAGAATTCCTGCACTTCCTCGGACAGGCAAGAGGCTCATTGCTCGAATTGGATGCACAGCTGCTAGTCGCGTCAGATCTGACGTACCTCAAACCAAATGAGTATGACACCCTCTCGCAGGAGATATATCCAAGTGCTAGGTCTTTTGAACCGCCTGTTCGATTCGCTGGCAAGAAAGCAGCGCTAAGTGTTTCAACCTTGAAACGTTGAAACTTCGGAACCTCCTCTACTGAGGCTTCTTCGGCTCCGGTGCCGGTTCCTGCGGTTTCTGATCCCCCTTGGGAATCTCTTTGCCGTCGTACAGAATCTTCACATTGGATCCGAAGCGCCTGTAATCCTGATACTTCACGATTTCTTTGATGTGCACATCTTCCATCTTGAAGTGCAACTGATCGTCCGCCAGCGTGTACACAGGAAACCAGTACTTGCCATCGATCTGCTGCCGCCACGTCGTGAATTTCGGGAATAGATTTTCCTCGTCGCCGTGCTTCTTTCGAATGTCAGGCACGGTCTTGCCGTACGTCTTCACGATCTGGAAGTCGTGATCGTCGACCCACACCCGTCCCTGGAAATACCGCTTCTTTTCTTCAATCTTCTTCGGAGCAATATCGAAGACGTAACAATGCAACTCGTCTTCCTGCTGCTGCCCAACATAAA
>Ga0136846_1221159_pt1 | contig 37737 bp, 36 predicted proteins | sample HopSoiMetagenom2_FD_96841 | JGI IMG/M metagenome (GOLD analysis project Ga0136846, IMG submission 96841) | Grasslands soil microbial communities from Hopland, California, USA - 2 Assembly 2016 (version 4) | ecosystem: Environmental > Terrestrial > Soil > Grasslands | place: USA: Hopland...
CCGCTGACGGCGATCCTCTTCACCGTCGAGCTCACTCACGATTGGAACGTGCTGCCGGCCCTGCTGGTGGGAGCGGTCGTGGCGCACGGCACGACCGTCCTGCTGCTGCGCCGCTCGATCCTCACCGAGAAGCTCGCCCGGCGCGGCCATCACCTGGTGCGTGAATACAGCGTCGATCCTTTCGAGGTCCACCGCATCGCCGAGGTCATGGATCGCGGCGTCGTGACCATCCCGGCGACGATGACGGTGGCCGAGCTGTCCGCCCGCATCGCCGCCGGCGACCCGGCTCTGACCAGCCGTCAGGGTATCCCCATCGTCGACGCGCGAGGCGAGCTGGCGGGGATCATCACGCGCAGCGATCTGATGCGGGCGATGGAGAGCGAGCAGGGGCGAGCCGCGAGCGTGCTGGAGGCCGGCACGCGGGACCTGATCGTCGCCTATCCCGACGAGCTCCTGCGCGACGCCGTGGCGCGCATGTTGGCGCACGACATCGGCCGGCTGCCGGTCGTCGATCGGCAAGACCGTCGCCGCTTGCTGGGATATCTGGGCCGCGCCGGCATCATGCGGGCGCGGGTGCGGCTTTTCCAGGAAGAGAACCTGCGCGAGCGGGGAGGCGGGTCTTAGAGGGTGTCTCAAAAGATCGCCAGCGACTCCGATGGCGCCCGGGATTGAAAGGACGGAACGTTTGTGGAGGAGGAGTAGGCGGGGCACCGGATCTCCGCTCTACACTCCGACGACCCTGCCGCAAAACTCGCGAGCCCTGGTGCGGCCTCGCGAAGCCTGCTGCAAAACTCGCGAGGCCCGGTCCGCGCCTCGCGAGCCCTCTACGAGATTTCGTGAGTTTTGCAACAGGCCTCGCGAAGCCCCGCACAGGGCGCGGGAATTTTGCAGCAGGCCTCGCGAGTTTCGCAACAGGGCTCGCAATCCCCTTCACCGGGATTCGCGAGCTCCGACCGGTGTTTCGGGCCGTAGGCTTACCAGCCGCCCTACACGCCGCCCGGCCACGCCTTCTGTAGAGCCATCGTCGCCTCCCAGTGGGCCTTCACCTCGGCCATGGAGTCGCCGCCCACCTTCTCCAGCAGCGCGTCGGCCAGCACCAGGGCCACCATGGCCTCGGCGATGACCCCCGCGGCGGGGAGGGCGGTGACGTCGCTCCTCTCGTACTGCGAAGCGTGGGGCTCCAGGGTGTCGAGGTCGACGCTGGGGAGCCCCTTGCGCAGGGTGGCGATGGGTTTCTTGTAGGCGGTGATCACCACGTCCTCGCCGTTGGTGACGCCCCCCTCCAGGCCGCCGGCGCGATTGGTGGGGCGGGTCCAGCGGCCTTCGGTGCGCTCGATGGCGTCGTGGGCGACGCTGCCGAAGCCGCGGGAGGCCGCGATCCCCGAGCCGATCTCCACCCCCTTGACGGCGTGGATGGAGAGGATGGCCTGGGCGAGGCGGCCGTCGAGCTTCTCGTCCCACTGCACGTGTGAGCCGAGACCCGGCGGCACGTTGTGGGCGATCACCGTCACGGCGCCGCCGAGGGTGTCCCCCTCCTCCTTGGCCTGATCCACCAGGCGAACCATCTCCGGCTCCAGCGCGCGGTCGATGGCGCGCAGGGGAGAGGTCTCGTCGACCTTCAGGAGGTCCTCCCAGGTGGGAGGGGGAGCGTCGGCGCCGACGGGACCGAGGAAGCGGACGCCGCTCCTGATCTCCACTCCGAATTCCCGCAGCAGCATGCGGGCGAAGGCGCCGGCGGCGACGCGGGCGGTGGTCTCCCGGGCCGAGGCCCGCTCGAGGACGTCGCGCAGGTCCCGGCGGTCGTACTTGATCCCCCCGGCGAGGTCGGTGTGACCCGGCCGCGGGGACTTGAGGCGCCGCAGCTCGGCGAGGCGGGGATCGACCTCTTCGGGGCCCATCACCTTCTCCCAGTTGGCGTAATCGCGGTTGGCGATCCACAGGGTGACAGGGGAGCCCAGGGTCTCGCCGCCGCGCACGCCGCCGCGGATCTCGGCCGTGTCCTTCTCGATCTGCATCCGCCGTCCACGGCCGTAGCCATGCTGGCGGCGGGCGAGGTCGTGGGCGAGCAGTTCGAGATCCACCCGCAGCCCGGCGGGCAGTCCGGTGAGGAGGGCGGTGAGGCCGGGACCGTGGCTCTCGCCGCCGGTCGTGAGCTGAAGCCGGCGCATGGCGGGGAAGGATAGCAGGAGGCGGGCTGGAGCGGCGGCCCTTGAAGATGGCCGGCGACGGCTGTATAAGGATGCACTGGTCCTACACTCCAAAGGAGAGCGCGATGAAGAAAGAGGTCAAGCGGAAGTTGAGTCTCAATCGGGAGACCGTGCGCACGCTGGAGGACGAACGACTGCAGACGGTGGTGGGAGAGCGCGGACCGACGGATGCTTCGGCCTGCAAGAGCTGTATAAACACGACGTGCTGCCCGAGCAGGACCTGCTGAGAGGCCGGGCACTCTCTCCACCGGGGAGAGGGCCCCAACCGCCGCCGGACACGATATCCTTCTCCGCCCATGATCGAGTCGCGTATTCAATCTCAATCCTCCTGGCGTCCCATCCTCCCTCCCGAAGCCGCGGAGCGCGCCTTGGGGGCAGTGGAGGAGATCGCCGCCGACCTCCGGTCCCATCTGGCTTCGTCGTCGCTCGCCACCGGCCCGAGCCTGGCCGGCGGCACCGCCGGGCTCGCCCTGTTTTTCTCCTATCTCGACCAGGTCCGGCCCGGGGAGGGGTACGACGACCTCGCGATGGAGCTGCTGGAGCAGGCCGTCACGGCGACGGCCGAGAGCCCGCTGCCGCCCAGCCTCTACAGCGGCTTCTCCGGGGTCGCCTGGACGATGGAGCACCTGCGGGGCCGTCTCTACGAGGACGAGGACGGCGAGGACGCCGGCGAGGAGGTGGCGACAGCGCTGGTGGAGCACGTGGGGCTGACGCCGTGGCGCGGGCACTACGACGTGATCTCCGGCCTCGTGGGCTTCGGCGTTTACGCCCTGGAGCGGCTGCCGCGCCCGGGCGGAGAGGAGTGCCTGCGGCGGGTGGTGGCCCGGCTGTCCGAGACGGCCGAGCACGGTCCCCAGGGAATCACCTGGCTGACCGGGCCGGAGCTCATGCCGGAGCGGGACCTCGAGCTGTTCCCGGCGGGGAACTACAACCTCGGCGTGGCCCACGGCGTGCCGGGGGTGATCGGCCTGCTGGGGCTGGCACAGACGGCGAGAGTGGAGTGCCGCCCGCTGCTGGACGGCGCCGTGGCCTGGCTGCTGGCCCAGAAGCTGCCGCCGGGATCGGGGTCGGTCTTCAGCTACAGCGTGGCGGCCGGCGTCGAGGCGAATCCCACGCGTGTCGCCTGGTGCTACGGCGACCTGGGGATTGCCGCGACCCTGCTGGTGGCCGGCCGCGCCGTGGGAGAGCGGGACTGGGAGCGCGAGGCCGTGGAGATCGCACGGCAGTCCGCCGCGCGCACCCTGGAGGATTCCGGAATGCAGGACGGGGGGATCTGCCACGGCGGAGCCGGCATCGCCCACCTCTTCAACCGTCTCCACCAGGCGACCGGCGACCCGGCGCTGGGGGAGGCGGCCCGGCGCTGGATCGACCAGACCCTGGCGCTGCGGCAGCCCGGGGTGGGAATCGGAGGTTTCCAGATGTGGGTGCCGAACGAGGAGAGGGAGCTCGGCTGGCGGGACGAGGCCGGCTTCCTCACCGGCTCGTCCGGCGTCGGGCTGGCCCTGCTGGCGGCAGCCACTGAGGTCGAGCCGGAGTGGGACCGGGTGCTGCAGATCTCACCGGTTTGAGAGGTTTGTAAGGCGTAGGATTACAGTCAGAGGAGGTTCGGGCTCTTGGCCTGGATGGAGCGGCTATGAACGAGCAGGTCAAGGATCTCCTGGAACAGGGAGCGGCGCTCCTCAAAGCCGCGGGGGCGAGGGAGGTGTATGTCTTCGGTTCGGTGGCCGAAGGACGGTCGCGTGAGGGCTCCGACATCGACTTGGCCGTGGCCGGACTGCCACCGAAGACCTTCTTCGCCACCATGGCCCGCTTGGCCGATCTTTTCGATCGGACTGTGGACCTGGTGGACCTGGACGAGGTCAGCCCATTCACCGCACATCTGCGCAGCAAGGGACTTCTGCGACGTGTGGCCTGAGCTGAAAGAGCAGATCGGTGTCGAGGAGGCACAACTGCAGCATCTTCTGGAGCTCCACCGTTCGCTCTTGGAGAAATGTCAGTCTGAGGAGCCCGGTCCCATCGAGCTCTCCGCCTTGGCGGCACTGCTGCATTCCTTTTACACAGGGATTGAGAACCTGTTTCGCAGGGTTGCGATTGAAATTGACGGCGGCGCAACACACGGTGACGCCTGGCACCGCCGTCTCCTGCAACAGATGACCGAGGATAGAGGGGGCAGACCTCACGTCATCTCTTCAGATCTTCTTGATCGTCTCCAATCCTACCTTCAGTTTCGACATTTCTTCCGGCATTCGTACTCGTTCCAGCTCAGATGGGACAAGCTGGAGCCCTTGATCCTGCAGTGTGAGGAGACTTTTACCATCCTTCGCGGCGAGATCGCGGCTTTTTCCGCCCGCATGGAAGAGCTTCATCAAGGCTGAGCCGCGGAGATGAGGGCTCCGGTGGGCGAGAGCCCTCACGAAGCCGCCGCCGGCACCGGCTTGTCCGGCTTGCCCCCCTTGCGTGCCCGGGCCGCGCGCGATTCGTGGAGCTGGAAGAGGAAATCGTAGAGCACCAGCTCGTGGGCGCGGGCGGCGGAGCGGATCATGCGGTTGACGTGCATGTGGATGAAGCTGGGCGCGAGGTCGGCGACCGACTGGTTGAGCCGGCCGGCGACGGCGCGCGCCCGCAGCTCGGCGCAGAGCGGCGCCAGGCGCTCCGAGCGGCGGCGCAGCACGGCCAGGGCGGGCGCCAGCTCGCTCGCCTCGTCGCCCGCCGGATCGAGCAGGGGGGCGAGGCTCCGCCCCTCCTTGCGGAACTTCTGATCGAGCTGTACGCGCAGGCCCTTGCCGCCGCCGAACTCGCGGCCGAAGCCCTCCTTCATCACCCGCATCGTGCGCGTCCGCTCCTCGCCTTCGAGCCCGAGATCGGTGAGCAGCATGTCGGCGCCGCGCAGGGCGATGCGCCAGCGCACGTCCGCCCCCTCGTCGCCCTCCAGCATCTCGACGATGGCGAGGACGGCGTCGCTGTCGGCCTCGAAGATCGACTCGGCGAGGAGCATCCCCTCCGGCCCGCCGTAGCGCTCCACCTCCCGTTCGTAGGTGTCGAGTTGCACCTTCCACAGCCGGCCATCGGCGAGGCGGGGGTCGAGCTCTGCATGGAGACGGGGGAGGAGCCGCCCGCCCAGCTCCGCCGGGCGGCCGTGGAAGCGCAGGCGCAGGTGCCACTCCGGATCGCCGTAGCGGATGAAGAACCAACTGTCGGCCGTGCCTTCGGCGAGCGCCTCGCGCGCCACCGGCGCCACCACCTCGCGCAGCAGGCCGTCCGCCGTCGAGGTGCCGGTGTAGACCTTGACGTACAGCCACTCGGAGCCGGGCGGGAAGGTGCGGCGCAGGGGGGGAGGCGGCGCCTGCTCCCGCCGCTCCGGCCGCGGTCTCGGCTCGGCGGCGGCCTCCCGAGGCTTGCGCACGTAGGCCACCAGGATCTCGTGCAGGAACCGCCCCTCGGGACCCGTCGCCGGCAGCTCGTCCGGTCCCGGGAAGAACTCCACCAGGCGGGCGCGGTCGCGCTCCTCGATGACGTCCAGGAAGGTGTCGATCGAGAGGACGTTGTCGAGATCCACCAGCAGCTCGTTGTCGGCGTCCACCAGGGCCAAGAGGCGGGGAAGGTTCCGCTTCCCGCGCCACTGCTGCACCGCCGCGTAGCGCTCCGCGCCCTGCGCCTTGACGAGGGCCTTGATCTCGGCCTGCGTCATCCACCAGGAGGCGCGGGTGAGCACCAGCCGGCCGGTGGTGACGCGGGGGAGGAAGGGGGCGCCGTCGAGGGCGCCCCAGCTCCAGCTCAGGCCTCCCAGGTTCCCCTGGCCCTGGAGCATGCAGAGGAAGCGGTAGACGCCCAGGCTGCCGCGCCAGAAGTTGTGGGCGCTGGTCAGCCGCGGGATCACCTCCCGTCCCAGGCGCGCCGAGCGCAGCACGATGCGGTTGCCGGCCACCGAGACCCGCAGGTCGGAGACCGGGATCTGCCGCTCGGCCGGCGCGCCGGAGCGGCCGAGGAAGGGGATCTCGTACTCGCGCAGCACCGGCCGCGCCAGGATGTTGCCGATCCGCCCCTGGGGGAGGTGGACGATCTCCGCGAAGATGGCGTCCGGGTGGTGCGCCTCCTCGGCCCGCAGGTGCTCTTCGACGAGGCGGCTGAGCTCCGGATCGGCGTGGCAGAACCGTCCCAGCAGCCGCGCTCCCGAGGGGCCGCCGCCGTTGTCGAAGAGGAGCCGGAAATCGCCCCGCGCCAAGGCCTCCGGCGAGGCCGCGGCGAGGGTGGCCATGACGTGGAAGGTGTCGGGCAGCGGCGACTTGGCGGGAGCTCCCTCCCCCGGCGTCATGGGCGCCATCCTCTCCAGGTCCTCCGGGGTGATCTCGATCTCCCGGCTGCCTTGAGCCAGGGCTTCGTGGACCTTGGCGAGGAGCACCGCCATGACCCGCCCCCAGGGGACGTTCTGCTCGGCGGGCAGGCCGGCGAAGGCGATGCCGCGCAGCAGGGGCGAGGCCTCGGCGCCGAAGTCGGACGAGCGCTCGAAGCCGACGCCCACCTCCTCGTCCAGCGCTTCGAGCAGGGGGACCTCGCGCCCTTCGTAGCGCTCGTTGAAGTCTTTGCGGAAGCGGTCCAGCCCCTCCTGCGGCCGGTCCGTGGCCAGGCGGTAGAGGACGTCGAGGGCGCGTCCGATCTCCTCCAGGACGTCGGCCCCCAGCATCGCCTGGTCCGCGGGCTTGACCATGTCGAGCTGGAAGAGGCGGGACATCTCGACCGGCGTGGGGAGCTCGCGCAGGGTCTCGGCGATCTTCTCATAGCGGGCCGGCTCCTGGCCGGGGCCGGCGGCGTCGAGGGCCGCCAGCTCGTCGCGCACCTGCACCAGGCGTTCGAGGGCGCCGGCGACGGAAGCCCCGGCAGGCATCGCGGCGAGTTGCTCGATCAGGTCGTGGATGGCCTCGGGGCCGGTGACCGGGGTGGAGAGGTCGGAGACCAGGATCTGGCTGTCGATCAGCTCGGCGACGAACTCGGACGCCTCCTCCGGGCTCACCTCGCCGTCGGGGTCGAAGGCCACCAGGGCGTCGGCGACGTCGCGGGCGCGGGCGCCGCCCTCGGCGCGGCGCAGGGCCTCTTCCAGGTAGTCCGAGGCGTCGACCGCCACGAGGTGATGGGAGCGGACCTTGTTCTCCAGCCGCGCCTCGGCGTAGCGCAGCCGGGCGGCGGCGCGGTAGAGGCTGGAGTTGGGGCGATACAGGAGCGCCTCGCGCACCGCCGGATCCCGCCCCAGGTCCTCGCAGAGGGCGAAGAGGTAGTCCATGTCCAGCCGTGTGTGCCGCTCGTAGGCGGCGCGGGGGGCCACGGCGATGCGGGTGGGAGAGCCGGGGGCGGTCTCGACCGGCCCCAGCGAGCAGCCGGAGAACAGGCCGAACGGGGTGGCCCGGGCCGCCATCCTGTAGATATAGCGCAGCAGGGCCCGCTCGGCCCGCAGCCCCTTCTTGCCGTCGGGCGCCGCCCGCCAGGCGGCGAGGCTGTCGTAGAGCGAGGGGGAGGCGAGGAAGACGGCCTCCAGCACTTCCGGACGGGCGGCCAGGGCGGCGAGGCGGGCGCGCAGCCGCTCGCGGTCGACGGCCAGGGCGGCCGCCAGGGCCTGGGGCTCGGGGCTTCCCATGGCCCCGGGCGCCTCCAGGCCGGCGGAGAAGGACTCAAGCTCCTCGAAGGGGAGCAGGGGAGTGCGGAAGGCGAAAAAGCCGGAGGGGGCGAATGGCCTCTCAGGACCGCTTGGCTTGGCCATGGTTCTCCCGGGCGAAGTCGATGAAACCGCGCTCGACGTCGGTCGAGATCAGGCGGACCCGCACCTTGTCGCCGACGTCGAGCCCCTGGAAGCCCCGCTCGAGGCGGCCCTCGACCAGGGGGTGGAACGTGCGCACCCAGGTCCCTTTGTCGGAGGCGCCGGTGACGATGGCGTCGAAGGCCTCGCCCACCCGGTTCTCCAGCAGCAGGGCCGCCGCGGACTTGCGCACCTGCCGCTCGACCTTCTGGGCGGCGTCCTCCTGCTGGGTGCAGTGTTGGGCGAGCTGCGTCAGCTCGTCCATGGAGTAGGGAGCCGGTCGCTTGCCGAACGCCGCCTTGAGCAGGCGATGGGTGATGAGGTCGGGGTAGCGGCGGTTCGGCGCCGTGGAATGGGTATAGTCCTCGACCGCCAGCCCGAAATGCCCCGGCGGATCGCCGCCCGGCGGATCGGCCACGTACTCGCCGGGTCCCAGCAGCTTGATGACCGCGAGAGACAGCTCGGGAAAGCGGGTGGGGTCCTGCTGGTGCCGCTGCTCCAGGAACTCGTTGAGGGCGCGAGCATCCGGCGCCGCGGGCAGGTGGCCGCCGAGGCCCGCCGCGAGCTCGACGATGCGGTCCCAGCGCTTGGGGGTGCGCACCACCCGGCGCAGCGAGGGCAGGCCGTGCTGGTCGAGGAACCGTGCCGTGACGCCGTTGGCGGCGACCATGAAATCTTCGATGAGCTGCTTGGCCCGGTTGGGCTTGTCCTCCTTGAGGTCGGTCACCTTGCCGTCGACGATCACGGGCCGGGCCTCGCTGGTCTCGAGGTCGAGGGCGCCGTGCTCGTGGCGCAGGCGGCGCAGGCGGGAGGCGGCCTGGTCCTGGAGGCGGACCTGGGCGTCTACGCCCGGCGCGGCGGCCAGGGCGGGTGGCATGGGGCCGGTGCCGTCGAGCCAGGCGGCCACCGAGTCGTAGGCCAGCTTGCAGCGGTTGTGCACCCAGGCGGGGTAGAGGTCCGAGCCGGCGAGCGTGCCGTCCGCGGCCACCGTCATCTCCATGACGATGGCGAGGCGGTCCTCGCCGTCGTTGAGCGAGGTCAGGCCGGTGGACAGCTTCTCGGGGAGCATGGGAAAGATCCGGGCGGCGGTGTAGACCGAGGTGGTGTTGGCCTTGGCGTGGCGGTCGATGGCCGAGCCGAGCTTCACCAGGGCGTCGACGTCGGCGATGGCGACCCAGACGCGGATGGCGTCTCCCGGCTGGGCCTCGGCCACCTCGAGCTGGTCGAGGTCGCGGGAGTCGTCGTTGTCGATCGACGACCAGAGGAGCTGGCGCATATCGCGGGTGCCGGCGCCGGCATCCCGGGCAGGGGACGACAGGCGGTCCGCTTCGGCCCTGGCGTCCGGCGGGAAATCGGGCTCCAGGCCGCGGTCCCGCATGACGCGGTGAGCGATCGCTTGCAGATCGTGGTGAGGGCGTCCCGAGTTCGCTTGCATGGCGGCCAGAGGATATCAGGAGATGCCGGGGGTGGGATTGTCGCCGCTTGCCGTTTAGAATGGAGAGAGCCTCGGGAGAACACGCCTTGCCGCCGAAGAACGGTCTGCGCACCTTCGCCTTCCACCGTGACGAGAGCGCCGCCTCGCCCGCCCTGGCCATGGCCCTGGGAGCGGCGCCCGGCGCCGCCCTCCCGGGGGCGGCGCCGGGAGAGGACCTCGCATCCATGGAGCCGGAGCGGGCGGCCCTGCTGCTGCTCCAGAACGCCCTCGCCAGCGAACGCCTGCCGGGCTTCACGGCCCCCGACGTGGACGGCGGTGCGGCGGATTTCAAGGCCCTCGGCCACCGCAAGCTCTTCCTCACCAACTCGCAGACCGTCAAGTTCCGCGAGCTCTATCGCAAGGTCCCCATCTACGGCTCGCTGATCACCGTGGAGATGGATACCCGCAACCGGCTGTTGTCCATCAACTCCTCCCTCGGCGAGCCCGCGGGCGTCGACCCGGTGGCCAAGGTCTCGCCGGCCGATGCTCTGGTCACGGTGCGCCAGGCGGCCGGCTTCGGGGAGGAGTCGCTGGATGTTCAGCCAGCCCTCTATTACTACTTCGACGCCGCCGGGGCGTGGCGGCTGGTCTACATCGTCCAGGACGTCCCCCGCCGGGAGGCCCCGACGGCAGACCATCACCCTCCCGAGGTCTTCGACTACGTGGTGGACGCCCACACCGGCGAGCTGGTGGCGACCCTGCCGCGCACCCAGACGGTCGATCCCCAAACCCCCCCGGTCATCGAAGAGGAGGCGCTCGATGCGCTCGCCGTGCAGCGCCGGTTCCGCTGCTCGGACGTGCCGGGCCAGGGGCGCGTCCTGGCCGATCCCGGGTCCAACGTGCGCACCTACGACTTCGCCTTCCGCTCCCTCGACGCCGAGCGCGGTGGGCTGCCGGGCGCCGCCGTCGTCCGCCGCGATCCGGAGCCGTGGGACCCGGCGGCGGTCTCCGCCCACGCCAACGCCGCCGAGGTCGCGGACTTCCTGCAGCGGGTGCTGATGCGCCGGGGGCTCGACGATGCCGGAGGGGCGTTCATCTCCAGCATCAACTGCGTGCGCGCTGCCGGCGTCCAGGAGTGGCGCAACGCCGCCTGGATCGGCACCCAGATGGTCTACGGCCAACGCGAGGTCGGGGGCAAGATGCGCTCCTACGCCGTGGCCCGGGACGTGGTGGCGCACGAGATGTTCCACGGCGTCACCGAGCGCACGGCGCGGCTCGACTACGTGGGGGAGAGCGGGGCCCTGAACGAATCGTACTCGGACATCTTCGGTATCCTGATCGCCAACTCCCACCAGCCGGACGTGGCGCAATGGGACTGGCAGATCGGCGAGGATCTGGACGGCACGGGCCTTCCCCTGCGCGACCTCTCGGCACCGGAGCGCTGCGGCCAGCCCGCCCACCGGAAGGACTACAAGGAGATGCCGCGCACCGCGGCGGGGGACTGGGGCGGCGTCCACACCAACAGCGGCATCCACAACAAGGCCGCCCACAACCTGCTGACGGCAAAGCGCAACGGCGCCCCGATGCTCGATTCGGCGACGGTGGCAAAGCTCTTCTACGTGACTCTCACCGAGCAGCTCTCGCGCACCTCCGCCTTCGTCGACAGCCGCCGCGGCCTGGAGCTGGTGGCCCGCAGCCTCTTCCGCAACGACGCCGGCCGCGAGGCCAAGCTGGCGGCCATCGCCAAGGCGTTCGAGGACGTGGGGATCGAGGCGGGTTAGGCGATTCCCGCCAGCCGCTGAAAGGGCTCACGCACTGCCTCGGGAGTACGGCACGGCCGCGCCGTCGCCTTGTCGATCCATAGGTGCTCGGTGGTACCGGTGACCAGCCGCTCGTCTCCCCGGGTCACCTCGTAGGCGAAGCGCAGGCCGCGGCTCCCCATCCGCTCGCACCAGCAGGCGACGCGGGCCACCTCGCCGTAGCGGGCGGGCCGGTGATAGCGCACCTCGACGCCGGTGACCATCAGCAGGTAGCCGAGCGCCTCGATCTCGGCGTAGTGGAGACCGGAATGCGAGCAGAGGCGGGTCCTGGCGAGCTCGAACCATACCACGTAGTTGGCGTGATGGACGACGCCCATCTGGTCGGTCTCGGCGTAGCGGACCTCGATGTCGAGCTCGGCGCGGATTGCGGTCACGGGTGCGTTCTTCCAATGTGTCCGATATGTCGGGCCACCGTCCACAGGATCTTATACCCCGCGCGCAGCGTGCCGGAGACCGTGCCGGTGATTTTGGAGACCCCCACCCGGCGGCGATAGGAGACGGGGACCTCGGTGGCCTTGAGCCCTTCGCGCACGGCCTTGACCTGCATCTCGGCCGTCCAGCCGAAGTCCGGGTCCGCCATCCCCAGCCGCTCCAGGGCGTCCCAGCGGATGGCGCGGAAGGGCCCGAGGTCGGTGAAGCGGTGACCGTAGAAGAGCCGGATGAGCAGGCAGGCCACCAGGTTGCCGGCCCGCGCCTGAGGGAGGAGGGCGCCGCGCTCGCGCCGGCCCAGCACGCGGGAGCCGATCACCAGGTCGGCCTCGCCGGCGAGGATGGGCGTCACCAGCGACGGCAGCTCCTCGGGATGGTCCGAGTAGTCGGCGTCGACGAAGACGACGACGTCCGGCGGCCCGGTCCGCCGCAGGTGGGCAAGGCCGGCCAGGCAGGCGCTGCCATACCCTCGGCGGGGCGCCGTCACCACCTCGGCGCCCCCCTCCCGGGCCACCCGGGCCGTGCCGTCCACCGAGCCGTTGTCCGCCACCACGACGCGCCGGACGAAGGGGTGGGGGACGTCCGCCAGCACCAGGGCCAGGGACGCCTCCTCGTTGAGGGCCGGGATGACGACGTCGATCTTCGCGACGTTCGCGACGTTCGCTTTGGACACCCGCGGATTTTATGCCATGCTCTGGGGCCCGGCGCGCGAGGCCGGGGCTCAATTGAAATGGTCAAGGAACCGCTATGAATCTCAAATCATTGATCCTCTATGCCGCCTCCGCCGTCGTGCCCGCCCTGGCTCTCGCGGCGCCGCCATCTACCGCCACCTCCGCCGCTCCGGGCAAGCCTGCCGAGGGGACCTTTCACCGGGTCGAGCTCAAGGGCGCCACGGGGCAGGCCCTGCCGTACACGATCGAAGTGCCCATGGGCTGGGAGGCGCGCCAGGTGTCGGGCTTCCCCGGCCTGTGGATCGGCCCCGCCGACGCCAAACCGCCCGAGGATCCGCGGCTGATCTGGGTGCGGGGGAGCCTGGTCAACCTGACCGAGCCCGACAAGGTCGCGGCCAACATCCGCGCCAACGACGCCGCGGATCCGAAGTGGTCGGCGCCGCGGGTGGAGGTCAAGGAGGCGGGTGGCGTGCGCGGAGTCCTCGTGCAGATGGAAGCCGGCGAGGGCGACAAGGCGCGCAGCAGTCTCACCTTCAAGCTGCCGCTGGAGAAGGTCTCCGTGGACATCGTGGCGTCGGCTCCCAAGGCTGAGTTCCCGAAGCACCTGCCGCTCTATGAGCGGATCCTCCTCTCGGCGCGGCCGGCGGCTGCCGCGGCGAAATAGCAGCGCGGTCATGCCCATCCATCCGTACCAGGGGCGCTGGCCATCCCTGGGGGCCCGGGTGTTCCTGGCCCCCGGCGCCCACCTGGCGGGCGACGTGACGCTGGGCGACGACGTCTCCTTCTGGTTCCACACCGTGGCCCGGGGGGACGTCAACTTCATCCGCATCGGCGCGCGCACGAACGTCCAGGACGGGACCGTGCTGCACGTCTCCCATCTCCGACACCCGCTGGTGATCGGCGAAGGGGTGGTGGTGGGGCATCAGGCCGTGCTCCACGGCTGCACCGTCGAGGACGGCGCCCTGATCGGTATCGGCGCTCGCGTCCTCGACGGCGCGGTGGTGGAGCGGGGGGCGCAGATCGGCGCCGGCGCGGTGGTGGCCCCGGGGCACTGCATCCCGGCCGGCAGCCTGGCGCTGGGCATCCCGGCGCGGGTGGTGCGGCCGCTGACGGCAGAGGAGACGCTGCGGATCGCGGACACCTGCGAGCGCTACGCGGCGTTGAAGGAGCACTATCGCGAGGTCCTGGGCTCGGGGGTCGAGCCGGGGGCGCGGTCAGACGAAGAAAAGGAGAGGTCATGAAGCGTCGGGGAGCGGGGACGATCACGAGCGGGGACGTGGGGCAGCGGGTGCTCCTCCAGGCCTGGGTGCAGCGCCGGCGGGACCACGGCGGCCTGATCTTCTTCGACCTGCGGGACAGGAGCGGCGTCGTCCAGGTCGTGCTGCGCCCCGAGGACCGGCCCGAGGTTGCGGCGGCCCTGGCGGCGGCGCGCAACGAGTGGGTGGTGGAGGTCGAGGGCGAGGTGACGCGCCGCGAGCCCGAGCACGTCAACCCCGACCTGCCGACGGGGGAGGTCGAGGTGGTCGCCGGGCGGGCGGCCGTCCTCTCCCGCTCCGAGCCGCTCCCCTTCGCCCTCGACGGCAAGAGCGAGGCCGCGGAGGACGTGCGGCTGCGCTACCGCTTCCTCGACCTGCGCCGGCCGGAGCTGCAGAAGAACTTCCTGCTCCGCGACCGGGTGACCCACGAGGTCCGCAACTACTTCCACGAGCGGGGCTTCGTCGACGTCGAGACCCCCATTCTCACCAAGTCGACCCCCGAGGGCGCGCGCGACTACCTGGTGCCCTCGCGCGTCAAGCGGGGGAGCTTCTACGCCCTGCCGCAGTCGCCGCAGCTCTTCAAGCAGCTCCTGATGGTGTCGGGCTTCGAGCGCTACGTCCAGATCGCCCGCTGCTTCCGCGACGAGGACCTGCGGGCCGACCGCCAGCCGGAGTTCACCCAGGTGGACGTGGAGATGTCCTTCCCCAAAGAGGAGGACGTCTACGAGCTGGTCGAGGAGCTCTTCGCCCGCATCTTCCCGCTGGGTGGAATCGACCTGCCCAAGCCGTTTCCGCGCCTGACCTACGACGAGGCCATGGCGCGCTTCGGCAGCGACCGCCCCGACCTGCGCTTCGGCCTGGAGATCGTGGACCTCTCTGCGCGCCTGGGCGAGAGCGGTTTCCGCGGCTTCAAGGAGACGGTCGCGGCCGGTGGCGTGGTGCGGGGCTTCGCCGTGCCCGGCGCCGCCGAGGCCAGCCGCAAGGAGGTGGATGCCTGGGCCGAGATCGCCCGCCGCTCGGGTGCCGCCGGCGTGCTGACCCTGCGGTCCAGGGGGGGCGAGCTTCTCTTCCAGGTGAAGAACGCGCTCACCGCCGCCGAATTGCAGGGCGCCGCCGAGGCCCTGGGACTGGAAGAGGGTGGGCTCGCCCTGATCGTGGCGGCCCCGGCCAAGGTGGCGGCCACGGCTCTGGGCACTCTGCGCCTCGAGCTGGCGAAGGCCTTCAAGCTGATCCCGCCCGATAAGCACGCCTTCCTCTGGGTGACCGAGTTCCCCCTCCTCGAATGGGAGGAGGAGGCCGGCCGCTGGTTCGCCACGCACCACCCCTTCACCAGCCCCGACCCGCGGGACCTGGGCAAGCTGGAAAGCGATCCCGGCGCCGTCCGCGCCCGGGCCTACGACGTGGTGCTCGACGGCACGGAGCTGGGCGGCGGCTCGATCCGCATGCACGACCCGGCCCTCCAGAGCCGCGTCTTCAAGCTCCTGGGCATCGGTGCGGAAGAGGCTCAAGGACGCTTCGGCTTCTTCCTGGAAGCCCTGCGCTACGGCGCGCCGCCCCATGGTGGAATCGCCCTGGGCCTCGACCGTATGGTGATGCTCCTCGCCGGAGCGCCCTCCATCCGCGAGGTGATCGCCTTCCCCAAGACCGCCTCGGCCACCGACCTGATGACCGATGCGCCCTCTCCGGTGGACGACCGGCAGTTGCGGGAGTTGGGGATTGCTCTGGTGGAAGAAGATCGAGAGGACGCAAAAGACACCTGAGAAGTGGTATGATCTGCCTATGAGCGCCGGTGCCGCCAGGAAGCTCGACCCCCCAGCGCCCGATCCGGCAGGACGGACGCCGGAGTCTTTCCTCGAAGAGATTCAACAGATCTTCAACGCGGGAACCCTGCGTGGAGCGCGCGAGGTGGCAGAGCAGGGGCTGGCGCTTTATCCCAACCATCCCGAGCTTCGGCGGCTACATCACGCCCTGCGGCCATTCAAGAGCCGAATCGTTTCGGGGCGTAGGCAACCAGATCGGAGGGAGACCTTTCGGTGGATTACTGAGAATGCCTGGAAGTACGAAGGACAGTGGGTCGCGGTCCTTGGCCCGAAGCTGATCGCGGCGTCGCCTAAGCTCTCTGAGGTTCTGGAGGTGGTCGAGAAAGGCCACTTCGACGAATCTCCCCTCCTCTATCACGTTGTCTGAAACGCCCACTCTGCCGGGCTGGGAACGCGGGCCGTTCGCGACCGGAAGGGCTCGGTATCTCGACAATCCTATCCGGGCGATCACCCGGTCTCCTCGGATTTTTCTCGAAGTCAGGCCGGGCACGCTCCCGACGCCTGTCCTCGCCATGGTGGATACGGCTGCACCCTGGTGTGTCTTCGACGCAGATATAGGAGATGCACTCCGGGATTCGTTCGAGTCGATCCCTGGCCGGGTCGTCTTGACTACTCGCCTCGGAGCTTATGCCGGCGCCTTGTATCGCGGCCAAGTGGCCTTCGAAGATTTGGAGGGTGAGAGCCTGGACTTCGAGGTCACCGCCTTCCTGAGCTCGGATTGGCAGGGCGGGAACTTTCTCGGCTACGAGGGCTTCCTCCAGAGGATCCGCTTTGCCGTCGATCCGGAGAGCAACCTGTTCTACTTCGGCCGGATCTAAGCTGCCGTCCGGGGATGTTGTATCGTCCCCTCCGCCATGCCCCCCTTCGGCGACGACATCAGCCGTCTGATCCTCGATCATCCTGACGGCGTGACCCCCGTCCTGGTGGGGGAGGACGCCTTGGTGGCGGCCCGGCCGGAGCTGGCGGCGTGGCTTGCGGGACGCACGGCTTTCGTGGTGACCACGGCGCGAGTCTGGGCGCTCCACGGCGACCGGCTCGAGCCGCTCTCCCGGTCCGCGGCACGGTGGGTGGTCCTGGAGGTCGAGGACGGGGAGGAGGCCAAGTCGGTCGAGTCAGCCGAGCGGCTGTGGAACGAGATGCTCGCCGCGGGCGGCAAGCGCGACAGCCGGCTGCTCGCCTTCGGTGGCGGCAGCGTCGGCGACCTCGGCGGGTTCGCTGCCGGCTGCTTCCTGCGCGGTATCGAATTCGTGCAGGTCCCCACCACCCTCCTCGCTCAGGTGGACGCCTCGATCGGCGGCAAGACCGGCGTCGACCTGCCCGGCGGCAAGAACACGGTGGGCCTCTTCCATCACCCGCGCTGGGTGGTGTCCGACACCTCGGTCCTCGCCACTCTCCCGCGGGAGGAGCTGCGGTCCGGCATGGTCGAAGTGGTGAAGATGGCGGCGCTCCTCGATCCCGACCTCTTCGTCCGGCTGGAGGAGCGGATGGAGACCCTCCTCGCCGGCGACCCGGCAGCCCTGGGGCCTGTGGTCACCGCCGCCGCGGCGGCCAAGATCGGCGTGGTGGAGCGCGATCCGACCGAGCAGGGGGACCGGCGCCTGCTCAATTTCGGCCACACCCTGGGGCACGCCGTCGAGTCGGCCTGCGGCTACACCGGGCTGCGCCATGGCGAGGCGGTGGGCTACGGCATCCTCTTCGCCCTGCGGCTGGCCCTCTCCCGGGGTCTCGACCGCCCGAGCGCGGAGCGCATCCACGCGCTGATCCTCCGGCTGCGTCTGCCGCCGCTGCCGGAGCTGGACCCCGAGACCCTTCTCGCCGCCATGGCCCGCGACAAGAAGGCCCTGGAGTCGGGGCTCGTGTGGGTCCTGCCCCGCACCCTGGGCGAGGGCTGGATGGTTGACGGCGTGCCATCGCACGAGGTCCAGGCCGGGCTGCGGGCCTTCCTGCACAGCCCGTTCACCCTCCCCGCGTAGCTCTCGATGGCGCATCCTTTTCACCGCGGGGGCGAAAACCTCCTCGCTCAGGTTATAATCACGTGCAACAGTTCCCATTGCTCAGAGACATGCCAAACCGTCGAAGCTTTCTGCGCCGCCTCAAGCTGAGGACGGTCCTCGTCGTAGCGCTGCTGCTGTCCGGGATCATCCCGCTCGGCGTCAGCAGCTTCGTGCTCATCGGGGAGAGCTACAAGGTCCTGGCCCGCACCGAGCAGGACAACCTGACCGGGGAGGCTCAATCGCTGTCGGTGCAGGTGAATTCCTACCTGGCCGACGTCCGGCGCCAGCTCTCGCAGTTCGGCAGCGGCCTTCTCCTCGCTCCCGGTCCGGAGGAGATGACGGCGCGCCTGCAGGAGCGCTGGGTGCAGCAGCATCTCCAGAGCTTCCAGCACAGCAGTCCGGACCTCCTGGCGATCCGGGTGCTCGACGCGACCGGTGTGGGACTGGAGCCGAATCTCGCTCCCGAGGTGAGGACGGCCATGGACGCCGCCTTCGAGCAGGCGCGGAGTCAAAAGCAGCCTGCCTACCGCTTCGTGGCCCTGGGTCGCAACCGTGAGCCCCGGGTGGTCCTGGCGACCCCGATCGTCCTCAAGGCGGGCGACGCGCCCAAGCTGATCCTGGAATCGCTGGTCAAGTTCCGCCCCCTGGAGAAGGTCTCCCAGGACGTGGCGCGCCAGGGGGTCGGCGTCTTTCTCATCGACCGCACGGGGAAGATTCTGTGGTCGGGCGGCGGCGGCATCAAGACGACGGCGCTCGATAAAGAGACTTTGAAAATGTTCATCAGCCGGCCGATGACGCTCACCTCGACCACCCGGGTGCGGACGCCCGAGGGTGAGCGGCCGTTCTTTGCCCAGGTGAGCGACATCCCGGAGAGCGGCTGGGGCCTCATCGTGCAGAAGCCCCTGTCCGAGGCCTTCGCCGACGTCAACAAGATGATCTTCAACGCCGTCCTTTCCACGGCCCTGCTCGTCGGCCTGTCCCTGCTCTTCTCCCTGCTCGCGGCGCGGTGGGTGAGCCAGCCCATTCAGCGCCTGGCCGCTACCACGCATGAGATCGCCGAGGGGAAGTTCGGCGGCGGGGTGGAGATGCAGGGGCTCACCTTCGAGCTTGCCGACCTGGCCGAGGATTTCAACCGGATGAGCGGCCACGTGGCCTCGCACGTACAGCAGCTCCGCCAGGCGGCGCAGACCAACCGCGAGCTGTTCATCGGCTCGCTGCGCGCCTTCGTGGCCGCCATCGACGCCAAGGACCCCTACACCCGCGGCCACTCCGAGCGGGTGGCCTCCGTCAGCCGCACCATCTCCCGCTACCTGCAGCTCCCCGAGGACGTGCAGCACAAGGTCTGGATCGGCGCCCTGCTCCACGACGTTGGCAAGATCGGCGTCGAGGACCGCATCCTGCGCAAGGCAGGCGTGCTGGCACCCGACGAGTACGAGCAGATGAAGCTGCACACCGTGATGGGCGCCGAGATCATGACCCCCTTCGACCAGCTCCGGGAGATGATCCCCGCCATCCGCTCGCACCACGAGGCCTGGAACGGCCGCGGCTACCCGGACGGCCTGAAGGGCGAGCAGATCCCCCTCTTCGCCCGCATCGTCGCGGTGGCCGACACCTTCGACGCCATCACCACCAACCGGCCCTACCAGCAGGCGTACAGCCTGCAGTTCGCCGTCGACACCATCACCCGCCTGACCGGCAGCCGCTTCGACGCCAAGATCGTGACCGCCTTCCTGCGCGCCTTCGAGGCCGGCGAGATCCGCGCCGGCGCCACCCGGCCGGCGCGCACCGAGGCCACGGTTGTCGAAGCCAAGGCGGCCGGCGGACAGCGCTGATACACTCCCGGTATGGTGTTTCAGTACGTCCTCGCCAACCTCCTGGCCCACAACGACCACGCCCTGGGCGCCCTGTTCCTGGACGGCACCGGCGAGACGGTCGACCTTGCCTGCGGCACCGATTTCAGCCCCTATGAGATGCGGGTGATCGGCGCCTACCTGGGGATCTATCTGCGCCAGCTCGAACGGCTCCTCGCCAGCAACGACCTGGGCGAGGCGCGGATGATCCACATCGAGAAGAAGGCCCTCCACATCTACGTCGTCCCCCTGCCCGAGGGCTACCATCTGGCGCTCGTCCAGGGCCACCCCGCCATGGTCGCCCACGCCCGGGAGACCATGGCCCTGGCCGTCGAGCAGCTCCGGCAGGAATTGTTCGCGGGGTAGGGCTATTATTGGTCCTGCCATGGCTGACGAACCCAAGAAGAACGACATTCTGGAGCTCGCGCCGGAGACCCGGCTCCCCGAAGAGGACGAAGGGGAGCAGGGCGGCTTCTGGACGAAGCTGAAGCGCGGGCTCTTCATGACCCATACGGAGATCATGGAGAAGGTCTCCGATGCGATGAGCAACCGCGTCACTCTCGACGACCACACGCTCGACTACCTGGAGGAGATCCTCATCGGCGCCGACCTCGGGGTGGACACCTCCCTGGAACTGGTCGAGCGCGTCAAGAAAAACGCCCTCAAAGAGCAGACGACCACCGCCGCGAAGCTGCGCAAGCTGCTCTCCGACGAGGTGGCGGACGTGCTCAACGAGATGCCACGCCCGCGCGTCTTCGGCCGCGGGCCCATGCTGACCCTGGTAGTGGGGGTCAACGGCGTGGGCAAGACGACTTCGATCGCCAAGCTCGCCCGGCGGCATCAGCAGAAGGGCGAGCGGGTGATGCTCGCGGCCGGCGACACCTTCCGCGCTGCGGCCATCGAGCAGCTCGCCCTCTGGGGCGACCGGCTGGGCGTCGAGGTCATCCGCCAGGGCCAGGGCGCGGACCCGGGCGCCGTGGTCTACGACGCCATCCACGCCGCCAAGGCCCGCCGGATCGACCAGCTCATCGTCGACACCGCCGGCCGCCTCCACACCAAGGACCACCTGATGGCCGAGCTCAGCAAGGTGCGCCGGGTGATCGACCGCGAGGCCGCCGACTGGCAGAAGCGGACCATCCTGGTGCTCGACGCCACCACCGGCCAGAACGCCCTCGCCCAGGCCCGCACCTTCAGCCAGGTGGTGCCCATCGACGGCGTCCTGCTGGCCAAGCTCGACGGCACGGCCAAGGGCGGCATGGTGGTGGCCATCGCCCGCGAGCTGAGGCTCCCCGTCCTTTATCTGGGAGTGGGGGAGAAGGCCGAGGACCTGGTGGATTTCCGCCCCCGGGAGTTCGCCTCTGCCCTCGTCGGCTGACCTCCTCCGCCGGGCCCTCCGCCTCGCCGCCCGCGGCCGCTACCGCACCTCGCCCAACCCGATGGTCGGTGCCGTCCTGGTGCGGCATGGGGAAAAGGACGAAGTGGTGGGGAGCGGCTGGCACCGGCGGGTGGGCGGCCCCCATGCCGAAGTCGAAGCCCTGCGCGAGGCCGGGGAACGGGCCCGCGGCGCCACCCTCTACGTCACCCTGGAGCCCTGCGCCCACCACGGCCGCACCCCGCCGTGCGCCGACGCCGTGGTGGCGGCCGGCGTCGCCCGGGTGGTGGCCTGTCACGGCGACCCCGACCCCCGGGTCGCCGGCCGCGGCTTCGCCAGGCTGCGGGACGCTGGGATCGAGGTCGAGGTGGGAACCCTGGCCGAGGAGGCCGTGCGCCTCAACCTGCGGTTCCTCGTCGCCGCGACACTCCAACGACCCGAGGTCACCCTCAAGTGGGCCATGAGCCTGGACGGCAAGATCGCCACCGTCACCGGCGCCAGCCACTGGATCTCCTCGCCCCGGGCGCGGCGCTGGTCCCTGGGGCTGCGCGAAGAGCACGACGCCATCCTGGTGGGGAGCGGCACGGTTCTGGCGGACGATCCGCGACTGGACCGCAGGCTGGGGCTCGCCGGATCGCCCAATCTCCGCGTGATCCTGGACCGGCGGCTGCGGACGCCCCCCGAAGCCACTCTCCTGGCGGTGCCGGGTCCGGTGCTGATATATACTCAAGCGACGGACCGCGAGCGGCGCGAAGCCCTGGCAGCCAAGGGGGCCGAGGTGATCGGATTGAATCCCGCCGACCCCGCCACCGTGCTCGCCGACCTCTACGGACGAGGCGTCCGCAGCGTGCTGGTCGAAGGCGGAGGTGAGGTGCTGGCGAGCTTCGTGGCGAGCGGCCTCTACGACCAGGTGTTGGTGGACTGCGCGCCCCTCCTCATCGGCGGCAAAGACGCGCCGGCGCCGCTGGGGGGAGAAGGATTCCAGACCTTGGCTTCGGCAGCACGGCTGGAGGATCTCGAGGTGCGGCGGCGCAGCGGTGACCTGCTCATCCTCGGCTACCGGCAAGGACTCTTACGAAACCTGCTGGTAAAGGTCGGCGCCGAGGCGGGTTTGCTAGAATCCCATCCTGGAACAGAAGGAGGAGCGCCTTGAACGCCGTCACTTGGAAAGAAGCCGAGCTCAATCTGGGACAACTCTTCGAGAGAGTGATCGCGGACGCGGAGCCGACGATCGTCATCACGGAGAGCGGCGAGCGAGTCGTGCTTCTTCCTCTCGATGAGTACAACTCCTGGAAAGAGACCCTCTACCTGCTGTCGAATCCCGCCAACGCAGATCACCTGCGGCGGTCGATCGCCGAGGCCCAGGCGGGCAAGGCACAAGAGCGGGAGCTCCTCGAAGAATGAAGCTGACCTTCACGCCCTCAGCGTGGGAGGACTATCTCTGGTTCCAGAATCATGACCGCAAGCTTCTGAAGCGGATCAACTCGCTGATCAAGGAAATCCTCCGCACTCCATTTGAAGGTACGGGCAAGCCGGAGCCCCTCAAGGCCGACCTGGCAGGGTCGTGGTCCCGCCGTATTACTGAAGAGCATCGCTTGGTCTATACCCTAACTCCGACCGAGGTGACGATCGTCGCCTGCCGGTATCACTACGTGAGGTAGAGAGTGGACGGCGGTATGTTCCGTCAGTTGACTGTGGAGCCGCGCGCACGTATCCTGTGCTCATGAATGTGACGCTCTCTATCGACGATCAGACTCTCAACCGGGCCAGGCAGCTCGCCCAGCAGAGAGGAACGTCCCTTAACCAGATGGTTCGGGACTATCTGGCCTCCCTCACTCGCGACGATCCCCACCAAGCCCTCGCCGAGTTGGAGAGGCTTTGGAGAGAAGAGGCAGGCAATTCGGGCGGCTGGAAGTGGAATCGCGAGGAAGCGTATGACCGGCCGATGCTTCGTTGACACCAACGTCTTCATCTACGCCGACGATGATGACGCCGGTCCCAAGCGCGATCAGGCGCGCGAGCTGATCCGCGAAGTGATGAGCTCGAGAGCGGGTGTCTTGTCGCTTCAAGTTCTGCAGGAGTACTTTTCGATTGCCACGAAGAAGCTCGGCATCTCCGCGGCATCCGCGCGGCAAAGGATCGAGTGGCTAAGCCGCTGGGACGTGGTGATCCTGGGTGTCGAAGATGTGCTGGCGGCTGTCGATCTCCACCGTCTGCATGGTTTCTCCATCTGGGACGCTCTCGTGATCCGCGCCGCTTTGAACGGCGGTTGCCGGGTGCTCTATAGCGAGGATCTCCAGGACGGCCGGCGCATCGAAGGGCTTGAAGTGGTGAACCCCTTCAAGAGTTAGCCATGTTCACCGGCCTCATCATCGAGCGTGGCACCCTGATCGCGGACCCGACGCCTTCCAACCAGGGAGGCGTGCGTCTGACAATCGGCCTCTCCCCGGACCTCGCGGCGCGGCTCGCGATCGGCGACAGCTTGGCCGTCTCCGGCGTCTGTCTGACGATCACGGAGAAGGGGACGGACCGCGTGGCCGTGGAGCTCTCCCCCGAGACCCTCTCCCGCACCACCCTGGGCGAATTGAGCCAAGGCGATGCTGTGAACCTGGAGCCGGCCCTGCGCATGGGCGACGCCCTGGGCGGCCACTGGGTGCAGGGTCACGTGGACGGCACCGCCCGCGTGGTGGACCGGCGCGACCTCACGGATCACCGGGTGCTCGCCTTCTCGATCCCGCCCGACCTCGCGCCGTTCCTGGTGGAAAAGGGGTCGGTGACGGTCGACGGCGTCAGCCTCACCGTCTCGGCTCTGTGCTCCGACCGCTTCGAGGTGGCGCTCATCCCCCACACCCTGGAGGTGACGACCCTCTCTCGGCTCGTCCCTGGCGACGCCGTCAACCTGGAGATGGACGTGCTGGGCAAGTACGTGCACCGCATCCTGGCCGCCCGCGGGCTGGTGGCGCCGCTGCCGTGAGCCGTTCGGCCGCGGGAACGGAGGCGAAGCCGGCCGCCCAGCTCCCGGAGCCGGGGCGGTTCTGGATCCGCTACGTCCCCCGCTCCTGGGAGCCGCCCGAGCGACCCTGGGTGAACCTGGCGGCGGGCGCCCTCGGCGAATGGGGGAGGGCGCCCAAGTCCCGGACCTCCGACCTCGCCGCCCTGGCGGACACGCCGCTCGACGACGTCCTCTATCTCCCGCCCGTGCCGGCGCGCCGGGCCGCGGCCCGCGACGAGATGGCCCGTGCCCGCCTGATGGCCGGCACGCCCGTGCTGGTGCAACTCCTCCCGGGCGACGAGTCGACCGTGCCGTCCGTGACCGGCGCGGCCTTCGTCTTCGACCTGCTGCCGGTCCTGCTGGACCGTGATCTGGGCCGGCTCCGCCGGCTGCCGGCGGGAGCCTCGGCGGTCTTCCCCCTGCTTCCCGGCGTCACCGATGATCCGGCCCTCTGGGAGCTGGCCTGCCGCGACCTGGCGGCGGCCGGGGTGCGCTGCGTCCAGGCCCTGGCGCCGGTCCTCGCGCCCGCCGACCGGCGGCGGCTGGCGGAGCGGTGGGGAGAGGAGGAGGCCTTCGAGGCTCTCTTCCACCGTGAGCCCCCCGCCGAGCGCGACTTCGCCCGCCTGGCCCACCGCCACGGCCTGGAGCCGTTCCTCCCGCGGCCGCTCCCCCGCCCGCCGGTGCTCGGCGCCGGCAACCGCCGCATCGCCGGCGTCCTCGCCTTGGCGGCGGAGCTGTGGCTGCGCCTCGGCCGGCCGGTCGAGGCCGGACAGGCGCTCTACAAGGACGCCCGCTGGATCGATCGCAGCCCCTACGACCTCGAGGCCCTGGCCCGCGAGGGGAACCTGGGGGTGCTCCCCCTCGACGCCGCGAGCCGCGAGATCGTGGCCGAGCACGCCGAGACCGGCGGGTCGGAGCGCCTCGACCGACTGCTCGCCGAGTATCTGGCGCCGGACGCACCCGGCGCGGACGAACCCTGGAGGACCGACCATGCCCAGTCAACTTAGAAAATTCGGCCGACGCATGAGACCTGAGCCGCTGCTCCTGGTTCTCTTTGTCTTCCTCGCCGCCGCGCCCGTCCGGGCCTCCTGGTCGGTGAGCCCGCGGGCCACCCGCGGCGACTTCGAGGCGTTCCACCGCCGCTTCAGCTCGGACGCCTACTTCTACCCGCGCCACGGCGCCGCACCCCTCGGCCTGCTGGGTTTCGAGGTGTACGCGGACGCGACCTACGAGGACAAGTTCGACGCCCAGTCGTTCAACACCACCGCGGTCGACGGCAGCTACACGGGCGGCTTCCTCTCCGTGGCACGGGTGGGAGCGCGCAAGGGGCTTCCCGGCGGGGTCGACCTGGGCCTCTCCTACGGCAAGGCCCTGGATGGCGACGTGAAGCTGATCTCCGGCGAAATCCAGTACGCCATCATCAACGGCGGCCTGCTCTCGCCGGCCCTCTCGGTGCGCGTCACCGGTACCCGCACGGTGAGCGCCGCGGCCTACGAGCTCAACCAGTACGGCGCCGACCTGCTGCTCTCCAAGGGCTTCACCGTGCTCACGCCTTACGTCGGGGCAGGCTTCGTCCGCAGCCAGGGGCGGCTCGCCCGCGGCGGCTCCCTGCCGTCCTTCGACGACACCGAGACGCACGCCGTGGCCTTCGCCGGCGTCCGGCTCAACCTGCTGCTGCCCAAGCTCGTTTTCGAGCTGGAGAAGGGCGAGGCCGTGCAAGGGGCCGTGCGGGTGGGATTCGGATTCTGATACTTTGGACAGCCGATGAGCACCGCCGCGATCGACCTGCGCTCCGACACCGTCACCCGTCCCGACGACGAGATGCGCCGCGCCATGGCCGAGGCCGAGGTGGGCGACGACGTCTATGGCGAGGACCCCACCGTCCGGCGCCTCGAAGAGGAGGCCGCGGCGGCGGCGGGGATGGAGGCAGCCCTCTTCGTCCCCTCGGGGACCATGGGCAACCAGATCGCCCTCCACCTCCACGGCCGGCCGGGCGGCGAGGTGATCTGCGAGGCCCTGTGTCACGTCGTCAAGCACGAGATCGGGGCCATGGCTGCCCTCTCCGGCCTCCTCCCCCTGCCGCTCTCCTCCCCCTGGGGACTCCTCGACCCGGCCGCCGTCGAGGCCGCCATAGCCCCCGACGTCAGCTACCACTCCCGCACCGTGCTCATCGAGGTGGAGAACAGCCACAACATGGCCGGCGGCACGGTCTATGACCGTCCCCGGCTGGAGGCCATCCTGGCGGTGGGGCGGCGCCACGGCCTGCCCGTGCACCTGGACGGCGCCCGCATCTTCAATGCCGCCCTGGCGCTGGGCACCACGGTGCCGGCCCTGACGGCGGGCTTCGACTCTGTGATGTACTGCCTGTCCAAGGGGCTGGGCGCGCCCGTGGGCTCGCTGCTCTGTGGCCGGCGGGACTTCGTGACCGAGGCCCGGCGGGTGCGCAAGATGCTGGGCGGCGGCATGCGCCAGGCGGGCGTCCTGGCCGCGGCGGGGCTGGTGGCCTTACGCAAAGGGCCGGCCCGTCTGCCCGCGGATCACGAGAACGCCGGCCGCTTGGCCCGCGCCCTCGCCGAGATCCCCGGCATCGAGCTCGACCTCGCCACCGTGCGCACCAACATCGTCATCTTCCGCCTCGGGCCCGAGCTTTGCGCCGGCTCGTCCGCGACGTTCCTGGCCCGCCTCGAGGAGGCGGGTGTCCTGGGCGGACCGGTCAGCCACGACCAGGTGCGGCTGGTGACCCACCGCGACGTGGAGCGCGCCCAGATCGATCAGGCGATCGAGAAGATCCAGGGGCTGGTGCGGGTGGCGGCATAGCGCGGCCTTACAGCCGCGCCACCAGGTCGATCTCCACCAGGGCGTTCTTCGGCAGGCCCGCCACCTGCACCGTGGAGCGCGCCGGCCGGTGGTCGCCCATCGCTTCGCCATAGATGGCGTTGAGCTTGGGGAAGTCGGCGAGGTCGGCGACGAAGACCGTGGCCTTGACCACGTTGGCGAAGGTGCAGCCGGCCGAGGCCAGCACCGCCTTCAGGTTCTTCAGCGTCTGCCGCGCCTGGGCCTCGAAGCCGCCCGGCACCAGCTCGCCGGTGGCCGGGTCGATCCCCACCTGGCCCGAGGTGTAGAGCCAGCCGTCGACCTCGACGGACTGGGAGTAGGGTCCGATCGCTTGGGGGGCGTCGTTCGTGTGATGGAATCGCATCGTAAGTCGAATCCTTTCTAGGAAGGCGACGGTACGTCCGGCGCGTCCTCGTCCAGCACCGCGATGTAGGGGAGGTTGCGGTAGTGCTCGTCGAAGTCGAGCCCGTAGCCCACCACGAAGAGCTTCTCGATCTCGAATCCCCGGTAATCGATCTTCACCTCCACCTCCCGGGCCGCCGCCTTGTCCAGCAGGGCGCAGAGGCGGACGCTCCTGGCGCCGCGGAAGCGCAGCAGGTCGAGGATGGTGCGCAGCGTGTAGCCGGTATCGACGATGTCCTCGATGAGCAGGACGTCCTTGCCGCGGATCGACAGGTCGAGGTCCTTGCGGATGCGCACCTCGCCCGGGCTGGTCGAGGAGCCGTAGCTCGACGTCTGGAAGAAGTCGATGGCGAGCGGCACTTTCAGGCGTTTCAGCAGGTCCACCATGAAGAAGACGGAGCCCTTGAGCACGCCGATGCAGACCAGCCGGTCGCTCGCGGCGTAATCGCGGTCGATCTCCGCCGCCAGCTCCGCGATCCGCCTTTCGAGATCCTCCTGGGGAATCAGGATGCGCACGCTTGTTTTCCTTTCGGTTTTCCTTTTGGATGGGCTTGGCGTAATATCCTCACAGCTCAATGTGACTTTGCTTCTGCCGAAGCCGGCGACAGGTTTCTCCCATGACGACCGTCCAGGAACTGAGTGTCCTCCACCGCCGTTACGCCGACACCTCGCACCGCTTCCGGGCCAGTTGGACCTTCCACCAGTTCCTGCAGAGCCTGGGCAAGACCCTCCTGCAACGGGTGGAAGATCCCCACTCGACGGAGTTCCAGGACCTCTATACCGGTCTCAAAGAGATCTCCCAGAGCCTGAACGCCTCCGAGAGCGAACGCATCCGCCACCGGCTGGAGGCGATCGACCGCCGGCTGACGGACCTCATCCGCGAGCTCAGCGAGGAGGATACCAAAGTCACCCCCGACTTGCTCCGGCAGTTCTTCCGCCGGGTCAAGAACTACGACGAGAAGATCCTCTCCCAGCTCGTGCGCTTCTACCTCTACGCCCATGCCGGCGGCGGCTCCTGGCCCTCGGAGCGGCTGGACAAGGTGGACTTCCTACTCGCCCGCCTCTCCGAGGAGATGGACGATCGCACGGGCGAGCTGGTGCTGCGCAGCCACCACCGCCTGAACGAGGTCTTCCAGGGGATCTGGACCCAGCTCGGCGAGCCCCCTCCCGGCGACCAGGCCGCCGAGGAGCGGCGGGCGGAGATCGACGCCGTGCGCCACGAGATGGCGGCCGTGGAGAGCCTCGACCATCTCAACGAGAGCGGCCTCATCCGCCGCTACCGCGATCTCAAGCACGGCCTGGGCACCTGGTATTTCTACCCCGACCTGCTGCTCCCCATCCAGGAGACCAACCTGGTCTTCAAGGCGCGCATCCACAAGCTCTATCGCCAGGAGGAGCAGCGCATCATCGCCGAGTACCAGCGGGTCTTCGAGCTCGAGCGCGAGGTGCCGTTCGACACCGAGCTCGACCGCGAGCTGGGGGAGTTCCGCGAGGAGATCGAGCGCTTCGAGAAGCAGCTCCAGCGCGAGGAGTTCCGCCTCGGCGACATCGCCCTCATCCGGCAGCGCGTCAAGCAGCTCCTGCCGCGCCTCGCCGCCGGCCGCGCCGGCACCGTCGACACCCTCGGCCGCTCCGCCGGCCATCCGCCCACCGCCGACACCGGCGAGATCACCCTGCAACGGGCGGGGGCCGCCGCTTCGACGCCGCTCAAGTCGCACGAGGAGCTGCTGGGGGACCACTACCGCCGGGTGGTCGAGGCCCTGCGCGACGTCAATCCGCCGGACCTGGCGCCCGAGCGGGTGATCCTGAAGCCCGAGGTCTTCGCCCTGCGCATCGAGGTGCGGGAGGTGGAGGCCTACCGCCGGGTCTTTGGCAAGGGGAACGCCGACCGCGAGCTGGAGCAGTTCCTGCTCGAGTCGGCGGCCCTGCGCGTGCGCATCAACGAGGAGGCGCACGAGATCGCCAGCCTGCTCGACGAGACCTCCGTCACCGGCGACTCCGTGGTCTTCGCCCGCGCCCGGCTGACGGCCCGCGCCGCCGATGCCTACCTCTGGCGCTTCAATCACGTCCTCAACGAGCTGATGCTCGGCGGCGACCTGGGCGAGTGCCGGCAGGTGCAGCTCCTGCGCATGCGGCTCATGCGCGACTACTCCGGCCTCTGGCTGCTCGCCTTCAAGCCGCTCTACAAGCGCCTCCCCGCCGGCACGCTGGCCTGATGGGCCTGATCGTCTGAGCGCAGTCCCGGATGCGGTCCCGGGAATTCGGCACTCCTGTCCAGGACTTATCCTTGAAAGCCACGACCGGGCCGAGGGAGCGACGGCCCGGTCGGCATCGTCGATCGGATAGAATGGGAGTTCGGTTTTCGCCGGCGCAGAGGCAACCTCGCCCCTGGAAATTCGTATTGCTGAAGCTGGTACAAGGGAGACTCGCCGTCATGAAGAAACGCATGTTCCTGATGCTCCTTGCGGTGGCCGTCTTCGTCGCGGCCCTCGGCACTGTCAAGGCCCGTCAGATTCGAGGGGCCATGGCGCAGCACGCGTCCTTCCAGCCCCCTCCGGAATCCGTGACCACCACCGTCGCACGGCAGGAGGAGTGGCCGGCGACGGTGAGCGCCATCGGCACGGTGACCGCCGTGCAGGGCGTCACCGTCAGCGCGGACCTGCCCGGCGTCGTCGAGAAGATCAACTTCGAGTCCGGCCGGATGGTGCGGGCGGGCGATGTCCTCGTGCAGTTGGACTCCCGGCAGGAGGCTGCACAACTGGTCGCTGCCGAGGCGGCGCGCGACCTCTCCCGCCTCAACCTCGACCGCATGAAGGGCCTGAAGGAGGGCGGCGTCATCGCCGTGGCGGACTACGACCGCGCCGCGGCCGACTTCAAGCAGGGGGACGCCAAGGTGGGGGAGATCCACGCCACCCTCGCGCGCAAACTGATCCGGGCGCCGTTCTCGGGGCTCCTGGGCATCCGCCAGGTCAACCTCGGCCAATATCTCGCCGCCGGCGCGCCCATCGTGCCGCTCCAGTCGCTCCATCCGATCTACGTGAACTTCTCCGTGCCGCAGCAGGAGGTGGCCCGCCTGCGGCCCGGCGCCGGCGTGCGTATTTCCGCTGCGGGGGCCGCAGGGGCCGAGAGCGTCGAGTCCGCAGGCAAAATCACGGCCGTGGATTCGATCGTCGATCCGGCCACCCGCAACGTCCAGATCCAGGCCACGTTCGCCAACGCGGACGGCCGGTTGCGCCCCGGCATGTACGTCGACACCCGGGTCGCCCTGGGGGCGAGCCGGCCGGTCCTCGTGCTGCCCGCCTCCGCAATCAGCTACGCCCCCTACGGCGATTCGGTGTTCCTCGTCGAGGACGTCAAGGGCCCTACGGGTAAGTCCTACCGCGGCGTGCGCCAGCAGTTCGTGAAGCTCGGCGGCACGCGCGGCGATCAGGTGGCGGTCGTCTCCGGCGTCAAGCCCGGCGAAGAGGTGGTCACCTCGGGCGTCTTCAAGCTCCGCAACGGCGCCGCCGTTCAGGTGAACAACAAGATTCAACCCGCGAACAACCCGGCGCCGCGGCCGGAGGACAGCTAGAGGACGCGCGATGAAGCTGACCGATCTTTTCATCCGCCGGCCCGTCCTGGCCGTGGTGGTCAACCTGGTGATCCTGATCGCCGGCCTGCAATCCATCCGTTCGCTCACCGTGCGGCAATATCCGCGCACCGACGTGGCGGTGATCAACGTCACCACCGCCTACGTGGGCGCCAACGCCGCCCTGGTGCGCGGCTTCATCACCACGCCGCTCGAGCGGGTGATCGCCAGCGCCGACGGCATCGATTACATGGAGTCGTCGAGCGCGCAGGGCGTGAGCACCATCACCGTGCACCTGAAGCTCAACTTCGACACCAACGCCGCCCTCACCCAGATCCAGGCCAAGGTGGCGCAGGTGCGCAACAACCTGCCGCCCGAGGCCGAGGCGCCGGTCATCTCGCTGGAGACCGCGGACAGCCAGTTCGCGGGCATGTACCTCAGCTTCTCCTCCCGCGACCTCGATCAGAATCAGATCACCGATTACCTGGTGCGCGTGGTGCAGCCGAAGCTCACCGCCATCAGCGGCGTGCAGCGCGCCGACATCTTCGGCGATCGCACCTTTGCCATGCGCATCTGGCTCAAGCCCGACCGCATGGCCGCCCACGGCATCTCGCCGTCCCAGGTGCGCGACGTGCTGGCGGCCAACAATTACCTCTCCGCCCTGGGCCGGACCAAGGGTTCGATGGTGTCCGTGAACCTGGTCGCCAACACCGATCTCAAGACGCCCGAAGAGTTCCGCCAGATCGTGGTCAAGGAGGAGAACGGCGTCGTCGTGCGGCTCGGCGAGATCGCCGACGTGGTGCTCGGCGCTGAGAATTACGATCAGGACGTCCGTTTCAACGGCGAGACCGCCGTCTTCATGGGCCTCTGGGTGCTACCCACCGCCAACACCCTGGACGTGATGACCCGGGTGCGCGAGGCCATGCCGGGGATTCAGGCGCAGTTGCCGGCCGGGATGAAGGCCGGCATCCCCTACGACTCGACGGTGTACATCCGGGACTCCATCCGCGAAGTGCTCAAGACGCTCACCGAAACCCTGCTCATCGTGGTGCTGGTGATCTTCCTCTTTTTGGGCTCGATGCGCTCGGTGATTATTCCCGTGGTGGCGATCCCCATCTCGCTCATCGGCGCCGTCTTCCTCATGCAGGCGGCCGGCTTCACGATCAACCTGCTGACCCTGCTCGCCATCGTGCTTTCCGTCGGCCTCGTGGTGGACGACGCGATCGTCATGGTGGAGAACGTCGAGCGCCACCTGCACGAAGGCAAGAGCCCCTTCCAGGCGGCCCTCGACGCCGCCCGCGAGCTGGTGGGACCGATCATCGCCATGACCATCACCCTGGCGGCGGTGTACACGCCGGTCGCCATCCAGGGCGGCCTCACGGGCTCGCTGTTCCGCGAGTTCGCCTTCACCCTCGCCGGCGCGGTGATCGTCTCCGGCGTGGTGGCGCTCACCCTGTCGCCGATGATGGGCTCGAAGCTGCTGCGCGCCGGCGACACCGAGCGCGGCTTCGCCGGCTTCATCAACCGGCGATTCGAAAGCGTCCGCAACGCCTACACGCGGCTGCTGGAAGGGACGCTCAAGTACCGGCCCGTCGTCCTCACCTTCTGGGTGACCGTCATCCTGCTGCTGGTGCCGTTCTATCTGTTCTCGCAAAAAGAGCTGGCGCCGGCGGAAGACCAGGGCATCGTCTTCGGGATCATCCAGGCTCCCGCCAACTCGACCCTCGACCAGACCAAGCTCTTCTCGGACGAGATCTACAAGACTTTCCTCTCCTTCCCCGAGACCGAGGCCACCTTCCAGATCGTCTTCCCCACGGGAGGCTTCGCGGGCATGGCCGTCAAGCCGTGGAGCGAGCGCAAGAAGTCGAGCGCCGAGCTCCAAGTGGAGGTCTCGGCCAAGCTGTCGCAGATCGCGGGTCTGCGAGTCATCCCGATCACCCCGCCCGCCCTGCCCGGCGGTGGCGGCGGGCTCCCCGTCGACTTCGTGATCGCCTCCACGGCCGAGCCCCAGCAACTCGTCGAGATCGCCAACCAGCTCGTGCAGAAGGCCTTCGCGAGCGGCCAGTTCATGTTCGCGGACACCGACCTGAAGTTCGATCAGCCGCAGGCCGAGGTCGTCTTCGATCGCGACAAGCTGCGCTCCCAGGGCGTCGACCTTGCGCAGGCCGGCCGCGACCTCTCGACGCTCCTGGGCGGCAACTTCGTCAACCGGTTCAGCATCCAGGGCCGGAGCTATAAAGTGATTCCGCAGGTCAAGCGTAGCGAGCGACTGACGCCCGATCAACTGCGGGACGTCTACGTCACCGGCGCCGGCGGCAAGCTGGTGCCGCTCTCGACCTTCGCCACCCTGCGCACCACCACCGAGCCGCGCGAGCTCAAGCGCTTCCAGCAGCTCAACGCCGTGCGCATCCAGGGCGCGATTCCGCCGGGGGTGCCGCTCGACCAGGCGCTGCGCTTCCTCGAAGACGAGGCGAAGAAGATCCTGCCCCAGGGCTACACCGTCGACTACTCCGGCGAGTCGCGGCAGCTCCGGGTCGAAGGCGGCAAGTTCCTCGGCACCTTCCTGCTCTCGGCGATCCTGATCTATCTCGTGCTCGCGGCGCAGTTCGAAAGCTTCCGCGATCCATTCATCATCCTCGCCGGCTCCGTGCCCCTGGCGCTGGCCGGCGCCCTGCTCTTCTCCTTCCTGGGCTTCACCTCGCTCAACGTCTACAGCCAGGTGGGATTGATCACCCTGGTCGGCCTGGTGGCGAAGAACGGAATCCTGATCGTTCAGTTCGCGAACCACCTGCAGGAGACGGGGCTGGAGAAGCTGGGGGCCGTCGTCGAGGCGGCCACCACGCGTCTGCGTCCGATCCTGATGACCACCGCGGCCACCGTGGTGGGACACCTGCCGCTGGTCTTCGCCCACGGCCCGGGAGCCGGCGCGCGCAACAGCATCGGCATCATGCTGGTGAGCGGCATGATCATCGGCACGCTGTTCACCCTCTTCGTCGTGCCGTCCATCTACGTGTTGGTGGCGCGGACGCACCGGACCGAAGCGGTGGAGGAGCGCGAGGCGGAAGCCGGCACGGACGCGACGCCGGCGCCCGTATAGGATGGGTGGTGTCTCCATGGGGGCGAGCAGACACGGCAAGCCACGCGCCAGGGGGCAACCCGCCTCTACCTCCCTGGCGTCAATCGTTGGCGTCAAGCCGTCACCAGGTGAAACCTGCCGCGCTCGAGTAGCAAGGCACCGGACTCGCGAGTCAGGTCATCCGCAACTCGGATGAGGTCGCTCACTTCGCGGATGAGATGACCTGCAACTCGGATGAAGTCACTCAATCCGCGAATGAGGACATCTGCAACTCGGATGAGATGACCTGTAACTCGGGGCAGGTCATTCGCCCCGCGAATGAGGTTACTCACTTCGCGGATGAGAGGACTCGCAACTCGAATGAGATAACTCACTTCGCGGATGAGATGGCCTGCAATTCGGATGAGGTCATCTCCAACTCGAATGAGGTGAGCCGTAACTCGAATGAGGTCACCTGCAACTCGAATCAGATCATCCGCCGGCGATGTTTTCGTATGCGCAACCGCGATTGGACCGGGGAATCTGCCTTGCGCGAGTATGCTCCGCGCCGTCGCGCGCTCATCCCAAAAGTGGAACCGACGGGAGATCGCGGGCGGCACCACCTGCACGAACGAAGTCTCCAGAAGGCATTCCTGGCGGCCCGGCGCAAGGCTGGAGTCTTCAAGCCCGCGAGCTGCCACACCTTGCGCCACTCCTTTGCCACCCACCTCCTCATAAACGGCTACGACATCCGCACGGTGCAGGAGCTTCTCGGGCACAAGAGCGTCAAGACTACCATGATCTACACCCACGTCCTGAACCGGGCGGGCGGGGAGTGCGGAGCCCCATGGACGCGCTGTAGCCCTGGGTCTGCATGGCGGCTCCGCCACTGGCAGTGCCTGGAATGCATATCGCTGCCGGCTATCATTCCTTGAGCCTGAGCTCTGGGACGCTTATCCGAACGCCGAGGCCGATCTGCTCCCGCCAACTCCAGTTCCTTCAATCAGATACGCCGGGGACCTGGACTGGAACGGGCCTCCGACAGGGTGCCCCCCGATCTGCCTCCACCTGAGCGTGCCTATCGCTCGGCACCACAGGCATTGACGAGGTTTAGGAACCGGCGTATGATTTCAGCACCCCGAAGAATGAGGGAGATACAGCAGCTTGAAGGGTATCCGGACCGGAACTGTGGCGATCAGGGGGGTATGGCGGAGAAGTTCAAGTAGAGGTTATGCGCGGAGACCGGCGCCTCGAGGTCCGTCACGAGAAGCGCTACGACGATCGGCACAGGAGGACTGTTGTTATGAAACCGACCCGCAGCATGATTGACCAGTCGTTCGGGAAACTCGACGAAATCGTGAAGCAAACGATGGAGCGGACGGGTCTGCCGGGCATCGCCCTGGCCGTCGTCTTCGACGATCAGGTTGTTTACCAGAACGGCTACGGCTTCCGCTCCACCGAAACGAAGGAGCGCGTGCAAGCCGAGACGGTGTTTCAGATGGCCTCGCTGTCCAAGCCGGTGTCGGCGACGATCATGGCCGGGCTGGTCGGCGGTGGAAAATGGAACAACTATGAGAAGGGAACGTTCGCCTGGGAGGACCCAATCATCAAGTACGCGCCCAACGTCGTCCTGAGCGATCCGTGGGTGACCGACCACGTCACGTTCAAAGATCTGTTCGCACATCGCGGTGGGCTACCAGGCGCATCAGCCGGCAACGATCTCGAGTTGATCGAGTACGACCGCGACACGATCCTGCAGCGGCTTCGCTACGTACCCATCATAGGATTCCGCGACAGGTACGACTACTCGAACTTCGGCATGACGCTCGCTGGTGACGTGGCTGCCAAGGTGGCCGGGTCGAACTGGGAGGACATCTCGGAGCGGGTGCTCTTCGATCCGGTGGGCATGGCCTCCACGAGCATGCGCCACCATAGCTACCTGAAGCAGGCCAACCGTGCAGAGCTCCACGTGAAGATCGACGGCCAGTGGAAGCCAGCGTTCAAGCGCAATCCCGACGCCCAAGCCCCAGCCGGCGGCTGTAGCTCGAACGTCGTCGACCTCGCTCGCTGGGTGCGCCTCTCGCTCAAGGGCGGGAGGTTGGGCGACCAAACTATCATCGACAAGGAAGCACTGGACGCGACGCACACCCCGGTGATCATGAACGGGCGACCGCACCCGAACATCGCCGACCCGGCCTCCTTCTACGGACTCGGGTGGGTTATCGGCATGACGCCCTATAGGGAAGTGGAATGGAATCACAACGGTGCATTCACCGTCGGCGCCGCCACGGTCGCGAAGCTCATCCCTAGTGAAGGCCTCGGCATCGTTGTCCTCACCAACGGTGCCCCCATCGGCGTACCCGAGGCCATCGCGGACGCGTACTTCAACCACCTCCACTCGATAGCGGTGACCGACGACGAGGTCTTCGCGTTGTGGCAGAAGAGGTTTGCCAGTATCTTTGGCGAGCGAATCAAACCTTCGAAGCCGGAGAACCCGACCGCAGCCCGGCCGGACACCGCCTATGTCGGTACCTACACGAACCCCTACGTGGGTGACATCGAGATCGTGGCGCAGAACGGGAAGCTCGAGATCGTCGAAGGTCCGAACCACATGCGATTCACGCTCGAGCACCTGGACGGCGACACGTTCATCTACACAAATGCCCCCGAAAAGCCCGACTACCCGGCGGACGTCAAGTTCACGGTCGGCCCCAACGGTGTCGCCACGGCGCTGACCAACTCGGCGTTCAACGCCACTGGGCAGGGCACACTCACGCGGGTCTGATGCCGTCTGGCGAAAAGCTCTGGGTCAAGCTCCGAAGAAGGAACCTTGACGAGAAGCCGCCGAACCAACGCTCCCACCGGACAGCCGGCTTCGCCGTCCGCGCGGTGAAGCGTCAAACCGTTAGGCGCGAGAGAGTCTAATTGACCCATTAGCTGGAAGCGCATGATAAAATGGATAAAGCATCATCTACGCCGATTCGCATCGTGCTCGATACAAGTGCTTTGCGAAATGATCCGCGCCTGAAGGGGGGTGGCTTTGAAGCACTAGCGCGTCTCGCCGAGGCCGGACATGTCCAAATCTACATACCGGACATCGTAGCTCGGGAGTTTAGATCAGCTCCATTGAATCTTGCTGAAGCATTTGCAGAGGCTCGCAAGGCTCTTAAAGAACTTTGGCGCCTTGTTCCAGAAGATGTCCAAACTCGAGTGGTTGCATTTGAGTCCGATTTAGGCGATGAGTTCGCGAAGATACAGGAGACAACTGCGTCTAGGTTCGACAACTGGATAAAACGTGCCGGTGCTCAAATCGTCCCAGTAGCGGACCAACATGGAAGTAAGGTGCTCGATCGCTATTTCTACGGGAAACTACCCTTCCGCTCCGCAAAAGCGCGGCAAGACTTGCCTGATGCGTTTGTCCTTGAGGCAATGGTTGATCTAGCCAAAGATGGGCCCCTGTTGGCAGTCATACATGACAAGAAACTTTCGGAGGCTGTGGCTCAGATCGAAAGGGTTACCGTCTTTCGTGATGCAAAGTCGGTCATCGAGTCGGATAGTTTCGTCGCTTTGAAAGGTGAAGTGCTTAGCCAATATGAGTTAGAGAATGTGAGGCATGCAGTAAAGGCTTTTGTGCAACAAGAGAGCCGGTTTAATGCCCAAGTGGTTGACGATATTATTAATGATGTTGCCGGTAGGGTTATCTCTAATCGCCAACCTGGATGGAGTTCGACAGAAGAATACGAGGACGTATACGTAGACTCTGTCGATGTTGTGAGCTGGTCTGTGGACGCGGAAGAAATGGAATATTTAGGGGAAGGTGTTGTATCGTTGCGGCTTAACGCATGTCTGGAAGTAGAACTCGACCCCTCAATCAATTATCCCTTTCCTGACAACCTGCATGTGTCATCGAGCGAAGAATGCATGCATGTCTCTGGCTCGCTCTCTCTCATATTGGATCAAGATGGACTCCGCCGCCTTCCGGTCGAAGGCATTGGAGTGAATCTTCTCGACAAGGCGACGATAGAACTAGATTACATCGACGACATTGCAATCGAGCGGCGGAAGGAGTACTGAACCCGCTAGATAAGGTGCCAGGGTTACCGTAAAGATCGTACGCCGATCTCTCGGGATTGACCCTCCGCACCCGCTCTGAAGCGACGAGGAGTGGTTCCGAGACATCTTTTGCAAAGCCGTACCAGCCGGTCTGGACACACCTCTCCCCACGCGAGCTCGAAGCTCGGAAAGTTGGCCCTCCGGCGGGCGGTGC
>Ga0136846_1234136_pt1 | contig 37724 bp, 28 predicted proteins | sample HopSoiMetagenom2_FD_96841 | JGI IMG/M metagenome (GOLD analysis project Ga0136846, IMG submission 96841) | Grasslands soil microbial communities from Hopland, California, USA - 2 Assembly 2016 (version 4) | ecosystem: Environmental > Terrestrial > Soil > Grasslands | place: USA: Hopland...
TGCTTTGCCATATTTCAATCTCCTTGATGTTTCGGTTGCAGGATTAACCTGCGATTTCTGAGCTGTCAGTTATCAGGCTGTCAGCTTTCGGCTAAGAGCTTCTAGCTCGATGTCTTGTCATCCTGAGCATTGCGCGAATTGCAATGCGAGGGACCTTACGTCTGTGTGAGTCGCCCGCGCAGTTGGCGGACGAAGATCGACCCTTACTTCCTCGATCCAGCGAGCTCTTTCTTAGCCGGAGCCGCCGCGCCGGTCAGGATGCCCAGGACTTCGTCTTCCTTCATGATGATGAACTCTTCGCCATCAATCTTGATTTCGGTGCCGGAATATTTGCCGAACAGGATGCGGTCGCCTTCTTTGACAGCGAGAGGAAAGGTCTTGCCCTCATCGTTAGTGCGGCCTTTGCCGGTGGAGATGACTTCGCCCTCCTGCGGCTTGTCCTTGGCTGAGTCTGGGATGATGATGCCGCCACGAGTTGTGGAAGCTTCCTCAACGCGACGGACCAGGATACGGTCGTGAAGCGGTGAAAATTTCGCCATAGTCTGAAACTCCTTTCAGGTCAGTTTTGGTGTTATTTCGTTGTAACTCTATGATTTAGCGAGAGCAAACGAGACTTGCTAGCAGTCTCACCTATCGAGTGCTAATTTTACTAAAGATGAGTGGGGGGTTGTCAAGGGGTCGGCGAGTTCCAGCAGGGAGCGGTATGCTTCAAATCACAGAATGGAATGACTCCCCAGTCTAACGTTGCCCTAGTGTGACGGACGGAGCACTGCTGCGGTTGCGTCCGAAGGTGATGATGGTTTCAAACCGTGATAGCTGGGTTGCTGCCGCTGATGTGGTCGGCTCGTACCGGAGCAGAAGTGATGAAGCCTTTGGCAACGCCGGTGCTGGGTGGGATGGTCTCATCACTGTTGCACGTGCTGATTGTTACGCCGGTAATTTTCACGTGGTTACGGGAGCGCGAGATGCGGCGCGGGAGAATGGCGCTGCGGCCGTGAACTAGAGAGAATCGAGGATCGGGATGGTTGCCTGGACGAGGGTTCCGGGTTCGGCGCGGGCGATCCTTAGTTCGCCGTTGAGTTGTTTGACGCGTTCGCGCATCCCGCTGATGCCGACGCCGGGGATAGCTGACATTGAAACCTTGGCTTCCGGGATACCTCGCCCGTAGTCGCGAACGCGCAATGTGACGTGGCCGCCTTCCTGAATCAGTTCGATGCGCGCATCCTGGCTTTCGGAATGTCGGTATACGTTCGTCAGCGACTCCTGAATAATTCGAAAAACGGCAGTCTCAATATCGCGGGGAAGTCGCGGAAACAAAATTGGGCGGTAATCGAAGACCAGGCGTACCTGTCCACGGCTCTGAAGTCCCTCAAAGTACCAGTGGAGCGCCGGAAGAAGACCGGACTCTTCCAGCAATGGAGGATGCAGAAGATAGGACATATTGCGAACCTTCTGCAGCGCGGTTTCCGCGATGGTTTCGGCTCGATGCAGATTCTTATTCGGTTCGCGGAACGCTCTGCCGGCTGTGTCGAGCTCCAGCTTGAGAGCGACCAACTCCTGCCCGAGATCATCGTGCAGCGAACTTGCCAACCTGCGCCGTTCCTCGTCCTGAACACGCAACAGCTCACCAGAGAGCCGTTGGAGCTCCAGAGTTCGCAACTCGACTTGGCGTTGCGATTCCGTTAATTCAGAGACGCGGCTGCGTAGCTCCTTATTCAGCGTGCGGGTTCGTTCCTCCATGACCCGCTTCTCGGTAAGATCCCGCGTGACTTTCGAGAAGCCGCGCAACTCTCCAGTTGCGTCGCGGAGAGCGGTTATAACGACATAGGCCCAGAATGTGGACCCGTCTTTTCTCACGCGTATACCTTCGTCCCCGTAACGTCCCTCTTTGCTGGCGATCTGCAGCTCGCGGTCGGGCCATTTGCTCTCGCGGGCTTCCCGAGGATAGAAGCGAGAGAAGTGATGTCCGATGATCTCGTCGGCTTTATAGCCCTTGATTCGTTCCGCCCCCTCATTCCAGGTGGCGACCCTTCCGTCCGGGTCGAGGAGGAAAATGGCATAATCCTTCACGCTGTTGACAAGAAGACGGAAGATCTCGTCGCTCTGACGCAGACCGTGGTCCAGTTGAGTTCTAGCGCGGGAGTCGGTCACGAGGCTCAAAGATCGATCGGGCAATCAGGTTGTACTCCGCAGACAAGTTGTCGAATCATCCCTAGCAAGCTGAGGGCGCAGCCATAGTTCCTGATTCTACGAATCGGGGCTCGTAAGCCTTAATCGGGATTTTCCTGTAAATAGCCGTCTTGAAAACCGACGACCTTTAAGAAGGGCGGGGTACGAACGAGAACGCATCGGTCCCGCGGCCTTTGTTGATTTCGTTTGCGGCGCCTCGGGCCGAATCAAATCCACCCGCGAAAGAGAGCTTTTGAACAAATTCTTCACGCGTGGGCCACAGCAGAGATGGCTTTTCCGGTTTTCGCTCTTGTTTGCGATGGAATCGGTTTGGGAGAGCTTTATATGTCCTCACCGCTGAGTATGCGGTTCCTCGGATGCAAGCACTAGACAAGTCTCTCGACCCCGGAGTGCTGTGCTGTTGTCCAAGCTTTTCGGAAAACTGCTTAGAAGGGGCGGTACAACAGAATGTATACGAGTACGACAATACAGAGTCCCAGCACGAGCAGTGAGGTCTTCTCGACCTTGAGCGTATCTTTCGGCTTGGATTCGGCTGCCATTGACTTAAGTCTGGCGCACATACAACGTTTTGAAAATGGCTCGACGGTGGGCGGCACGGCGGTAACGTACCTAAAGTTTGCGCTTGACGCCACTGGATCAGCAGACGCTGAGGTTTGACAACAAAAACGGGGACCGACACAACTCGGGAGTTTACCGGACCCATCACATTGACAGCGGCTAACGGCGGCTCTATCCTAGGCCGAAGATCGAGGGATCCTGTGAAACAATCTCACTGGCTGGGGCTATTGTGTCTGCTCGGTGCCATCGCATTGTTTGTGCTGGCTCCGATGGACGTCCCGGACACAGCCTTCAGCCAGATGGAAGCGCCGGTGGCTGTTTCGCACCCAAGGTTGCCGGCCGCGAGACTCGCGCCTCCTTCGATTGCGTCCCAGCACGTTTCCGACGAATTTAGGGGTCTAGCGCACGTTGGACGCCACGGGGCGTTTGGGACCGAGCAGAACAGGTACGCACGCCGCGCCAGCGATATGCAGAATCTGCTCTGTGTGTTTCTGATCTAAGACTCTCTTCTCCATTCCAAGTGCAACGGACCAGAGCGCGCTTCGAATTTCGAGGCGATGTTCCAGTTTCGGTCATGATCACGACTTGATTTTGGCTGCATCCCTGCGGGTTTCGCCTAACGGCTAAGCTTGGGGCAGGGATGCTCCAAAGCCGGGCCGAGGGCGAGTTAGCCCTCGGCTCTAAGAAATGGAGAGTCAGGATGCTTGCAAAATGCGCGAATCCCGCGTGTTCTACAGCCTTTCGGTATCTGGAGAACGGAACGCTGTTCCGGCTGGAGAACGATCCCTGGTGTGCTTCTCATACACGCGTACGAGAGTATTTCTGGCTGTGCCGGGGCTGCTCGGCCGCCCTGAGGCTGCAGCTTGATGATCACGGCGAAATCCGAGTGGCCCCCATCGGGCATCCGCCGCGATGCGGGGAAGACGGCATCGATTTCGTTCTGTTGGAGCGTCAGAACGGAATGCTGCTGAGCCGGATCACGTTCCTCAACCCTCGAGTGCGCCGCCGGGAGAAAACCGAAGGAGGACAACTGCAGCTATGACAGACGACTGGAATGATAACGTCGATGTACTGGCAGCAGGCGCAATTTGTCCAATGCGGGGTTGCGGAGAGATCAATTTCACTTACCATTCTGGCAACCTGCATCGACTGGGAGTGTGCTATCCATTGGAGTTCAAATGCTCGCGCTGCGGGTTGGACTTCGCAACCATCGACGACGACCTGCTGTTTCATTCAATACGCAGAGAGTGGCTGTGGGCGGGGAACCATTCGGCCTGACACCACATTCTCAGGAGATCGGCTGCAGGCGGAGGCGGAGCTGCACAACGTTCTGTCGCCGCATAGGACGCTGCAGCTGATCTGGGCCGAGAGGAACTCTACCGTGTTCCTCTCGGCTCAGCTTTTTCATGCAAATTGAGTGCCCCTGTGTAGTACCCGGAGAACCAGTCAGGACAGCCTATTGCGCCGGCTTTGTGTCAGCGTTCCTCTTCGCAAATGATCGGACATAATTGACCAGGTCCCATGCTTCTTCGGACTTCACGCGCGGCCCCTCGGCTGGCATGTCGTTATGGCCGTTCTTGATGATGTAGAAGATTTCGCCGTCCGTGCGGTCCCTAAGTGTGTCGGGATTCGTGAAGTCCAACATCTGAAGCTTCATGTCTTTCGCGGTCTCGCCTTTGCCGTCGCCGGTTTTGCCGTGACACATCTCGCAGTCCATGGCCCACCATTTCTTCGCGCGTGCGAGGGACTCGGCCGTTGGCTTCGCGGGATTTTGCTGTTTGGCGGCTTCAACCGGAATTGCGGAATATGCGGAGGACTTTTGTCCGCTAGCGCCGGTGGGCTGCTGCTGGGCCAAGCTTACTGAACTGACCAGGAGAACTGCTGGAAGGACCAGTGCGAAGCGGTACACGGGAACCTCCTTGAATAGGGGTAGCAACAGGGGATTGTAGCACCGGGTGGACGGGGGAATGTGATTAGGATCACGCGCGATGGAGAGTGGGATTACACCCGGAGGACGTCCGCGGCGATAGTCGCGAGAACAGGCGGATTCCTCGCTGCTTCGCCGCTCGAACCGATAAAAATTTTCCGCGAGCGGAATCATGAGGAACTCTGCGGCTCGGGTCTTAGGAGTCCGTGCCGGTCAAAGTTCAGACGTGAGCCGGCGCTGTCTAGGGCTTTCTCAACTATCTGGGGGCTAGGCAGGCCGCCTTGGGCCATATCTTTACTGCCCCCACCACGGCCTCCGTTGGCCGACATTGTTTCTTTCATCAGAGCGCCCATATCGTACGTCTGTCCGGCGGATTGGGCAAACACGAGCGCGGGCTGCAGCAATGTTGTGCCGAGCAAAGCAATTACATTCGTGGACTGACGTGTCAACTTTTGTGCGAGGAGCTTCAGGGCGTTGATGTCTCGATCGGCGAATGTGCGCACGACTATCTTGCGACCGTTTGTGTCCGGCGTTTCGGCGAGGATCGCAATTGCTTGCGCGGCGGCCAGTTCTTCCTGCGAGTCTTCGTTCTGCTTGCGGAGCGAGCGAATCTCATCGAGCAACTTGCGGGCCTGCTGCGGGACGTCGTAGATGTGGGCCGAAAATAGCGCGGCAGCGTCGGTGAGCGTGGTGAAGTCGCGGCGAGCTACTGCGACAGCGCGCTGTCCCGCGACGAATTCCACGCGATAGCCTTGACGGACGCGTTCGACTTTGCGGAGGAGGATGCACCCGATCTGTCCAGTCTGCTGTACGTGAGTGCCTCCGCAGGCGCTGAGATCGAAGTCGCGGATGTGGATGATGCGGAGCTGATCTCGCTCGGCGGCAGGAAGCTTGCGCAGGCCGAGATTTGCGGCTTCTTCGCGACTGACGAAGCGGATATCGACGGGACGATTCTCGAGGATGATTTCGTTTGCAAGGAGCTCGGCTTGTTCCATTTGACTTTTTGAGAGCGCCGGCGTGTCGAGGTCGATGGAGCAGTAGTCGTCCGCCATGTGGAACGAGACGGTGGGGATGTTGAAGAGGCGAATGAATGCCGCGGAGAGGACATGTTGTCCGGAGTGCTGCTGCATGTGGTCGCGGCGGCGGAATTGATCGACCTGGCCACGGACGCGCGTCCCGGGCTCGAGGTTTTTCGGAGGCGCTTCGAGGTAGTGCACGATGCTTCCGTCTTCGGTCTCGGCGACTTCGGTTACTTTCTGCGTACCAGCATCGGTCAAGATTGCGCCGGTATCGAAGACTTGTCCGCCGCTCGTGGGATAGAACGCGGTGCGGTTGAGGATCAGGGCGGGTTTTGGCTCGTGGGTTACTTCGCTCACTTCTGCTTCGAACTCGTACAGAAAGGAATCGCGATAGTAGAGGCGGTCGGTCATAAGGAATTTTTACAGCATTTTAAGCTGTATGGCAGGGACACGTATGTTCCTCTGACGAAAGACTGACGCAGACATCGCTGAGGATTTGAAACAGCGAAGATTTTTGGCCGCGAGCTCGTCGGCTTCAGAGGCTTTCCGTTCGCGTTAATACGGGCCGATGATGCCGCCGATTTGGCGGGCGGCGGGCTTTGCGTGGGAGGACTTTGCCGGAATTCGTGTGGCAGTTGAATCCAGGGCATCTAAGTACTTCAGGCCGCTGCCCGTGTTGAACAGCACAACTACATCTTCGGGCTTGAAGAATCCCGCCGATCGAAGTTTACGGTAGGCGACCAGGGATGCAGCTCCTTCTGGTGCCGCAAAGATTCCTTCGACTTTGCCCCAGTGGCGAGTAGCCTCGAGAATTTCGTGGTCGGTAGCACTCACGGCAGTGCCTTTGCTCTTACGCAATATGTCCAGGATCAGGTAATCACCATACGGCTTGGGCACGCGCAGGCCCGAGGCAAGAGTAGCCGCATTCTGCCACATTTCCGTGCTTGCCTTACCTTCATCCCAAGCTTTAACAACTGGCGCGCATCCCGCGGACTGTACTACGACCATCTTGGGACGTTCAGAGCCAATCCAGCCCAGTCTTTCCATTTCTTCGAAAGCCTTCCACATGCCAAGGAGTCCGACGCCGCCTCCCGTGGGATAAATAATGGCGTGCGGGATGCGCCAGCCGAGTTGCTCGGCGACTTCGTAGCCCATGGTCTTCTTGCCTTCGACGCGGTAAGGCTCTTTTGTCGTCGAGACGTCGAACCATCCATCTCTCTCCCAGAAGCTTGCAGCTTTCATCTCGGCAACTCTGCGGGCGCAGTCGCTGATGAGACCGTCTACCAGAGTGACGTTCGCGCCGTAGTAGTCGCACTCCACCCGATTGGCGAGCGGGACATCCCTGGGCATGAAGATGTGGGCTTCGAGTCCGGCGGCGGCCGCGTAGGCCGCAAGGGCGCCGGCGGCATTGCCAGCGGACGGAACCGCGAGTTTCTTCACACCGAAATGGCGAGCCATCGTTACAGCCGCAGAGAGTCCCCGCGCTTTGAAGGATCCCGTCGGGTTCAGGCCTTCGTCTTTGATGTAGACGTTCGGATACTCGCGGCTCGGGAGCATCGGAGTAAAGCCTTCGCCGAGGGAAACGGGATCAGCATGGGGAAGCAGTGCGTCGTACCGCCACATGGTGGGAGTGCGTCCGGCGAGACGCGCCGAGGAGAACGTGCGCTTGAGGGCGGGAAGATCGTAGCGAGCGTATAAGATTCCGGCATCTTTGAGACAGACTGACTGCGGTCGATCGGCGGGGTAACGCTCTCCGCAACGCGTGCACTCCAGATGCGTCAGCATGCGAGGTGAGTTTAGCAGAGGGAAGGAATCAGTTCTTGCTGACTAGTGGGCAGTTCTCACTTCATGAATTCCCTTTCTCTGACTTTGTCGGTAACGGCCCAGTTCAGGGGTCAGGGCCTGGGCAGCTCGTCTGTGCGGCTTTCTTCTTTTTTTCCAGCCATGGCAGATTTGAATCCGCGGATGCTTTCGCCCAGGCCTTCGCCGCGATGAGTTCGTCGGCGATGTCGGGGTTCTGTTTGTTCCAGACTTCGTCGAAAACTCGCACGAAGAGGCGAGGTCAGGAGGCATACATTTGCTCCTGTACTGACGCGAGTCCGATTACAAGCTCCGATTACACCTGGGGTCGATAGCGGGCCGGGACTGAACCTGGCGATGGAAACACATCGTACCGCAGGACTTCGGCTGGACCGCGGCGCCTTCCCTAAACAGCGTATAATTACTGCACCCAACCTCGAAGACACGCCAACAGCATTCTGCGCCTTCGCGATTGAGATCGAGAGGCGTTTGGTCGGCAACTCTAATGTTGGTACTGCCGGCGTGTCGCCTGTTAAGAGAGGCAGCGAATATTTGGCCTGCGGTCTGGGCAGACCGTGACCGTGGACTCGCATCAACTAGCAAAACCATAGGAGCCTTTATGTCCGCACGAAATGGAGATAAGTCGCGATTCCACAGGGAACGGAAACAGAAGATCGCGCGACGCAAGCGAAGCCAGGAGTTGCTGACGGCGCCAAAGCAAACCAACACGGGCAAGGCTCCAGCCCGGTCGACGCCCCGCTCGCTACCGGCGTAAAATTTCAGGTCCTCGCCAACGATCTGGTATAGAGCTGCGCCACGGATTTCGAATGGCGCACGCCTGAAACCGCGGCACCAACACTGAACGACTTACCGAGAGAGGAAAGCAATGAAGAACCTTTATGTTGGGAATCTCCCGCACAGCACGACCGAGGCCGACTTACGGAGCGCTTTGGAACCCTATGGCGCCGTCGAGAAGATTACGCTGGTGACCGACCGGGACACAGGCCGGTCCCGCGGTTTCGGATTCGTAGAGATGACCAATGCCGGGGAAGCCGAGCAGGCGATTGCGGCGCTGAATGGGAAAGATTTTGGCGGCCGTCCTTTGACCATCAATGAGGCGAAGCCAAAAGCGGATCGTCCCCGCGGCGGCCCGCGTTTCGGTGGCGGGGGTGGTGGCGGCGGCCGCGGTGGCGGCGGCGGTGGACGGGGTCGAGACGGCGACCGCGGGCGTTCCCGCGAGCGGCGCGAACCGCGGTGGTAAGAGCAGATCCGCTAAGCTTTAGGCAAGCGGTGCGCAACCTCGCGTACCATGACAATCATCAATTTAGGGGGGGCTGAATATGCCACGAGGCAGATCCACGTTCACAAAACGGCAGAAAGAACAGACACGGCAACAGAGACAGCGAGATAAGGCCGAGCGCCGAAGCCAGCGAAAACAGGACAAACCTGAGGCGGGGAGCCAGCACGAGCTCGATGAACTCCGCGCTGCCGCCGAAGCGCAGGCCGCGATGTTCCACATGGGCCACGAGGACGCGGCGTCGTATGAAGGCGATGGATCCGCGGAAGATCCAGTCAAATGAGCAGAGCGCGTCCAATGGCACGATGCGAGCCGTTGACTTCTGCAGGTGTTTTTGACCGTTTAAAGTAGCTACTATTTATGGCGTGGCCTCCACGGACCCTAGGTCCGCGGGGGCTTTGCTTTTGGTCTTCACTTTGAATAGATGAAGATGATTGACCTATATAGGTGGGGTGGATGGGATTAATAATGAGATCTGCCATCTTGAGGACAGAGGGCTGAACACGCAGGCCAAAGTTCCTAGCCATTCAACGTTATCGATCTGAACGGCGCCACGGCAGAGGCGCCGCCTAGGATCTTGATCTGAGCCGTTTTTATGCGCTATCGTCGAAGGGCTTGCTACCGATTTTGTCGAGTGCGTCCGTGTTTCTCGGAACGGCACATGGCTAAACGCCCCGCGGGACGAGCCGCTCAGTGAATCGAGCGAAATGCGCAGATCTCTAGAGTTTTGCAGGGCATTTCGGGTGCACACCAATTTGACCGGTTCTGGCTTCATCCTAGATGATTGGGACAATGGATATTGAACGCATCATCGACGACATTCAGCAGCTAGAGGAAATGTTAGAGGCACCGGATATAAGGCCGCTGAGTACAAGCGACATCGCCGCCGCGAATCGAAGGCACGATGAGGCACTAGCCCAAAGCCCGTGGTTCCGGTTGTGGCGGAGTTACGGCGTCTGCTGTCGGCCCGAGCCTCCCGTGCTTCAACTGCCTCAATAGTGCACGTGCGAAGGCGTCATTCCTCTGCGGCGGAAACATCGTATTTCGCGCCCCTGGTCACAAAACTCCCGGCTAGTGCTCGTGGGCACACTGCGGCCTTCCGTCGTTTCTCACCTTCCGGTGGATGTCTCTCCACATAAGTTCTCATCCAAGCCAGAATTGCGACAACGTAGCGCAAAACTTCATAACGAGTACGCCGCACTTCTAATTCGAAGGCGACGTTTCACGTCGAACTAATGTTCAGCCTGCTGCCGCTCCTCATGTCCCAGAAGTCGTCATGGTTTGTGCAGCCAGGCCGGAAGTTGTCCTTCGGCTGTATGGTGCAAATGAGAACTGTTCCGAAGCGGTGCGCTGGAATGTCATGGCGAGGCCGGCAGCTTTCCTGGCAGGCGCTACCGGAGAGATCGGCAAGAGGCTATTGCCAATGCGCGTGAGTGCAGGGCAGACCCCAGATCGCAAGTGTGAAGGTGGGGACGATTCTGAGTAAACGATTACTGGCGACAGCGGTATAATTCCCCGCACCGATCCAGATGGGAGGAAGACATCCGTGAATCCGAAGAAAAAAGAAATGTCCCGGCGGCAGTTTGTCACATCCGCGGCCGCCCTGGCTACTATGGCATCGTTTCCGGTTAAGGAGGCTATCGCTGCGATCGGGAAAGAAGCTGATGAGCCGCAGACATCACCTACTCCAACGGACAAGGCCGGCTGGCGAGACCAGGGCGTGGAGAATCTGGCGAAATCTCCTCATGCCAAGCTGCGCAATATTCCGGTGCGCGCGGTCACCATTCATGGCGGTTTCTGGGGAGCGCGCCGGGAGATCAATGTTAATAAGAGCATTCCCACGATGCACGATCTGCTCGAAGCCAACGGCCGCATGGACAATTTCCGCCGGCTCGTTGGCAACAGCAGTGCGGCTCAGCGCGGCCCCGTGTATTCCGACTCCGATGTTTACAAGTGGACCGAGGCAGTCGGGTTCGCATTGCAGTCGGGAGATCGCCCAGCGCTTCGGGCAAGTGCGGAGATAGTGATCGGGGAAGTGGTGGCCGCTCAGGAACCGAGCGGATATCTCAACACTTATTACGTCGGCGATCACAAGTCTTCGCGAATGCTGACGCAGACCCAGACCACCGGACATGAGCTTTACAACATCGGACACCTGTTGCAGGGGGCAGTCGCTTACTATCGCGCAACAGGCGACCGTAAGTTGCTGGATGCGGGTATCCGCTTCGTCGACGACTTCCTGATTCCCAACTATGGCTCCGCGCCCAAAAAGCCGATTGTCTCCGGCCATCCTGAAATCGAAATGGGATTGATTGAGCTCTATCGGATTACGGGTGACAAGAGACAACTCGATCTTGCCGGCTACATTCTGGAGGGAGACAAGAGGATGGATCTCCCAGAACACCGGACGATCTATATGTACAGCGGAACTCCATTTACAGAACGGACCAAGCTCGAAGGCCACGCAGTGCGCGCAATGTACGCATGTTGTGGTGCTACGGACTACTACATGGAGACGGGGGACGGTTCCTACTGGAATACGCTCGAAAAGCTCTGGAACGACATGTCCGATACCAAGATGTACGTCACGGGAGGTGTCGGCTCGCGGTCCGATGGAGAAGCATTTGGCGACGCCTATGAGCTGCCGAATTTCCGCGCTTACGGAGAAAGTTGCGCCGCGATCGGCAACATGATGTGGAATTGGCGCATGCTGTCTGTGACCGGGAATGCGAAATTTACCGATGTAGTCGAACGCGCTTTGTACAACGGCATTAACTCCGGAATGTCGCTCGATGGGGTCATGTACTGTTATCGCAACCCGCTGGCGTTCGATCCGTCTACGGGAGACAAGATTCGCAACCCATGGTATGACACAACGTGCTGCCCTCCGAATCTGGAGCGGACCTTTGCCTCATTGCCCGGATACTTCTACAGCACGAGCAGCGATGGAATCTACGTGCATCTCTACGACAACTCGGAACTGGACTGGCACCTGGAGAATGGTACGAGTCTGAAGGTCACGCAGAAGACGAACTATCCCTGGGATGGGAATGTCGAGATGACTGTGACGCCGTCCCAGCCCAGTGAGTTTGTTGTGTATGTACGCATTCCCGGATGGGTCGATAGTGCCCAGGTGGCGGTGAATGACAAATCTATAACCGGCGCGAAGGCGGGCGAATATCTGCCCATACGGCGCCGCTGGTCTGCAGGAGATCGCATCGGTCTGCAGATGGCAATGACACCGCAGGTTCTGGAAGCGAATCCCCGAGTGGCCGACGACACAGGCAGAGTCGCAGTTCAGCGTGGGCCGCTTATCTACTGTCTCGAAGAACTCGATCAGCCGAGCGGCGTGATGCTGAGTGACGTGGCTTTGCAAGTGGGCAAGCGTCCGGACACCGAGTTCCAGACCGAGATGAAAAATGACCTGCTCGGTGGAGTGCTCTTGCTGCGACATACGGGCTTGTCGTACGACAGAAACGAAGCGCCCAATGCTCTGTATTCGCGGTACACGGGAGCGACCGAAAGAACCAGGAGAATTCCACTTACCTTCATTCCGTACTACGCATGGGCGAATCGCCAGCCGACTTCCATGCAGGTTTGGAACCAGGTGGTCCGTTCTTGACTGCGGAATTGCGGTACGTGGGGGTCCCGAGGCAACACCAGAGAAAGGTTCAAGCGTAGTTGAGCTATGAATCAATGACGCCAGATTTCCGTGCGATTCCGAATCGCATGACGTATAAAGACCAGAGACGGAAGATTACGAGTCCGGCGAGTGCATAATGGCCGTATTCACCCTAAGGAAAGTCAATCTGACACTTGCGGTGGTCACTTTACTTTCCGTAGCGTCGGCGCAGACCGCGAGTAATCGCGTCGAAAGCATTACACTGACGCTGAGAGGAGGCGAGTTCGAAAGGGCTCTTCAGCTACTCCAGCCCGCGCTGCAAGCTTCCCCCAAAGATCCTCAGCTATGGACGTTGCAGGGGTTAGCTTATTCGGGCAAGGGCAATCAGAAGGCGGCACTCGTTTCTTATAATAGTGCGCTGAAAATTGCGCCTGATTACCTTCCCGCTCTCGAGGGCGCGGCCCAACTGGAATACGATGCCGGTCACGCAGCAGCGACTCCACTACTAGAGCATGTGCTGCGCCTGCGTCCCAACGAGACTACCAGTCACGCCATGCTCGCCGTGCTTGCCTATAGGAAGCGAGATTGCGCCACGGCGGTACAGCACTTCGCCCAAAGCGGATCTGTACTGGATTCGCAACCCGGAGCTCTCCATGAGTATGGCGCCTGCCTGATGGCGTTGAAACAAACCGAAAAGGCGATTGCTGTATTCCAGAGAATCCTGGCTGCGCATCCGGAGGATTCGCGTGCCAGGCGTGGCTTGGCAGTTGCCCAGCTTGGGGCAGAAAAGCCAAACGATGCTATTGAGACGCTGCAGCCGCTGCTTATGGCCAGTGACCCGGCGGTGAGCACGTTGCAACTGGCGGCCGCTGCATACGAGGCCCATCAGGATACACCGAATGCTGTGAAAACCCTTCGCAACGCAATTGTGAAGGAGCCGCGAAATGTCGGGCTCTATGTCGATTTCGCGAACATGGCGATGACCCATCAATCGTTTCAAACCGGAATTGAAATGATCAATGCGGGACTCAACCTGCAACCGGATGCCGCGGAGCTATATCTTGCCCGTGGCGTACTGTATGTGCAACTGGCTGACTACGACAGAGCGGAGACGGACTTCGAGAAGGCCGAGGCATTGGATCCGCAGCAATCTTTGAGCGCCGCGGCACAGGGAATGATTGCCGAGGAGAAAAATCAAAATAATCCCGAGGAAGCGCTCGCGACCGTGCGCTCTAAGCTCGCCAGGAAGCCGCGGGATCCCTTCCTCTGGTATCTGCAAGCGGCCATTCTCGCACAGAAAGCCCCGGCACCGGGAAGCCGAGAATTCCAGCAAGCTCTGCAATCAGCAAAACAGGCCGTGACCCTGCAACGTTCTCTCCTCGCTGCTCATAACGTCTTGGGGAAACTTTACCTGCAGGCTGGGCAAACCGAGTTGTCGATCAAAGAATGCCGGGCTGTTCTGCAGGACAGCCCGGCAGACCAGACGGCTTTGTATCATTTGGTACTTGCCCTGCGCCGGACCAATGACCGAAGTGAGATTCCCGAGTTGCTGAAGCGGCTTGCGAAAGCCCGGCAGGACGCCGCCAAGGAAGAAGCTGAGCACAACCGCTATAAGCTGCTGGTAGAACCAAGTACTCAGCGGAAGCAATAGCCGGTGTATGGATTTGCAGTAAACCTTTACTGCTACACACGCCCACCGCGATAATGGAGCCGCCTGCGACAGGCCAGTCTTATGACCATCACCCGCCGTTCGTTTGTCTTGCTTTCGCTCTGTGCTGCCGCCCAACGGGCGTTCGGGCAGCAGCAGGGGATAGCCTCTCGCGAGGTGCAAGCCCAAGCGAAGCCTACGCCTTCGGGACGACCCTTCAACGCGCATTTCACAGATGTGGCAAAAGCGGCCGGTTTACACGCGGCGGTAATTTACGGAGGCGTCGAGTCGAAGAAATACATTATGGAAGCGAACGGGTGTGGGTGCGCGTTCATCGACTATGACAACGATGGTTGGATGGATATCTTTCTGCTTTCCGGTACGCGCCTGGACGCCGACCCGCCGGAAGCGACCAACCGCCTTTATAAGAACAATCGAGATGGCACCTTCACGGACGTGACCGACAAGGCCGGACTTCGAGCCGCTGGGTGGGCAAACGGGGTGTGTATCGCAGACTACAACAACGATGGCTTCGATGACATCTTCTGCACCTACTACGGCCAAAACCGGCTCTATCGTAATAACGGCGATGGCACGTTCACAGATGTGACCAAACAAGCTGGCCTTTTGGATGCCGGACCCACACGCTGGGGAGCTGGCTGCGCTTTTCTGGACTACAACCGAGACGGTCACCTCGATCTTTTTGTGTCCAACTACATCCGATTCTCTTTCGAGCATGCACCGGCCCCCGGAGAGAACTCCACCTGCAACTGGAAGGGAATTCCCGTGAACTGTGGACCGCGCGGACTTCCCACGGGGAGGCACTCGCTATATCGCAACAATGGAGATGGGACGTTTACCGATGTCACTAAACAGGCCGGCATCGCGGGAGCGACCGAGAGCTACGGCATGACGGTGGTCACTGCCGATTTCGATGAAGATGGGTGGCCGGATATCTTTGTGGCCTGCGACTCTACGCCCAGCTTGCTGTTCATGAACAATCATGACGGCACGTTCCGGGAAGAGGGGGTGATGCGCGGCGTAGCGCTGAGTGATGATGGCATGGAACAGGCAGGCATGGGGGTCGGCATCGGTGATTACAATCTCGACGGGCATCTCGACATGTTCAAGACTCACTTCATCGGGGACACGAGCGGCTTCTACCGCAACGACGGCAAAGGAAACTTCGATGAAGTTACACGGCTGGCGAAAGTTGGGGTCGAAACCCGATTTACCAGCTGGGGGGCAGGCCTTGTTGATCTGGACAATGATGGCTATCCAGACGTGCTCTTCGTAACTGGCAGCGTCTATCCGGAAGTCGAGCGCAAACTGCCCCAATACCCTTACAAGACTCCGAGGGTTCTGTTTCGCAATCTGGGCAATGGCACATTCGAAGAGCTAGAGTCGCAGGCGGGCGAGGGAATTACGGCGGCCCACAGCAGCCGTGGGTGCGCCTTCGGAGATTTCGACAACGATGGCGATATGGATGTGCTGATCGTGAACATGAATGAACCGCCGTCTCTCTTACGAAATGACATCACAGTCAAGCAGAATTGGCTCAAGGTCAAACTGGAGGGTGTGAAATCCAACCGCAGCGCGATCGGAGCCCGGGTATTAGTCCGGTACGGCAGCAAGGTGCAGGCGCAGGCGGTGCTGAGCCAGTCCAGTTATTATTCCTGCAATGATCCGCGGCTGCATTTCGGTCTGGGTGCAGCCACGCTGGCGGACGTGGATGTGCGCTGGCCCAATGGCCTGCAGGAGCAGCACAAAAAAGTCCCGGCAAACCAACTCATAACCCTGCGCGAAGGGGCCGGCGTTGTGAAGAACAAAGGCTGGAGCTAGACGAACGAGACGGCTGCACGCCGTCGCAGCGGTCGTTCTCCAAAAAACTTCTTGACAGAGACGGACGGCAATATTTATACATTATCGCGCCCCGAGTAAACGTTTGCTCGGAGACCTCTTTTCGCGCCTCGCTTGCTACCGGCGCACATTTCAGGAGGCACCCATGCCAGGATGCATGCCGTCACGTCGCTTGTTCTGCTCAATGCTCAGCATCTTGCTTCTCGCGAGTGCAGCCTTTGCGCAGTTTACTGCCAGCATCCAGGGAGAAGTTCAAGATCCCAGCGGTGCAGGCGTAGCTAAGGCCACAATCCAATTGGTGAATACTGCCACCGGCGTCACCACCACCACGACTAGCGACTTGGGCGGCAACTATCGTTTCGTCAGTCTCGCTCCAGGGAACTACAAAATTACTGCCGAAGTTTCCGGCTTCGCCAGATCGGAAGCGACGGTCACGCTACTCACCGAACAGAACCTAAATGTCCCGCTCTCGCTCAAAGTCGGCACGGTCAGCGAATCAGTGGTCGTGAGTACGGAGGCCCCGATCGTAGACACGGCTGACAGCCGGGTGCAAATGACACTTGAGAATCAGGGCGTGGCACAGTTGCCGATCATCGGACGAAACCTCGTGACCCTGGTAACAATGGCGCCTGGCGTTTCAGGTTTAGGAACTAGCTCTTCAGGAAGCCCCGCGTCAGGGGTAGATAACTTTTCTACTGAAGAGCAGGTGGATGCCAGTGCGAATGGCCAAGGTCAGAACAACAATCAATATGTGATTGACGGCCTCGATGTGACGAGCGGAATCAGGCAGGGTGTGTTGAACCTGACCCCCCAGCCCGAATCGATCCAGGAAACCAGCGTTCAGGTGAATACGTTTTCTGTGGAGCACAGTCGTGCTGCTGGACTGCAGACGATTTTCACCACGAGGTCTGGAACCGACTCGTTCCACGGTTCCGCGGCAGACTGGTTCAATTATCAGGGAATGTACGCGAACCAGCACTTCGTGAGTTCGTCTGAGAGTCCTTACAAGCCTTTTCACTCGAACAACATGGATTTCGCGATTGGCGGGCCGATTATCCCTCACCGCAATAGCTTCTTCTACTTTGCAGTGGAGCCTCTCCGTTCATCGGCGAGCGCCGGGGGATTGGTGACCTTCGCCGATCCTCAATTCATATCTTTCGCGCAAACGAATTATCCCAACACGGTTGGGACGCACGTGTTGAATACGTACTTGCCTTCCGGAGTGGGGGGCGTCACGGTCCAGCAAACAGCTCAGGACGTCTTTGGTTCCGATCCGGGCGGGTGTGGCATTACAGCCGGGCAGAATGGCGTTCCGTGCACGCTGCCAATGATAGACCAGGGATCATTTGGCGCCACCCAGGTCCGGAACGGCACTCAATACTTCGCCCGTATCGATCAAGGATTCAGCAGAGACCGGATCTACGTCAGCCTATTCCGAACCCTGCTGCTCACCGGGGCTGCGTCACCGATGCCGCAGTTCTCGGCTTTGAACAACACCTGGCAGGTCGCTGGACAGGCCTCGTGGACCCACACGTTCTCCCCCACGACGTTGAACGAGTTCACGGCAGGGCAGAGCAGGGTGGAAGGAGTGCTGGGTAGCGGCGCGAAAGATTACACCGTGCCTTCGATTTCGGTGAACGGAATCAACGCCGACGGCGGCATGGCTTATGGCGTCGGCTTCGCGCAAGGTGATTTCATCCAGCACAACTATCACTGGCGCGACGTGCTCACCCACGTTCGTGGCACGCATACTCTAAAGTTCGGATACGAGGGTTGGTACGGAGATGACGTCGAACCTTTCCAGGGCCCATGGTCGCAGCCCAAATTCTCGTTCAACAATTTGCTGACACTAGCGCAGGATGCCCCCACCAACGAGGGGGGCATTTATTACAACCCATCAACCGGAACCCAGCAGCTGTGGAGCTGGGATGCGGCTTCCAGAACCTTCGGACTTTTCGTGGAAGACACGTGGAAAGCCAGAAAGAATCTGACGTTAACTTTGGGCCTCCGCTATGACGACAGCGGCAATCCCTGGTCGAAGAGCCCGACGACAGTCTTCGGGAATTTCTATCTAGGCACAGGCGACACACAGGAGCAGCAGATAGCGAATGGATACGCCAAGGCCACACACAACGCTTTGCTGCACTCCGTGAACAATCTTTTCAGTCCTCGCGTAGGTTTCGCGTGGGATCCGACCAGCAATGGTAACTGGGTTGTGCGCGGCGGATTTGGAATATACAACAACTGGTTGACGCAAGCGAATGTGCAAGAGGAGTTTCGCGGCAGCCCGCCGGGCGAGGTCTCGCCTACCTTTTTCGCAGGTGGGACGGCCAGTGCGCAGGCTCCGATCTTTGTACTGGGAGACAGCAACAAACCCCCATTTGGATTTATCTTCCCGACTTTCGGACCAGGGACTGGTCCCACTCCACAATCTGGAGGCGGGCTGAATGCCCAAGGAGGCGTCGTGGGTGCCGGCTTCACGATTGGCGGTATCAATCCGCTTCTTAGATCGCCGAAGGCGGACATTTGGTCATTAAGCGTGGAGCGCAGGATAAGCAAGATTTTTGCGGCTACGGTCGGTTACAGTGGATCCCACTCGTACGACATTGTGGGTAACGGCAATGCCATCGGACTCGTCTCTTATGGCGTGGACATCAACGTCTCGCCCGGAGACCTGATCACGCACGAGAGCATCGCGCCAACTCGGCTCAATCCGAGCTTCGGAGCGATCAACTATGCGGACAACAACCGGTATGGCAACTACCACGCGGTCTTTTTTGATATAAGAGGACGATTCCCTCGGGGATTCGTCGACTTCTCCTATACGAGATCCAGTTCGAAAGACAATGGATTGGCGTATCCCACACCGAACAATCCCGCGCAGTACTACGGACCGTCCGTCTTCGATGTCCCGAATCGGTTCTCGCTTACCTTCAACTACTCGCTGAAAGGCTTGAATAGCGGCAGAGGCGCAGTTGGGTATCTGACCGGAGGTTGGGGAATCAGTGGTACAACTATCTTCCAGTCCGGGTATCCGCTAACAGCGCAGAACACCAACGGGTACAATCCCATATGCCAGGACACTTCGACAGGCGCTCCTGCTTGTCCGTCATTGGCAAATCCCGCGGTAGGCTATGCGCCCGGTAGCGGCGACTACAACGCCGACGGCAACGCCCTTGATTATCCGGACGCACTTAGCTACCACCAGTCCACAAACAACAAGGATTGGCTGACAGGGGCGATACCGAAAACTGACTTCGCTGTGCCAACGTTTGGCCAGGGCGGAAACGAGAAGCCGATGCAGTTCCGCGGCCCGAATTTTTTTGAGACCAACGTTAACTTCTATAAAGACACACACATCACGGAACGCGTGAACTTCCAATTCCGGTTCGAACTCTTCAATCTCTTCAACCGGGCGAATTATGCCAACGTCGACACCAACTTCCCGGACGGCAATTTCGGCGCTGCCAGGGCATCGCACGAGCCGCGGTTCTGGCAGCTCGGTGGGAGGATTTCGTTCTGAACCGCATCGTTTGAATCGTGAATTAACGCCTGACGGCCGGTTGCCTCCTCCAGAGCACCGGTCGTCGTTTTTTGCGCGGTGCTTGCAAGACGTCCTCCGTCCCTCTCCGCCTCGGCATTTCTATTACCATGGTCTGTCGGGAGAGGAGGCCCAATCCTTAGCAGAGCCCTTAGAAGTACAGGCGCGAACATGAGGAAGGTGATTCCACGCCTACGGTCGGTGCTCTGTGTCACACTTCCCATAGTGTTGCTCGGTTGTGTCCTCGCGCAAACCGACCAGGATCCATTCCAACAAATCGCTTCTGCTCTCCAAAATCAGCAATTCGATAAGGCACTCGACCTCCTGAAGGGACAGTTGCAGTCGTTCCCAAGCAACTCGCAATTGTGGACGATGCAAGGGGTGGCTTACGCCGGTCGAGGCCAGAAGAAAGACGCACTCACCTCATTTCGGCGCGCTTTGAAATTATCTCCAGATAACATTCGCGCCCTGCAAGGAGCTGCTCAGATCGAGTATGACGCCGGGAGCGCGGCAGGGATCCCTCTGCTAAAACACGTTCTTCAATTGCGACCCGGGGACCTGACCACGCATGGCATGCTCGCCGTCCTTGAATACCAGCAGGGGAATTGCGCGGCTGCAGCGCCCCACTTCGACAAGGCTGCATCCCTTTTTGGCTCGCAGGCGCCGGCCCTGCACGCCTATGCGACTTGCCTTGTCAAACTGAAGAGCTTCGACAAAGCAGCCGCCGTGTTTCAGAGAAGTCTAGCCATGAATCCGGGCGATCAACGTGAGCGTAAAGTTCTGGCGTCGATTCAATTGATGGCTCACCGTTCAGAGGATGCGCTGGCTACCCTTGGTCCGCTGCTTGGAGCAAATCCAGATGTTCAGGCGCTGGAGTTGGCATCGGCTGCATACGAAGATGCTCACGACACCGACAAGGCGGTAGATGCCCTGCGTCAAGCCATCCTGATAGATCCGCAGAATGTGCATCTCTACGTTGACTTTGCCGCAATCTCGGCGACGCATCAGTCATTCGAAGTCGGCATCAACGTGGTAAATGAGGGAATCAACTTGCAGCCGAAGGCTGCGCCTCTCTATTTCGCACGCGGCGTTCTTCACGTGCACCTCGCCGATTATGAAAAAGCACAGGCCGACTTCGAAAAGGCCTATGAACTCGATCCGTCCCAATCCTTGACTGTGGCGGCGCAGGGCTTGGCAGCTGTACAACGGAACGATATCTCGTATGCTCTGGCTGATATAAAGGAAAAGCTGGCGCGAAAACCCGAGGATCCAATTCTGCTTTATCTGCAGGCAGATGTGCTGATGCAGAGAGGGGCGGAACCGGCCAGCCCGGAATTTCAAATTGCCCTGCGTTCGGTAAAACGCGCGGTTGCGCTGCGTCCCACTCTTGGCCCTGCTCGCGGCGTCCTCGCCAAGCTGTACTTGCAAGCAGGAGAGTACTCAGCTGCTGCGGTCCAGTGCCGGAAAGCGCTGGAGATTGACCCCAAGGATCAGACCGCGCTGTATCACCTAATTCAGGCGTTGAGAAAAACCGACAGGAAGAGCGAAATCCCAGAGCTGCTGAAACGGCTCGCGACGCTCCGCCAGCAAGCGACGAACGAGGAACGAGAACAGTATCGCTATAAGTTGGTCGAAGGCGATACGCAGCCCAAGTAGGATGAGAGTCAAACAACTGGCCCCGGACGAAATGGTCCGAGGCCAGCGCTTCAGGGGAGGCGGCGCTTAGGATTTCAGCTGGACGTAAGTGCTGTAGCTTTCCTTGTCGATCGTCATGAACGGTCTCATGGCGATGCTCCTGCCGTCTGCGCTCGCTAGCCAGTCTCCTGTTGAATTGCTCGCTGCTTTCGCCTGCAGCAACGCATTCCGAGTGAACGTGGGTTGCGAGTCGGCTATCGCCATCAGTACCAGCGGACCCTGTACCAAAGCTACGAGGTCTGGATGGTTCGCATCTACCGGTTCCAGGCGCAACGGCATCGGAAGTTCAAGCTCTATGCGATCTCCGTCCTTCCAAGTACGGCGGATGCTCGCAAACGTTCCAGGATCCACACCTTCTGCGACTTTGTTACCATTCACCGAGAGCACCGGGTTGGGCGATGCCCATGCGGGAATCCGGACATAGAGTGTGTATTCCTTCGGCACTGAAGCAGACACGAGGATTTGGACGTTATTATCGAGCGGATACTTCGTGACCTGCCGGAGTCCATATTTCCCGTTGCTATCGCTCCAGCGGACGCTCGACGGCGTAAACAAATTCACATAAACGCCATCCGCAGACCGTAGATAGGTACTGATGTGATAGTCAGCGGCGAGCTGAGGGAATGTTCCCGAGCAGCATGGCCATTTTTGGCCGTACCAGACTTTCTTGCCGGTGGTGGCGTAGTCAGCATAGTAGAACGATGTCCCATCCGCCTGAATGGGCCAGGCGCCAAGAATAGTGTTATAAAGCACCCGTTCCATGCTGTCGCCGTAACGTGAATCTTTGGTTACGCGCAACAGATAGCGCGTGATCTTAAAGTGTCCGTATGCTCCGCAGGGGGTCTCAAAACTGGCGTGGGTCGTAGTCAGGCTCGCACCAAGCTGCCCCGTTCCCGGCTCTCCAAACGCCTCGTTTGGTCCCCAGCCGCCGGTCGCGAAGCTTTGCGTGGCTTGGACCATTTCGAAGCCATTCTTCGCGGCCCGCAGATGCTTTTCGCTCCCAAGGGTGATGTAGGCCTGCATTGCCGAGCTGAATGCGTTGACGTGGCTGTAAGCATGCTCGAACGGCAACACGTTATTCCCTTGGGAGAGAGGATCGAAGTACGTGTCATCTTCGAGAAACTGCTTCGCCAGGTCGCGGTAAAAAGATTTGCCGCTGCGCTGATATGCAAGGAAGAGGTTCTCAGGCAGAGTGTAGGTTTCATCCCAAGTATAGGAAGTGTCCTTATGAGGGCGGGATCGCTGTTCAGCGCGAGACAATGCTTTCTCTGGCAGATAGCCGAGAATTGCGCGAGTCAGCTTCTCGTGAATGTCCATGGCCATTGGGTCATGCGCGAACTCGTGAGCATCGATCAACCCGCAAGAAAGCTTGTCATACGTATACGAAGGTAGGCGATAGTCGACAAAGAATTTCGCTTTCGCATCCAGCGTTTCTCCGTAGCCCTTCACCAGGCGATTTATTTTGGCCCGAGTTGCCTCGGATCCTGTGACTGCATATGCTCGCGCCAGCCCCGAAACGTACTGTCCGAAACTATGACCGGCGATAAAACCTCTGAAATCGTTTCCTTCAAGGCTAAAGCCGGTGAGGTCGTACCAACCTCCCATGTCTTCGCCCGGCGCCGGTAGTCCTGCAACCTGCCTGTAGACCTTCAGCAGGCGATCATCATCGAGATTCTGAAATCGGGAATGATTCTCCTCGAACTGCCGCTTCATGGGGCCGTCCAGAAGTTGAACATCGGAGTAGGCAAATGTAGTCAGTGGGGTGGAGGCTGCCACAAGGCTCTTGTCGGACATTCCCCATGCTGGGATGACGCGGGTGGCATAGGCACTCGCCGCGGTGGCGCTTGTGGTCTTGAGAAAAGTTCTTCGATTAATTGCAGACTCCATGAATTAGCCTCCCTGTATTTTCCGAGAAAGCGTTTACCACAAAAGAGCCTATGGCCCCGATATGCTTTTGTCAATTACGGCACGGAAGTCGAAAGCGACGTAGGCCAGAAGAGAATCGCAAGCCCGCGGTTGATGAACATGGCCGCGCCGGTTCTACGATTCACCGGCAGCGATGAGAGCGTTCTACCGGTTTAAAGATTCGCCGCGGGTTGCTCCAAATCGAACCAGAACTCAGGATCGCAATTTCTTTCTTGCGGTCGGCAATCTCGGATTGTCAGAAACCAGTCGCGTCGACTCCCGCAGCACAAGGTTGGTTTTAAGCACGTACTCGGTTCCCGTAGGCGATGGTGTCGGTCGCTGTAATTCCTCAAGAAGGGCATTGAATGCAAGACGAGCCAGTTCAGCTTGAGACATCTGAACGGTGGTAAGCGCGGGCAAAACGAATTGCGACAAACGAACATCGTCGAAGCCGACCACGGACAGGTCCGCGGGAATTTGGATTCCTTCTTCGTATGCCTTTCTCATGACGCCCATCGCAGTCATATCGTTCGAACAAATGACAGCCGTGGGAGGATTTTCTGCATTCAGGAGCTTCCCATAGGCCGCGATTCCCCCTTCGATCGTGTGAGTTCCCTCAACGATCATTGCCGGATTCACTTCCAACCCAATCTCAGTCATGGAAGCAAGGAAGGCCTGTTTGCGGGCCTGCGCGGACTTGAGATGCACGGGCCCGGATATGAAAGCAATATCCTGGTGTCGCAGCGCAGCGAGGTGTTGCACTGCCTGGCGAATGCCGTGCAAGTAATCGATCCGGATGTTGCTAACCCTGGGGCGGGCCGGTCCGACATCGACGAAGACGAGCGGCACCTTTCGGAGTTTGAGGTCCTCGAGCAGCACCTCTTCCATGCCGAAGGTCATGATGGCAACACCTTCAACGCGACGCTCGATCATGCGTCGAACGGCTGTCTCCATCTGCATGGGATCATGACCGGTTGAGGTCAGCATGATCTCGTAGTGATGCTGAACCGCAATGCGCTCGAATACTTGTACGATTTCGGGAAAGAAGGGGTTGGTTATTTCCGAAATGATGAGGCCGAAAATCCTGCTCCGTCCGGAAACAAGTGCCCGTGCCTGAGTATTTGGATAATATCCAAGTTCCTCGACGACGTTCCACACCCGCTTCGCGAGTTGAGGATTGACTGTTGGAATGCGATTGATAGTGCGCGATACGGTGGCAGTAGAAACTCGTGCGCGCCTTGCGATTTCTCGAATGTCCATATGATGGGTAGTGCGATGTGGGGACTCGAGTGAAACCAAGAATACTATCAAATCGCGGCAATCGTTTTCGCGAATTGTTGCGCCCGGAGGTCACAGTGCGGGCCTCAGTGACGGTACAGACCTCCGTCGCCAAGGTCGAAGGTCCGATTCGGGATTCTCGATATGGTGGAAGGTTATTGGCATCAAGGCTGGGCCGCAGTTCTCACGATAGACTATCGCGAAGAACTTGATGGGTTTCTGGAGAAATTGCAGCGTATAATGCTGGAAAACGTTTACTTACATGAGGTGCGGAAGGAACACAGAGATCCAGGCTTGCTACGTGCCCGGGCATTCCCGTACCACGATTACTGCACCCTTCAAGAAGAGAGGACCGAATGATTAACCTATCGAACTTGGAGGCGTGGTTCGTCACCGGCAGCCAACATCTTTACGGGACAGAAACGTTGAAGATAGTTGAGCAGCACGCTACTTCCGTTGCGAACGGCCTGGCTGCATCTGCCCAGATGCCGATCAAGATTGTGGCAAAGCCCGTCATGACGACCAGCGAGTCGATTCACAAGTTGTGTCAGGAGGCGAACAACTCAGCGAACTGCGTCGGACTGATCACCTGGATGCATACGTTCTCTCCCTCTCGGATGTGGATCGCTGGCTTGAAAGCCCTTAACAAGCCATTCCTGCACTTGCACACGCAGTTCAATGAGGAGTTGCCGTGGTCCACCATCGATATGGACTTCATGAATCTCAACCAGTCCGCGCATGGTGATCGCGAGTTCGGGTTTATCGGAGCCCGAATGCGCCTTAAGCGCAACGTGGTTGTCGGCCACTGGCGGGATACAGGGGTTCATTCGGAAATGGCCGGGTGGATACGTGCTGCCTGTGCCTGGCATGACGCACAACAACTGAAGGTTGCCCGCTTCGGTGACAACATGCGCAATGTTGCCGTCACCGACGGAAACAAGGTGAGCGCACAGATAACACTCGGTTACACGGTGAACGGCTATGGTGTTGGAGACTTGGTGAAGCTCGTTCAGCAAGTAACTGACGCAGAGGTCAACGCACTCGTGGCTCTCTACGATGACGCCTATGCCATCTCCGAGCCACTGCGCAACGGTGGATGCAAGCGCCTATCGTTGATCGACGCCGCCAGAATAGAGATCGGACTGCGACATTTTCTTGAAGCAACCGGTTCGTATGCTTTTACCGACACGTTTGAGGACTTGCACGGCCTGGCACAACTGCCTGGCATCGCCGTGCAACGCCTCATGGCCGATGGCTACGGCTTTGGAGCTGAAGGCGACTGGAAGACAGCAGCCCTGGTCCGAGCCGTCAAGGTCATGAGCCACGGCCTGAAGGGCGGAGCCTCATTCATGGAGGACTACACGTATCACCTCAAGGATGGTGGTCAGGTGCTAGGCGCTCACATGCTGGAGATCTGTCCATCGATCACCGATGAAAAGCCCTCTGCTGAAATCCATCCTCTCTCCATCGGCGGCAAAGCCGATCCGGTTCGCCTCGTGTTTACCGCTGCGACGGGGAAGGCCGTGAACGCTTCGTTGGTCGATATGGGGAACCGTTTTCGCTTGATCCTTAATGAAGTCAATCTGATCGACCCCCAACGTCCTCTCCCCAAGTTGCCTGTCGCGAGAGCGGTTTGGATACCCGAACCGAACTTGAAGGTTGCGGCCACGGCTTGGATCCACGCTGGCGGTGCGCATCATACCGCTCTGACTCGAGCATTGACCTCTACCCACTTCCAGAGCTTCGCCGATATGGCGGGAATGGAATGCCTGTTGATCGACGGCGACACCAAGATTTCAGGGTTTATGAACGAACTCAGGTGGAACGATATGTACTATCACTGGTCGAATGGATTTTGATTGGAATGCCATGAGGCTCTGAAACATCAGCGTAAGGCGTCTCAGCACGTGCGGATCTCTGCGACGAAGTGAAGACCGAAGGAGAGGGTAACCAGTGGACCTCCGTTTCGAGAATCTCACCGGCGTAATAAAGCGCAGCTGTTTGATCGTGAGCTTCTCTGCTGTACTAAGCTCTGCAGGCACTGCTCAAGAAGTGAAGAAAAAGCAGCCCGCCATTCCTGGCCCCATGCTCAGCCAGGGCACGATGGATCTCGACACTCCCGAGTTCACTCTTACCCTCGTTCGCTCTTCGCAAACAGTCGCAGCTCTAAAACCCAAAGGGGCTGGAGATTTCGATTTCACGCCCGGTGACTTGCTCATCGAGCGCTCAAAAGACGGCTATTTTCATTTGGGTGACCTAACGCTTCGGTTGCGCAGCGGAAATTCTGGTGAGTGGCGAAATTTCTCCACCTCGGTGGCGCGTACTCCCGTGAGGGTGTTGCCCACTTCAAAGGATGTTCTGGCGGCCGCCGATCTTACCCCAACCTTGCCGGCGGGTTTTCCTTTGCAAATCACGCGTCGGTGGGCACTCCATTCCGGGAAGCTGGTCCTGCAATTCACATTGAAGAATAAGACGTCGAACACCGTTCAGATCGGTGCTCTCGGTTTCCCAATGATCTTCAACAACGTACTTAACGATCGGTCGCTGGAAGACGCTCACACCAAGTGCTCGTTCTACGATCCATACATCGGGGAAGATGCGGGGTATCTGCAGGTAACGCGACTCAGCGGCAATGGTCCCGCTTTGTTGGTTGTTCCGGAAGGCAAGACTCCGTTCGAGGCGTATAACCCCATTCTGGATCAACCTGGGCCTTGGGCCGCGAAGCCCGTATTCACCGATGCCACGTCGCGAGGGATTACATTCGAGGGTTTTTATGAATGGATGGTGCACAGTCAGGCCTACGCTGAGGATGAGTGGAAGGCAGCACAGCCTTGGAACCCGTCCACGTCGCTCTCTCTGACTCCAGGAGAAGCGAAGAACTACGGAGTCAGATTTCTCCTTTCGGAATCGATCCGGAATATTGAGGGCACTCTTACGCGAAACGCTCGCCCTGTTGCTGTAGGCGTACCTGGCTATGTCGTTCCCATGGATGTGGAGGCTCGCCTGTTTTTGAAGTTTTCCAAAGCGGTCAAATCCATCGCGGTTGAACCAGAAGGATCTCTCGCCGTTACAGGAGGCAGTTTACGTGCATCCGGCTGGAGAGCTTATAGCGTCAGAGGCAAGACGTGGGGCCGCTCGCGTCTGAACGTGACTTACAACGACGGTACCGTGCAGACGATTAACTACTTCGTAATCAAGCCCGAGCAGCAAGCAGTCGCCGACATGGGTCACTTTCTCACCACCAAGCAGTGGTACGTGGATTCCAGCGATCCATTTCATCGCAGCCCCTCGGTCATGACTTACGATCGTGAGACAAATCAGATCGTTATGCAGGATAGCCGTGCCTGGATTGCCGGTCTTGGGGATGAAGGCGGCGGCGGTTCCTGGCTCTCGGCCTTCATGAAAGAGTTCGTGCAGCCCGATAAGGAAGAAATCGAGAAACTGCAACAGTTCGTCGATGGCGTTCTGTGGGGTGGCCTGCAGTACAAAGACGGGCCGCATCAGTATGGAGTGCGCAAGAGTCTGTTCTACTATCAGCCCGACAAAATGCCCCCGGGCTACTATCGCAGCGATTTCGATTGGAGTTCGTGGACGAGTTGGAATCAGAAAGCGTCAGAGCAGGTGGACCGCTCGTACGATTATCCTCACGTGGCGGCAGCGTACTGGGTGTTTTATCGCTTGGCGCGCAATCGCGAAGGCTTGGTGACCAATCATCCATGGGATTGGTATTTGGACCATGCATATCAAACCTCCATCGCGATGAGCACCTTTGCTACAAACCTGGCAGTCTTCGGACAGATGGAGGGGGACATCTTTCTCGAGATTCTTAGCGATCTGAAGCGTGAAGGATGGAAGGAGCAGGCCGATAATCTTGAGGCGAAAATGCGGGCCCGTACGGACCGATGGAGAAGGGAAGCCTACCCTTTCGGCAGCGAGATGCCCTGGGACTCGACCGGGCAGGAAGAGGTGTACGCATGGACGAAGTATTTCGGGTATGACGACAAGGCTGACGTTACACTCAACGCTATCCTCGGCTATGACCCGGCGATCCCCCACTGGGGCTACAACGGCAGCGCAAGACGCTATTGGGACTTCATTTTCGCGGCCAAAGACCGCCGATTGGAGCGCCAACTTCATCATTACGGTTCGGGACTGAATGCTATCCCTGTGCTCGCCGAATATCGCGAACATCCCGGAGATTTTTATCTGTTAAGAGTGGGATACGCTGGAACCATGGGCGCTCTGACCGACATAGACCAGGATGGTTTCGCTTCAGCTGCATTCCATGGATTTCCCGACATGCTGAAGCCGGATCCATTATCCGGGGACTACGGTCCAAATTTTTTCGGCCATGCCTGGAACACCGCAACCTATATCGTCGATCATCCACAGTTCGGCTGGCTCGCCTTTGGCGGTAACCTAAAGACCGAAGGCGACCGAGTCAAGGTCACTCCACTGGATTCCTTCCGAACGCGAGTCTATCTCTCGTCTTTGGGATTGTGGCTGCAGCTGGATGCAGGAAATTTCGAGAGTGTGGAACTTGACTCCGCGACGGGCACAGTTCGCATCAGCTTAGCTGCGGCCACGTCGTTTACCCCGACGGCTCGCTTGCGCGCGGAGCAAACAGCCCGGGTCAAGAATGGAGTCTATCGGCCGGTTGCAGCGCTGGCATCAGAACGGGGTATGTGGCTGGTGCCGCTCGGCAAGCACACCACGGAGATCGAGTTGCAGCTCAAGCCAAGGTGAAGCCGGATGTGAAGAGTTCCGGTCAATTACCTAGCGCGGGGATTGCCACGAGTCTCAATTCTTTCTCGAGAATCAATCTTCACGGGACAATCACAAGTGTTTTCGCCCTCGATCAATCGCGGTCACCGTTCAGATAACCAAGACGATGTTGAGTCGAAGACAATCCCCCGCAAGGTGCCGATTTGCCAATTTGTTCGCCAGTGTTTCACTAGCAAAATCAAAGTGACTTCAGGTATTCCACTAGATCGTGTTTTTCCTGATCGGCCAAGCCAAGGCTGAATCGCTGATCGTAGCTGTTCACTACATCGAGCAACGTCTTGAATCGCCCATCGTGATAGAAGCGACCTCTATCCTGCGGGAACATGAATAGGCCCCGCTCCCGGATGAAGGTTCCGGCCAAGTTCATCGTCCGGTATCCATGAACGGGTTGGCCCTGTGCATCGATGCTCGCCGGAGCCCGATTCGCTTCAAAGCCATCGATCTTCATTTCTCCGGGCGTGTGCTGATTCCATCCAGGTTCGGTCCACAGCGGCTCACGGTGGCATTGGTTACAGTTTGCTTTGCCGCTAAAGAGTTTGTCACCGCGCTCCGCGGCATCCGGATCAAAGTCAACGCCTGGCCGCGGTTTCAACGACGGCAATGCCAGTTGATAGAACTGCAACGCACCCAATTTCCCGGTGACCCGATCACTGTCGGGATCTGTGGACACGTGACCGAGATTGGCCTTCGCAGCGATTGGAAATTGCTCAGGATTATCGAATCGCTCGTCAAAAAACGTGCCTTTCCCGTGCAATTCGTCCACGGCCACGAAAGCGTTCCAATATGTGACTGTGCCCCAGCCGCCCGTCCATGTATGCAGATTGTGGCCAGCGAGGCCGCGGGCGCTTGGAATCAAGGTAGCGCCGGGCACATTCGTTCCCGTTACCACTCCGTTAGTCGTTTGTTGTGGATTAACGGCCTTCCCGTCGAGAAACAGCTCAGCATCGAACTTTCCGGGGCCCCAGCTGTTGAGGATGGCGCGAACCTGAGCCCCGGTGATACCGGGATCTGCGATTCGCAAGAGATTGATGACCGGCTGGAGATTTGGTGCGCTGGCAACAATCGCGCCGACGTTCAGGTCATGATTCGCCAGCCCATCGATTCTGCTTCCAATGCTTGGCGCTAGCGAATTGTCGACTGTGGAGTGACAAACGGCGCACGTCAGCCCGACCGATTTGAGAGTACCGTTGCCATTGAAAAAACCCACGACCCCGAGAACTGCATTTAGCTTTATCAGAAGCAGGGTGACTGACGGGTCATCAAGGTTTACTTTGCCATTCTTAATGGCTTGAATCACGGCAGGCGGAAGAGCGTCGGAGTCGACCTTCAGGCCAAGTTCCAAAGCCTGTCGAGGCGAAAGGTGGTTGATCGCTTCGTGGAGCTTGAGATCTCCGCCCCAGAAGACTTCATCGCCAAAGGTGTCAAATCGAAACGTGTGTCGGCCCTGGTCAACCATCTGTTTGGAATTCGTGTCGGCACTTCCAAGGAAACTGGTGTTCTTATCTTGCGATGTTTGGTTCTGGGCAGCGAGTAGGAGCACTGCGATTGGTAGGGTAGCAAGGAGCAGATAGCGTTTTGACATGGCTCTCACCTCCTGAGAGTGGGGTGGCGGGCTTGTGTGAACAACGGCATCGTGGAGTCTTCGTGCGTTCCTGAATCCCGAGGGACGAACGTACTCAGCCGTCGTTCTGAGTACGTTCTTTGAGGAACAGTTGGCGTTACCTTGTAAATTCCATGTCAATATTCGGGCTTTCTAGGTTGACCGAGAGGGAAGGCACTGATCCACCACGAAATGCTGAAGAACGCCGCGTTCACAGGATTGGGAAAGTGCAGAGTTCGGAAGCTGAGGCACCCTGAAAAGCAGCGTCGGAGAAGAACTCCATACCCTACCGAAAATCGGGAGTCAAGTCAGATTCCGGCCCAAAGCCTTGCGGATCTTCTTGAACACTTGCGGCAACGGAAACGACGTCTGCCGGGGATCAACGGCCGCAGCGTATGCGTCGACATGGACTTCCGCTTCAAAAGGCGGACAAAACAATGGAACGCCTGTTCGGGGAAGCGGCATGGAAGGAGCGCCGTATTTCACTGATGCTGAACGCGCGGCGCTTGCGCTCACTGAGGCTGTCACTCGGCTGAGTGATCGTTTCGATCCGGTCCCAAATGAAATCTGGGAGGAAGCGGCACGGCACTACGAGAGAACGCAGTTGCCGCGCTAGTTCTCTCCGTCGCCACGCCGAATGTCTGGAACCGTCTCAAAAGCAAGCGGGCGGAGAGTGGGCCAAGTCGGAGGAGGCAAGAGAATGGAGGAACAGCCAGGAGGCATTTGCAGACTGAGCAGCTTCAACCACGCAGGGAGCCCCAGCCATGAAGGTCAAGCTGCTTGATGCCGGTGGAACCTTTGTGATCGAGCTGGTGAGAAGCCAAAGTGGAAGGGCGGACGCCTCGTCCGCCCCTCCAGCGAAGCCTAGAAGCTGAAGCGCGCTGCCAGCGTGACCACCCGTCCCGACAGAGCTCCCGAGATCGTGCCAAAATTCGCACTGGCAATGTTGTTCGAGATATCGTTCGGGTTGAAGTTCAAGTTATTCAATACGTTGTAAACATCCATGCGCAGCTCGACTCGTGCGCCCTCCCCAAGCACCCGATTTTGAGGCACTCCAAACCCCTTCGCGATCGAAACATCCAGGTCCTTGTACCCCGGCATATTCAGCGAGTTCCGTTGCACAAGCGGAGGCTGCGGCAAGGCGTTACCGTAGTCGGTGCCGCTGTACGCCGTGTAAGCAGGTATGCTGAAGTATGCCGTCCCGCCCGCGGGAAAGTTGGAACTTACCGGACCCTTGAAAGCGTTGTTGCTCGTACTGCTGCGAGCGCCTCCCATGTAACCGACTGGGAGCAGCTCCCCGTAGCCGCAGGTTCCACAGTACAGGCTTCCACCATTTACGCTAAGCACTGGCGTCCACGGGAATCCCGAGTGAATGTTGAAGATGCCGCTCAGCGACCATCCTCCGACGATCTTCTCCACCCACGCTCGATTCCCATGGAACAAGACGGGCTGCCACATTCCATAGATCTTCAGAGACTTGCTTACGTTATAGTCGGAGCGCCCGTAATTCAGATCGACGTTATAGGGGTAGTCCTTTTCAAAGTACGGACCGGAACTCGTGTCCATGCTCTTTGCCCACGTGAATTGAGCGTCTGCCATGAAATCGCGGGAGAACTGATGCTTCAACTCAGCTAACATCGCGTTGTAGTTGGCATGACCCGACACGTCCCAAAGGTCCCCGCCGCCGACCTGCGGATTTAGTGTGTATCCCAATGCGGCAGGGACGGCATTCGGACTTTGATGGAAGAAGAGGTTATGTGACACGCTTCCCAGGTATCCCACCGTAGCAATCAGCTGGTGACCGAAATCGTACTCCGTATCCAGAGAGAAGTGGTGAACGCGCATTGTGGGAAGGTTCGTGGGAAATACGCTCACATTCACCGTCCCGCTGGTTGGTAATCCATTCGGACCAAAGGCAACGATCGTGTTGGGATTGGACGGATAACTGTTCAGCGCATGAGGATTTGAGCCCGTTGCATAAATGATCCCAGGATTGGGATCCGTCGGGGCCGACATGCTTAAAGTCGGGAACACAATCAGCCCCGGATTGGCATTGATGTTGGCAGAAATGGCCAGCTCTTCCTGGTTGTAGTTCAAGCCATAACCGCCGCGAATCACCCACTTGTTGTCGAAGCGTCCAGGACTCCACGCGAAGCCTAACTGTGGACCGAGATTGTTCTTCTCCGCGTTCCATGAATGTCCCCTGCGCACGGTTAACCCGGTCAGGTAGTCCGCTCCCGCTCCCGGCATAGTCACGAACATGTTGTTCTGCTTCGCATATAGCGGGCTGAAGTACGACCAGCGTAGTCCAAGATTCACTGTCAGATTCTTCGTAACTTTGAAGTCATCTTGGCCGAAGAATCCCCACAGGTTCTCGCGATCATCCTGCCGCTGCGTCGTAGGAAAACCGGTAGTCGGATCGAATCCTCCGCCCTCGCTGTGAGGCGCGTCATTCAAGAAGTCCCAAATATTGAAGAAGTGATAGTTAGGTACTCCGCAGCCAGCACATTCATTCAGGTAGAAGAGCCGTGTCAGTTCGCCGCCAAACTTGATTGTGTGCCGTCCAATGATCTTCGTCGCTACGTCTTTGTACGTGTAGGTCCACTGATTCAGGACGCTCCCCACGCCCGGCCCAAACTGGTTGACGATGATGCTCCCAGTTTGATCCAGGTAGTCGGTGGGAAGTCCAACGGGAGACTGCGGGTTTGAAGTGATCTCATTCCACCGCCATCCAGCCGCGTTCACCCGGGCTTCGTTCAGAAAGCTCGCAGAAATTGTACGGTTCCAGATTGCCGAAAACGCATTGTTGATTTGATCGTGATGAAAGAGATCGTACGCCCGATTGCCGTTGTAATTCGTTCGCGTGAGGGGAACCCAATACATCGCGAAGCTAATGCGATCCTTGCTCGTTACATCTGCGTCGACCCGGCCGTTGTATTGTACGGCATTGGATGTAGTTGGATTCGACGTTTGATAGTTTGCGAGATCTGCGACTGTGCCCAGCCCGCTGCCTACACCGGGATGACTTGTGCTTGTCCAACTGAGGTCTTGCGTTCCAAGCGGAGTGGTGAGGGGTGTTCCGACATTAATCCCCTGTCCGGGAATGGTCACGCAATCCACTCCCTCGGTCAGGCCTGCTGCAGCGCAGTCCCCATTCGGATTGATCCCGGTAGTGATCACGCCATTCCCGGGAAAACTTAGATAAGTGGCAGCGATGCTACCAGCCGGCGCTAACGCATCGAACGCGGGAGTGTCATACCAGCCGTTGCCTGTGATGTTCGAGTGCGGTTGGCGTACGGTTTCATAGGCGAAGAAGGCGAATATCTTGTTCTTCCAAATGGGTCCGCCGATGCTTCCGCCGAACTGTTGGAAATGGTTCTCATCGCGCACTACCTGGTTGCCATAGCCGTTGTAAGGCTGAAATGCATTGAGGTTTGGCTGGTGCGTCGCGAAGAACGCGCTCCCGTGGAACTGGTTGCTGCCGCCTTTGGAAGTGATCTGAATCTGTGCCCCGCTGAACCGGCCAAGCTCGGCATCGTAGGCATTCGTCACGACTTTTACGTTGTCGACGGATTCTTCCGAAGGTGTGATGATGGTCGAGCCTCCCCACACCGCACTGGTAGTACTAATGCCGTCGATCGAAATACCGTTGTTTTGCGTCTGATTTCCATTCGCTATGATCTGCGCGCCGTTCTCGGTCTTGAAAATTGCGTCCGCCCCTCCCGACTGTCCTCCGCCGGTCTGCGTCCCGGGAAGATTGTAGTTGTCATTGCCTGCCGCTTGAGAATTGTCTGCAAACGAGCCTGGAGCCAGCGCTGCCACTCTCAGCACGTCCCGCCCAAACGATGGCATGTGCTGAATCTGATTGCTCGAAATCGTGCCACTGACGTTCGCCGTCTCGGTATCCAGCGTCTGAGTCGTGCCTGACACTGTGACCGTCTGCTGCACCTCACCTACATCGAGCTGAAGGTTGAGAGCATTCGGCTGCTCCGGAATAATCTGAACCCGGTCCAGCACTTTTGCCTTGAAGCCATCGCGTTCCGCAGTCAGGCGATAAGGAGCGGGCGGGAGCGCGCCAAATTGAAAAATTCCATTGTCATCAGAGGTCGCCACCTGGGATTGATTCGTGTCGGTGTTCACCAAAGTGACCTTCACGCCGCGAATCGCAGCGCCTTGGGGGTCCGTTACGGTTCCGCGCAATGATCCGCGGAACTGCGCGTGGGCCGACATTGAGGAGAGAACAATGCAGGCGATCAGGCACAGGACTCCTCGGAAAGAAGAACTCGAGCTGCTCATGGGACCTCCTTCACAACCAGTTATTCGTCGAGTGGAGCTGCCAAACAGTCGAGTTATTGCCCTCGCCATTGACAGCCGAATTGGGAGTGGTAGATGACACGTATTCGCGGGTCACAAACGGTGACCTCCACATTGAGAGTGCGGGTGATGTTTCGTGGTGAGGTTTGTTGCCCCGTATTGAATCTTGGTTGGCGACAGAAACGCAGTTCCTCAAAAGAGAACGCAATTGGGTCGAGCAGCGCTGAGGCACCTGTTCTCCCCTGTCTCAGCCGCACTTAGAATGTTAGGAGCATACACAACTACCTCGGCGGTCAAAAGGAGGAGCGCACATGAAAAAGGAATGCCTAGCCTTACTTCTTATGTTCGGGCTGATCTCGCCCGCAAGCTGGGCACAGGAGCATCTCGAAATGGTCACCATTGACGCACATGGGCCGGCACGTCCCTTTCCGCATTTCTGGGAAGAGACATTTGGATCGGGCCGCGCTATCCTCGCCCTGCGGGAGAGTTATTTGAGCGATCTCCGCGAGGTAAAAAAGGCCACAGGTTTCCGCTATGTGCGATTTCACAACATCCTTCACGATGAAGTTGGCGTGTACGACGAAGACCCGCAGGGGCGTCCCGTTTACAACTTCTCCTATGTGGACCAGATCTACGATGGCCTTCTCGAGAACGGTGTTCGCCCCTTTGTTGAGATCAGCTTCATGCCAACGAAGCTAGCGCTTCGGCAGGACGTGCATCCTTTCTGGTATCACCCGATCGTCTCTCCACCCAAGGATTACCACAAGTGGGACGATCTGATACATGCCTTTGCGAAACATCTAATTGACCGCTATGGGGCAGATGAAGTCGCGCAATGGTATTTCGAAGTGTGGAATGAGCCAAATATTGACTTCTGGACCGGAGATCCAAAAGAATCTACCTATGAAGAATTGTATGACCATACCGCGCAGGCGCTTAAGTCAGTAAGTCCACGCCTCCGCGTTGGCGGCCCGTCCACTTCTTCCGCCCACTGGGTTGACTCCTTCCTGCAACATGTGTCGACACATAGTGTCCCCATCGACTTCGTCTCCAGCCACGGCTATGCCGACGACACCGTTCAGGATCTCTTCAGCTCGAACGAAAACATCCCCATGGATCAGCGAGTCTGTCGAGCCATTGGAAAAGTGCGCAATCAGATTGCTGCCTCCGCTCGCCCGAACCTTCCGTTGATGTGGACGGAGTGGAACGTTCCCTCTTTCGGTCCGCTGCGCGCCAGAGACACGGCGTATGTAGGTGCAGCACTTGCTGATGATATCCGGCAGTGCGACGGATTGGTGAGTATGATGTCGTTCTGGACCTTCAGCGACGTCTTCGAAGAGGGTGGGCCTAAGCGTGAGCCCTTCGACGGCGGCTTCGGCTTGATAGCAATGGGTGGAATCAAAAAGCCAAGCTACTCGGGCTTCGCTCTGCTTCACCAACTCGGAGACGAAATAATCCCGCAAAACGCCGGCGATCTGCTGGTGACACGTCGCCATGATGGAACACTGGCGATCGCAGCATGGAACCTTATAGATCCTGATAAAACCGGACACTCGAAGACTATGGACGTCAAAATCCAGGGAATCCGGCCTGACAGCGCGGTTCGTGTTACCCGGGTCGACTACCAGCATGGCAACACGCTCGCAACGTACGAAAACATGGGAAGTCCCCGCTATCCGACGCAGGCGCAGATTCGCGAACTCAATGCCGTAGCGGATCACAACACTGCAGAGGATCTTCGGCTCTCTTTCGGAGTTATTAGGCTGGAGATCCCCTCAAACGGACTGATCTTATTAGAGGTCATGAAAAGGTGAGTTTCTGAGGAGCCCCTCACCCGGACCCGACCAGCTGGTGGGCGTACTTCTCTGTATTTCGTGACGATCACTCATGACAAGATAACGGACTCCAACTTCGGTTCCACAACAATGTTCGTTTTTCACATCAAGGCGCATTCGGCTGGGTTTGCATTGTGGCGTTCTAAAAAGTTGCTACCCGTCATCCGCCGGCAGGTTCTCCGGCAGATGCAACGGTTCCGAGAATCCGCCAGAGGATCCGCAAAGCACTTATAATCCCAGCGGACCAGATACGACATGTCCTGCTGTTCGCTGCACGTCCACAAACAGACCATGACCGAACAGGTCCTCATCGAAGTGTGTGCCGACTCGGTTGCGTCTGCGATCGCCGCCGAGCGTGGTGGGGCTCAACGAATAGAGCTGTGTAGTGATTTGCTCGAAGGCGGCGTGACTCCAAGTGTCGGTCTGCTTGGAGTCGTGCGATCAAAAGTTTCCATCGCTATCCATCCGATCATTCGTCCACGAGCCGGGGACTTCTGCTATTCAGAAGCAGAGTTCGAAAGCATGCAGCGCGATATCGCGGTTGCCAAGCGCGAAGGCGCCGATGGCGTCGTGCTCGGCATTCTAAATCCCGATGGCCGGGTGGACGTGGAACGAACCCGGCAATTGATACATTTGGCGCGACCGCTGTCCGTTACGTTTCATCGAGCATTCGACATGTCTGCCGATGTTCTCGAAGCACTCGAGGATGTTTGCGCGGCCGGAGCGGATCGGATTCTTACATCCGGCGGAGAGCAGGAGTGCTTGCAAGGCGTGGATACGGTCGCTCGGCTGGTACGAGCAGCAGGCCGCCGCATCACAATCATGGCCGGTGGAAGAATTGGAATCAACA